>Ga0207087_1096_pt1 | contig 19780 bp, 19 predicted proteins | sample Alteio_BWMinHeat_51_FD_153544 | JGI IMG/M metagenome (GOLD analysis project Ga0207087, IMG submission 153544) | Enriched cells from forest soil in Barre Woods Harvard Forest LTER site, Petersham, Massachusetts, United States -... | ecosystem: Environmental > Terrestrial > Soil > Temperate forest >... | reverse complement strand
CACAGAATAAAATATACCAAAACTATATAGATGAAACACTCAAGATTAATCGTGCCGTCTTGCCAGATATTTACTCATCACTCAGCAGCCCAGGCAGTAACGTAAGTTCATCTGCTACCGCACAGCCACCAAGCACGGTGCAATTTGATCAGGGCACCATAGAGCTGCTCTTAGTGCTGGATCAGGCAAGTCGGGATAAGGTAGCGAACATTGCACGTACGCTCAAGTTGCCAGTACAACCAGATTATTGGGTGCCAATCGGCACGGTTACTACTAACAAATTTAATCAAGAGTTAGCCTTAGATATTCGCAATAAGGCGACGGAAACAATTAACGATTATGCAAACATGAGAGGCGTTGCGTATACGTTTGACACAGCACAGATAGCAGCACGTGGCAACAACATACTGCTTTTACCAGGCTTCGATACATTGCAAGAACTGCAAACTGTAGGTTCAGATGTAATGGATGATTTAAAAAGCAAATTTGGCATGATCGTTAGCTCAGTAAAACAATCGCCGCATATCATTCTTGTGGAAAATGCACCAACTGATCTTCTTAAAAGGTTTAGCAGCCCTGCTGACGTTGCCCCCGATACACTCTCTTTCCAAGAGGTCAGCATGATAATGCAAGCATCAAACTTGTTTGAAAAGTTGTCTGAAAAAAATATAGGATCGTATAATCCACCACCATTAATTGATCCAAGAAAGCGAGCCACAACGTCCGGCTCATCTTCAGCCGCACAAGAAACCGTGCAACAAGTCATGCAGAATCTATCGCCATCAATGTGGGAGAATATATTTTCTTCTTTCCAGAATCAGCCTCAATCTTCTGCCTCTGTTTCACCACAATCGAGCGCAGGCAAATCATCGGGAACATCAACAACCAAAGAAAATGTTGGCAATATCTTCAACGTCAATGTCAATACACCTACGGGTTCTTATCGTTCATCTACAACCAGTCCTGGTACAACCACGCGGACTTATTCTGAATCGTCATCATCCACTACCACGGTGCAGTCAGCAGCATTGCTGCCTGAAGCGGGTCCGTATGCCGCTATTGCAAAAGCGATTAATGAATTTAATACGTATATGAATGAGAACATCAGGATGTCGGATGATCAAGGAAGAGCGGTGCCAAACCCGCGAAATACTATTCTGAGATGGTATGGTAATCAATTAGGAATGGGACGCCTTATAGGCGATCGCATGCCTTATGATGAAATTATGCGTGTATTGCAAGGCATAGTAAGTAGGGCAAAGAATATTAACCAAACCTTATCACAGCAATCTTCTTTACCTGCAAACATTCAATCTGCTGCTCGACAAGTGTTTATAGATTCTACGCAAGATCTATTTGGTTATTCAGGGCTCTTGGCAACAATACAACAATCTCTTCCTCCAAAATCACCACTATTTACTACCCAGAAACAGTATGCTGCTGTATTGTTTGAATTAATGACTACCTTGGATGCAATCTTATCAAAGCTTAACGTTACACCGTCGATTCTTGATAAATATAGGTCTCTCTATTCACAACTTACCTTCTTCAAAGGGAAGTAACGCGCCCGGAGCGACATCTCCTTGAGCGTCCCCCCAAAATAGCCGTCATCTGATCAACACAGATAATCTTCTTAATGCCTGACATTTTTTTGCCTATAAGGTAGAATCATCATTTTATTAGTGATAAAAAAGAAGGCAAAGCAATGCAGGCCCTGCCAGGAGTCATTCAATGAATAAAGAGAGACCTATTGATTATCAGGAAGGTCTCATGCAACGATTACACATCTGAAATGAAGCAGTTCGGGTACGCAGACCAACGACTATTTTTACGTACGCTCAGAGACGCTATTGCGGGCTATGGCAGAGACAATGACAGCAAAAACAAGAGACTAAGTGTATACAATGTCCATACAATGTGCTAACCTAGGCATTAAATTAATAACGAGGGGAATCCAAATGGTAAAAAAACTAACCAAGCATGGCAATAGCTGGGCCGTCATCATTGATAAACCGTTGTTGAAGCTCCTTGGAATCAATGAAAAGTCAAAGTTAGAACTTTCCGTTGCCAATGGCAATCTTATAATTAAGCCATCAGCAAAAAAAGCAAAAAAGAGTGCCAGCGAGATCGATAAAATTGCCGATCGCATCATGGATAAATACGAAGCAGTATTTAAAAAACTTGCTAAAACATGAAGTTGTTTTATTTTCTTACGGTTCAAGACATCATCAGGTTACACGATAAATCGATAGAAAGATTTGGTGGCGCTCCCGGCATTCGCGATATAGGACTTCTTGAATCTGCTGCTGCACAACCAAGCATGTTTCTTTTTAATAAACAGATTCATGAAACAATATTTCATATGGCCGCTGCGTATGCTTTCCACATCATTAAAAATCACGCATTCATTGATGGCAACAAACGAGCTGGAATACTTGCTGCGTTGACCTTTCTTGAAAAAAATAACCACATAATCACCACAGATCCGGATACGCTCTATCAACTCACCCTTGCGATTGCACAATCAGAAATCAGCACCAATGAAATTGCAACGTTCTTTAAAGAGAGCTGCACAAAATCGCGATGAAGGCATTGCGGGGCAAGGGGATGGGGGCGGTAGCGACATGCTTTCTAATATCTCATTCTTTTCAGTCAAATGAAGCTATTGCGACTTAGCAAGCCGGGATGTTCGTGATAAACTAGGGATATAGATACCTTCTAGAACCGTTGAAAATGCTCTCTATCGTCATCCTTGCGTAAAGCGAGGACCCAGTTTAAATACTTTAATGTTATGCAAAATTATTTCGTTTACATTCTATGCTCTCGTCGCAATGGCACACTCTATATTGGAGTAACAAATGATATTAAACGACGTGTTTATGAACACAAGCAAAAAATGATCGCTGGCTTTTCTAAGAAATATGGCACAGACAAACTTGTGTGGGCCGAACAATTCCCAACAATTGCAGATGCCCTTATAGCAGAGAAGCGCCTTAAACACTGGAAGCGCGAATGGAAGTTGTATCTTATCGAACAACGCAATCCAGAGTGGAATGATTTGTATGAAACAATTGATTGAAACTGGGTCCTCGCTTTACGCAAGGATGACGATAGAGGAAGTTATCATTTATACTAAGGCCTCCCTTTTGCGCCCTGTCCGTCGAGGCTTTCTACTACGCTCTTCGAGCTTCGAAGAACACGTTGCTTAGTCGGAAAGGAATGACATAGGGGAGGGCAATGTCTTGTTTATTGATGTTATATACCATCTGCAAAAGTATTGTATAAAGACTATTCCGCTTTTACTGGATTACCACTCCCCCCTACTCTCCCGCCTGGAAGGCATTAGGCAGATAAACCAACTCACTGCGTGCGCCACGCTCCACCACAATGGCCACATCAAAGCGACAGAAATAAGAATGCGTAGCGGCAACCTTGCTCATAAAGCAGCGCGCAGCGTAAATAAGACGTTGTTGTTTTCGCAGCGGCACGAGATATTCGATAGCCATTTGCGGTGATTTGCGATATTTAACTTCTACAAAAATGAGCTGCTCACCTTTAACGGCGACAATATCAAGCTCGCCGCCAAACACCTGATAATTGCGTGCAACAATGGAAAAGCCGTCGGCTTGCAAGTGTGCGGCAACGCGCTCCTCAGCATTCACGCCTTGAGCACGTGCGCGTTCTTTTACGCCCAGATTTGTTTGACTTTTGAGGTACACCATGAAAAGAAAGTTTTCGGTTGTTGCGCTTCCTGCGCTTGCAGGTATGGCAGATGCTGGTTGACCAGTTGTTCACGTTTTGCCGTTATCATTTCCTGATCACCAACTATCGTGAAAATCCTGAGCTCTAGATCGAGAATGCGCGGTTCAAGACTGTTTTCTTTGGTCAGCAAGGTAGTGCGTATGAAATCCAGCCGCTTGCTCAATGCCACCATTTGGCGACGATTCAGATAAAACATGCACACAGATTCTTCATGCTCGAATAATCGTGCGTACGCGCGGGCACGCAGCCCTTCCACGTGGCCACGATAAAGCAGGAATTGTTCATTTTTTAAAAATTTGTCAGCAAGTTCGATCACGCGCTTGGTATCCTGCTGGCATCGGTCAGCCGGGCGCATAATTTCAGATTCTGCCAGCACGGCACGGTACAACGCATATTCTACTTTTTCGCTGCCCGGGTAAAAGGTAACAAACTGGTTGTACACCACTGCCGATTTTGCAAAGTGGCTTCCTTTAAAATAAATATCGGCTAACTCTAAAATGAGGTCGCCTGATTTATGCACATCGGTACAGATGCGCACGAGGCGCTCAAGCGCCTGGGTGGCAACGGTAATATTATTTTTTTCAATCGCATTATTTTTGATTGCTACCAACTCATCAAAAGACGTATGCGCATACGGTCCTTCCTGCGCACGAGATGGTACGTGTTGCGGTTTGCCGCTCGACCAGCACACTTCGTGCACACCAGCTAGAAACACCAGTAAAAGATACGGTGCAAAAGTCAGTTTATATAGGCGGGTTTTAGTCATTGATCAGGACCTCTGTTGTGTTTGCTCTGAGTTGAGTATACTAAAAATCACAACAAAAACGAGTGGTAGGATCGGCTACCGTAAAAAGAGATGAATTGTTCAATACTAGTGACAAATCGTAAGGGCCCCATACGGCTGCGATTTGATCAAGACGGATAGGTGCCATGGCAGAAAAATCGATTGGTCAAATACTGGTCAAAGCAGGAAAAATTACTCAAGAGCAGCTGACTGAATGCCTTCAAGAGCAGGAACGCTCAGGCAAACCGTTGGCTGAATGTATTGTAGCAAAGGGATACTGCTCAGAACGTGATATTGCACAAGCATTAGCTGATTACGCCCAATTACCATTGGTAGATGCCATCACTGAAAAAATGGCTGATCAAACGTTGCTGGGTAAAGTTTCGCTGAAATATTTGCGCGACAATGCCGTAATCCCGGTATTCATCGATGGCAAAGTTACGGTGTTGTGCGCTGATCCGCTCGATTTTGAAGCACTCGATAGTTTAAATTTGCTGTTGGGTGGCGACGTGGCATACGCAGTGGCGCCCGCCTCACTGATTATAAACAGCATCAATCGGTACTACCCGCTTGAAGGCACCCGCGAGATGATCGAGGAGCTTGAAAGCGAAGATAAAGATATCGAATCCGTCTCGTTCGAGCAGATCGAAGAAAAAGATATTTTGAGCATGGCCACCGAAGCACCGATTATTAAATTGGTCAACCATCTGTTGTTCCAAGCAGTCAAGCAAGGCGCTTCAGATATTCACATTGAACCGTTCGAAAAAGAAATCAGAGTACGCTATCGCATCGACGGCGTTATGCATGTGATAATGAATCCGCCCAAACGTGTGCAAAATGCGCTCGTATCGCGTATCAAAATTATGGGCAACATGAATATTGCCGAAAAGCGTATCCCACAAGATGGGCGTATTCAGATCAAAATTGCTGACAAACCAATCGATATTCGTGTATCCATTTTACCGGTAGCCTATGGGGAGCGTGTGGTAATGCGTCTTCTTGATAAATCACGCACATTTTCGGATGTGAGCAACTTGGGATTAAGCCCACGTGACCTTGAGCTGGTCAAGCACAGCATTGCACAACCAAATGGCATTGTGTTTCTGACGGGTCCAACCGGTTCTGGTAAAACATCCACCCTCTATTCGCTGCTCGCCGTACTCAACAAGCCGGAAACAAATATAATCACCGTTGAAGATCCGGTTGAATATCAGATGAGTGGTATCGGCCAAGTGCAAGTGCGCGAAAAAATTGGGCTCACCTTTGCCAGCGCATTGCGCTCTATTTTGCGGCAAGATCCTGATGTGGTCATGATTGGTGAAATTCGTGATCAGGAAACGGCACAAATCGCCATTCAAGCGGCGCTGACCGGCCATTTGGTACTCAGCACGTTGCACACCAACTCAGCACCGGCTACTATAACGCGTCTGATCGACATGGGCATAGAACCATTTTTAATTGCTTCTTCCGTTGTGGTGGCTATTGCGCAACGACTGGTGCGCAAATTGTGTCCTGATTGCAAAAAAGCGTACACACCTGCAAGTGATCTGGTCGAACAGCTAGGCATCAGTCCGCAAGAAAGTAAATCTATCGTATTCTATCAAGCAGTCGGCTGTGCCGAGTGTATGAACACCGGATACAAAGGACGGGTACCAATTTTTGAAGTAATGGCTATGACTGCTGAAATAGCTCATCTGACTATGGAAAAAGCAGATACCATGACACTGCGCAGACAAGCAATAAAAAATGGAATGCATACGCTGCTCGAAGACGGTATTGCAAAAATAAAAGCGGGGCTGACCACTATCCAAGAAGTATTGGCAGTCGCCACCATGGAGCAACGTGACGTGGAATAAAAAAAGCGGTTTTTTACTTATCGAAGTTTCTATTGCACTGCTTATCTGTCTCGTGCTGAGCGCAATGACACTTTTTAATTGGTCGCTTCTGCAATCAGTTGCCGTGCGCGTCGAGTTGGACCAGTTGTACAGCATTTGTTCATTTGCACAACGAAGTGCTATGGCGCAAGGATGTCCCGTTACCGTTGCCTTTGATCCGCAAGCGCGCACCTACGCTGCCCTTGGAGGCGTGCACCATCTCGCGCGTGGCGTGAAATTTGGCGCAGCGCCGGATGCCAAAGGACCACCCGGGTCACCAACTGGAACTATCAAGTCACCAATTACGTTCGATGATAACAAACTGGTATTCACGCCTGAAGGCATTGCCCGCGCCGGAACGGTTTACTTGATAGGTTCCGATGGACATCATTCATACGCGCTCACCAGTGCAGTAGCACATTTTTCTCACTTGAGAAAATATTCTTATAACGGGCATTGGATTGCTCTTTCGTAATATGAAATTAGTTAATTATCTGTTTTTTATCACAAAACATATCCTGCTGGGCATCATTCTTATATTCAGTTTTTTGCTCATCAGCATTCCGTATAGCCAGCAGAGCCGGCATGCTATGGCATATTACCTGAAACAGTTTATTGAACATGCGCTCAGCTGCCACACTTCTTTTACAGTTGAGTCATTTTGTCTGATTAATCCTTCCATTCAACTCACCGATGTAACAACGCTGCCGCACGCCACCAATAACGGTTCATGGGGATGGCACTGCAAGCATTACTCAGTAAGCTTTTCTTGGCTGCGTTTTTTTAGAAATGGCACGATCGACTTAACCATGGAACTTGACGGATTAACCGCTTATTCAACGGTAACCGACAACAATCTGGCACTTGCACATCACCTAAATATGCTTTTACAAGATACCCTTCCACCTGTTGCTTGTTTCATTAAATATCTGAACATCAACAACGCCGCATTAGTTATTTACAACAGTGATCATGCAACTGAATTGCACGTCGCTTTGCGTTGCTGCGCCCGCAAAATCGACAACATCTTCAAATCGACTATCAACATTTTAGATGCGCAGCTTCTCCTGAATAACAAACCAATCATCACCGACTTTATCGGTACATTGGCTTTGAACAGTAAAAATACGGTAGGTGGCCCTTCGTGTTGGGCGCGACTCGATACGCGTTTTAATGTACCATGCGCGCGGCCAACCGATTATTTTTTTTCCGGCACATGGGAACATGATCATGGGCGTTTTTTACTGCGCAACGCCGATGACTCATGCAGCATTAATCCCATTATCATCAACCGGCGCAACGGGATCTCATGGCTCAATATCAATGCGCAAATTCCGCTCAGTCAGGTATGCGCTGTTGCACAGTACACGCAAATTTTTGCGTGCATACCGGTTGAAGGCACCTGTTTGCTTCGCTTAATGACTTCACTAGACAAAGGCATTTCTTCACTCGACGGGCATCTGCTCTTTGATAACCTACGCCTGCCGGGCAAAAATTGGTTTACCGTCAGCACGCTTTCCATCAATAAACGTGCCGCACTCTGGGCGGCAGATCTTACCGTACGCACACCAGGCATTGTAGAATTAAAGGGAACGGGAAAATGGCATGAGCAGACGCGCATCGGGTCCTGCTCTTTAAGTAACACGAGCGCCTTGCAAAGCGCGTATCTGCCGTACTGGAAGATTGAACCGGGAGATTTATCATTCAGCGTGCAAAGCAATGCTGCTGGTAATTTTGAAGGCCCGTTCTCATGCACTGCGGTCAACAAGATGGTGCGCAGCTCTTGGAACACGCAAGGCACCAGTAACGTTACCGCATCACGCGGTGTTATACGTGGCATGTTAGGACCAAATGAATATCAGATACGATTGTGCGCTGATCGTTTTCCTTTTTTGGAGCATATCGAATACCGTGATGATAAAGGAGATTCGTTACTCAGCATTGATTGCATGCCGCCACATGAAGCCGACCAAACGCCAGCCAGCACCGCAGGCCACATCAGCATGCATTTGATTCGCTCATGCATGCAACAGTATGCAAATCAACAGATTCAAGCGGAGGGAGCCATTGCGTTTCACGCAGAGTTTGATGCACACAAAATAGCCGGAACTATTGCGCTTGAAAATGGCACCATACGCCTGCCACACACGTATAATTTTATAAATGATGTATCTGCCCGCCTCGCGTATGAACTACCAAGCTCTACGCTTACCATAACTGATGCCGTAGGCACATTACATACCGGCAGCGTACAGGTACCGCATGCCACACTCCGCTTTAATCAGCAGTATGGATTAACGTATGCGCACGTACCAATTTTGATTGATCGCTGCTTGTTGAATATGCATCAGGAATTGTTTGCCATGATTTCTGGCAGTTTATTCTTGCAAACAACGCCGCATGAACATTTCTTATCCGGTAACGTAATTCTTGATAAAAGCCACTTGAAGGAAAACATTCTTGCAGAAACGGTACAAAAGCAGCTCACGCAACATGCTCAATCATTGTTGAGCAGCAATCACCATCCAATCCTGTGCGCTATCAGCCTGGAAACAAAAGAACCGATGCAGGTGGAGACCGCATTCTTGCAAGCAACTGCCAGCGCACATCTTGCCTTAAAAAATAAAATTACCGACCCGGACATTAGCGGCACCGTAAAATTTTTATCAGGAAGTTTAAGCTTTCCGTACAAACCGCTGCATTTGACTAAAGGATCCTTGCTCTTTATCCCAGAGCAACGCCACAATCCGGTCATTGAGCTGAGCGCAAAAAATAGCATCAAAAAACATACCATTACGTTGCAAGTCACTGGCTCACTGCTCAATCATGATCTCATCTTTGAATCGAGCCCGCCGCTGACCGAAGAACAGATTATCTCGTTGCTTACGGTTGGCTCGCAAGAATCGCTCAATGTGATGGCGCCAGCATTTATTATGCAAAATGTGCAAAAGCTGTTGTTTGGCACAAAGCAATCCTCAATTTTAGAACGCTATTTTAAACCGCTCGCGCAGCACATTCATCTGGTGCCAAGTTTTATTGATCAGAGTGGGCGCGGTGGCCTGCGTGGCGCCTTAGAAATCGATATTAACGATCGATTGCGCGCCACCATTCAGAAAAACTTTACGTTATCGGAAGATACGCGTGTTGAGCTGGAATATGCCGCAACTGATGATGTAACCGTGCGCGGGATCAGAAACGAGCGGCGCGACCTTGGCGCAGAAGTGGAAATGCGATGGAAGTTTTAGTATTTTTAAATAACAATCAGCCCCCAGAAAGTAACCATTCATGAAAACAAAAAATTTCCAAGCATATCTTGAAAAAAGATTTGACCAAGAAGAAATAGCTGATATCAAAGCGCAAGCGGAGTTGGAAATCAAAATTCTGCGATCCATCCAAAAGAGAAGCGCAGATCTTGATGACACCGAAACTGTTAGGCTGGATTCCTGCCTTCCGACTAAGGCTTCCAGCTTTGCAAACAAGGCTACTATGGATAAGTCGGTAGACACAGGTTTATTACTAGAGACAGATATCCTCTAGAACCGGTGAAAGTGCCCCCTTTCCGTCATCCTTGCGTAAAGCGAGGACCCAGTTTAAATATTATTTTTCGGCATTCACCAAAGAGTTGCGCGGCTAGAAAAATAAATAAAAATCTTGCACTAGTTATAAATAAGGTTTTTGAGCATTAATAGCCTTCAAACTGGGTCCTCGCTTTCGCAGGGATGACGGTGGAGAGTCAATAGTCGATAGAGACTGAGAGTAAAATAAATCCATCAACGAATTATCTAACCTTTACAGCAACGACGATCTGGACGCTATTTACCCTCAGACTTTATCCCGAGTTGGCGTTAAATTATGGCAAACTCCTATTTTACATTGCGTTAAAAGACATTAATCATTAATCCTGGATGGGGAGCAAAAAAGATTATACCATCTAAGGAGTAGTAATGACTAAGTTACCAGTGCTGGCACTCTTTTTACTCAATACCATATATGCACAACAGTCCCAGAAAATAGTAACCTCTGCGGCAAAAAAAATTACCACCAAATCTGCACCACTTATGCCGCCGACGTTCAACAAAACGCATTTTATTGTTGGCGACACCAGACCGCGCACGCCCGCTCAATCAAGCCCGGCACCCAGCAATCAAGCACCGCATATTCCAGCGCAAGTACTCTTTTCACCAGATGATGACATACGCCAGCACCTGGTTACATTAATCGAGCATGAAAAGTATGCCATCAGAATTGCCGCTTTTGCATTTACCGATCCGGCAATTGCACAGGCGCTGTGCGCTGCGCGCCAACGCGGAGTTACCGTTGAACTGATTACAGACCCGGGCGGCTTGCAAGATCGTCAAAGTAAAGTTGGGATGCTGTGCGAACATGGCATTGACGTGCGGGTTTACAATCCGAACTATGAACCGAAAAGCGCCCCGAGCCTGATGCACAATAAGTTTGCGCTGTTTGACAACAATAATAATCATAAAATTGCGTTGACCGGCTCACTGAATTGGACTAAATCTGCCTGCGATAGAAATCAGGAAAATATAACGATTATGCGAGAAGAGTCGGTATTTAATCGTTTTGCCCAACAATTCGAAGTGTTGAAAAAGCGATCAAAACAGTACCGGTGAGAATGGTTATTTCGCGGACCAAAGAGCTACCGACATATTCGAAATTTTTTAATGAATAGCCGGTAGCACTCTGTTTAGTGGCTAGGTTGGCGGTAAAATATTGATGAGCACTTGAACTCTAAAGATGCTTCATTACTACAATCTCTTCCGAGCTCGCCTTACATGCTAGTGCTGTTTTTTTAAAAATGCAAGCGATAGCTTGCGCAACTACTATTCATTCATGTGTCTTGAGCAGCTTTGTCTGTGAGCAATTATTCAGGATTGCAATAAGAATAATAGCAAAAGGGAACAGCTCAGTGTTCCCTTTTGCACCAAATTTTAATCGATGATTCGCTTATTGTTGATTTTTAACAATTTCGGCAACTTTGGCTACGTGAGACTGCATCCGATGCTTTTGCAATGCAGCACGTGAAGATAACGTTGTTGAAGATAACGGCTTTGCCGGGGCCATTTTTTCAGAGTCAGCAGTAGATAATTTTGCAAATGATTGATTAATTTCTTCGACGTTAATCCCAAGTTCTGTGGCAGCCTTCTGTGATAATGCAAGCACCGCTTTTGTTTGCAGTACGGCACTTTGCATAGTCATAGCCATCATGGCAGTTACCTGAGGTGGTCTGCTACTTCTATCCGGATACATCTCTTGCCAAGATTCCTGCAAGTTTTGCGCCATCATAATGGCAAAATTAAAATTACTTAAGTCATCTAACAGACGTCCCACTGGCGTCTTGTCGAAAAAGGCATCTTGCGCTTCTTGCTTTTCTTGAGCATTAGGATTCGGGTACTCTTCCATTCCATAGTTCATTACGGGAACTAAACTCAGTGCAAAAAGTCCGCTTATTATTATTTTTTTCATAGAATCTCCTGATTATTAGATAACCTACTTCGTTAGAAAACTACAAGAAATGTCTTAAATCCTCCTTTTTTAAAAGGATTAATTCATTTTAAAGCTGCTCACGAGGTACCATACAATGCCTTTGATTTTTTGTAAATCACGCCATACGAGCAGCTTTTCCTTGCAATTATTGCTCATTTGTGTCATTTTGAGGCCTGGGACCCTTCAAGTAAACGGAAATGGTAATAAGATGTACAAATTTATTTTGCTGTGCTTGATTGCGCCCTTGTCATTTTCAATTCTGATAGCCAACAAACCACCAAAACTCTTCTTTAACACCTACAATTCGCTTGAAGCGGCCAATGCTCATTACAACTTATCTGAAGGATTGCCCATTTCTGCTCAGGCTCTGAGTGACCCTCAAACATGGGCCAATGATGTTACCCAGTATCTCAAGGTTGAATTAAGCGCCCGCTTAGCTGAAGATGAGTCTTTTTACTTTGTCAGAACTGATAGCGACACCTTATTAGATGTAAACGAGCTCCTAAAGGAAAATGTACAAAATAAGAGTGCTCAGACCTACTATGTGCTTATCTCCCCTACACGGGAATTGGCTGCACTTGTTGCAAAAGCCACTCACAAAATCCTGAGTCTACATAAGCCGATCCCCTTTGATGCGCTTTCGGCCGTTACCCTGCTAGAACATATTCGACAAGGTCAAGGTGGCCAAGCTCTCTTGGAAACCTGTTGTTCGGATGAGCCGGGCGCAATCTCTAAAGAGCGACTACCTGGCATACTATCTCACATAGCTGCATCTCTACCCGGAATAAAAGCGCCCTGCTTACACAAAGATGATCCTGCTGACTTGCAGGAAATACTGGCTCTTATTGAACAGGCTGAGAAGAATAAACCTGGGGATTCCCCTCCCTTTGCTGATGGAAAATCCTACCGCGTACTCGCCACCGCTGCTCCCCCATTAGTCATTACGCTTGTTACAGGCGGCGTAGCTTATACGCTGTACCAAAAACACGCTAAAAATAATTCAGCCAACCAGGAAAATGATGATGATGATGAAAAAGATGATCAACCTATCGTATTACGAAAATATAATACAAATTCTGTAAGTCTTGCACGATAAACGTATTCTTAAGCAGTTTAACTAACTCACCGAGTGTTGCGATGATTATCACGTTCTTATTAATTTTAACTTTCATTATTAGTACGTCAACAAATCTTTTGAGCAATAACAATGATCCTAAGATTAAGCTCCATTACGGCACCTGCCAACAACTGACCACGTTGGCACCCACCCTTCTGACTCGACTCAAATCAATGCCGGCCCAAAAACGCCAACATATTTTTCTCCAGGCTTTAAAGATAAGCAGTGCTGCTCAGGTAAGCTGCATATCTCGCCTGTTTTTAGCACCTGATTTTGATCAGACCACGGCCACAAGCAACGATGATCTCATTATCCCGTTAGATGCCCCGTTATTAGATGGATTGTTAAAATATCCGCACGCAGATTTGAATCAACCGCTCAAAGCCCATTTAGTGGATGCTGCTCATGCAACTATTTTGAGGAAGATGTTGCCCGTTACGCAGGAAGATTGCCCCACCATCGAAGAGCTCGTAACGATTTATGATACGCAGTGGGGAATCAACAATCTGGGTAGATACCTTGATTATTTGTCTTGTGCACAATTGCGGGAATTAAAAACAGCGTGTGAAAATTATCAGCCTGACACAGCAGTAGAAAAAATGGCGCACGCAAATCTTCTAGCATATATCACCTGCGCTGCCGACCCGATGGGGCTACGCTTTTATGGGTATGCTGCTAAGGGACTCTGGAATGCTGGTTTGTTTCTGGCTCGCTTAGGTTTATCGGACAACAAGAATGCTATTGCCGCGCAGTAGGTAGCGTCAACCTTGGATAAGAAAACAACATAAATAATCACTTCTTGGTTTGCTTCCACTTCCATTCTCTCCGTCGCTTTGTACGTCCCCTCCGTCATCCTTTCCGACTACGCTAAAGCTTGTATGGACGCGGGAGCGAGGGAGAAACATTAGTATACATGATGACTCTCTCTACCGTCATCCTTGCGCAAGCGAGGACCCAGTTTAATTATTATTTTTCAGTATTCATCACATAATTTGTAATCAGAAAAAAAGAAATGAAAATCTTTGCTTAGTTTCCAAAAGGATGACGGAGAAGGGGATTGAACGTATCTTTAGAAGAATGAATGTCCTTTTTAACAACGATGACCAGAAGATCGTTTTTACTATAAAATCTTATCTCGATTTTTCTTTCTTCTTTAATTTTTCTATTTTGTTTGAATCTTCTGAAATACCGGTATTGAGCTCTAACTCGTTGGCAATTTTTTCGATCACACCGATCTGGATATGTATAGATCTTTCTATTTTGCCCATAGGAAAGACCTCTCCATCGTCCTCATACTCATTTCCCTCTTGCCATGCGCTAAGTAGTTTTGCCAATCCTGATGCGGCCGCTTTTTGCTGTTTGAGCAAAAGTAATACGTTGTCAGGTTGCTCCATAGCAATACATCTCGCACTGGCAACACTCAACAAGAGAACGCATGTTATTTTTACTATCTTCATGTGTAAATCACTCCTACAGAAATATGTTATGTAACACGTTATGCATGGCAGTTTAGATAAAAATAAGAAGAATGCCAAAAAGAGAGAGGGCTTTGGAAATCCAAAGCCCTCTCTGATAATAATTCACATGTTGATTATGTTAAAGGGTTAATAAGTCCCTTTGTCATTTTGTTTTTCTATAGAAGTCCCCGATTCAGATCTTTTTTCCATTTCTTCTACTACTCTAGCTATAGCTTCTTTCGTGCTTTTTTTGACTTGCAGTCTGGTTCTCTCTTCCTCTACAACTCCGCACTCTAATTCTGCCAGCGTTGCTCGCACCTGCTCTTTGGCCACAGCTTCTTTTTCCTTTTCTTCACTCTTTGCCTTGAGGGCTTTCTCTACGTGACTGAGCGCTGGCCCTTGAAGCCGTGCCAGAAGCTGTATGCCTCTCATTTGTACTCCCAAGGACTCGCGAAGCTCTGAAATCATCTCAGCCCCCACAGAGCCTTGGTCGATTTTTTCGACATTCTTATCACAAGCCATTAAGAACTCATTAGTCTTTTTAAGCACATCAAGTGAGTTTCCTAATGTCCCATTAATTACTGTATAATTGGCAATATCAGCAACAATAGTAGTGTCGAACTCCTGTTCATCTGGCACATCCTGCGCACAGCACGGTAATGCTGCCACACCAATTATACATACAAATGCATATGAAAATATTTTCATAGAAAAGATCCTCTCGCTCATAAAGCTCAACGTTATTTTCTTAATTGATCTGCTTTTGATCAAAGTGTGACAGCCCGATCTTGCGCATTTTATCGATGAGCTCTGTGGAAGAGACGCCTGCCTGTCCTTGCTTTTTATCTTCTTCTTCTTTCTTCTTTTCTTCTGCAGTTTTCCTCTCTAATTCTTCTACTTCTGCTTGCGCCCGCTCTTTGGCTGCAGCTTTTTCTGCCTTTTCCTTTTTCTCTTCTGCATCTTTCTTATCTAATTCTATCAGCTTTGCTTTCACTTGCGCTCTGTCACGTTTACCATTCTCTAAATCCTGCCCACATTGTTTAAATATTGCTGATTGCTGCACTGCCAAAAGTTCTATGGCACTCAGTTGTGTAGACAGCAACGGCTCAGTCTTCGTAAGAGCCACATTAATGTCAAAATCCTTTACGGCACAGCCCTTCTGAGTAGTTATTCCTCTTTCTTTCATACTTTTTAAAAACTCATTAAATTTCATTGTCTGCTCAAAATTACTCATAAGCGTTGCGAGTTGAGTAGACGCCTTAACATAAGGCTCATAGGCGTCAACAACATATTGACTCTGATCCGGCGTCTCCTGCGCGCAGCAAGATAGCGCGGCCAAGCCAACAACAAATATAAATGCATATGACATTGTTTTCATAAAATAATCCTTTTGTAGAATTGTTTGTGTAAAGTAGTTATGTGGCAGTATAAAGGGGAAAAGCGACTATGCCAAGGTGCGCAACTTGTGCACAAGTGCGGCAAAATCATCCGGCAGCGGACTGCAAAAATCGTACGCTTGTTCGTCAAACACAAATGCCAATGCCTGCGCATGCAATGCATGACGCGCCATGAGTGGTGTTTCCTGGCCATACACCTTGTCAGCCATCAATGGATGGCCTATGGCGGCGCAATGCACCCGAATTTGGTGAGTGCGGCCTGTCAGCGGTTTGAGCTCGAGCAACGCACTATTTTTAAATGTTTCAAGCACGCGGTAATCAGTGCGTGCAGCACGTATCGTGGCATCATGCGCACGCAGCGCCGGAAATGTTTTCATTTTTACCTTACTGACCGGATCTCGGCCGATAGGCAAACTGATAGTTGCCTGCGCCGCTGCTGGCACCCCAACCACAACGGCCAAATACGTTTTTTGCACGGTACGACTCACAAACAGAGCGCCAAATTGTTGGTGCGCATAGTTGGTGCGCGCAATAATTAATAATCCTGAGGTCTCTTTATCAAGACGATGCACAATGCCCGGACGCTCTGCAATGCCCACCTGCTGCAAATCCGGATAGTGACTGATCAGCCAATCAACTACCGTAACTTCATCAGAAAATCGGTGCGGTGCATGCACCACCCAGCCAGCCGGCTTATCAATAATCAAAAAATGCTCATGCTCAAAAATTACCGGTATGGGCGGCTTACCGATAAAAGCAGCGGCATCTTTTGGATCATACGCCTGCGTGGGAAACGTAAGCGTCACGCTATCCGCTTTTTTGACGACAACACCAGGACGTATGACAATGCTACCATTAATCTGCACTAATTGGTGAGCAATCATTCGTTGAAAAAAGCTACGCGAATAGGACGGGAATTGCTTGGCAATAAAAGCATCTAACCGCACCCCATGATCATCGACCGTTACGGTACAGGTGTAAGTGGAGCCTGCGGCAATGGGCTTGAAATTGTTCACCACATCCTTGCTGGAAAAATAGAGAGCTATTTGATTATTTTTATAATAATAGCTATCATCTTAAAGTCAAATGGAAAATTAGAGTTGCGCAGTGAATCATGAGTGGGTACACTGGCAGTACCGAGTAAAAAAACTCTGGTTTAAGCTCACAAAATTGTTGCCGTGCATGCCAATTTTGATAAAGGGGTAGTGGTGGAAACAGAAAAGTTACTTGCGCAAGTACAAGAAAATATAGACACCGTAATCAATAAAGATTCTCCGTTGGGGACAGCGCTGTGGCATTCTCTCGAGCAGCTCCACCCTGCTGACATAGCCGATTTTTTAGCCGAGATTGATAAAACAAAAGCGAAAAAGCTTTTTATCAACTTTAGCAAAACGCTACAAATGGAGATTTTTGGCGAACTGTCCGATCCCATGCAGGTCTACATACTTTCCATTCTGCCTGAACCGGCAAAAATCGATGCCCTCAACACGCTGCCTAGCAATAAAATAACAGACTTATTTGACCATCTTTCTGATGAAGAGCTCAAGATTTACCTGAATTTGCTGCACAAAAAAGCGCGCGAACAAGTACTTTCACTCCTGCAATTCGATCCGGAATCGGCAGGTGGCGTTATGACCACGGATGTGCTCACGCTGATGGCCGATTTTACGGTCAACAAGTGTATTTCTCTGCTTCAGCGCCTGCGCCCATCGCGCGATATTCACCAACAAATTTACGTGGTAGATCGCATGAATTCACTAGTCGGCTACATTAATTTAGAAGACTTGGTACTGCAAAAACCGCATACCCAAATTTCTGAATTCATTCACAAAAACGAACTGGTTGCTCATGCGCAGCAAGACCAGGAAACGATTGCTAACAAGATGGTACATTATGGCGTGATGACCGTGCCGGTAGTGGATGATAATAATTCATTTTTAGGCATCATAACTTCCGACACGTTGGTTGACGTTTTGATGGAAGAAGCAAGTGAAGACGTGCAAAAAATGGCCGCATTAGCGCCATTAAAAGAATCGTATTTTGAGACGCCCTTCATTCAGATTTTGTTTGCGCGCGGATCAATCCTGATTGTACTCTTGATTGCCGGCTCCGTTTCCAGCTTTATTTTAGACAAATTTCATGCAGCACTCAGCGTCCTGCTCTTCTCATTAGTGCCTATGCTGACGAGTACGGGCGGAAACACAAGCAATCAGACTTCTGCCATCGTCATTCAGGGACTTGCTTCAGGCGAAATCGACGCGGGCAATGCCTTCCGGTTTATGCGCCGCGAACTGTTGATGGCTCTGGTCCTCGGTATCATTTTAGGTCTCGTGTCGTTTGTACGCGTGTATATCATGAGCAGCGGTGAACTGGGCGCCTGCATTGTTTCAAGCTGCGCAGTAACTGCCATTGTGGTGACTTCAGTTATTCTGGGCGGATTTATTCCACTGTTGCTACGGCGATTAAATATCGACCCTGCCTTTTCAGCCGGTCCCTTTTTGGCTACAATCATGGACGTGCTAGGAGTGCTCATTTACTGTTTGATCATTCGCATGACACTATAAATTTTACTGCCTCAAAGAAAGAAGTGGCTATGAAGAATGCGCTCATTTATGCGATTTTGGCAATAAGCATTTTGGCATGCCAAATGGTCGATGCTATGGTGCAGATGCCGTGGGTATATTCTGACATGGAACAGAGTAAAAAAGACCAATGTTTATTCTACAGCATATCTACACAAAGTATCGATAAAGCTACTCAAGCACTTGATGCCGGCGCAAGCACATCGGCACGCTGCATTGCTGACCGGCCACTCCATGTCGCTATAAAAACTGCCTTAAAAGCGGGGCACTTAACATTCTTGCCTGATGACCTGGCAGCTCACAATCAAACAAGCTTAAAAATTATTTCATTGCTTCTTGCAAAGGGTGCTGATCCGAATGCCGTTGGTGAAAACAAGCACACCCCGCTCACACTGGTCATTGCTAAAACTACTGAAGAAGCTACTCAGTATGATGCAAAAAATCTTGCTTATTGCACCTATCAGCAACAACAGCATGCTTGCCCAATAGCAAAGATGTCTGCGGCAGAGCAAGCTGCTTGGTCTGACTATTTGTCACTAGGCGGCAAAATAGTTGATCTGCTGATAAAATATGGCGCTACAGTTGAGGACACGATCCCTCGCTCGCCAACTATTTTGAAAGCACAATCTGCCTATCAATGGGCATGCCGTGAAAAATCTCGTCCAAGTAAATCTATCAATCTTATGCAACAGCTTGCCTGCCATGTAACCAATAGCCCACCATTGTTCCATGCGCTTTCTTATGTAAGTCTTTGTCGAGACAAAGGCCTGCCAGAAGAACTAACGTTGATTATCTTCAGCTATGTTCTTGGCAGTGAGAAAAAGGCAGTGAAGGTTTTATTAGATATGATCAATCATGATGCAATATTCAATGCTTTAAAAAGGCCGAATGATCCCTTTGCGGCCAATAACCTTCCCCCACCATCTTTACAACCAGCGCCTTCCCCTTTACACTAATAAAACTCGTATTTGACCACATTATTTTGCAAATAAATCATTTTAAAAGGTTAACATATGCAACAACTTTCTTACTTTCTCGCTTTTGCCGGCACTTCGTTTGCAGGCGTACTCGTCATTGGTTGGTTATTGTCAATAATCAAAAGCGTAAAAAGCGACAGCGCTGTGGCAACCAAAATTGCAGGCGCCATCCGTGAAAGTGCGATGACGTTCATTCGCGAAGAGTATTCAATTATTTTACTAGTTGTTGCCCTTGTGGCAGCATTACTCACCTATTTCGCCTCTCCACTGGCTGCAGCAGCATTTGTCGCCGGCTCATTCACTTCGCTGGCAACCGGTTTTG
>Ga0207087_1095_pt1 | contig 19802 bp, 16 predicted proteins | sample Alteio_BWMinHeat_51_FD_153544 | JGI IMG/M metagenome (GOLD analysis project Ga0207087, IMG submission 153544) | Enriched cells from forest soil in Barre Woods Harvard Forest LTER site, Petersham, Massachusetts, United States -... | ecosystem: Environmental > Terrestrial > Soil > Temperate forest >... | reverse complement strand
AAATAGATGCGGCCGTCTGCGCCGAACTGCGGACGCGCGCCGGGTACTTCCAAGCCGCTGACGCGGGCAACCGTCTGCGCGTCGCCACCGCTTGCAGATTGCAAGACGATGTCGTACCACTCGTTGCGAGCCCAATCGCGGCCGCGCAATGTTGCGCCAGAGCCGCGTGAGTAGGCCAGCGTCGTGCCGTCCGCACTCCAGGTGGGATTTAGATATTCGCCGGGATCTTTTGTTAGTTGTTTGGGGTCGCCGCCGGTGGCCGCAACGGTCCACATCTGACCGTGCTTGTCGTCGTCCCAACTGGTGAAGGCGATGAATTTTCCATCGGGCGACCACGCGGGAGAAAACTCGCCGGGAGCGAAAGAGCCCGGCGTGAGGCGCTTGGGTTTGCCGCCGGGCAGATCCATGAGCCAGAGTTTGTGGATGGCTTGGAAGACGAGGTTCTTACTGTCCGGCGAAGCGCTTTGCCAGCGGATGAATTTTGCTTCGAAAGCATCGTCGCGAATGGGCAACGGCGAATACGCCATTTCAGAGATAGTGCGATGCACGTGAGCGGTGAAGGGAACCGTGTCCACTTTTCCGTTGTCCACCCAAAGGCGGCGAAATTTTCCGCCTTGCGAAATCAGGAGGGATTTGCCGTCGGCACTCCAGACCATTCCGGGAAGGATGGTCATCTGGCGCGAGATCTCTTCGGATTCATCGAGTTCGATCGGATCCATGAGCAAGCGTTCTTCGCCGGTTTGCAGATCGCGGAGCCAGAGCGCAGTGCGCGGGCCGAAGACGTGGCCCTTGTAAGACTCGAGGCCGTCCGGAATACGGCGGCCGAAGGCGACGAATCTGCCATCGGGCGAAACTTCCGGAGCAATGCCGCCGCCGCTGGTGCCGCGGTCTTGTTGCTCGGCTTGTCCGCCGGTGATTTCTTCGACTTTGCGAGTCTGCAGATTCATGCGGCGAAGCTGCGCGCAGCCAAGCATGGGATCGGTGTGGCCAAATGGAAGAGGCGAGCAGATCTGCACATCGAAGTAGAGATATTTACCGTCTGCGGAAATGGAATGCCAGCCAGGCGATTTATCCGCGGCTACCAGTTCAATTCCCGACCCGCCACTCTTGTGGTACATAACTAAGGACCAGGAAAAAGGGGAGCCCATATTCGGATGCGCTCCCTGGCGCTGCACGATAATGTAGTTTCCGTCCGGCGTCCAAACAGGGCTTAGAGCGCGCAGACTTTTGTCAGTGTAAACCGCTCGCGGGTTCTTGCCATTGGCGTCCATGAGCCAGAGATTGTTCTGGCCTTTGCGATCGCTGATGAAGGCGATGGTCTTGCCATCGGGCGCGTAGCGCGGCTGCATGTTCAGCGCGACGCCGGAATCCTGCGTCAAGCATTCCGCTTTGCCGCCGCTGGCGGACATGCGGTAGATATGCCCGAGAAGATCGAAGACGATCGATTTTCCATCAGGCGACTGGCTGAGCGACATCCACGTGCCTTCGCTAGTATCAAAATCGATGTCGCGCGTCTGGCCGCGAGCTTTGGTGGTGTCCCACTCGGCAGGTGGTTTTTCCTGCGCGGCGAGGCTGGGGAACAGCCCCAGGGCGAAGATGGTGAGCCAGCCCAGGGCGCGCGCACTGCGATGTTGCGTGCATTTCATCGTGAGTCTCCTCGCGGGCATGCGCTCGGCATCCGACCGTGGCATCCGTGAGCGCGCTTGTATCACGGCGCGGCCGGCTCACGCAAGCGGCAACCTCAATTGTGCAACAAATGTTTCTTAAGTAATTTGACATCGTTGCGGCCGTATGTTGCACTCACGGGGAAGCTCACCGAGGAGAGTATCCATGTCCCGCAGGTTTGCTTGGCTGTCCGTGCCCTTGCTGATTCCGGCTGGCGTTTTCGCTCAGGCGTCATCGAGCCAGACTCCCGATGCCAACGTGGTCAAGTTCCGCGCGACGCTCGAAAACGTGAAGTATGTCTATGGCGTAGCGCCGCCGGTGGCGCGTTTGAACCCCGGCAACATCCTGGAAGCCAATTCGTTGGACTGCTTTGGCAATGCGATTCAAAAGCCCGGCGACAAGCTTTCACTCGCTCCGGGCGACAATCCGCTGACCGGGCCCTTTTTTGTGGAAGGAGCGGAGCCTGGCGATACACTCGTCGTGCACGTCCTCGATTTGCAGGTCGATAGCAATCAAGGTGTGGGCGCATTCGCTCCGGGATTCGGCGCGCTGAATCAAACGAACTACACGCCCATGCTGCACCAGGCGCTTCCAGAAAAGATTTGGTTCTATCCCATCGATCACACGGACAATACCGGAACATTTCAGGCGCTGGATTCGAGTTTCAAAGTGAAAATTCCGTTACATCCGTTTCTCGGGTGTATTGGCGTGGCGCCGCCTAGTGGTGAAGCGCGCAGCTCTATCGTTCCGGCGGAATTCGGCGGCAATATGGACGCTCCGGAAGTCTCCGCGGGCAATACGCTGTATCTTCCGGTGAGCGCGCCGGGCGCGCTGCTGTACTTTGGCGACGGACATGCGGTAATGGGAGACGGGGAGATTGCGGGCACCGCGATCGAAGTTCCCATGCGCGCGCGGTTGCGCGTCGACGTGCTCAAGCACAAGCAAACGCGATGGCCGCGCTTCGAAAACGACCAGCGCATCATGGCGGCGGGAATCTACCGTCCGTTGGACGACGCGCTGCGGATCGCGTACACCGAGCTGGTCGGCTGGATTCATTCAGACTATGGCCTTTCTGAGTTGGACGCTTATGAACTGCTTTCGCAGGTCGGTCATGCGCATGTGACGGAGATGGTCGACCCGAACTACGTGGTCATCGCATCGATCGAAAAGAAATATCTTCCGTCGAAGAAGGAAGCGGTGCATTAAGCGAATCGTCTGCGCGTCTTGCTGGTTAGCGAAATGTTTAGCTCCGCTGTCTTAGATCACTTCGAGCATCCGCGAAACGCGGGAACGCTTGCGCACGCGACCGTGCGGGTGGAAGCCACGAACCCGGTGTGCGGAGACGTGCTGCAATTGGCCGCGCGAATCGAGAACGGGCGCTTGGCCGAAGTCCGCTTTCTGTGCCGCGGGTGTACCACCTCGATCGCGTGCGCATCGCTGCTGACCGAGAAGCTGCAAGGCGCTTTGCTGGAAGATGCCCGGTGCGTCACCGCTGAGTTGCTTTCTGGAGAGCTGGGCGTCCTCCCCGCGGCAACGTTTCACGGCGCCCAGCTTGCGATGGACGCGCTACATGCGCTTCTGCAGCAGGCCCGGCGGCGTTAGACGTTTCTATCCCGTAACCTTTCAAATGCATCTGGATCATTCAGGTTCAGGATGCAGCCTTCTTCGTCGGTGGGCAGCTCTTCGACGTCCGCGGCGTGCGCCCAGACAACCGCGCGGGCTCCAGTGTCCAGCGGCGCGCGCAGCAACTCGCCATAAAGCGCCGATGAAAAAATCACCGGATGGCCGCGCCGCCCATGGTAGACGGGCAGCACGATGGGCTTGCCCGTGGCGGAAAACCGCTCGATCAAATCGTGCACCAGCGCAGCGCTGACCAAGGGATGATCGATCAGGCAGAGAAGCATGCCCTGCGTATTTTCCGGCAGGCTGCGCAGCGCCATGCGAATCGAGCTGAGCTGGCCGGCCTCCCAGTCTTCGTTGATGACGATTTCATCGGCGTGCAGGTGCACCGCTCTGGCGATAGGTTCCGCATGCGCGCCGAGGACCACTCGGCGCACAGCGATGTTCGGATGGTGGGTGACCTCCAGCAAATGTTCCAGGAAGGGCCGCCCCTGGTAGGGAAGGAGCGCCTTCGGTGAGCCCATGCGGCTGGAAGCCCCGCCTGAAAGGATCACGGCGGCGAGCACGAGTCCTCGCTTTAGTCTTCGCCCGAAACAGACCGCACAGCCGGGCGTCCTTCGTATTGCAATTTCTTGTGCGCGGCGGCCGATGCGTTGCGCCGCACCGCGATCAGCTCCGCAACGATGCTGATGGCAATTTCTTCCGGCGCAAGCGCGCCGATTTCGAGGCCCATCGGGGCATACACGCGTTCGAATTCTTCGGGGCGATAGCCTTCTTTTTCGAGCGCTTTGTAGACGGACAGGACTTTGCGCTTGCTGCCGATCATGCCGATGTAGCGCGCGTCGGTTCGCACGGCCCACGCCAGCACGTTCATGTCGTCCTTGTGGCCGCGGGTGACGATGACGAGATAGGTCGAGGCGTTCGGCTGAATTTTCTCGAAGGCTTCCGCGTAACTGACGTGAATTTCTTGCGCCGCGGGAAAGCGCTGCGCGTTCGCGAACGCTTCGCGATCGTCCACTACGCCAACTCCGAAACCGGCTGCGCTCGCTGCTTTAGCCACCGCGGTCGAAACGTGGCCGCCGCCGAAGAGATACAGCATGGGCTGCGGCAGAATTGGCTCGACAAATATTTCCACGGTGCCGCCACAGATCAACCCGTTGTCGTAGGTGGCTTCGTTGTTTAAGTTGAAAACCATTTTGCGCGGGGTCTCTTTTTGCATTACCTCTTTCGCTGCTGCCCAGACATCGGCTTCTACGCAGCCGCCCCCGATGGTTCCCGCGATCGTGCCGTCATCGCGCACCAGCATGCGCGAGCTCTCGTAGCTGGGAATCGAGCCATTCGTGTGCACGATGGTGGCGAGCGCGCCGCGCCGCCCGGCCCGCCGCATCTTTACGATTTCTTCAAACAGGTCCATTCTGGCTCCCAAAAATTACGCTACGCCGCGCCGCGAGACATGTCAATTCTCGCCCGCTGGACACTTGCTATGCGTCGCCGCTAGACTTCCGTCGGAATATTTCGATCACGCAGGGGGTCAAGCTTTTGCAAGAGGGGATCAAGCCGACATGAAAGCGATTCTTTTTCGGACGCACGGCGGGCCCGAAGTTCTCGAGTATACCGATGCGCCGCAACCGGCGATCGGGCACGGCGAGGTGTTGGTTCGCGTGCGGGCTTGCGCGCTCAATCACCTGGACATCTGGGTGCGCCGCGGCTTGCCTGGAGTGAATTTCCCGCTCCCGCATATTCCGGGCAGCGATATTGCCGGTGAGGTCGCGGAAATCGGCCCGGGCGTGACCACTGCGCGGGTCGGCCAGAAAGTCGTCCTCACGCCGGGCGTTTCTTGCGGCAAATGCGCGGCTTGCGTCGCCGGACTCGACAATCGCTGCCGCCAGTTCACCAACCTCGGCTACTTAATCGACGGCGGCTGCGCCGAATTTGTGCGTGTGCCCGAAGTCAACTGCTTGCCTTATCCCGAGAATCTCTCGTTCGAAGAAGCTGCTTCTGTCCCGCTGGTTTTTCAGACCGCCTGGCACATGCTCGTCGGGCGTGCTGAGCTTCAGCCCGGCGAAGACGTTCTGGTCCTGGGAGCAGGAAGCGGCGTAGGCACGGCCGCCATCCAAATCGCCAAGTTCTTTGGTGCGCGCGTGATCGCCACGGCCGGCTCGGACGAAAAGCTCGCCAAGGCCAAAGCGCTCGGAGCCGACGAACTCATCAATCACAAGACCCAGAAAATCGGCGCGGAAGTGCGGCGTATCACTGCGAAGCGCGGCGTCGACGTGGTGTTCGAGCACGTCGGCACCGCCACTTGGGACGAGTCCATCGCCAGCCTCGCGCCTTGCGGCCGCCTGGTCACCTGCGGCGCCACCACGGGCTACGATGCCAAAATCGATCTGCGTTTTCTCTTTGTGCGCCAGCTTTCGCTGCTCGGCTCGTACATGGGCACCAAGTCCGAACTACACACGGTGATGAAGCTGGTCGCCGCTGGCCGCCTAAAGCCCATCGTCGACCGCGTCTTCCCGCTTGCCGAAGCTGCTGCCGCCCATACTTATCTCGAATCCAGCTCGCAGTTCGGCAAAGTCGTCCTAAAGGTCTAGTTCTCCCCAAAATCTGATATTCTCGGGCGCGCGTAACGCTCGGAAATTCGAGAGTAAAACTCTATGGCCAGCTTTCAAGCACACCTCGCGGTTTGGATCGTCAAATGGCGCGTCAAACGCCGGTTGAAAGGCGTCCGCGATTTTCGACAGGCGCGCCACATTCTTCGCCCCGATCCGTACAAAGTTCCGGCCACGATTCGCGTGACTTCCGCACAACTGGGCGGCATCCCCGGAGAATGGGTCGAAGGGCCCAGGGCTTCGGAACTGACGCTGCTCTATCTCCACGGGGGCGGCTATTTCGGATGTTCCGCCGCAAGCCACCGTCCTATTACCGTTTCCTTTGCCATGCAAGGCTTCCGGGTGTTCGCACCGGACTACCGCCTGGCCCCGGAAAACCCTTTTCCCGCTGCCGTCGACGATGCCACCTCCGCCTATCGCGCACTTCTCGCCGCGGGCCATTCTCCGCCGCGCACAGTCGTCGCCGGGGACTCCGCGGGCGGCGGCCTCGCGCTCTCTCTGATGCTCGCTCTTCGCGCTGCAAGGGTGCCGCTTCCCGCCGCTGCCGCGCTCTTTTCTCCATGGACCGATCTCGCGGCTACCGGCGATTCCGTCCGCAGCAACGCCCGCCGCTGCGCCATGTTCCACGGCCCCGACATTGGCCCTTCCGCGCGCTACTACCTCGGCAAAACGGACCCTCGCAATCCGCTCGCTTCGCCTCTCTATGCCGATCTCGCCGGACTCCCGCCCCTGCTCATTCATGTTGGAGCCGACGAAGTTCTCCGCGACGATTCCACACGTCTCGCCGAACGCGCGCAGGCGGCAGGCGTCCCAGTCGAAATAAAAATCTGGCCCGTGGTCCCTCACGCGTGGCAACTTGCCGTCCAGCGTATTCCCGAAGCCCGCCAATCTTTGCGAGAAACTTCCGCGTTTCTCCGCGCCCATACTGGTGCGGCCGAACCAGGCAGCACTAAGATAGCTCGCGCATGACGGCGAACTCCGCGTCCAGCCCGAATTCTGGCAACCTTGCCGTCGACATTCTCATCATCGGCGCTGGCTTTTCCGGCCTGGGCATGGGCATCAAGCTTCGCGAGGCCGGTATGCAGTCGTTCCTCATCCTCGAAAAGAGCAGCGAGATCGGCGGCACCTGGTGGGACAACCGCTATCCTGGATGCGCATGCGACATTCCTTCGCATCTGTATTCTTTTTCGTTCGAGCCATCCGCCGATTGGACGCGCATGTATCCCGGCCAGCAGGAAATTCACGACTACATGAAGCGCTGCGTCGAACGCCATGCGCTGGCCCCGCACATTCGCCTCAACACCGCCTTTCAAGACGCCGTCTGGAATGAAGCCGCAGCCTCCTGGTGCGTCACCACCGCCGACGGGACGCGCATCAATGCCCGGGTGCTCGTTTCCGGAATGGGCGCGCTGCACGTGCCCAGCTTTCCCAATATCCCCAGCCTCGATCGCTTCGCCGGTCCGTCATTTCATTCGTCGGCTTGGAACTACGATGTCGATCTGGAAGGGAAGAGCGTCGCGGTAATCGGCACCGGTGCCAGCGCCATTCAATTCGTCCCGCAAATCGCCAAACGCGTCGGCAAGCTCTATCTTTTTCAGCGCACGCCAGCCTGGATCCTTCCGCGCATGGATTTTCCGTTGTCAGAAAAGTGGAGGAATCGCTTCCGCACTCTTCCGCTCCTGCGCTGGGCTTTTCGCCAACTGCTTTTCTGGCGCCAGGAGGTTCGCGTGTTCGCCTTCTTGGGCAATCAGACGCTTCGCAGGCTGTTCGAGAAATTCGGCCGTGGCCATCTTGCCCAGCAAGTGAGCGATCCAAAGTTGCAAGCCGCTCTGGCCCCTAATTACGACCTCGGCTGCAAACGCATTCTGGTGTCCGACGATTTCTACCCGTCGCTGAATCGCTCGAATGTCGAGCTGGTCACCGATCCCATCGAAGAAGTCCGCGAGCATAGCATCAGCACCAAAGATGGCACCGAGCGCTCCGTCGACGTCCTGATTTACGGCACCGGCTTCCGCGCCACAGAACCGCTCATCGGCGCGCGCATCGTCGGCCGAAGCGGCGTGGAAATTCACGACGCCTGGCGCCAGCGTATGAGCGCCTATCTCGGCATCACCGTCAACGACTTCCCCAATTTTTTCATCCTGCTCGGGCCCAACACCGGCCTCGGCCACAATTCCGTTGTGCTGATGATCGAAGCCCAGATTCGCTATGTGATGAACTGTCTCAAGCTCATGAAGCGCAGCAAGCAGCGCGTGATGGAAGTTCGTCCGGAAGTGCAGCAAAGCTTCGTCGAGGATATCTACCGCCGCATGCACCGCACCGTGTGGCTCTCCGGCGGCTGTCACAGCTGGTACCAAGACCAAAAGACGGGCGAGATTACCACGCTGTGGCCCGGCTCCGTGGTCTCTTACATTCGCCGCACGCGTTCCGTCTCTCCGTCCGACTACCAGCTGTCACAATGAGCCGAACGCTCCAGAAATCGCGATTTGTGTCCCGCCGCCCCCTATGCGAAAATATAGCTGGCGAGGCCTCATGAGCACATCTCTCGGCAAGCACGTCACGCTGACCAAGCCCGACGATTTCGGCAAGCTTCTTGAAGATGAGGGCATCATCTTCACCACTCTCGACAAAGCGGTGAACTGGGCCCGCAAAAGCTCGATCTGGCCTCTCGGTTTCGGCCTGGCCTGCTGCGCCATCGAGATGATGTCCATGGCCGCCGCGCGCTTTGACGTGGCGCGTTTCGGCGCCGAAGTCTTCCGCCCGTCGCCCCGCCAGGCCGACCTGATGATCGTCGCCGGCCGTCTTTCGCAGAAAATGGCTCCCGTCGTTCGCCAGCTCTACGATCAAATGCCCGAGCCCAAATGGGTGATTTCCATGGGCGCCTGCGCCACTTCCGGCGGCGTCTTCAACAATTACGCCATCGTGCAAGGCTGCAATCAGGTGATTCCCATAGACGTTTACGTGCCCGGCTGCCCGCCGCGCCCGGAAGCCCTTCTCTACTCGATTCTCCAGTTGCAAAAGAAAATCGACAGCGAAAAAGGTTCTTTCAAACGCGCTTTCAACCTGGCCTAATCTCGGTCCTCGTAGCAGGCCCCGTACGCTGCTCGGGCGCTTTTCCCCAAAGAACCAGGAGGCGCCAAAATGACCGCCACCCCCGATCCTAGTCGTCAACTGCTCCGCCACACGCTGGCCACCGTCGCCTACCGCGGCGGCAAGGCTCTTCGCGGCGCCCCGGCGTCATTTCCGGGATTCCACGCTTGTGATTCGGCGCGCTCACCCGAGCAAATCCTCGCGCACATCGGCGACCTCTTCGTTTGGTCTCTGGCTATGGCTCGCGGCAAAGCAGCCTGGCACGATTCCCAGCCACTTGCCTGGGATGCCGAAATCGCGCGATTCCACAACGCGCTCCAGCAATTCGACAATTACCTCGCTTCAGCCGAACCGCTCCACGAATCGCCCGAAAAGCTACTGCAAGGCCCCATCGCCGACGCCCTCAATCACGTCGGCCAACTCGCTATGCTCCGCCGCCTGGTCGGCGCTCCGATCAAGGGCGAGAACTACCACAAAGCAGATATCTGCGCCGGTCGCGTAGGCCCAGAGCAATCCACTCCGCGCCGCGAATTCGATTGAAGCCCTGCCTTCGAGCCCACCAGGAATACTTCTTGGCGGCTGTTCCAAGCACTTCTAGCGGCCGCGGGTTCTGTGCAGGCGCTTTCGCCGGCACCACGCTTAGGCCGAAATCGGAGGCCGCACGACCGTAGCCGCCCCACCAGACCATTGCAGGATGCTGTCCGCAGCACTACTTTCTCTTCGCACGTAACCCATCCCTATCACCGCCCCCAACGCGGGTGAAAAAGCGCTGCGCGTCGCTCGCCCAATCTCTTTCCCGTCCGCGAGCAATGGCTCGCCCGCCGCTGCCAGCTCTCGCCCCGCCAGCTTAAGGAGCACCCGCACGCGGTTCACCTGTCCCCGCGACCTCACTCGCTCCACAATCTCCTGCCCCGTATAGCAGCCTTTCGTATAGCTGATGTGACTCTGCTCCAACCCCGCTTCATGCGGAATCTGCTGCTCGCCAAAGTCATAGCCAAACCACGGAATCCCTTGCGCCAGCCGCCGTGCACTCAGCGCTTGGTAACCCATCGGCCCTCCGCCCACGGGCCGCACCGCCGCCTCCAGCGCCCCCCACAGCCTCTCCAAATCCCCCCGCTCGGCCAAAAACTCCGTACCTGACACACCGCCCGGTGACCGCTTCCCGAGCTTGCACCCGATGCCGTCAACCTTCGTCTCCGTCAAACTCAATTCGCCAAGCGCAGCCAACTCGAGCCCCGTAAGCTTCTTCACCACTTCCGCGGCTTTCGGCCCTTCCAGCGCCAGCGTTCCAAACCGCTCCGTCTCATCCATCAGCGTAACGTCATCCATGATGATGTATTTATCCAGCCATTCGATCAGCCGCTGCCGGATCATCGCGTACGACACACAGAAGAGTTGGTCCTCGAAAGCATACGTCTCGATTTCCGCAAGAATCCGCCCCTGCGGATTCAACAGCAGCGACACGCTCCCCGCACCCGCCTCCAAGTCCTTAACATTGTTCGTCAGGATCGCATTCAAGTAGCGCACGCGATCCGGCCCGGTGAACGCCAGATACGCGCGATAATTCTTGTCCAGCAGCGCCACGCTTTCCATCGCCAAGCGTTCTTCCGCCGCAACATCCCCAAAATCGTCCGGCAGCGCGCAGCCAAACCACTCGCCCATCCGCGCCCCCGCCGCCCGGTGCAGCGCCGCCAGCGGCGTCTCGATCACGGAAGCTCCTTCGCTCGTCACCTTCTCAGTCTAGCAAACCGCGCCAGCATTCCCACTTTGCCGGCGCAACCGACGCTCCACCCGATGTTATACTGCCACCACATGGAAGAAACCGCGCCCGTTCAGCAATCCGAATCCGGCATCATTCAAATCACCATCCCCGTCGGGATGCTCCATTGCAATTGCACCATCATCGGCGATCCCGTTACCGGCGAAGCTCTGGTCGTCGATCCCGGTGACGAAGTCGAACGCCTCCTCGCCCTCCTCGGCCGCCACAAACTCACCGTCAAAGCCATCGTCAGCACGCACGCCCACATCGATCACGTCGGTGGTCTTGCCAAGTTGCATCAATTCACCGGTGCTCCCGTGCTCATGCACCGCGAAGACTTGCCGCTCTATCAAGGCATGGATGTCCAGGCCGCATTTCTCGGCGTTCGCACTCCGGAGCTGACCTCGGTCGATCACCTGCTCAAGGAAGGCGATTCGCTGCGCTGGGGTGCTTTTGAGGCGAAAGTGATTCATACTCCCGGCCACACGCCCGGCAGCGTTTGTCTCTACCTTCCCAATCAAGAAAGCAATCTGGTGCTTCCCGCACCCAAGCTTTTCGCCGGCGATACGCTGTTCGCCGGCAGCATCGGACGCACCGACCTCTGGGGCGGTTCCATGGAACAGATCCTGGATTCGCTTCGTGGTAAACTGATGGAACTTCCCGACGACACCATCGTGCACCCCGGCCACGGACCCGCCACCACTATCGGCGAAGAGCGCCAGTCCAATCCTTTTCTCGTCACCGCCTGAACCCGCCCCGCTGCAGATCCCCAAACGTCGCTACCGGCTCGCTCCGCGCTCCGCTTCCCGCGCCCGCCTCAGCTCTTCCATCACCGCCTGCACCAATTCTTTCGCATGCACCAGTTCCTGCGTGATCATCCGCAAATCCATCGCCGGCAACGTCGGGTTTCTCTGGCTCGTGCAATAGACTCCGTGCTGTCCCACCAGCACCAGCGCATTCGTCATGCGGTCCAGCGCCGCCGCGAGCCTCCCGCGCTCCCGCCCGTACATCTGTTCCAACCGCTCCAGCTCTTCCATGTGCTCCTCGAACGCTGACATTTCATCCCCTTCAATTTCCATCGTACGCCAAGTCCGGGGCCGTGCCACATCGGGCACACCAACCTCGCTGCAAACTTTACCCCATGCACCTCGCGGAACATAATTCGTTGAAGCCTTGGGGATTCGGTTCACTCGCTTGAGTGCACCTGACTAGCATGAGTTCCGCCACACGCATCCACTCCCTCGACACCCTTGGCAAGGGAATGGACTGGAGCAGCCATTCTATGCGACGTTCCGACCTGGTGCAGCACAAGGAAAAAGAGAAAGGCGCCACCACGCGCACTTCTCAGATCGTCTTCGGCGAGCGCCAGCATCTTCTCCGCGTGCTCGATTCACTCGAAGGCACGGAACTTCCCATCGCGCGCATGCAACTCGAACGCCGCTCACTCGAGGAGTTGATTCACGCGCGCACCCGCGAGCTCAATCACATCAACACCGCCTGGGACGAAAAGATTGGTCTGGTGCTCAGCGCCGACGCCAAGCCGGAAATGCTCGAAAAGCTCGTCAAGCAAGCGCCGGAAACCGATTTCTACCTCCTTCGCCTGATCAGCGAGCACCCTCGCGCCAACGCCAAGACCTTGAATCGCCTCGCCAAGCATCCTTACGGCGCCATTCGCGAAAACGTCGCTCGCCACCCCAACGCCGACGCCAACACCCTTACCTGGCTCAGCAAGGACCGCAGCCAGCCGCTCTGGTATCTCGTCGCCTTTAATCCCAACACGCCGTCTCCGCTGCAGCGCCGCCTCCGTGACCGCCTCAAGCGCCTCGGCGAATCCCAACTGTCGCGTTAATCCGCTACCAACACGCTATCTCCCCTAAGGGCGCAGCACTGCTGTGCCCCGTTCTAGATAACACCGCTACGCGCAGCGTGTTCGCAGACGCGATCAGGAAATACCCGTAACGTGTGGCAAACTCCGGTTAGGCAACTTGGGGTCGCCCGTCGGTGTCTAACCTACCCAATCCCGGAGCAGCACCTTCGAACCTGGAGAGCGAGCCATGAACCGTCGTGTGGTCGTGTATCTGCTTCTTTCGCTTCTCAGCCTTCCAGTCATCCGCGTCGCCGCAAGTCCCCAGGCGGATGACCCCTACTCCGCCAGGCGTGCTCAAGCCATCGATCTCATGAAAGCCAACAAGTTTGTCGACGCGCTTCCGGTCCTCGAAAAGCTCCACGCGGAAAAGCCGGATGACGTTCTCGTTCTCGAAGCCCTGGCCTTCGCCGTTTTTTCGAACGCCGCCGCCATCGCAGACGACCAAGCTCGGAAGCAAGAGCGTGTTCGCGCGAGGAAGCTCGCGGAAGAAGCTCAGAAGCTGGGTGACACCAGCAATTTGCTCAAAGTCCTCTTGGAAGAGCCCGCGGACGGGTCAGAGGTGAAATATTCCGGGCATGCCGAGGTCGAAGCCTCTATGCGACAGGGCGAAGCCGCTTTCGCGAAAGGCGATTTCGATGCTGCGCTCGCCGCGTACAAGCGCGCCCTGGAACTCGATCCGAAGCAATACTTCGCGGCTCTCTTCGTCGGCGATGTCTATTTCAAGCAAAAAGAATATGAACAAGCCGAAACGTGGTTCCAACGCGCCGCGGAAATCAACCCCAACACGGAAACCGCCCACCGCTATTGGGGCGACGATCTCGTCGCTGAGAACAAAAGTCCCGAGGCGAAACTGCACTTCGTCGAGGCCATCGTCGCGGAACCTTACAATCGCCGCGCCTGGGTCGGCCTCATCCAGTGGGCTCAGAAGCAGAAACTAACCCTCGCCCACCCCGCCATCCAGCCGCGCGGAACCATCGAAGACAAAGGGAAGGATGACAAGGGCCACGCTCAGACCAACATTACTCTCGACCCGGGCATGCTCGATCCCAAAGCGAAAAACGACGGAACCAACGCTTGGTTCTCCTACACCCTATTCCGCGCCCCTTGGCACGGCGAGAAATTCCAAAAAGAATTTCCCAACGAAAAAGAATATCGCCACTCCCTCCGCGAAGAAGCGGAAGCCTTGCAAGGCGTCGTCGATCACGTTAAGGAAGGCCTCAAGAAACACGAGATCAAGCAACTCGATCCTGCGCTGGCAACACTGGTGGCGCTGTCCGACAAGGGCCTGCTCGAGTCCTTCATCCTCATTAGTAAAGCGGACAATGGCATCGCCAAGGACTATCCTGCGTACCGCGAAGCGCATCGCGATCAACTCCGCCAGTACATTTCGGAATTCATCATTCACCCGTAGTTGCTAATTCACACCCAGCTGCCAAAGCAAATAGCTCAGAATATCCGTCCCTTCCTCGATCTGCTTGTTCTTCGGCCGCCCGCCGGAGTGCCCCGACTTCGTGTCGTACAGCAACAGCACCGGCCGGTCCGCTGCTCCCTGCGCTGCTTGCAACCGCGCCGCCATCTTCCGCGCATGTAGCGGCGCCACCCGCGTATCCCCATCTCCGGTCACGAACATCACCGACGGATACTTCCTCCGATCCACCGCGTGCTGATACGGCGAATACGCATAGATATACGCAAACTGCTGCAAATCGTCCGTGCTTCCATACTCCGACACCCAGTACGGCCCCGACAGAAACTTCTGGAACCGCAGCATGTCCAGCAGCGGATACGCGCACACCACCGCCCGGAACAGCTCCGGCCTCTGCGTTATGGACGCTCCCATCAGCAACCCGCCGTTACTCCCGCCCTCAATCGCCAGTTTTGCCGAACTGGTGTACTTCTCTTTGATCAGGTACTCCGCGGCAGCGTAAAAATCGTCGAACACGTTCTGCTTCTTCTCGAACATCCCTGCGCGGTGCCATTCCTCACCGAATTCTCCGCCTCCGCGCAAATTCGGCAGCGCCAGGATGCCTCCGCGCTCCGCCCATACCACGTCTTGCGGGCTGTAATTCGGCGTCATGCTCACGTCGAATCCTCCATACGCCGTCAGCAGCACCGGATTGGTCCCATCGCGCTTCATCCCTTTCTTGTAGAACAAAAACATCGGCACCCGCGTCTTGTCTTTCGATTCGTACCACACCTGCTCCGTCTGGAACGCTTGCGCATCGATCGGCACCTTGGGCTGCGACCATACCTGGGTCTTGCCCGTCAGCGCGGTGTAGCGATAAACCGCCGCCGGAAAACTGAAGCTGTCAAACGCGTAGAACACTTCCGGGCTTCTCCATCGCCCCTGCACGCCGCTGACGCTTCCCAGGCTCGGCAATTCCACCGCCCGCGCATTCTTCCCGTCCGCGTCGAACACCTTCAGTTGCGAACTCGCGTTGTGCGTGTACACCGCCACCAATTTCCCGCCCGCCGCCGTCACCGTCTCCAGGTGCACCTTCGTCTCCGGAATAATTTCCTGCCAGTTCTCCCGCGTCGGCGCTTGCAAATCCGCCGAAAACACGTGCCACTGCGGCGCTTTCCAGTTCGTCTGAATGAAAATCCGCCCTTCTCCGAGCGACGGATAGAACAGAGAATTCAAATCGTTCACGACCGGAAACACCGCGCCCTTTTCCTTCACGTTCTGCGCCCACACTTCGCTTCGCTCCGTCCCGGAGCCATACAGCACCAGGTACGCTACGTACTTCCCGTCCTCCGAAAGCTGCAATACCAGAATCTTGTCCTTGTCCAGCTTCTCGCCAAAAAGCAGCGCGTCCTTCGCCGAATCCATTCCCATCTCGTGGTAATACGCTCGCGGCCCCTCCGGCGTCCGCCTCACGTAATAGACACTTTTCCCATCCGCCGTCGGTTCCACGCTGAAATACTCTGCCTTCGGAAACGTGTCCGGCAGTTCCTTCCGCGTCTCTACATCCATTGCATGCAGCGTGATTTCATCCTGTCCGCCGTCCCGCCGTCCATAAAACACTACTCGTGCATCGCCGCTGATCCCTTCCAGCGTCACGCTCGCCGAATGATCCGCGCTCCACGGCAAGGGATCGATGAGCACTTCCTCAGGGTCCTCTCGTCCTTTGCGTAAATAAATCTTTGCCAGGTCCTCCGCAGCCAGCCGCTTGCGGTAAAAATACCGGTGATTCCGTTCGAAGGGAACGCTCTCGGTGTCCGTGCGATAAAGCTCCGTCAATCGCTTCGCAATCGCCGCCCGGCTCTCCAGGTTGCCCAGCGCCGCTTCCGTGCATTTTTGCTCCGCCGCAATCCACGCCCGCGTCTCCGGACTCTCCTGGTCCTCCAGCCAGCGGTACGGGTCCGCCACCACCGTCGTCCCATAGGTATCCTTAGCGGTATCCAAGCGCGTAGCCGGCGGACATTTCGTCGTAGTCTCCTGCGCATATCCGCCCGCCGCGCAGCTCAACGCCACGCCCACCAACACCAGCATTCGCAACCAAATCCCACTCATCACCTTGCCCACGGTCACATCCCTCCGCGGCGATTCGCCGCTCATCCTCGCGCCAGATTTCCTGCGCTTCCATTCGCCGCGCCGATGATAGTATCAACTCCGACAGCCTCCATGCGACCCGTCACGCCAAAGCAAATTCGATTCCATCTGTCTTACGCTTCCGAATGACCAACCAAGACGCCTCCTCCCTCCCGCCCTCCAGGTTCATCCGCCAGCATTTCCTCGTCATCCTCGCGATTTCGCTCTCGCTCGTTATCCCATGCTTCTGGCATCGCCACATCCAAGCCGGCGATCTCCCCAGCCACGTCTACAACGCCTGGCTCGCCCAGCTCATCACCCAAGGCCAAGCTCCCGGCCTTTATCTCACCCATCGTTACGACAACGTTCTCTTCGACCTCGGGCTCTTCCACGCCGCCAACCTTTTCGGCCTCCCCGCCGCCGAAAAAACCGTCGTCTCCTTCGCCGTCCTGATCTTCTTCTGGGGCGTTTTCTCCTTTGTCCACGCCGTCACCCAGCGCCCTCCATGGTTTCTCGCCCCCGCCATCGCCATGCTCGCCTACGCCTACGCCTTCAACATGGGCTTCTTCAACTACTACCTCTCCATCGGCCTGGCCTGTTTCGCGCTCGCCTTCGCCTGGCGCGCCAAAGCAGGGAATCGGGCAGGGAACTGGCTCCTCGCCATCCTAATCGCTCCGCTTGTTCTCCTCGCTCACCCGATGGGTTTTCTCTGGCTAGTTGGCACGCTCGCCTACCGCCTCCTCCGCCAGCATCTTCCCGGCTGGTGGAAACTCGCCTTGCCGCTTTCCGCCACCGCTGCATTCCTGTCCCTGCACTGGTATTTCGCCCACCGCGCCACTTTCCCCGTCGATTGGGAAGCCCCGCCCATCTATCTCCTCACCGGCGCCGACCAGCTCATCCTCTACGGTGATCGCTACGTCACGCTTTCCTGGGCCGCCCTGGCTTTCGGCGTTCTCTGCGTAGCCGCCGAGTTCCTTCACCGTCCCTCCACTGCCAACGAGCCCGCCTCTTGGAAAAAGTTCATCCCCGTGCTTGAACTCTATGGCGTCAGCTTCATCGCCACCGCTTTGCTCCCCGAAAATCTTCGCCCGCCCGGCAATTCCGGCTGGATTGGCTTGATTGTCTCCCGCCTCACCGTCATTACCGCCATCTTTGGGCTCTGCCTCCTCGCCCAACTCCATCCCCGCAAGTGGCACCTTGTCGGATTCGCGGCCCTCGCCGCCATCTTTTTCTCCTTCCTCTACCGGGACTCCGCCTGGCTCAATCGCCTCGAATCGAACACCGAGTCTGTTCTGGCTCCGCTCCCCTATGGCACCCGCATCATTCCCACCATCGCCGCCCCTCCCGACTGGCGCATCACTTTCATTGCCCACATCGCCGACCGCGCCTGCATCCACCACTGCTTCACCTACTCCAACTACGAAGCCCCCTCCCAACAATTCCGCGTGCGTACCATCCCCCAAGGCAGCCCCCTGGTAACCTCCTCCGAAGACGACGCCGAAGACATGGAAGGCGGCTCCTACGAGATCCAAGCCACCGACCCACCGCTCCTCCAGCTCTACCAGTGCGACCCGCGCGACCGCACCAAACTCGGCGTCCGCCCGCTCCACGAAGGCGACACCACCGCTTCTCCCGTTCTGCCTCCTCAAAGTCACTGACCCCACCGTTGCTTCACCGTCTACGTCACGTAGCCGCGTATCACAAGGGTGCGGAGTGGAGCATCGAAATCGAACCCGGCATCCTCCGTGCCACAGAAAGCAAGGAGCAACTTCCGTGTAGCCGACCTCCAGAACCTGGTCTTTCGCGTCCCACAACGCCGTTTCCGCATAGTTTCGGAGTGCCGGGGGGAACCGCCTCCTACTGGGAGGATGGAAGGCCTGCGCGACGCAACAGCAGTTGGAAACGCGGATCGGAGCGCAAGGCGTCAAGCTGCGGGTCTACGAACACAAAAGGCAGAAACGAACGGGTCTGAACTCCTCTCTCGAGCGCAGCAATGGCACGATCGCGATCGCCCAGCGCCGAATAAGTAACTGCCAAGGCGTAGTCATCGCTGCCAGGCGTACCATTCCTTTCGATCGTACGTAGGACGTCCAGGGCCTCGCGCCGCTTGCCCATACGGGCATAGATTCGGGCCAGCGGGCGCAGGCCAAGGCGTGGGTCGCTCGCGGTTCGTCGTAATCTCTCGACGTAGGCGAGGGCTTCGTCATAATTTCCCAATTGTTCATAAGCCTCGGCGATGCGGCCCAGAGCCGGAAGATAGCTGGGATCCAATTCGAGGGCCCGCTGGTATCGCGCCACGGCGTTTTCGTATTGACGCGCGCGGTACAGGATCCTTCCCTCGTCGCTGATGTTTGCGGCTGAGAGCGGGTCCAGCTCAACGGCGCGGTGCGCAGCCGCCAGCGCTTCCGTGTGCCGGCCCATGGCCTGAAGAAAATAGGCGTATCGCACGTATGAACCGGCGAAATTCGGATTTAATTGAATAGCTCGCTTGTATTCCGCCTCCGCACCCTGCCAGTCCCAGTCGTACTGAAAATGAATTTGTCCCAATAGGGCGTGGGCTTCCGCGAGTTCTTCGTCCAGTTCGAGCGCCTTGAGCGTGTTCGCGCGTATCTGATCGGCCGTTTTGCCGATTCCCAAGCCTCCCCAGATATCGCGTTCGATATACGCGTTGGCAAGTCCCGCGTAGGCCTGCGCGTAACTCGGGTCGATGCGAATGGCCTCCTGAAAGTACTTGATCGCCTTGTCCAGCGCGGCAGTGTTTCTCTTGCTGGAGTGATAGTCGCCCAGCAAGTAAGCGTTGTAGGCGTCAGGGTTGATAGGACGGACCTTGGCGAGGTGTTGTTTCTCCTGCGGCGTCAAGTGCACCTTGATCTCACCCACGATGGCCTGAGCCAGCTCGCTCTGCATCATCAACACATCTCGTGAGTCGCGCTCGTAAATTTTGGTCCACACGGGAGCATCGGTTTGTCCACGAATCAACTGGGCGGTGACCTGGACGCGATTTCCAGAGCGCTGCACGGTGCCTTCAATCACGGCGTCGACGTCCAGGTCGCGCGCAATCTGCGGCAAGGTCTTGTCGGTGCCTTTATAGTGCATCACGGAAGTCCGCGAGATCACGCGAAGCGCGCTGACCTGCGCCAGGTTGGCGATGAGCGCCTCCGTCATACCATCGGCGAAATAGTCTTGCTCGGGGTCGTGGGACAAGTTGGCCAGCGGCAGTACCGCCAGAGATTCGATGGGCGGTGCTGCTGCACCGCCGAGTAGGCGTGCGCGCCAACCGCCGAAGTTAGTGCCAACCAGTACGATTGCCAGCGCAAGTAGGGCTGCGGCAGCGTAGCCCGTTCGCCGAGCGGTTCTCCCCCAGACGGCGGTTTCCGAGGGAAGCGATGTGAGCGCCGACTGAGAACCTCGCGCGGTCAGCCGCCGCAGGTCGACCGACAATTCTTTAGCCGACTGATAACGGTTCTCGGGGTCCTTCTCCAGACACTTCAGGATGATGTGATCGAGCTCCGGAGAGAGGCGAGCATTCATGGCGCGCGGAGGCAAGGGAGACTCGTGCAAGATCGCGTCGATCAGCCGCGCTGCCGGAGCGCCGCGAAACGCTCGATGCCCAGTCACCATTTCATATAGCAGGCCACCTAACGCAAAAATGTCACTCCG
>Ga0207087_1094_pt1 | contig 20048 bp, 9 predicted proteins | sample Alteio_BWMinHeat_51_FD_153544 | JGI IMG/M metagenome (GOLD analysis project Ga0207087, IMG submission 153544) | Enriched cells from forest soil in Barre Woods Harvard Forest LTER site, Petersham, Massachusetts, United States -... | ecosystem: Environmental > Terrestrial > Soil > Temperate forest >... | reverse complement strand
AAGGGGCGTCGGATTTTCGTAAGGGTGCGCTGAATTCACATTCGTAAAGCCGCCCCCGTTGGTGCCAAGCAATTTAATCGCCTGTTGGGAAGCAATGGGTCCTTGAGCGATCGTTTGGGTTCCTCCTTCTAGTGTTTGTGCTTGCACGTAAGAGCTAAAGTTTTGGGGAACACCTTCCGAAAGAAAAAGGGTGGCTGCGACAATTGAGATGGGCAGCAGCACGTAAAGGCTAATTCGAACGAGATCGGCCCAAAAATTCCCAATTGTTTGTCCCGATTTTCTGGCAATTCCTCGCACCAAGGCTGCCGCAGCAGCAAGTCCCACAGCAGCGGAGACAAAGTTTTGAACTGCCAGCGCCGCCATCTGAGAAAAATAGGACATCGTGGATTCCCCGCCATAACTTTGCCAATCGGTATTTGTCATGAAGCTAAACGATGTATTGAGATTCAAATGCCAGGAGGGTGCTTTGAACTTTTGAGGGTTTAGAGGAAGGTAATACTGAACAGCTAAGATAACCCCAGCAAAAATTAACGAGATGAGACTAAATCCTAAGAGGCTTGCTAAGTAGGTTTTCCAATTTTGTTCAGCAAGGGGATCGATGCGGCAGGCACGATAGATCCCTCGTTCGACCGGTTTTAAGGCAAAATCGAGAAAAATTCGCTCTTTTGGAGCGAGCACTTTGGCAAGATAAAGTCCAAGGGGCTTGGTAAGCAAGGTGATAACGAGGAGAAAGAGGGCGAGTAGTATCCAAGCAATTGGGTTCAAAATCGCTCCGGTAAAATGATGCTCACGAGAAGATAGCCCAGTAGCAGAACAGATAAGAATAGTAGGAACAGCTCGAAGACAATCATCGCTTTTCCCACTTCTTAACAAGACTAGATTTTTTTTGAAATGATTTTTCTCTACCCCTTAATGCAACATAACATAGATTATCAGACCTTGCAGATCAGGCTTTGACAGCTATTGATCCTCTGGGAGATCTTCCTCATCTTCTTGTTCTCTATTTTGTTCCAACAACTGCCTTCTTGCCACAACATAAGCCACAACACGCTCAGGTGGTCCTGTAATCTCAGTCTCTAGTTCCTGCTCTGCTTTGGCTTCTTCTAGTTCTATCTCAGCTTCTTCTATGTCTTCGCGGTCAATGTTAATATCCAGTTGACCAGGACATCCAGCAAATGCCCGATTCTCTGCAAAACAATCTTCTAGATTCGAATGGCACCATCCAAATAATACGAAGTGGGTGAGATTGGTTAATTTCTTCAACGCCTCAGTAAATCGATCTGGTTTATCGTAAAATCCGCAGCTGAGCGATAAAATCTTTAATTTCGTCAGTTTACTGAATGTTCCGGCAAACTGATTGCCACTGATCCCATAACTACGCAATTTTAAATCAGTCAAAGCAGTTAATCTTCCAAGGTATTTTAAAGTGCTTTCTTCCACATCAAAGCTAATTAATTCAAGTTTTTGTAGCGATGTAAGCCTGGAAAAGAAATATGAATGGATATTTAAATTTCTTTTTGGATCGCCTTCCAAGCAAAGTTCTGTTAAATTGGTTAAATTACATATATTGACAAATGCAAGGGTCTGTTGTAATAAAGTTATAGTAAGCCGAGTCAAAGAGATCATTTTGGGCAGAAAATTTAAATACGTTTGATCTTCATAGGGAATGGAATCAATATGTAAATGTTCTAAACAAGTTATTTGAGTTAAAAATTCAGGATGAAAAACACTCCCTTCATCTTTAAGCAAAGAGATATTTAATTCCTTCACAGACGTCAATTTCTTAAAAACATTTCCAACTGTATCCAGGCTCCAAATTTCTTCTATCTTTTTTGCACGCAATTGGAAATGTTCATAACGATAGCGAGGACTGATTATTGCAAATTTATTAATTTCATATTTTAATGTTTCTAATTTATTAAGTAATTTAATGGAATTGCAGGCAAGAAGAGCTGAACTTACTTGCGTAAGAGAGAGCTGTTTCCATCTAAAAAATCCTCTTGTGACACTATTTACATAGCGTTTAGGCGATGTAAAGAAAGACTCCTCCCATGTTTTCTTCCCTAGTTCTGAGCTCCACCTTTGAGAGTCTAATTTGTTAAGAGGATAAAGAAAGGCAAAGAGCCGCCGCGACTGTTTTTGACCATATTCGGAGGGATCTTGGGCTAAATGGGAACCTATTAGGTAAGGAAAGATAAGTTCGTAACAAGCTTTTGAAGCTCTTTTAAGTCCAACGAGTTCACAAGCAGTTAAAAATTTAGTAATATTTATTAGCGTCTCAGAGGATAATGCCTGTAAATGACCTACAGTAGTTGTCATGAAATTCTTCCCTGTTTTTTAAAAAAATACAGAGCAATTCTAACAATATCTTCTGATTTTATGCAATTAAATAAAATAGCAAATAATGCTTTATGGGCGTTCCTGCTCAGCTCTATGCTATAGATCACAGGCCAAGCCTGCGTTTTGTATCTTCCCAAGATACGGTCCCGTGTTTTTCAACGTCGCGAAGAGCCTTATGCGACCTCATTGACAATGTCGGTCAAATAGGCTCTTGCCTCTGAGAATGGTAGACTAGCCATAGACAACCTCTTGTTATATGCACAATTGTACTGTTTGTACAAATATTAATTAAGCTGAACAAGGAATTTTAGGATTTTTCAATAATCCATTAACTGCCAATGGGTTAGGCATGGCATACTTTCCCCTATACCCCACTTGCAAAAAAGTCGGCAAAAAAGCAGTCTAAGGACATGAAACTTTTTTTCGCATTTATCTTGGCTTTTATGCCCATGGTGTATGGAGCAGATCTTCCCTCCTCCCCTCCTTCAACCTCTCAAGTTCAAAGCAATAAAGCGCCAACTGACCACCCTTCATCGCCCTCGTCTCAGCAAACTCCTCAGGCGACGGAAGAAGAGTTGCCTGCAGAAACACCCTCTCCTGAGGAAATGCCGGTTACCTATAAGGGCGCATTTGCCAAAATGATGCTCACTCTTCTAGCGCTGATTCTCTTGATTGTGATCTCAGTTTGGATGCTGCGCCGCATTGGACAGGGCCGTTTTAGACAACTCAGCCAGGGGCGTCAGATCAAAGTTCTAGAAAGGCGTCCGTTAAGCGCAAAGACTGTTCTCTACGTCGTTGAGGTGGGTCAGAAAAAAGTACTGGTCGCAGAATCACAACTCGAGGTACGCTCGATCGCTTCAATCGACGAGATTTACCCCTCAGAAGATTAAGCCGTCACTCTGATGAATCTAGTGAGATTGGCCACCTTGTCGTGAACATTGCCTCGCTTTTGCATGCAAAGAGCGTAGAAGTGCATCTTGCCAAGGGAGATCTGTTGACAGGCGCTCTGTATGTCTTCGCAGGTATTTTCAAAAGAGCCTTTAGGTTTTTTAGACAGCTGCATTTTAGAGCGCCAGTCTCCCCTATAGTCAGACTCATGCCACTGCTGCTCGATTTTGCCGATCCATTTGCGTCCATCGTAGGGGTTCACTAGGCCATAGAGGCAGGCAAAAAAGAAGGCAACTGCATAAAGCGGAGCTTTGACAACATGCCAGAGGCTTGTGGCGATATGGGCGGGAACTTCCCAAGTTAGAGCAAAGAAAAGCGTAGCTAGCGCCTCCCCTACTGGCTGTTGCCTGATCTCTTTAAAGGCGCGCTCGGCAATTCCAACAATCCCCGTGACGATCTTCACAAGATCGGCAAACATCACTCCAAAAGTGTAAAAGGGAAGCCCTAAAATGAGCGCGGCACAGGTTTTTGTGAGCTCTGCACCGTTGGAGTTCAGGTAGAGGTCTCCATTTGAAATGTCTTCGATGTAGGTATGGCGTATTGAAATCGTGCCATTTTCTGCAACCGACTTTTTCTCTAGGGTCACTTCCCTCCAGTTTCCAGGAACAGTTGTGCCTGCAGTGGATGGAGAATCATAGAAACAACAAGAGGTCATAAAGATCCTTATAAATTTTTTCTAAAGGTTATTTTAGCAGAAAAAAGCTATCCATACAAGGAGTTTAAAAAATAAATTATTTTATTTACAGCCTCGTCTAGGTGCTCTGAGGTATGGGTGCTGGAGACAAACCAGGACTCATACTGAGAGGGTGGAAGAGAGATTCCCCCTTCGAACATCGTCTGGAAAAATTTCACAAACTTCTCTCTATCAACAGCTTGGAGATCTTTCCTGGATTCCACCTTCTCGGGGCCAAAAAAGAGCGTGCCCATCGATCCCACGCAGTTTAGGCAAAGAGGGAGGCTGCGGCGCTCGATTTCTTCTTGGATGGGTAAAAAGAGCCTGTCTGCCTTAGCTTGAAGCTTCTCATAAAAACCCTTCTCTTTGAGGATCTTTAACGTGGCCAGGCCAGCGCTCATGGCAACCGGGTTTCCCGAGAGAGTTCCCGCCTGGTAGACCTCTCCTAAGGGGGCTAATTGCTCCATGTAGATTCTTTTGCCGCCAAAGGCAGCAGCTGGAAAGCCCCCCCCGACCACTTTTCCGAGGCAGGTCAGATCCGCTTCAAATCCATAGAGGGTCTGTGCTCCTCCTAAATGCACGCGAAAGCCCGTGATCACCTCGTCGGCAATCAGAAGGGCACCTGCAGCACTTGTCCCCTGTCGCAGGGCTTGGATAAAGGCTTGAGTGGCTGGAACAACCCCCATGTTTCCTGCAATGGGCTCAAAAATCACTGCCGCGATCTCCTTGTCTTTTTCCAAAATGTGCATCAGGGTTTCTTCGTCATTGTAGGGAAGGCAAAGGGTGTTTTGGATCATCTCCTGCGGAACACCTTTGGAGCTAGCAGCAGGATTCACCTGAAAAAGCCCAGAACCAGCTTGGACAAGTAACTGGTCGTGGTGGCCGTGGTAATTGCCTATGAATTTGACGATTTTCTTTTTTCCGGTCACAGCACGTGCAAGACGGAGCGCGCTCATCGTCGCTTCCGTGCCTGAGGAGACAAACCGCAGCTGCTGGATCCAGGGCATAGCCTCTTGAATAAAAGAAGCCAGTTGCTCTTCCCCTTGTGTAAGAGCTCCGAAGCTTGATCCACGCGCGACTTGCTTACAAGCGGCGGCTGTCACCTCGGGGTGGGCATGTCCAAGAATAAGAGCTCCCCAGCTCATGCAAAAGTCAGTATAGCAATTGCCATCTAGATCAATGATTTGATCCCCGACTCCTCTTTCCACAACAAGAGGCGAGATGCCCACTTCAAAATAACTGCGCACAGGAGAATTCACTCCGCCTGGAATCACTGCGCGCGCTTTTTGATAGAGGCTCTTGCTTTTTTCTCTTTTGGATAAGATGCTCGTGGTCGTCATGCGATGGTGGCTCACCTTTATTTTTTCGCCCACTTTAATTTGGGCTGATATTTCTTATACAGTGGATTTTCGCGGATTAGAGGATAGCCGCGCGCTAAAGGCTATCAAGGCAGGATCTGAACTGATCCAGTTGCAGAGCCATCCTCCCGCCTCGCCCAGTGCTCTCCGCTTTCGCATGGAGTCTGATATTCCTCAGCTCACGGCCATACTGCAGGCTTACGGCTACTACGAGGCCGAGGTGAAAATGGACATTTCTGAGCGTCTCGGTGCTTATTATGTCGAGGTAACCCTCTCTCCAGGACCGGTCTATCGACTGGTAGACTATGCCGTGCGCAAAGACCAAGAGGACCACGATCTGATTTCTCCCGATTTGCAAACAAGATTTTGCCAGCTGGGGCTTGTCTTTGATCAGCAGACAGTTTCAACGGAGATTCTCGCTGCGGAGACAAAAGTGGTTCAGCTGCTTGGAGAGCGCGGGTATCCGCTTTGCCGCATTGTCGATAGATCGGTTGTTGCAGATGGCCGTGAAAAGACCGTGCGGGTCACTCTCACAGTGGAGACAGGACCGTTATGCACCTTTGGTCCTTATGCGATCTCTGGCAATACTTGCGTGAAAAACGCTTTTATTGAGCAGAAGATCTGTTGGGAAAGAGGAGAGATTTATAATCGCGCCTACACACAGAATTTAGAAAAGGAGCTTTTGAGTAGTGGGCTATTTTGCTCAGCGAAAGTGACCCATAGCGAGCAAGCTAGCGAGTGTGGAGAACTTCCTCTTTTAATTGAACTCATGGAAACCAAACATCGCAGCATCAGTGCAGGAGCCAGCTACCAAAAAACCTTTGGAGCGGGTGGTACCCTCGAATGGGAAAACCGCAATATCGGCGGCATGGGCCGCAAACTCAGCATTCAAGCGGAGGTGACCCAGCGCAGCCATGCCGGAATCGCCACCTATGAGATTCCCAATTTCTGGAAACCTCAGCAAGACCTGCTCTTTCAGGCAGAAGCCTCCCGAGAATCGATCACAGCCTATAAGGATCAGTCTTATGATCTCCTTACGAGGATGGACTGGCAAGTCAATGATCGCTTTTTTCTCTCTACAGGGGCGCAGGGAACCTATCTTATCGTCTCCTCTAGCGTCGATAATGGCCATTTTTGGCTTGCAGAACTCCCTATAAAAATGCGACTGAGCAATGTCTGCGACTTCTTGAATCCGACCCAAGGAGCCACTTTAGACCTGTTTCTCCTCCCCTCTTTAAGCGTGAAAAAATCGACTCGTTTGTATGGCACAAGTGAGATCAGCCTATCGACCTACTGGCCTCTTACAAAACAGGAGCTCTTTCTTCTTGCACAAAAGATCACAGTCGGCACGATTTTTTCAAACGACCTAGAACCTGTTCCCGTTCCAAGGCGTTTCTTAGGAGGCTCAGAGGAGAATTTGCGCGGCTACAAATATCTGACCGTCTCCCCACTTGTGGGTGACCATAAGCCAACGGGCGGCAGGCTGGCCCTCTTTTACAGTCTAGAACCGCGCCTGCGCTTTGGCGATTTTGGTCTTGTCCCCTTCTTTGATCTGGGCAATGTCTCGAGAAACCTCTCTTTTAAAGGCCAGTGGCGAAAATCAATCGGTCTTGGCTTTCGCTACTTCTCTTTTCTTGGCCCCTTGCGAGTCGACGTAGCCTTTCCCTTAGATCGCCGCAAGCACCTCGATCCCTTCTGGTGGATCTTTGCCAGCGTCGGCCAGGCGTTTTAAGCCATTTGCATCGCTAACGAGCAGTTGCATGACCTGTTTCATTCATTAGGCGAAAACTTCTAAAGGCTTCAATGGAACAGTCTAGTAGTTCAGCCGCTTTTGACTCACCGATATATTCTTCACCTAATGCATGAAAAATCATCTGCTTAAAAATATGAGTTTTTTCAGACGGGATTTTGTTGCCTGGTTCTTCCTTATTCCAACCATTCTGGTTGAAAAGAAAAATCAAATTATTAAAATGAGATTCTTTTATGATACCAGAATCTTTCAAACGGTAACAAGCCGAATGCATACTTAGCTTAAATTCCTCTTTTAATAGAAACAATTCTCTCCATTCGATCGAAGTTCGAATCCTACCCATTGCTTGAATGATCATTTCTTTTGGCAGCAAAAAGGCTCCAGCGAAACGATTGCATGCTTTTTCTTCGCTCAGCTTTTTTGACAACCTGCCGTGAAGGATAAAATGGCCGAGCTCATGGGCTAAAGTAAAACGCTGCCGATCTCCCGGCCATTTTGAGCTAATTATAATAACGGGCTGATCATTAATTAGAGTAGAGAGTCCATCGAACAGGGGCTCCTCATAATCAATGATAAAAACCCTTATTCCACGGCTTTCAAGAACATCTATAAGATCTTGAATAGGTACTCTTCCTAATTTCCAATGGTTTCTTAGCTTATTTGCAATTTCTTCAATTTGATCATATTCACAAATTCGATCTGATAAAGAGTCTGGAACTTTGAATGGTTGAATTGGAGGGTTTGGATAAAGATTTTCTAATTCCAAACGACGTTCAATTTGGTCGGCGATTTGAGCTTTAATAGACTCCTCAACTTTTTTTCTCAACCGCTGTCTTTTTCGAAACTTAATTTTTCCAAGTTTGACAGTCTCCGGACGAAGAAAAAACTCCACAGAGACTCGTAGGGCCTTGGCCAGTTTTAAGAGGATGTCTGAAGAGGGAGTTGATACGCCTTTTTCATACTTGCTTATTGTCATATGGCTTAAGTCCACAAGCTCCGCCAATTTGCGAAGCCCGAGGCCCGAGGCTTTTCTAGCTCTTTCAAGACGTTTACCTAAATTCTTCGACATACTCCCCTCACTTGTTTACATTTTATCATTTTTTCGATGATTTTGTAAACAGGCAATCGGTCAAAAACATAAAATCCTGAATTTTAAACACAAACGTCAAGAGGCTCGCATGAAAAATGATGAATATATTGCCAATGAATCGAGAGGTTGAGAAAGGGAAAGACTTGAAAAAATATCTCTCGTCCCACAGAATCCTAATCAAACATTTCACGTTTCTTTAAATGGAGAGGAAAAAATGGCCATCCAACCTAAACCCTTCTTTGTAAACTTAGAACCCATCACCATCTTGGGCCTTAAAGCTGTAGAGCAAATGTTTTGCATCTATACAGGGAAAAAAGGAAAACAGCTCCAGTTTGAGGCTGTAGCAGAAAAAGCAGGAGGCTGTGCTCTAGGGACACTCTTCAAAAAATCAGAAAAACAGTGGCTTGGAAAAGTAGGGGAACCCAAAGGTTCTTTGCGCAATGATCCTCTAACCATTCGGAGCCGAACTAAAAAAGAGCTCAATTTAGACACGATCCGTGAAAAGCTTGCCTATGATCTCTACCAAGAACTGGGGAGGGGCCTTTTTCTTGTTCCCAAAACTCGCTTATCCCAGCAGCCGATCATGGACAAGTTCAATACGACCCACGGTCTTGCCATCGAGTGGGTCAAACAAGGCATTCAAGACTCCTTGAGGATCATGTGTCGTTTTATCGAGGGCTACCAGGACCTGCAGAAAGCACAAACCCCGGATGGAGGAGAACCGATCACCTTCATGGAGTATATCAAGCGCCATCATCGTCCTCCTGAAACTCTCCTCACGCCTCAAGGCAAATCTGTGCCTTTGCAGGGGATGATGAGTTTACTTGCGGTCAGCAGGTGCCTTGCCGATACAGATGTTTTAGGAGAGACTGGAGGAAATGCCGGATTTATTTGGATCTATGAGGGACAAGAAATTCAAGGGGCTCAAGTTGTTAAAATGGATCCAGGAGAGGCCTTTAGATTTAAGAGAGATCCTGAACGAGAAGAAGTGTCAATCAATTGGGTGATTAACACTCAAGAGCATCTCGGACACCCCGATTATCACCTGAAAGATCTGCGCAACCTTCAAACCTCCAATAACGACAGGGAAACAGTGATCGTTTGGGCAAACCTTAGGCCTTCAGAGCAAGAGGAGTTTCTAGCAGCCTTGTTTAATGCCAATCGCTACCTAGAGTCAAAAGAGATCCTTCATCTACTTTTTTACAGGGACGGGAGTTTCAACCGCAGTGAAACAGAAATGATCCCTGAGGAGATAGCCGGGGGCTTCCAAACTGAGATGACAAGCTGGATAAAGGATCAGCTCCTGATTTACGCAAACGATCTTAAAGAGTTCAAGCAGTCTCATCCCGATCAGCTCATCCGAGTCCACTACATCGATAAATGGGGAGAGCTGTCCCTGCCTATGACAGAGGAGACCTTCCCGATTCGAGAGCTCTTCACACATCTGCGTACTGTCAAGGAAAAAAAGGTCGATCCAGACAAGGAAAATTCTTCGATGGGCAATTGGCTTTCCCTTGGACCTGAAATGTGCTTCTTAAAACTAGAAGAGCTTTTTCATCCCCATCAAACTACTGAGAAAATTCTCCTTACAGGGCAAGCGGGAACTGGTAAAAGCACGATCTGCCAAAAAATCGCTCATGATTGGGCCTTGGGAAGACTCTGGAATGACCAGTTTGACGCTATTTACTGGCTCCCTTTGAGACAATTAAACTCTAAAGAGTTGCCTGTCGGTGATTTAGATCTATTTCTAGCAAGCGCTCTTTCAACGCTGATTTTTCAAGAGGATCTGACGCCTGTTCAGACTTTAGCTCTGATAAAAAATAATCGATCTAAAAGCTTGATCCTACTCGACGGGTATGATGAAGCCTCTGCCCCACTCAAAAAGGTCATCGTTAGGTTAATTAAAGAAAAGGGGCACAAGATCCTTTTAACCTCTCGTCCTGGAATGACAGATAACCTAAACCCTCATTTCAGCCTAAGGGTTGAGAATATGGGATTCTCAGATGATCACATTGAAGAGTACGCCAAGCTAGTTTTCTCGCTGGGCAAAGAGAACAAACATCCCCTGCCTTTTCTGCAATTCATTCGAAAAAACGGGAATTTATTTGATCTAGCTCATATCCCCTTGCAGCTTCAAATGCTCTGCTCTCTTTGGAAGCAAAAGAGCGAGGGATTTGTCTCGGGTTTAACAGGCCTTTATAGACAGATGGTCGATCAGCTGCTTCTTTGGAATAGCAGAAAGTTCAAGCTTTCTAATCCACAGGAAATCTTGCAATTGCTCGGAGAGCTTGCCCATCACAGTCTTTCTACAAACCAATTGATTCTCTCTAAGCAAGAGATAGAGGAGGGCTTAAAGAACACTGCCTATACAAAAGAGGATCTTTTGGCAACAGGTCTGCTCAAAGAGTCGAAGGAAGGCAATAGTTATGCTTTTCTCCATTTAAGCTTTCAGGAGTACTTGATTGCTTGCGCTTTTGCAAACAGACCTTTGGAACAGCAAAGAGAGTTTATTTTTACTTATAAAGATAACCCTCAGTATCGTCAGACTTTGGCCTTTTTATGCGGAGTCATCTTTCAAAGAACTCCTCAAGCGATTCCCTCTTTTTTTGAAGCCCTTTATGCGCCTACAACTACCTCTTCACCAAAAAAAAGTCTCAAACTTGGATTTCAGTGCCTAAATGAGACGAGCGATTTACAGACTCTTCCAGATTTTGACTCTTATTTGGACAGAAACCTCTCACTTATCTTCGAAAAAGACCATTCTTTTTACCAACAGACAGAGGCGCTTAAATACCTTTATAGGAAACACCCAGAGCTTCTTGAGAAGGAGATTTATAGATTTGGCCCGACTCCATTTATTTGGGTATGTTACATAGGGAATTTAGATTTAGCAAAATGGCTTTGCGAAAAAGAGCCCTTTTCGCTCGGAAAGTTTGATCGCAATGGCAGGACTCCGCTTCATTTAGCTGCTGTTGGTGGTCATATAGAGATGGCAAAGTGGCTCTGCGAAAAAGAGCCCTCTTTGCTCGGAAAGTTTGATCGCAATGGCAAGACTCCGCTTCATTTAGCTGCTGCTGGTGGTCATGTAGAGATGGCAAAGTGGCTCTGCGAAAAAGAGCCCTCTTTGCTCGGAAAGTTTGAAAATGGCCGGACTCCACTTCATGCAGCTGCTCAAAGCGGTCATGTGGAGATGGCAAAATGGCTCTGTGAAAAAGACCCCTCTCTGCTCGGAAAAATGATATGGACAGGCCAGACCGCGCTTCATCTAGCTGCTGAAGGTGGTCATATGGAGATGGCGAAATGGCTCTGTGAAAAAGACCCCTCTTTGCTCGGAAAGTTTGATCTCATGGGCCAGACTCCGCTTCATTTAGCTGCTCAAAGAGGTCATGCGGAAATGGTGAAGTGGCTCTATGAAAAAGAGCCCTCTTTGCCCGAGAAGTTTGTCAGCTATGGCTCGACTCTGCTCTATTCAGTTGCTGAAAATGGTCATATGGAGATGGCGAAGTGGCTCTGTGAAAAAGCCCCTTCTCTGATCGGAGGGTTTGACCCGTATAGCCGAAATCCACTTAGTGCAGCTGCTTATGGTGGTCATATGGAGATGGCAAAGTGGCTCTGCGAAAAAGAGCCCTCTTTGCTCGGAAAATTTGAGTGGTATTATGGCTCGACTCCGCTTCATTCAGCTGCTGCAGGAGGTCATATGGAGATGGCGAAATGGCTCTGTGAAAAAAACCCCTCTTTGCTTGGGAAGTTTGGGAAGGATAACTGGACTCCGCTTCATTCAGCTGTTGCAGGTGGTCATGTGGAGATGGCGAAATGGCTCTGTGAAAAAGTCCCCTCTTTGCTCGGAAAGTTTATGAGCAATGGCAACACTCTGCTTCATTCAGCTGCTGCAGCTGGTCATCTGGAAATGGTGAAGTGGCTCTGTGAAAAAGCCCCCTCTTCGATCGGAAAGCTTGCCGGCGATGGGGCGACTCTGCTTCATGTAGCTGCTAAATATGGTCATGTCGAGATGGCGGAGTGGCTCTGCGAAAAAAACCCCTCTTTGCTCGGAAAGTTTACAAGCTATGGCTCGACTCCGCTTAATGCAGCTGCTTTTCATGGTCATGTGGGGATGGCGAAGTGGCTCTGTGAAAAAGACCCTTCTTTGCTCGGGAAGTCTACTTGCAATAATGGCTGGACTCCGCTTCATTCAGCCGCTTGTCAGGGTCATGTGGAGATGGCGAAGTGGCTCTGCGAAAAAGACCCCTCTTTACTCGGAAAGTTTACAGGCAATGGCGAAACTCCGCTTCATGCAGCTGCCGAAAATGGTCATGTGGACATGGCGAAGTGGCTCTGTGAAAAAGACCCCTCTTTGCTCGGAAAGTTTGATCGCGATGGCAAGATCCCACTTCATTCAGCTGCTAAAAACGGTCATGTAGAGATGGTTCAATGGTTGTGTTTTAAAAATCCTGAGCACTGTCTGGTCAAATGGGATAATGGCACCCCTTACAAGACAGCTATCAGGTACTCTAAGATTGAAGTTGCAAATTGGCTAAAAGAAAATTTTCCTGAAGGGTGTGAAGGAAAGAGGGAGGAACATAAGAAAGGAGAGAACGATAATTGTATTGTTTCCTAAATAAACATTAGTTCACTGCCTGAACCCAATATTTTTCATCATTCGGCCCACAACCAATCTACCGCATTCAATTTAGCCTCAGCAAGTTCCGTCTTGCTCGACCCACTCAATAAGGTCTCACCCAGTTGCAACAATTTTCTCTTTTTCTTTGAAATACTGCATGTGCAATTGATAAGCCTGATAGAGCACAACCAGCATCGTAGCCACATTGCCAGCGTCATTTTGAACCAGGCCGGTCACTCTTGCCACACACCTTCTGATCAAATCCCTACTTTTCATGGTGAGAAAGGTCCACATGATGGAAGAGGAAAACTGTTTAGAAGCTACAGTTTCTACTAGAGCATGAAGACTGGGGTAATTGCGCTGCCCTACCCTCTTCTCCTTGTCGTCTTTGTAGGAGAATTTTTGGACTACAGAAATTGTCCAGGGCAGCCCTTCAAGAACTGTTTGAGAAGTCGTAGAAACGCAATCCAAACCCGTTAACTCTTTCTTGCAGTACTTGCTATAAAGCTCATAGGGCTTGCAAATGGATTCGTAGCCGTTTATCAGCTGTTGGACCCTCTGAGAAAGCAAAGTGAGGGGCTTTAAGCAACTGACAAGTAAAGAGGACTCTTGTTTTGGACCATACTTTTCAATGAACGAGGTGACGATAGGAATGATCCTTGTGACAAGCGTTGTGGTATTTTTTAAATTAAAGTCTGTGGTTTTATCCTCGTTTAAGTAAGCGCGAAGCTGCTCTTTAAACTGTGTAGGCAGCACCTCCGGAAGCCACTGTTTAAGTAGGCTTGGATGGGTGAAAACAGTTGTGGAAGTATGGATCGCTTCTTTACATGCATTGATCACTCTTTGCAACAGGGAAAGAGATTCTTTTTCTTCAAAGAATTCCACAGAACTGAGGGCATGAACCCATTCAAGAAACTGTGTCATGATTTGGAACTGATCCTTAACAAATGCCGATACAAGCTTTTCCGTCTCTTTATTCTGAGGATCGATTTTTTGGGCCTCTAAAAGAAATTCTCCAGCACGTGCCCACTCCAAGGTCTCCATGTGAGCTAAGGCTAGTAGATTAGCCCAGTCTGGATTGCTCGGCTCTATCTTCTGGCATTGCAGGTATCGCTCCCTAGCTTGCTTATCCTTACAATTGTCAGACAAGCCCACAAGCTTCCCAATGGCAATCGCAAGAGGTTTAAGATCCAATGATTCGGAAGAATGCTGTTTTTCTAAAGCTTCTAAATCCAAAATCATCGATTTTGAAAGAGTAACCTTCTTAGACTGAATGCCTTGGACCAGATAGCTAGAAAGTAGAGAAACAAGATCGATGCTGCTTGGCGCAAGCGACTTTAGCCCTTTTAAGTGGATGAGAAAATCACTAAATACATGGGACAGTTGGTCAAATTCTTTGTGTTGCACGAAACGAAGAGATAAGAGAGCCAGACGCTCGTTATAAGCGCTCAAAGCTCCTTGACTCTGATCACAATCAGAGGGGCTAGTGATCTGCTCTCTGAGGGTAGACAATTCACTGTATTGATCTTTAAGGGATTTTTGGGAAAAAGAGAGAATTCCATATTTTTCTCGAAGGTCTCCTTGAATCAGCAAAATAGTGGCATTTCTTTCTTGACTTTCAGGGCACTGGGTCATGATCTGCTCCATTTCCCTTTCAAGGCGCTCTTTTTGCCTAGCAAGATCAAGTAGGGTCTCGGGATCATTTCCTCCGCTTAAGAACTGAGAAAGCAGCAGACGATGGGCAGCGCAATAGAGATCGTAATCAGATTTGATTTTGGCGTAGCGAAAGTCGCGTCGCAAAATGGCCTCGTACCGCTGCTGGATCTGTTTTTGCATAGTCTCTATTTTTTGAGGATCAATGTAATCTTTAAGAGAAGAGGTCGCAGCTGTGTGGAACTGATCCCTCATCTGCTCGTATAGGGTCAACAGCTGCTTTCGAGCCTTTTCAAACTCCGTGAGATCGATGCTCTCATCTGACTGTTCCATTTTAATCAGAGAATCTTCAACTAGGCCAAACTTCTGGTAAGCTTCGGCCAGCTTCTTATGCTCAGCTGAATAAAGATGAAAGCCATGGTTCAATTCAACCTGCTTTAACCGGGCAGACAACTCTGTAGCAGCTGGACACTGCTCCATGAACTCCCGCATTTGGCAAGCAAGCTTTTCTTCTCGACCCATGAGAAGAGTTAAGCCCTCATCGGAGTGGCTGGCTCGATTATCGCTACTAATCTGCTCGTAATCAGAAATAAGTTTTTCATAACGATGGTGGCGCCCCTTGATCGCCCCTAGGCGCTCTACAAGGTTCTCCTCAAAAGCTTTCAATTTTTCTCCATTCACCATATCTTGAGGATAGGCTTTCATTTTCCCTAGATCATCGCTCATTTTCTTTGCGAGAGTCTCTAAATCCGCTACAGATCGCTCATGCTCGTTTAGGTTGATGGGGCCATCAGAGCGTTCACGTTTTTTGATCGAATCTTCCAGAGAACAAAATTGCTGATAATCGCTGGAAATGCCAACAAGCACCTCGAGCGAAGCGCGCTTATCAGAATGCCACTGCTTGAGGTCTTTTAAGGATTGAAGCTGTGAAGACTGAGCAACACATTTTTCTTCCATATGTTTGCTGCAGCGTGGAACGTGGAGCTGGTCATATAGCACCTTGGTTACGTATTTATCAAACTCGCTCTTGCTACCATTCTTCTGATTTTTATAGAAATTGACTGCACGCTTCCCTAATTTTTCCTCAGCTTGCCATAAGGCCTCGGCTGCATCGCAAACTTTATTATGTTTATCTATCTCTGTTGCTAAACTATCATCTGGAGAAAAACTCTTGATCTGTTCATTGAGCGCCTTTCCTTTATCAATCCAATCTTTCTCAGCCGCTACAAAACTGTTCCAATCTCGGCGAAATTTGTCCCCAAGGTGGTCGCCACCAGCTCGCATTCCCGTTTGGGTAGCCGTTCCTGAGTCAGATCCATGTCCTGGATAGTGAAGACGCCCTCCAGGTCCTGGATGATTCCCTCCGGAAAGTTGCTTTGCTCCGCTAATGGGTATACTCACCTGCACTCTATAATTGAGTCCTCGTGCCCCTTTTGTAGCTCTACTATTATCTACACTAAATCCCAACCCAATGTGCTCTGTAATGGGATGAGGCTGTGGGGGTTTGATGATCCCCGCTCCATAAGAAGTAATCGGATACTGCAGAGTCGGGTTTACCTGGTTTTTGGACCTAGTTTGATCGTCTTGTAAAGGAATCTCCCTGTTTTCAGATTCTTGCGTATCTGTCTGCTGCTCCTGGTTTTCTAGCTCCAAGGAATCGGCTTCCTCTTCTTCTCTTTTTGAGGATTTTTCCGCATTCTCACGCTCGATCCTTTCCAAATTGCCGACATATCCTTTGCACCAACTGACAAGCCCTTTTGCTGCATGAATACCCCCTTGATTTAAAGTCTCTGTGGAGACGTTGCAAAATGAATTGAGTAGCCGAGCAGGTATTGTAGCAATCTGTAAAAGGGCATTAAGATCGGAAAGACTGGGAAGGAATGGATACGAATAGAGAATGTTTCTTCTAGAAAATTCGCCCTGCTTTTCAGCTTGGGCCCTTTGCATCGCTTCTTCTAATCGAGGTCTTAAAATTTCGGCCAGCACACTTGCTGATAGAGCGGTCGCGACGTAGGGGTGTGTCTTTGCAATTGTTATGCCAATTCTCATTTTTATCGCAGCTTCCTCGATTTTTTTAGCCAGATCTCCTGCATTCTCAAAATATCCGACATTAGCTGCTGTTTTAAACGCGACGCTGTTGACGCTGTTTGTTAAAAGCTCAAGCATTTTAGATGACTCAGAGGCGCTTACTAGAGATTGGTCAGATGCAAAAAAACAGATGAAGTTAATGAAATCTTTTCGATCTTGCTGGCTAAACGCAGTAGGCTCAGGCAGCTGCGAAAGCTCAATGGGCAAGGGCTCACCGGCTTGTGGCAAATAGATAAGACGAGGAGGCTCTTGCGGAACTTGCGGCTCAGATGGAGCACAACTTTCAGCAGAATGCGTGGTTTGCTCCAAAGGCTTGGGGATCACTGGAACTACAAAGCCAAGGGAAGAGCTCAGTGGATGGGTCATGGTTGCCTCCTGTTTTTTACACTCATTCTCTCAAATGCGCGTCTGAGCTGTATTTGAGAGAATGATGAGTAGCAGTTTGGGAGATGATTCCTTTAATTTCAAACTTAAAAATGAGAGAAAAAGCGGCCATTGGTTCGGTTCAAGAAAGCTTGAAAAAATATCTCTCGTCCCACACAATCTCAATCAAAAATTCCACGTTTCTTTAAACCAAGAGGAAAAAATGGCCATCCAACCTAAACCCTTCTTTGTAAACTTAGAACCCATCACCATTTTGGGCCTCAAAGCCGTAGAGCAAATGTTCTGCATCTATACAGGGAAAAAAGGAAAGCTGCTCCATTTTGAGGCTGTAGCAGAAAAAGCGAGCGGCTCTGCTCTGGGTACAATCTTCAAAAAATCAGAAAAACAGTGGCTTGGAAAAGTAGGGGAGCCCAAAGTTTCTTTGCGCAATGATCCTCTAACTATTCGGAGTCGAACTAAAAAAGAGCTCAATTTGGACACCATTCGCGAGAAACTTGCCTATGATCTCTACCAAGAACTGGGAAGGGGACTTTTTCTTGTCCCCAAAACTCGCTTGTCTCAGCAGCCGATCATGGATCAGTTCAATACGACCAACTTTTTTGCCCTCGAATGGGTCAGACAAGGTATTCAAGACTCTTTGAGAATCATGTGTCGTTTTATCGAAGGCTACCAGGACTTTCAGAAGGCACAAGTCCTAGATGAGGGAGAATCAATCACTTTCATGGAATACATTAAGCGCCACCACCGTCCTCCTGAAACTCTCCTCACGCCTCAAGGCAAGTCTGTTCCCTTGCGGGGGATGATGAGCTTACTTGCGATCAGCAGGTGCCTTGCTGACACGGATGTTTTAGGAGGGGCTGGAGGAAATGCCGGATTTATTTGGACCTATGAGGGACAAGAAATTCAAGGGGCTCAAGTTGTTAAAATCGATCCAGGGGAGGCCTTTAGATTTAAGAGAGATCCTGAACGAGAAAAAGAAGTTTCAATCAATCTAGTCATTAACACCAAAGAGAACCTTTGGCTTCCCAGCTACCATTTAAAAGACTTGCGTGATCTTCAAACATCCAATCACAATAGAGACACACTCATCACTTGGACCTCTCTTACACCTTCTCAGCAAGAGGAGTTTCTAGCTGCCTTATTTAATGCCAATCGCTACCTAGAGTCAAAAGCAGTTCTTCATCTGCTTTTTTACAGGGAGGGGAGTTTCAACCGCTGTGAAACAGAAATGATCCCTGAAGAGATTGCCCGTTCTATACAAGCTGAGATGACAAGCTGGATAAAGGATCAGCTCCTCATTTACGCAAACGACCTTAAAGAATTTAAAAAATCTCATCCCGAGCAGCTCATCCGAGTTCACTACATCGACAAATGGGGAGAGCTGCCTCTGCCTATGGCTGAGGAGACCTTCCCGATTCGAGAGCTCTTTACAAGTTTCCGAATTGTTAAAGAAGAAAAAACCGCTCCTAGAAAACTGACTCGTCTGGATCAGACCAAAGAAATCGATAGTTTAATGGGTTCTTCAAGGGGGCGACCTTTAAAATTGGAAGAACTCTTTCATCCGGTAGATGGAAAAATAGCTCAAAAACTCTTACTTGTTGGCCCACCTGGCATTGGCAAAAGTACTCTTTGCCAAAAAATAGCTCACGACTGGGCCTCTGGGAGACTTTGGAACGATCAGTTTACTATTGTTTATTGGCTTCCTCTAAGGGAGCTAAATGGAAAAAAGCTCTCTCTGGATAATCCAGCTCTTTTTATTGTTCAAGCCATCTCTGAGCTCATTTTAAAAGAAGATGCTGAGATAGATTTTCTCCTTAACAAAATCCAAGCCAACTACTCAAACATCTTAATTCTGCTCGATGGTTATGATGAAGCGGCTCCTTCTCTTAAACAAGCGATTATTCGACTTCTGCAAAAAAAGGAGCTACGGGTTCTCTTAACTTCTCGACCTGGAATGGTGGAAGAGCTCGAACCTTATTTAGGCTTGAAGGTTGAAAATGCCGGGTTTTCAGATGATCAAATTGAAAATTATGCCAAACAATTTTTCTCTCGAGGGGCTATTCAAAAAGATCATCGCCCTTTTTTGTATGCCATGCGGGCCAGCAGAAATTTTTTCGACTTGGCTCATACTCCTCTTTATCTCCAGATGCTCTGCTCTCTTTGGGAAAAAAAGAGTGAGGCATTTTCCTCTGGGTTAACAGCTCTTTACACGCAAATGATCACTCAACTCCTTATCTGGAATACAAAAAAGCTCAAAAACTTGAGTCGAAAAAATGTCTTGTCTCTCTTAGGAGAAATTGCCCATCGGGGACTTGTACTTGACCAAGCAACTATCTCTAAGGAGGCAATTCAACTCGTGTTGGGGGAAAGAGCCCATACAATAGAGGATCTCCTTGCAACAGGACTTGTTAAAGAGTCATCTAAAAACTCTTTTGCTTTTCTTCATTTAAGCTTTCAAGAATATTTGACTGCCTATTTCATTGCACATCAAGGACTTGAAAAACAGAAACAATTTATCCTAAATCATTTAGATCATGCTCAACATGAAATGATATTCATGTTTTTATGTGCGATTACTTCACGCTCTAGCCCAGACGCCATCCTTTTTTTGTTCCGAACTCTTTATCTCCCTTCTTATCACAACTTTTCAAGTAAACGACCTTCCCAAGAAAAGTTCAGCTTTAGCTTTAAATGTCTAAGTGAATGTCCAGAAAACCTAAAAACTCTTCCTCAAATTGAAGAGTATTTACAAGAAGGTTTTCTACTTTTAAAAAAAGATTACAGCCAAATTGAAGATGACTGGACTCCGCTTCATTCAGCTGCTCTAGGAGGTCATGTGGAGATGGCAAAGTGGCTCTGCGAAAAAGATCTCTTTCTGATCGAAAAGTTTATGAACGATGGCTTGACTCCGCTTCATTCAGCTGCTCTAGGAGGTCATGTGGAGATGGCAAAGTGGCTCTGCGAAAAAGATCCCTCTCTGATCGAAAAGTTTATGAGCAATGGCTTGACTCCGCTTCATTCAGCTGCTCTAGGAGGTCATGTGGAGATGGCAAAGTGGCTCTGCGAAAAAGATCCCTCTCTAATCGGAAAATATGACGAGGTTGACTGGACTCCTCTTCATGCAGCTGCTCAAGAAGGTCATATGG
>Ga0207087_1093_pt1 | contig 20270 bp, 15 predicted proteins | sample Alteio_BWMinHeat_51_FD_153544 | JGI IMG/M metagenome (GOLD analysis project Ga0207087, IMG submission 153544) | Enriched cells from forest soil in Barre Woods Harvard Forest LTER site, Petersham, Massachusetts, United States -... | ecosystem: Environmental > Terrestrial > Soil > Temperate forest >... | reverse complement strand
GGAGAACTTTACCGGTAGGCTTGTGGCGATTGTTGGGAATGGGAATGGCGAGTTCGCCGCTGAGGTAGCGGCCGGTGAGAGACTTCTGGTCGGCAAGCATGCCTTCGTAGTTGCCGGCGAAGAGGAGTTTGCCGCCGAGTTCTCCGGCGCCGGGACCGAGATCGATGACGTGATCGGCGGCGCGAATGGTCTCGGGATCGTGTTCGACGACTAGGACGGTATTGCCGAGATCGCGGAGAGACTTGAGGATGTCGATGAGGCGTTGCGTGTCGCGCGGGTGGAGGCCGATGGAAGGCTCATCGAGGACGTAGAGAGCACCAACCAGATGCGAACCGAGCGATGTGGCGAGTTGGATGCGCTGCGATTCACCACCGGAGAGAGTGGAAGTGAGGCGATCGAGCGTGAGGTAATCGAGACCGACTTCATCGAGAAATTGCAGTCGAGTGCGAATTTCTTCGAGAATTTTCTCCGCGACTTTGGCTTGCAACTCGGAAAGAACCAGCGTGGAGAAGAAACTTCGTGCCTCTTTTACGGTGAGCTTGGTGAGTTCGGTGATAGAACGGCCCGCTACACGGACGGCGCGGGCTTCGGGACGGAGGCGCGTGCCGCCACATTCCGGGCATGTCGCATAGCCGCGGTACCGGCTGAGAAAAACGCGGACGTGCAGTTTGTATTTCTTGCGCTCGAGCCAGTTGAAAAAACCTTTTACGCCTTCGAAATCGTTTTCCGGATCGCCTTCAAGAACCAGGCGTCGCTGCTCGGCTGTCAGTTGGCGCCACGGGACGGTGAGCGGAATGCCGCGGCCACGGGCCCATTTTTTTACGTCCTGGAGGAGAGCGCGGTAACGCGGTTTGGTCCAGGGTTCGATGGCGCCATCATCAAGCGACTTGCTGGAATCAGGAACGACGAGATTGAGATCGAAATCTATGGTGTTGCCGAAGCCCTGGCAGCGCGGGCACGCGCCGTAGGGATTGTTGAAAGAAAAAAGACGCGGCTCCGGTTCCTGATAAAGCGTGCCATCGCTTTTGCATTCGAAGCGTTCGTTGAAAGAAAGGCGCTCGGCGCGACTGGCCGAAGTGTCAGCGATGAATTCGAGGATAGCTTCGCCGCCGCCTTCGCGGTAGCAGATTTCGATGGAGTCCGTAAGTCGCGAGCGCGATTCGGGATTCACCGTGAGGCGATCGACGAGAACGTAGACGGCCTTCGTGAAGTCCACGTCGAGCAGAGTTTCGGGAGAGGAAAATTCGTGGACGCGGCCGTCTTGATAGAGGCGGTTGAAGCCGCGCCTTTGCATGTCGCCGAGGGCTTGTTTAAGTGATTCTTGCGGAGGTTGCGGAGGCTTTTTCCTCGGGACGCGGCGGGACGGGCCGGTAGCTCCTTGCGGTTGGGCGATTCGAAGCGGATACATGATGAAAAAGCGGCGGCCGGGCGCAAGCGAAAGAATGCGCGTTGCGATTTCGTCTGGGCTATCACGGCGGACTTCCGCGCCGCATTTAATGCAAAAAGTCTGTCCACAACGCGCGAAAAGCAGGCGGAGGTAGTCGTAGATTTCCGTCGAGGTGGCAACTGTAGAGCGCGGATTGCGCGTGGAATTTTTCTGGCGAATGGCGACGGCCGGAGCGATCCCGGAGATTTCATCGACATCGGGCTTTTCCATGCGCTCGAGGAACTGCCGCGCGTAGGAAGACAGAGATTCGACGTAGCGGCGCTGGCCTTCGGCATACACTGTGTCGAAAGCCAGGGAAGACTTGCCGGAGCCGCTCACGCCGGTGACTACGGTGATGGCATTGTGGGGGATGTCGACAGTGATGTTCCGAAGATTGTGAACACGGGCGCCGCGGACACGGATAGCCTCTTGTTCGCTCAGCACGGGTGTGAGTTCTTTGGTGGCCAAGGGGAAGCTCAGACAGCGCACTCGACGCGTGCTGCCTAAACTTTTAATTATACGACCATGGGAAAATGGGAGCAAACGCGGTTCGTTTGGTACGCCTTTTGCGCCAGTTCGCCAGCCCCTTTGCCAGAACTACGGCTCCTGCGTAAGGACGATACGGCCGACGCCGCCTTGGACCTTTACGTGAATCGTTACGGGAGACTTGCCGTAGAGATCGTTGGTGTACTCGTCGCCGTCATGCTTGAGTCCGTGGGCGTCGATAGTGCCGATGCCGCCCGAGGCGCGGACGATGACGCCGACATTCTTCGGAAGACGGATGTTGGCCTCGCCGACGCCGCCTTCGATGTCGGCGGTGAGGTCGGATTTGCGGTCGCCCGTGAGGTCTATATCGACCTGCCCCGCACCCATTTCCAGATTGAGGCGGGTGACGTCGATATCGCGCAGACGAAGGTTGCCGTGGCCGGCGCCCATGTCAATTTTGATTTCGAGGGGGATGTCATTGGCGAAGTGCAAAGTCCAGTGATTGTCGGAGCTGGTGCGGATGTGGCTGTCACTGTCGTCCTGAGAGATGCGGAGATCGCCCGTGGTTCCGGAGACGGAGTATTCGACTCTAGGCGTGCCGGAGGAAGAGCGGTAGTCAAAATCAGATTCGAGAAGATGGCTGGAGCCGCCGCTCAGGTTGATGTCACCTGCGCCCAACTCCAGAGTCGCATGAACGGTCTTGGCATTTTGGCGGTCAACCGTATGCGATTGATGTTGCATGGCGTAGACGGTGCCGCCACGCCAACGATTGAATTTTCGTCCGCTCCCAAGGAGAGCGATCAGGACAATGACGAAAGCGACGGCGCCGACGGTCGCGCCGAGGGAGGAGCCGCTAGATGGGGCAGCAAGGTTCTTGCGGCGCTGCCAGCTATCATAAATTTTTCCGGCGCCAATGAAGACGAGGATGAGCGGCCAATAGGTCCACAGAATGGGCCAGGGATCGAACGACGGGCGCCAGTTGCTGTAGAGAATAATCGCGCCGACCGTGATGAGCAGGATCGGAAAAACGAGGGACGCGCGCCGGGGAGTGCCGTCTTGAACCATCACACACCTCTTCACTCTGTAGTACGCACGGACAACCAAAAAAGTTCAGGGATTCGCAAGAATGCCGTTCTTTCAGGAGGATACTGAGCGCAGGAGAAATGGTCAACGGCCCGCGACGCGAGGGCATGCCACGGGCTGGAGGGATCTGCGTTTGTGCTAGAGTGCGGCGAAGGGCAAGAAGCGATCGGCTAAGAGTAAGAACGAGGAACGGCGATGGCGAATTTTGGACGAGTGATCTGGATTGTGCTGGATAGCGTGGGCATCGGCGAATTGCCCGACGCAGCGGATTATGGTGATGTGGGGCGAACGACTCTAGGCCACATTGCCGAATCGCGGCCGCTGGCGTTACCAAATTTGGTTCGGTTGGGACTTGCGAATATTGCGCCCCTTGCGCATTTGGCTGCTGCGGCATCGCCGATCGGCGCTTATGGGAAGGGCGTAACGCACTCGCCGGGAAAAGATACGACTACCGGACATTGGGAGATGGCGGGAGTTTGGCTGGATCAGGCGTTCCCTACCTATCCCCATGGTTTCCCGAGTGAAGTGATCGCGGAGTTTGAAAAACAGATCGGACGCGGAACGCTTGGAAATAAAGCAGCATCGGGCACGGAGATTATCAAGGAACTTGGCGAAGAGCATGTTCGCACGGGCAAGCCGATTGTCTACACGTCGGGAGACAGCGTTTTTCAGATTGCCGCGCACGAGGATGTGATTCCGATCGCGGAACTCTATCGTATGTGCGAAATTGCGCGGAAATTGCTGGATGGGCCGAACCGCGTGGGGCGGGTTATTGCGCGTCCGTTTGCGGGAGCGAAGGGGCATTTTGCGCGGACCACGCGACGCCATGATTACGCCGTCGATCCGCCTAAGCCGATGTTGTTGGACGTGCTCGCGGAGCGCGGCGTGCCGGTTTTTGGGATCGGGAAGATTCACGACATCTACAATGGACGTGGAGTGGAGAAGTACGTGACCACCACGGGCAACGCGGACGGAATGGCGAAACTTACGGCGGCGTTGAACGATCGAAAGAGCGGATTGATTTTTTGCAATCTGGTGGATTTCGACATGCTTTACGGTCATCGCAAGGATGTCGAAGGCTTCGCGCAATCGCTTGAGGAGTTTGACCGCCTGCTCGAGCCATTTTTGGCGCTGATGAGAGTTTCCGATTTCTTAGTCATTACCGCTGATCACGGATGCGATCCGGATTCGCGGTGGCCTACGACTGACCATTCGCGCGAGTACGTGCCGATTCTGGCGTATTCGCCGGGTAGCGGCGCAGCCGTAAATTTGGGCGTGCGGCAAACCTTGGCGGACATGGGCCAGACCGTTGCGGAAACTTTTGGAGGCAAGATTGCTCACGGGAAAAGTTTTTTGAGCGAGATCAGCAAACACCGGGCAACGTCTCTGAGTTGAATCCGAATTGAAAGCGGCAAGACTGACTACAGCTTGCTCGGAGGGGCACAGCGCACTGTGCCCCTACAAGGCTTCGATCCATCGCGAGACAGAAAGAGACTTCTTAGTGCAAAAGAGCCATCTCATGGCGGTACGGCTTGGGCACCTGCGCCAGCAGTCGGGCGCGCATTTTTGATTGGGCGAGTTGTTCGGGAGTGAGTTGGTGTTCTAGGGCTTGGAGAGTGGCGGTGCCGCGGGTGTCGCCTTGGAGAGCCGCGGCAGAGAGCCACTCAAAAGCGGTTTGCAGGTTTTTCTCTGTGCCGCGGCCTTCCGTGTACATGAAACCTAGCATGGTACGGGCGCCGGTGTGACCCTGCTGCGCGGCTTTTTGGAACCACGCGAAGGCCAAGCTTTCGTCGCGAGGCACACCTTCGCCGCGCACATACAAGTCGGCAAGATTGTATTGGGCCTGCGCGACGCCGCTTTCTGCGGCTTTGCGATACCAGACGACGGCTTGCGCACGGTCTTCGGCGACGCCGAGACCTTGGTCGTAGAGATAGCCAAGGTTCATTTGCGCGGTGGAGTCGCCAGCCTTCGCACCCTGCTCAAATCGGCTGAAAGCTTCGTGGTAATCCCGAGGCACGCCACAGCCGTTCATGTAGAGGATCCCTAGATCGAAATATGCGAGTGCGTAGCCTTGGCGTGCGGCTTCCCGTAGCCAATACAGTGCAGTGCCTGCGTTTGGGGGCACGCCCCAGCCGGCAAGAGAAAGCACAGCAAGGTTTACCTGGGCTGGCGCGTACCCTTTCCTTGCACCCTTCTCGAACCAATGGTGCGCTTCCTGAAGAATACCAAGGGTGTCCTGTACCTGGACGAGCGCGATTCCCTTTTCGTTCTCGTGTGAGCCTGCCTTTTGCGAGACAAGCTGCGTCGAAGGGCTTACGCGAACGGAATTCCCTTCCCGCGCAAGCAGACGCACCATGGCTGTGGAGACGCAAGCATCTCCGGCAGCTTCGGTTTGCGCACTCGCTGGGGTCGACAGGATCGCGGCCGCGAGGAGCGACAGAATCACGGCGGAAAAGCGCCTCGTCACGATGTAACTCATTAATTCAACTAGCCTTACTGAGCGCATAAGTCTCCCTTTCGAGGTCATGGAATTCGAGATGCAGGCGCAAGCTACAATAGACAGCCTGTCTACCTGTAGCCTACCTACCTATATACCTAGACGAGCTACAGGTCAAAAAGTTCCGAGAAAAAATGAACTAAAAGCTGATTTCTGGATTATTCGTAGTGCAGAGCGGTGACTGGGCTGATGCGAGTGGCGCGCCGGGCGGGAATCCAGCAGGCCAGGAGGCCGATGGCGAGAAGCAGAACGACGACTGCGACGGCGGAAACAGGGTCGTAGGGCGAGACTCCCCAAAGCTGGCTGACGACGGAGCGGGACACTGTAAAACTGACCAGGATCCCGATGGCGATGCCCGGCACGACAACGGCGAGACCGTGCTTAAGAACCATCTTAAGCACATCGACCTGAGCAGCGCCGAGGGCCATGCGGATGCCGATTTCGTGGATGCGGCGCGAAGTCGTGTAGGCGATGACGCTGTAGACGCCGAGAGTGACGAGAAGCAGGCCAATCGTGGCGAACGTTGTGACAAGAAAGAAGCCGAGGCGAGGCTGTGCATAGGAAAACGTATTCAGCGCCTCGGCCAGAGGTTGGCCTTCCGCAAAAGCCACAGTTGGATCGACAGCCCATACTGCCTTGCGGACGGTAGCGTTCATAGCGCCGGGGTCGCCTGTCGTGCGTACAATGAGGCGACGCATGCCAGAGCCGGTAATACTGTAAGGAATCCACACTTCGGGCTCGGTGGGCTTTTCCAGACCGAGATTCCTTGCGTCCGCAGCGACGCCAATCACTTGGAAAGAACGATCTGTAACCACATCGGGAACTTTCTTCAGAACATCGAGAACGATGCTGCGACCGAGCGGATCTCCCTCACCGAGAAAACGGCGTTGAAAAGTCTGATTGATGACGGCGACCTTCCTCGCGGTGCCGACTTCCTCTTCCTTGAACGAACGGCCTGAGAGAAGCGGCTGCCGGACCATCGAGAAATAGTCTTCGCCCACGAGCTGGATAAGCGATTCCCATTCGCCGGTGTGGGTCTTCCCCGGGATTTCGATATTGCCTCCGAATCCTCCGTAGGGAGGAGTCGCACTTACGGGCGAGGCGTCTTCAATACCTGGGGTCGATTTCAAGTTGCGAATCAAGGGATCAAAAAAGGAAACGAGCTGCGGTCCTGTTTTGTAGCGTTGAGAAGGAAGGGGGATGCGACCCGTTAGGAGATGGTCCGGCTGCCAACCGAGGGAAACGTTTTGAATCGCAACGAAGCTGCGCATGAACAGGCCGGCCATGAAGAGAAGAATAAGGGACAGGGCGACTTCGGCAACGATGACGGCATTGCGCAAGCGCGATTTGGCGACCGTTCCGCCGAGACCTTTGCCGGCGCCTCGCAGAGCGTCCTGAACGTCGACGTGCGAGGCTTGAAGAGCCGGGAAGAGGCCAAAGATAACAACCGTTGCGATAGCGAGGCTGATGCCGAAGAGAAGGACCCATCCGTTCATTTCAATGACGGTTTCCGACGGAATGGTAAAGGGGGGCATGGCATAGGAAAGCCCGCGAATCCCAGCCCACGCAAAGAGTACTCCTACAACGGCGCCGCCAAGCGCGAGTAGCAGACTTTCCAGAAGCAACTGGCGGACCAGACGTGCACGGCTCGCGCCCAAGGCCGCGCGAACGGCGAATTCTCTGCCGCGCGTCGTGGCGCGAGCGAGCAAGAGGCTTGCGACGTTGGCGCAGCCGATCAGCAACAACAGGCCAACGGCAGCAAACAAGACGAAGAGCGTTCTGCGAAATCCCTGGCCGACGACGGCATGGACGAAGGATTCAACGCCTACACGAAAGTGCGCCGGATAGTCCTCGCGGTAGTTAGGCGCGATGTGTGCGCCGATAATATTCATGTCCGCTTCGGCTTCCTGAAAGGTGACGCCGGGTTTCAGATGAGCGACCACGCCCCAATACTGTGGAAAGGTACCGCGCATCACCTTGACCGTCGTGGGATCGCGGGGCATCCATAGGTTCGCGCCGCCCCAGGCAAAACGCAAAGGCATAACACCGACAAGTGTGCGGCGAACGCCGTTCAGCAGGAACGTCTTGCCGACGACGCTCGGATCTGCGCCAAACTGGCTTATCCATGTGGCGTGGCGGAGGACGAAGACTGGCGGAGCTCCGGGCTGGTAGTCGGCCGGTTCGAGGCCGCGACCAAGAAGCGGAGAGACGCCGAAGAGCTCGAAGGTGCCGGGCGTAACATAATTGGCGGAGAGGTAGCTGTTGTTTTCGCCGGAATCATAGACGACATCGATTTCGCAGTTCGCAATGAACCCGTCGAAGACGCGGTTCTGCTCCAAGTAATCACGCAACTCGGGAAAGCTAAACATGCCGCGGAAGAAGCCCTCTTCGCCCTCACCGCCCTCACGATGATCAAGGTCCCGGATTCGGAGAGTGATCAGGCGTCCCTGATCCTTATAGGGAAACGGAGCGACCAAAGCGTTGTAGATGACACTGAACATCGCGGTGGATGCACCGATGCCCAACGCCAGAGCAAGAATAGCGGCGAGGGCGAAGCGAGGATTCTTGCGAAGGCCGCGGAGGGCAAATTGGAGGTCGTAAAGCCAAAGCTCGAGACGGTTTTCCCAGCGAGCTTCGCGGCACTCTTCCTTGAAGCTTTCTACGCTGCCGAATTCCAAGTGGGCGCGGCGGCGAGCTTCGGCCGCCGACAGACCGGAGGCGATGTAATCGGCGATTTGCTGCTCGAGATGAAAATGCAGCTCAGAATCGAGCCGTTTTTCTACAAGCGGCTTATGCCCGAGGCGGCGTAACCAGCGCATACCCATAGCCATTGACCTAGTCAGCAGACGGCGAATTAAAGAATCCGAGGTTGCCGCTGAACTCCTCTCTTTTCACCTAGCACTCCTTTTCGCCGTTGAGTTTTTCCCTCATTCATAGCGAAGGGCCGTCACGGGGTCGACCCGAGTGGCCCGGCGCGCAGGAATCCAGCACGCGGCTAGCCCCACAAGCAGGAGGAGCACGACGACGGCCACGAGAGTCAGGAGATCATAGGCGGAGACGCCCCATAGTTGCGCAACGATGCTTCGCGCAACGGCAAAGCTCACGACCAGACCGATGCCGATGCCTCCCAACAAAAGCTTAGTTCCCTTTCGCAGGACCATTCCCAGCACATCGCCAGCCTCGGCGCCAAGAGCCATGCGAATGCCAAATTCGTGCGTTTGGCGCGAGGTTGAATACGCCATCACGCTATATACGCCGATGGTAACCAGAATCAAGCCGATTGTAGAAAAGACCGTGACCAACCATAGGCCAAAGCGCGGCTGTGCCAGCAGGCTGCCGTCGAGGATGCGCTCGAGCGGTTGCGGATCGGCCATGGCAACGCCTGGATCGGTGGCCCAAACCTCCTTGCCTACGGCTTCGACCATCTTCGCGGGATCGTTGACAGTTCGGACAAGCAGGGCCCACGCCGGCCGTGGATAAACCGTGTACGGGAACCAGACCTCTGGGTCGTTGGGATTCTCCAATCGGTGATTCTTTGCATCCGCCACAACTCCAACGATTTCAAACCAGGCGTTCGGTACGGGATCGGGCAAAGTCTCCATCAACTTCAGATGAACACGTTGACCGATGGGATTCTCATTCCTGAAATAGCGCGAACGGAAGGTCTGATTGATGACCGCAACTTTTCGCGCATCATTGACCTCATCAGCGAGAAATGTGCGGCCCTCGATAAAAGGAATGCGAAGCACCTGGAAGTAATCCTCGCTGCTGAGTTGCACGGTGGCGGTCGGCTTCTGCTCATGAGCCTTCCCCGTGATTTCGATTTCACTGGGGCAGCAATCATCGGGCGGGAACGAGCTTGAAGTGGCCGCAGAAGTCACGCCTGGCACGGACTTGAGTCGCTCGAGAAGAGGCCGGTAGAAGGCAGCGATTTGCGCCGAGGTTTTGTAGCGGTTGGGTGGAAGAGGAAGGCGGGCGTTCAGAACGTGGTCGATGCCAAAACCGAGAGGCACATGCGACAGGGCCAGGAAGCTGCGGATGAAGAGGCCAGCAGTGAAGAGCAACGTGAGAGAAAGAGCTACCTCCAGAACGATCACGGAATTGCGCAAGCGGGCGTGGCTGCCCGTACCACTGAGGCCCTTCCCTGCGTCGCGCAGAGAATCCTGCAGGTCGCAACGTGAGGCCCGCAGTGCCGGCACGAGGCCGAAGATGAAAATTGTGCCCACGCCGATCGCCAGAGCGAAGACCAGAACCGGCGGGTTCATTTCAATAACGGTCTCGGACGCGACGGTGCTGTCAGGCATGGAAGTGGAGAGAACTCTGACGCCCGCCCAGGCAAAAAGAACACCCAGAAGGGCGCCGCCGAGAGCGAGTAAAAGGCTCTCGACAAGGAGCTGCCGAATAAGACGATGGCGGCCGGCACCCAACGCCGCGCGAACGGCAAATTCTTTCTGGCGAGTCGTCGCGCGCGCCAGCAAGAGATTGGCGACATTGCCGCAGCCGATGAGCAAAAGAAGCGACACAGCCACGAGGAAAAGGTAGAGGCTGTTGCGAAATTGCTGAGGGACGACGGCATGACCGAAGTTTTCCACGTTGGCGTCAAAATGCTTGGGATAATCTTTTGGATTGAGTGTTGCAAGCCGCTTCGCGATAAGGGTCATCTCGGCCGACGCCTCGTTTACCGAAACGCCAGACTTCAGCCGCGCCACGAACCCCCAATATTTGTCGAATTGGCCGCTTGTGAGAGTCTGGGCCGCTTCGTAGCTGCACGGTATCCAAAGATCGGCCCCTCCCCAGGCAAAGCGCGGAGACATAACGCCAACGAGAGTGCGAGCTACACCGTTTAGCGTAAAGGTTTTGCCAATCGCACCAGGGTCGGAATTGAACTTGCCTTGCCAGGTCTTGTAACGCAGAACGAATACCGGAGGCGCTCCGGGCTGATAATCGCCATCTGCGAGCGAGCGGCCGAGAAGTGCAGGAACGCCGAGAAAATCGAGGCTGCCAGGTGTGACAAAGTTCCCGTCCAGGCGGAGATTGGTGTCCGTGCCCATCTGGACGACGTCGTCCTGCTGGTTGCCGGCGCTGTCTTCAAAAACATTGTTCTGCTTTCGGATTTCTTCAATTTCCGGCATGGTGAAGAAGCTGCGATAGTCTTCCGTCTTATCCAGATCTCGGATATGAACCACTACGAGTCTTTTCTGATCCTTGTACGGAAACGGCTCGAAAAGGGCGTTATCCACCACGCTGAACATAGCCGTCGAAGCGCCGATGGCCAGCGCGAGCGCGAAAATGGAGACAAAAGCGAAGCGGCGGTCTTTTAGCAGGCCGCGCAGGGCAAAGCGAAAATCGCGAATAAAAATGTCGAGTTGATTCTCCCAGCGCGCCTCGCGGCACTCCTCCTTGAAGCCTTCTACGCTCCCAAATTCGAGGTTGGCGCGACGCCGGGCTTCAGCGGGCGAAAGCCCGGAGGCAATGTAGTCGGCGATTTGCTGCTCGAGATGGAAGTGCAGCTCAGAGTCGAGCCGTTTTTCGACGAGGGGCTTGTGCCCGAGACGGCGTAACCAGCGCATGTCGGTCCCTCAGTCAGCAGTACGCAGAATCAGGGAAACTGCGTCGGAAAGCCGTTCCCAGCCGAGGACTTCTGCTTCCAGTTGCTTCTTGCCCTTGGTGGTCAGGGTGTAGAACTTGGCTTCGCGGCCGGTGCTGGTGTCTTTCCATTCGGCGTCGAGCCATTCGCGCTCTTCGAGCCGGTGAAGCGCGGGGTAGAGCGAGCCTTGGGGAACTTGGAAGTAGTCCTTGGAGATTTGATTCAGACGCTGGGCAATCGCGTAGCCGTGAAGAGGGCCAGAGGCGACGACTTTAAGGATGAGCATGTCGAGCGTACCGCGATGCAGGTCGTTCTTTTCAGAGGGCATGTTGTTTGACACCTAGTTTGCCTACAGGTCCATATTCTACCTATAGGACTTCGCGTGTCAAGTCAGATGCTGGAGGCAGAAGAGTGGGGGAGACTCTTGTGACTTGGATTCCAGGCTTGGATTGCGCACATCCACAGCCCAGCAACCGGTTTTCAGCTCTGTGTTTCTAAACGCCCGGTGGCGCGAGCCTAATCCTGCCTGGCTTCCAAACCTACAAGGTACGGGTATTGTGCTGGAAACTGCCTATTTTCTGCAGGTTAGCGCATCATGACTTCCTAACGTGGTGGGTGGCAAACTAGCACCGCACTGCGAAGGTGGTCTCGCGGAGGGAGCAATTGCATGGATATGTTTAGAAAAGGTAGCGGGCGGGATGATGCGGAGTTCGAGATGAAGAGAGCTGGCCCGTTTTTGAAGCTGGGAATAATTGCGATTGCAGCACTACTCGTCGTGTTGTTGCTGGCACTTTTCCTAGTTCGCGTGACGCGAATTGAGGCGGGACACGTGGGTGTGGAAATCAACCTGGCGGGCAAACAGCGCGGAGCGTCGGAAATACCAGTGCGCACGGGCTGGGTCGTGTACTCCCCGCTGAGCACGCAGATCATTGAGTTCCCTACTTACGTGCAGACTGTGAAATGGACGAAAGATACGAACGAAGGGCATCCGATCAATGAAGAGATGGGGTTTAACTCGAAGGAAGGCATGGAAATTTTCGTGGACGTTTCGCTGTCCTATGCGATCGAGCCAGAAAAAGTGCCAGACTTCTATGTCAAGTACCGCGTTTCGGACATGGATACTTTCACGCATGGGATTTTGCGAGACGTGGTGCGGAATTCGCTAAACGAGGTGGCGTCTACCTATGTGGTGGAAGATATTTACGGGGAGAAGAAGGCGGAGTTTCTGCGCAAGGTGCAGTCGCAGATCGAGCAGAAAATGACCCCCGTGGGCGTAAGCGTGCAGCAGTTCGGGTTTATCGGGGCGCCGCGCGTGCCGGCAGTGATTGCCACCGCGATTACGGCGAAGGCGCAAGCGATTCAGCAGGCGGAGCGCGCTCGAAACGAGCTGGCGACGACGCAGGCGGAGGCGGCAAAGAAGATTGCGGAGGCCGAAGGCGACGCCAAATCGCTCGTCACGCGTGCGCAAGGAGAGGCGGATGCCAACCGTATCCGGCAGAATTCGCTGACTCCACAACTATTGGAATTGCGACGGATTGAAAACAGCCGCGCGCTGATCGACAAATGGAACGGTCAGTTGCCGACCGTCGAGGCTGGGCAAGGCAGCGGTATGATCTTGCAGCTTCCGAAACCGCAATAGCCGAGGGAGCGATAGCTCCCCTACGATGGATTTCGCCTCCAACCGCTAGTTTTCCGAAGGCTTCTCGGCATGATCTATCACGAGGATCTCTACCGGCCTTGTTTGCGATTCTAGATTCAGGCCAAGCTGCTCCTGAACGGCCGTGAATACCGAAAGCCTGGAGGGATCGGATAACTGGCCCTGCGCACCTGCGCTTAGATTGTCTTTCTGGAGCGGTGATCCATAGCAATGTATACGTCCGCGTTCGCTTTCGCCGAACCGCGCCACCATGCGATGTGGCTTCCCACGCCGGCCAGCAACGAAAAAGGAATCAGGAATTTCACGGAGGCTGTCAGCCAGAGCAAATACCGGTTGCGCGCGTGGTTGTTCCGCAAAAACAGCGTTAACAGTCCTGCTGCGATGGCGAATAGAGTCGACTGCCATACGTGATTGCCCAGCGCTGGGGCCATGGCCACCCACAGCGAAGACAGATAGTTGGGAATCATTTCGATTTGTCCTTTCTCGCGAGCTTCCGCAGAATTCTCTCGGCTTCTTTTACATCTTCGAGCGTGAGTTTGCCGGACTCGATCAGGTGCGCCATGACGGGTTGCGTGCTCCCGCCAAACAGCGCCAGCAGGTCATCGACCAACTTACGCTGTGCAGCGTTGCGGGAAACCGCAGCCTCAAAAACGTGGAAGTTGCCAACCTTCTTGACGCGCCGCACGGCTTTCTTCCCTTCCAGACGATAGACGGTGGTCTGAATCGTTGTGTAGGCCGGCCTGCCTTTTTCGGGAAAAGATTCTTGAATCTCGCGGATAGAGGCATTGCTGCGGGTCCACAGCGCCTCCATGATCTGCAGCTCAAGCTTCGTCAATTTAGGTTTGGTCATGTGGCCCCCTACTACCTGCGTGTGTCACGCTACGACCATAATAGTAGTGGCGCAACAGTTTTTTTAGCGGGCGTTTTCGCTCTAGGAACTGGCGGACGCGGACAGTTCCGCCATGCTGAGGCAGACTTCCGGGGCGTGGAGCACGCAGGTATCCGCCGGATCATGGGCATCGCGTCGTACTGATTTTAACTTTAGCAGGGCGCCGCTTCTTAATGCGTTTGCCATCAGCGGTTCCAACGCCGGATCGCGCAGGTTGCCTCCGGAAAATATGGCGACCGGTGAGACCATCTCAGCGGAGTAAGCAGCGTGGTCGCGCACGATTTTAGTCATGATGCCCTGGCCAATTGTGGGGTTTATGGCCATGGTGAAGGGCACGACGAGTCGACCAGGATTGCGCAAACGCTCCAGCCAAATTGTTTGGGCATGCGTCACGCCGCAATTCACGAAGATGGCGTCACAAGGACCGGGATCGAAACCCGCGCCATCGTCTGCGTGCACGGTAACGCTCGTATAAGCCGAAAGATTCTCTCTGGCGCGCGCGGCAAGCCCGGGGTCCAGCTCGAGCCCAACAACACTGCCGTGTGGCCCGACCACCTCCGCAATGATGGCCGTGTAATAGCCTGAACCACAGCCGAGGTGAAAGGCGCGGTTGCCGGGTTTCAGCTCTAACGCGTCGATCCAGCGCGCAAGAGAGCCAGGCTGGCCATTGTTGATGTCTTTAGAACGGTCGAGGGACACGACGATGTTGTGATACAGGTCTCGGGGATCATCGACGGCCAGATACGACATTTGCACCGTACCCATGGCGGACAGTGCGCGGGCCTCTGCGGAGCCGATCAGCCATGGCGACGGCCCGAGGAAATTCTCGCGCGGGACGTAGGCGAAAGCTTCGACGAGGCCGGGCGTGGACAGGTTCGCCGCAAAACGAATCTCTTGGGAGTAGAAGGCTCGACAGTCTTCAAGCGTCATCAAAGGCGGTTCCTCGGAGGCAGCGATTTGTCGCAGCTAAGGACGGTCTGGTTACGCTGCCCACGGACTTTTACGGAAACAGTATAATGGAAGATGGGCGTGCGTTTTGCTGGTTTTGCCTCGCACGGCAGGTGCTGACATTTGAATACTTTCCCTTCTCAACACACACCCGTCGCCTGTCGCTGATCGCAACCGTTCTAGTCAGCCCACTCCGAAGTTCTTCAGCTTTGGTCGATCAGTTCGTTTGTCTTGAGAGCAACGGCTTATCCGCCGACCACGCGGCCGTTGTCATCTCCGAGGTCTTGCGCCAATCCACTTCGTTGACGTCCACTCCGCCCTTGCGGCCTTCGACGTCCTGGAACATCAACAGATCGCCGTCCCTCTGGTACTTGGTCACTTCATAGGTCTCGTTCGACTTCAACACCAGGATCGTAAGTCGTTCGATCGGTTGCCGTTCGCCGAGTCGTGGCGCACTGATTTCGAGTGTTTTGATCCATCCGTTTGGCGCCTTCGGCGGAGTTGCGCTCGCGGCAACCGCGGTCTTCTCGACCGTCAGCTGCATCGCGTTCGCCTGCGAAGTTGCGTCATACGAGCTTGGCCGTGAGTGTGACGAGGATGCGTATGGCGGGCGGTCTGGATGACTTATTTGCGTTAAAGTTCGCGGCAGGACGATGTCGTCCATCAAACGTAGTTCGAGCGGCTCTTCACCCTTTAACGTCGGTCTGGGACCGCGGAACGGCAGACTGATCACCTTCCAGGGCCAGAGCGGAGGAAACATCCACTCGATCACATCGCGGGTCGCGTGGCCGTTGCCGTCGATGGCGCCTTGTTTGTCTACTCTATAGCCGCGGGCCTGGATCACCTTTGCCGGCACGGGGAGGTCCCCGTTGGGCAGGATGATTCGGTCGAACGTGATTTTTATGTAACCTTTACCGACGAAATGGCCCGGGTCCTTCTCTGCTTCCAGGTGTCCGCCCAGCATGCTGCCCCTCGGGAACAGCGGCCTGCCGAACTCCTGCGTGGTTCTCAAGTGGCACAACACCGGGTCGCCAACCGCCGCCGTGGCCGAAGAGAAATTCGGCTCGTCCAGAGTACATTGCAGCAGCGTACCGGCCGGCACCAGCTGATCCTGAGCACGGATCCCCGTTGCCGACACCAGTAGCGCCATCGCACCCACCAAACTAACGATGAGTCGTTTCATGGTTACCCTCCAGGTTGTCGTTTTCTGTCTTCTATCAAGGGCTAGGCGAGCTAGGCCCTCCACCGGCAGAAATGCCCGAAAGCTCCCGCACTGGACACACCCGGTCAGCGCTGTCGGTTGCCCGACCCTAACCCAAAGGTCCCCAAAAAGTCGCTTAAGAAACGCGATATTTCTTCGGACGACAGCAATTTCCACGGCTTAGTTCCGGTACTAGCGGCCGAGGAAGTTGTGTGGGTTACAGCTTCCTTAGGCCGAGTTTCGAGAGAACAGCGGAGCTGGTAGCGTAGGCGACGGGCAGATACCCGCTGGGCTGGCACTGGCTGGGCTAAAATAGAAATGGGATGAGGCGCCGGGTCCGGCGCATATACTCCCTATAAGGCTCGCCCAAGGCCGCAACCAGCGCGGCTTCTTCGACAAATATTCGATAGCTATAGCCCAGCCCGTGCAAGCAAGAAGCGCCAGAAGCCCGGCCCAATTTCCGAGCGCCAGACCAAGCCCCGCGAGAGTGAGGAGACCTCCGGTATAGGATGGATGGCGGATGTACCGATATGGTCCTGCTTCGACGACCGTTTGGCCGACATGAACGGCAACATCGTAGGTGAAAAATCGTCCCAAAACCGACATGGCGTAGAAACGAAAAGCCATTCCTGCAAGCATTAGGCTGATCCCGAGGTAGAAGATAGCGGTCCGGTTCCACAGGATGTTGGCCTGTGGAAGGAGAAAGGAGAGCGCAAAGTCCGATCCCAGCGCAACCCAGAGAAGAATCATGATGAGGCTAAAGGAGCCACGGTCGCTGGCCCTTGAGCGGTCGCCTGATCGCTTCGTTCTGGAGCCTATGGTTTCCAGCGCGAGCCAGAATATGTAGGTTCCCCAGAAAAGAACGGCGTAGCGCGGTCCACCGGAAAAAGGTAAAGGATGCAAGGTTCACTCTGCTCAATCAAAAAGGGAAGCAATTCTACGCTATTGGGGACAGCCCCCCGCACGATTGCGCTTTTTATTCGCCTTGCGGGGATGGACAGCGGGGGACCCAGGAGGTAAGATGGGGTTGTCCGCAGTTCTTCCAACCCTAAGGAGTGTCATGAAACGTTTAGTCCCCATACCCAGTGGGTTTGTCGACCACTTGAAGCGCGCCGGAGAGACAGGCATAGGCTATCAGGTAGTTTCGGTGGAACTCAGGGACGGTAGATCGTTTGATCAGGTCGTTACCAGCGAGGGCTGCATTATTGAGGTCCGCGGGTTCAAGGAGATTCCTTTTGCGCCTGATGAGGTGGCTTCGGTAAACGTTAATCACAAACGTTGGAATTTCCGGAGCGCGTCGGGAGTTCGCGCCAAGGCTCGGGCCGCTACCGTTTGATCGTGCCGGGTCGATAATTGCTTTTCATCCAGAATACCCTGCGCTAACATCGCTGCGTTTTGCAAAACCTTCGCTACATTCGAGGAGCAACCGTGACCAATCGCGTGTCCATGCATTGGTTTCGCGGCGTAGTGGTGTTGGCATTTTTGCTGCAGCCCGTCCAGAGCGGTGCTGGCGACCGGCATCAGGACACGAAGAGCGCGCCCCCTCCCGTCCACCTAACCGCAGAACAAGATCACCAACGGATCATGGATTTGTTGCGCGTCACATCCTTGCGGCGTGGCGCGGATGGCGACGGGAAGTCACCCAATGCGGCGAACTATGATGAGGCGAAGGCCAACCCATATCCAAAACTCCCCGACCCTTTGACGTTGAAGAACGGAAAGGACGTAAAGTCGGCGAAAGAGTGGTGGGAGTTGCGGCGGCCGGAGGTCGTGGAGGATTTTGACCGTGAAATTTACGGCCGAGCGCCCCAAGAAACACCCAAGGTCGTCTGGGAAACGACCAGCACGCTTCGCGAAATGAATGGAGAAGTGCCGGCGGTCACGAAGAAGCTGGTGGGGCACGTCGACAATTCGTCGTATCCGTCGATCAAAGTGGATATCCAACTTACCTTGACCACGCCTGCGAAGGCACTCGGGCCCGTGCCCGTGGTTATGGAACTGAGCTTCAGCCCGGAATTTATGGCCGCGATTGCAAAGCGTATTCCGGAGATGAGCGCTGCCGCAAACAAAGGGCCGACATGGCAGCAGCAAGTCTTAGCGAAAGGCTGGGGATATGCCGTCTTGATTCCGACCACGGTGCAGGCCGACAAGGGAGATGGTCTGACAGAAGGAATCATTGGACTGGTGAACAAAGGGCAGCCGCGCAAGTTGGACGATTGGGGTGCGCTCCGCGCATGGGCCTGGGGCGCGAGCCGGGCGATGGATTATTTCGAGACGGACAAAGCAGTGGATGCCCGCCAAATTGGAGTCGAGGGCCATTCGCGCTACGGCAAAGCGGCCCTGGTAACCATGGCCTACGATCCGCGCTTTGCGATTGCTTACGTAAGTTCTTCCGGCGCAGGCGGAGCCGCTCTCTATCGGCGGAATTTTGGCGAACAGATCGGTAACGTCGGAGGGACAGGCGAATATCATTGGATGGCCGGAAATTTCTTAAAGTATGCCGGGCCGTTGACGCCGAACGATTTGCCGGTGGATTCACATGAACTGATCGCACTGAGCGCACCGCGGCCTGTCTTCATCGGCGCCGGTGCGACGCAAGGCGACGGGTGGGTGGACGGGCGCGGGATGTTTCTGGCCACCGTTGCGGCGGGTCCGGTTTATCGCCTGTTAGGGAAAAAAGATTTAGGCACAACGGAGTTTCCGCCTATCGAGACCCCGCTCATCGACGGCGAGCTTGCTTACCGGCAGCACAGCGCCGGCCACACGCCGGCCCCCAATTGGCCTACATTCCTGACATTTGCGAGCCGCTACATCAAGGGACCGGGAGTTTCGGCAAGCGTGACGGAAAATCCCGCCAAGCCGCGCACCGAAGTCCCTCGCAGCGGCCGCAACGGTTAATCGGAATCGGAGTCGTCGGGAGAATCCGGCGAGTCGAGGCCGGCGCTAGCGATGAGTCTGTGAAGGGCAGGTTCGCCTCCCGCGCCACGCTGCGTTCCGGCAACGTTGCCGTCGCGATCTATCACAACATAAATCGGATAAACAGTGGCCTGGTACATGGCGGCGAGATTTGTATCTTCCATCAGGACGATCTTACAATTTCGCGGGTGCAGGTCGAGGTACTTCTTGACGGTCTTTTTGGATTCGCCGACATTAATCGCCAGCACGACTAGCCCTTTGTCAGCGAGCTCGTGACCTAGCTTGTCGACAAACGGAGCTTCATCGGCACAGAACTTGCACCAAGTTGTCCAGAACTCCAGCAGAACGATTTCCCCTTTGATGGAGTCATTGCTGAACTTCTCGCCTTCGGTAGTTCTGGCGTTAAATCGGGGAGCCGGCTCCTTGCCGCCAGTGCCGGCAAATGCGCAAATAGCCGCGAGCAAGATGGCGCTGGGGAGTAGCCGTCTCAGAAAGCGCATGGGCAACACAATGGCGGGAATATAACAGATAGTTCGGCACTGATCAATTCCTTGATCGGTACTGGCCGCGACGCGGGTTGCCATGCAATTGAAGTGCTAGCTAATGCGCACGATGGAGACCTAGCTTCCCAGCGCCCCAACCAGCCAAGAGCCGTCGCTTCGAAAGTGCTCTAGTTGCCTGATGCTGCGGCAGGACTACCTGGCGCGTAGTAGCCGTTACGCGTGCGGGCGACAAGCTTGCCGCGGCCTCGCGGTGGAATCACCTGCACGCTGACCGCGCGGAATGTTCCGTCTTTTCTGGCGTTCGATGGATAGTAGGCCAGAGTGTACTGATTGCGGATATCGTGCGCGACCTGTTCGCAGATGGTGTGCACGTCATCAACGCTTTCCGGGAAAAAGGCCAAACCACCTGAAGCTTCGGCGATTTGCTTCAGCGCTTTCATGGCGTGATTCTTCTCTTTTCTTTTTTCATCGCCGAGCAGGCCAATCGTATAGATCACCGTGTCCGTCTTCTGGATTTCACGGAGCGTTTTTTCGAGCGAGTTATGGCTGGAATTGTCCTCGCCATCGGTGACCACCAGCAGCACCCTCTTGTCCTTGGCGGCTTTCTTGAGATGATCGAGCGAGCCGATAACCGCGTCGAAGAGCGCCGTACTGCCGCGCGAATCGATGCGTTCAAGCGCTTCCTTCAGCTCCGGAATGCTACTCGTGAAATCCTTGTCGAGGTCGAGATAGAAATCATCGTTGAAGTTGACGACGAAAGCCTCGTCCTGGGGGTTGCTGGACTCGACGAGAGTGAGCGCGGCTTCATTGACGCGCGGTCGTTTGTCGCGCATGCTGCCACTGTTGTCGATCACCAGGCCCATGCTCACGGGAACATCCTCGCGCTTAAAAGTAGAGAGCTTTTGTTCGACTTTATCTTCGAAAATGCGGAAATTTTCTACTTTCAATCCGTCCGCGAACTTGCCCCGATCGTCGAGCACGCTGGTGTGCAGCACCACGAGGCCGACGTCAATCTTGATGATCGAGCCCTGTTTTCCAGCATTAGCATCCTGTCCCGGAGGAAGCGGCTGTCGATTG
>Ga0207087_1091_pt1 | contig 20608 bp, 20 predicted proteins | sample Alteio_BWMinHeat_51_FD_153544 | JGI IMG/M metagenome (GOLD analysis project Ga0207087, IMG submission 153544) | Enriched cells from forest soil in Barre Woods Harvard Forest LTER site, Petersham, Massachusetts, United States -... | ecosystem: Environmental > Terrestrial > Soil > Temperate forest >... | reverse complement strand
CGCTAAGGAATAAGCTGTTGAGCCACTTGGGGTGGAAACAATCATGCCATCGGCTTCAAAGGTGTTGAGGTAACAATCCCCTACTTGGATGGCCATTTCAATCAGGCTCGGATTGCGCCCGCGATGAAGGACAATATCGTTGACGGCAAAGAAACGCTCACCGCTCGGGAGCCGCCCCTCAAGGGTGAGGCGCTCTTCGATCTGGTAAGTGCCGCTAATGAGGTCCTGCAAGCTGGGATAGAGATCGGCAAGGGGAATGTCAGCCATGAAACCTAAGTGGCCTAGATTGACCCCGATGATCGCGGCCTTTGACTGCGGATAGCAGTGGACAAGGCGCAGGATCGATCCATCTCCTCCTAGAGAAAGCAGGAAGTCAATTTCATCTGGATTCACCTCAGAAAGAGGTTTGGCGCCGATTTTGTCAGCTTCCTCCTCTTCGGCTACGACAGTCACAGCGCGCGCGGTGAAAAATTCTTGGATCTGAAGGGCAACCGAATAGGACTCTTTTTTGTGATTATGAGGAAACAGAGCTATGATCATGAACCTCATGGTAGGCCTTTAGGATTTGCCTCGCAATACTTGAAGCATCCAAGCCAAGGTCGGCAATGAGCTCTTTATAGCTGCCCTGCTCAACAAAAGCATCTGGGATCCCAAAATTGAGGATCTGGAGATGGCCAAATCCATTGCGAACCACAAAACTATTGAATAATGTACCTAGGCCTCCGCTTAAGGCATGTTCCTCTAGGGTCACCACACAGCTGTGGCCTGTTAAAATGTCGTAGAAAAGCTCCGAATCAAAGGGTTTGATGAAAATCGGATCGACAACCGTTGCGGCAATTCCCTCGCTCGCAAGAAGGGTACGCACTTCAAGCGCTGTTATCGTCATATGACCAAGGGCTACGAGGGCGATTTTCGAGCCATGCACAAGGATCTCTCCTTTGCCAATTTCGCGCTTGCTAAGAGGGGCTATCCCTTCATCGGTTGCCATGTTAGGGTAGCGAATGGCAACGGGCCTTTCGTAGTAAAAGGCGCTTTCGAGTAGCTCCTTGAGGAGCTGTCCATCTCTGGGTTGGCAGATGACCATATTAGGCATCGCGTTTAAGAAGGAAATATCATAAATCCCATGATGGGTCGAGCCATCTTCGGCAGAAAGACCGGCCCGATCAAGGGCAAAGACAACGGGGAACTCCTGCAGGCAAACCTCTTGGAAGAGATTGTCAAAGGCGCGCTGCAAAAAGGTCGCGTAGATTGAGCAGATGACCTTCATTTTTTTGCCATAAGCAATACCACCACAAAAGGCTACGGCATGTCCTTCCGCAATTCCCACATCCAGACAGCGCTCGGGAAATTTTTGCATGAGAGGGGTGAGGCAAGAGCCAAGGGGCATGGCAGGGGTGACCACCACTAAACTCGGATCGTTTTCCGCCATTTTGAGCAGATGCTTGCCAAAGATTTTAGGAAAGGTGGGTCTTGTGAGCGTTTCGCCGAGGATTTTTCCTGTCACTTTATCAAAAGGCCTGCAGCCGTGCCAAGAGATCGGGTTTTGCGTGGCACTCTCCATCCCACGACCTTTTGTTGTGAGTGCATGAAAAAGCAGAGGTCCGGGTCTCTCCTTGATCTGCTTTAAAGTGGCGATTAAGGAGGCTATGTCATGGCCATCTACAGGACCGACATAGTCGAGGCCAAAGGGTTGAAAATAGGCGGGAGCGCCTCCTTTTTTCAAGAGGTGAGAGAGGGTACCAACACTACTCGAGATGGACATGTCATTGTCGTTGAGCACAATCAGAAAGCGCCTGATTTTTTGTGGAATATTGTTGAGTGCTTCGTGTGTGAGCCCGCATGTCAATGAAGCATCTCCCAAAATGGGCACGATCCACTCATCTCTACCTGAAAGATCGCGGTTTTTGGCAAGACCCAAAGCCGTTGAAAGGGCCGTTCCGGCATGTCCTGCATAGAAATGGTCGTGGGGCGATTCTTTTGGAGAAGCAAAACCGCAAAGGCCTTTGAAGCAGCGCACTCTGTGAAACTGCTCACCTCTTCCTGTCAGCAACTTGTGAGGGTAGGTCTGATGGCTGACATCGAAAATGAACTTATCCTCAGGAGAGGAAAAAACAGTGTGGAGCGCAACGCAGAGCTCGACAATGCCGAGGTTGGAGCCGAGGTGGCCTCCATTGACTGCCAGCACGTCGATGATCTTGCGGCGCATCTCTTTGCAAAGTTCTTCGAGCTCCTCTAGCGACAAGGTTTTTAGATCGGCAGTATTTTGGATCATGAAGAGACAAGGGACGTTTGTTTCAAGGGATTAAACGGCTCTTTCTGTGGCTTTCCCATTTCATCTAAAGCCAAAGCACCTTCGCGCGTTTTAATCAGGATCTCGACTTTCTCTTCAGCGTCGAGGAGCTGTTTTTGGCAGATCTGAATCAGTTCACTTGCCTGCTGGTACAGCTCGAGTGCTTCTCCAAGCGGCGCCGATCCTGAGCTGATCCGCTCAATGATTTTCTCTAATTTTGCATACGCTTCTTCAAAATTCATACTTTATTTACAACCTCTGCGATGAGCTCTCCCTGACCAAGCTGGATGCGGAGCCGCTCCTTCACTTCTATTTCTTTTGAGGAGAGAATAACTGAGCCCTCCTTTTCTCGAAAGACAATGGCATATCCCTTTTTGAGTAGATGATGAGGGTGGGTGGCATTCAGATGCGAAAGCAGCTGCCCCACCTTTTCTTTTTTGGTTTTCACAAGCTGGGTAAAAGCCAAGGTCACGGCATTTTGGTAGTAACGCAGCCGCCGCCTGGCTTCTGCAATCTGTTTGCGAGGATCGAGCAGCTCATACTGGTGCACTGTCCTTTCAAGTTTTAAGCGCCACTGCAAAAGAAATTGAGCTATAGCCTCATCCCCATCGTTTTTGCTCTCGTCGATCTTCTGGTAGTAGGTGGAGAGGAGGGTTTGCGAAGAGCTGAGAAGAGAGGTTTTGAGCAAAGTAGCTAGCCCCTTTTTTTGCAGACGCAGCTGGCTATAGATCGCTTGCGAAAGCCTTAAAGAAGTTTTTGCAAGCTCAAGACGCAGTCCCTTTTTCTCTACGCTGACAATCTCCGCTGCTGCGGAGGGGGTTGGAGCGCGCAGATCGGCAACAAAATCGGCAATGCAAAAATCGGTTTCATGTCCCACTGCGGAGACAATCGGAATGCGGCAGTGAAAAATGGCCTCCGCCACGCTCTCTTCATTGAACGGCCAGAGATCCTCAAGACTCCCCCCTCCTCTGCCTACAATGAGAAGATCGGCAAGACAATGCTTGTCAAAATCTTTAATTGCCTGGGCAATTTCCCCTGCCGCCTCCTCCCCCTGAACACGCACCGGATTCAAAATCAGATGAAAGGAGCCGAGGCGTCTTTTTAAAATATGCAAAATATCTTGAATCACAGCCCCTGTGGGACTTGTGACCACTCCAATGGTCTTTGGGAACTTGGGAAGTTTTTGCTTTCTTTGCGCGTCAAACCAGCCTCTCTCCTGCAACTTGAGTTTGAGCTCATGGAGTTTTTGAAGGAGCTGGCCGACTCCCACATACTCGATATGGCGGGCGATGAGCTGGTACTGGCCTCTGGGTGCATAGAGGCTAACTTCCCCCTTTACAATCACCTGATCTCCCTCTTTAGGAGGGCGGCTTAGGGAAGAGAGACTGCCTCGGAAAAGAACCGCGGCAATCTGCGCCTCTTGATCTTTGAGAGTAAAGTAGAGGTGGCCAGAACTTTGCGCTTTGCAGTTGCTGAGCTCTCCCCGGACAGCTACGTAGGGGAAACGGCCTTCAAGTTGTTTTTTTATTTCCTGAGTCAGCTCCGAGACAGTGAGGATAGACACTTGCATTTTCCTTTGAAAAGAACTACAATTTCCACTCTTTAAAGTGTGGTCTGATTATGCGCGCTACCCTCATTGCCGGCAATTGGAAGATGTACAAAACCATCTCCGATACCCTCAGTTTTATCAAAACCCTCCTTCCCTCTCTTGAAGGAATAAAAACCCGCGTCTGGATTGCTCCTCCTTTCACAGCTTTGCACTCGGCAGCAGAAGCTAGCCGCTCAAGCTCTCTTAAAATCGGAGGGCAAAACTTGCACACACAAGCAGAGGGAGCCTTTACAGGAGAAATTTCAGGCCGCATGCTCAAAGAGGCCGGCGCCAGCTTTGTTCTCATCGGTCACTCAGAAAGACGGGCCCAATTCCACGAGTCGGCAAGTATGATCCGCAGCAAAGTAGAGCGCGCTCTAGAGGCAGAGCTCTCCCCGCTGCTCTGCATCGGAGAAACCGCCGAGCAGAGGGAGCAGGGGTATACCGAGAAGATCCTCTCCGCACAGATCAAAGAAGCGCTCAAAGATTTGGATGCGGAGGCCCTACACAACCTTGTCATCGCCTATGAACCTGTATGGGCCATTGGAACGGGACAAACGGCCACCCCCTCCTTAGCGCAAGAGGCCCACCTATGGGTTCGACAGATTGTCGCCTCGCTGCTTGGCCAAGAGTTTGCAAACAAGCTCACCCTGCTGTATGGTGGGTCTGTCAAGGCGGATAATTTGGCCGCTCTTCTCAAAGAAAAAGACATTGACGGAGCGCTTGTCGGTGGGGCAGCGCTGCAATTGGAAACTTTTGTTCAACTAGTTAAACTAAGTAATTTATGATCGTCCTTTATTTTATCACGATTTTTCTCTTTCTCTTTCTCTGCACTCTCCTCTCTCTTGTGATTCTCGTGCAAGAGAGCAAAAGCTTAGGCCTTGGTGCCTCTTTTGGAGGAGATGCAGGAGAGTCGCTCTTTGGAACATCAACAGCAACCATCTTGAAAAAATTCACCGCCTATCTCGGAGCCGTTTTTGTGATTGCGTGTGTGCTGCTTTCAATCTGGTCCTCATCGATGGGAAAAGTAGAGACGATAGAGCCGCCTCAGATCGAAGACCTGCAGGGTCATGGGTAAACTGAAACTCTGCCTCTACGGACATCCTATTTTTCGAGCGCGCTGCAGCCCTATTGCAAAGATCGACGAAGAGATCAAACAAATCGCCTTAGAAATGGTCGAGATCATGGACAAAAATGGAGCCATTGGCCTTGCCGCTCCCCAGGTGGGAGTCGCCCTTCAGCTCTTTGTACTGCGCAACCTACTCCCTCTACCAGATGGCACTTTGGTTCCCTCCTCTCCTCTTGTTTTTATCAATCCCAAGATCCTTTCACAGTCGAGTGAAACAGCAAAAGCTAAAGAAGCAAGCCCCTCCTTTCCAGGCGTTGAAGAGCTAATCGAAAGGCCTATCGCTGTGACCATTGAAGCACTCGATCTTACCGGCAAGAGCTTCATCGATTCTTCCGAGGGGATCAACGCGCGCATCCGCTTCCATGAGATTGAACAGCTAAATGGCAAGCTCTTCATTGATCACCTACCTGAAAAAAAGCGAAAAGCCATTGAGCAAAGGCTATAGACAAACTGTATGATCCATCCCCTTCGCTACTTTGACGATCCGGTCCTTCGCAAGCAGAGCGAGCCTGTCGAAAAAATCACAGATGAAATTAAACAGCTCGTAGCTGACCTGATCGAGACTTGTGCCCATCACAATGGAGCCGGACTTTCCGCCTGTCAGATCGGTATCTGCCTGCGAATCTTCATTTTGCACAACTATCTACCCCTGCCAGATGGCACCTGGGCCCTGTCGGCTCCCCTTGTCTTTATCAACCCCAAAATCCTCTCGGCTAGCCAAGAAGTAGAATCTGACTCAGAAGGGTGTCTTTCGATCCCCCACTTTCGCGAGTGGGTGGAAAGACCCATCAAACTCACAATCGAAGCGCTTAACCTAAAAGGAGAGCGCTTTGTCGAGGTCTTTGAGGGGCGCACAGAGATCGAGCGGTTGAATGCGCGCGTCCGCTTCCATGAAAATGACCACCTAAACGGGGTCCTCTTCATCGACAGACTGCCTCCTAAAGTGCGCAAACGCATTGAGCCGCAGCTGCGCCTGATTAATACCAATTATCGAAAATAACTTCGAATTTGAGCGCGTGAAAGCGCCGCGATTCGACGATCATAAGTTGGGTTGTATTGCCTTAATACTACCTAACTTACGATCGTCGAATCCCGGCAGCTTTGACGCAGCTGAAATTCGAATTTATTTTCGATAATTGGTATAAGAAACAGCATAATGGACTTTAGCCATAGGGCAACTTACGCGAAATAGGAAAAAGTCTATTTTGCGTAAGATGGGTTTATAAAGCACTTAAAATAAGTGTGTTAGGAACACAAGATATTTTTACATGGCGTTTTAGCTAAAGGCTTTCCACGTATCGTGCCTGTGCCCGTGTGCGTGCCCGTGCCCGAATTATCCATTTAGTTGCACCATCAGGACTCATTCGGGCACGGGCACGCACACGGGCACAGGCACGAATTTAAACGCCCTGGGAATCAGCTCTGAAGCAAAATCTCGAGGGTCTTTTCAAAGCAGTTGCCCTCTGAATAAAAAGCGGTGATCTTCTTGCGAAGTTCTCTGTACTTCTCTCTTAAAACCTCCGTCTGTTCATCCTCGGGGTCGCCCCCAAAGTAGACAGGAGCCACTAGGCTAAAAGGACTACACTTTTCTGGCGGAGAGGAGAGTTTGCGCTCTAGGTACTTAAGCTCCTCCTGCAAAGAGAAAAAATTTTTGCGTCGCGGTATTTTGGGTGAAAAGGGGTAATCGCTCGCTTGGACTCTGTCAACACTGGAGAAAAGCTCAAAATAGCGCTTAAAGAGCAGGGCGTTGTGTCTGCCATAGCCAAGAACAATCCCATAAAGCGCTTCATCCTCATAGAGAATCGCCTTAAGATCTAAGGAAGAGTGTTCGATCTCCTCCAAAAGCCCTTCGGCAGAGACTAGAGCACCCAGCCTCTCCTGGAAAAGATCGATATTTTCTCTCACCACTTCTAGAAAAGCCCTCTTGTTAATAAAAGTGATCGATCGCAAATCTTTTACCTTGGGATGAGGGCGCTGGAGCAGGAGATAATGGTCAAATGCGAGCTTCTGCTTTTCCCACGTCTCCCACTCCTGGTTAAAGGTATAGGCCATCGGATGCATATTGCCGGGTGGAATCACCTTGAAATGGCCGGTAACGGATGCAGGCTTATCTCCTAAAAGAGTATAGCCAAATTGCTTGTCCAAAAAGAGGTTGCGAAACAGTGTCTCTAGATTGCGCTTTTCCTCAGGAGAAAGCGCGCTTACCAAACAGCCCGCTTTAACAAAGGAGGGAATCGCCGCTACAAGCATGAAAAGAGCGATGACACTCGCGACAACTCTATGTCTTAACGGCCATAGCGTCTTTCTCCGCACTGAAGAACTCCACATTTCAGAGACCAAGGGGGATTGAGATGTCCATTCGAACACCTCCAATAGTCCCATATAGCGTCTGAAGCTTCAAGGGAAAAAGAGGGGGGAACGCGCAGGAAAAAACAACCACTTCTTTCATCGAAAGACAAAAGTTCGAGCCCAATAGAGTCGCCCTTTTCCGTTTCTAGACTCGGGCCCTCTTCGGAAAAGTGGACCTTTTCCGGGTGAAAATAGAGCTTATCCTCAAAATATCCTGCAATCCCTGGATCGGGAGGATCGAGAAGAGCGAGTAGCCGATCATGGGTTAGAGCTTCCACACCGTGGATGATGCTAGGTAAAACAGAAAATAGACAGGCTGCAAGCAGATAACTAAGTCTGTATCTCATAAAAAGTCCTCTTGTTACCTCTTTAATTTTAGCTTAGCAGGGTAGATAATCGCAATTGGGCTATGCAGCCATTAAGAGTGGCCATCAGCTGCTGCTGATCATTTTTTAACTCTGCAAATTTGCTCTGAATCTCTCTCGGTGCAAGATCGGGCATGTGTCCGGCAAAATAGAGATAGAGCTTTTGCTTAGCTTGTGTAGATAGTCTATCCAAGGCCTCTACAATATCTGTCGGACTGCTCTCTTTGTCTTTTTCCGCATCGTGGAAAGAGACGATTTTGAAGCAGGTATGGAGCTCCCCTATGATCTTCTCCAGCTCCTCTGCAGAGCTTTGTCCCACGCAGGAGAGTATCCTCTCTTTGATCCACTGAAAGACGCTGAGCAAAAACTTATAGCTTTTTTCAACCAGATTCCAGCAGGTTGTCCCCATGGAGGAGGAAAGCGTGTCTGGGTAAGAGGGTGGTGAGGAAGAAGGGGTGGTGACGCTCTGAGTGGTTGTGGGTAGTGGTTGTGGAGTTGGGTCTAACGTAACTTTCATCATAATCTCCCAAAAATGTGTACTAAAGAACTTAAAAGTTTGACTTGCGAAAAGTCAAGTTTTTTAATGCGGATCTATTGCCACTTCAGGTATACAAATAGCTCCATGAGCAAGTTTTTATCATTGGCCCTTCTTTCCCTGTTTTTATTTCCCTGCGCTCTTTCTAGCACAGAGCAACCCCCCACCCCTGATTCGAGCAAAAATCGCATCTGTCACCTCGTGCAGACAGGACAGGCAGGGCTGGCCATCGATCTATACAAAGAATATGCTAAAACCAAAGGCAGACATGACTTTGAAACACTCTCAGCGCTCGCTATGACTCTTTTAGACACAGGAGCGCGCAGCGGAGACAAGGAGAGCCAGCTTCTCAGCATCTTTGGATCGGGTGTGGCCAATATCTCTGCATCGCTCGATCTTCTAGAGGCAGGAATCAAAAGCTCAACTGGTGAAGCGCAAATGGCCTCTATCCAGTTTCTCGCTAGAGTGCAAGATGACCGCAGTGATGAACTGCTCATCAAAGCGATGAGCTCCTCATTTCTGCCTGTGCGGCTCGAGGCTGCTTATCAGCTTTCTCTGCGCAAGCACCGCGCCTCGGTTGGACAGATCGAATCGCTGATGTATCGCTTCCCTCCCCCCTTGCGCTTTTTATTCCCGCAATTTTTTGGCCTCATTGGAACGGCTGATGCCATTGCGATTTTGCGTAAACTGATGGAAGACCCCTATGTGAATGTGCGGGTTGAAGCCATTTTAAGCGCCGCTCGTTTTGAAAGAGATGATCTTCTCCCCTCTTTGCGCACCATGCTCACCCACCTCAATGTTGCTGAGCAAGAAGCTGCCGCTTATGCAGCTGGACAGCTGCGCGACTCCAAATCGCTAAAAAAATTAAAAAGACTGCTCAAAAGTTCGGAGGACAGCGTACAGATTGCAGCAGCTGCTGCTCTTTTAAAACTGGGAGATCGGCAGGCGACAGAGCTCCTCCTAGAAAAGGCAAAGGAGCTCAATTTCTTTGCGATCGGTGCGCTTAAAGGAGTGAAGGAGGCTGCGGATCTTCTCGCTGCCCTCTGCGGCCATCCCTCTCTCCCTGTGCGGTGTAATGCAGCGATTGCACTCCTCCATTTACGCGATCCAAGATGTATAGGAACTCTCCAAGAAATACTGATCCTCGATACACGCGATTTAGGGTTTCATCCGGTCCTCTCTCTTGGCAGGTCGCTTCTTGCTTGGAAGGTGGTCGCCTCGACCCAAGAGCACCAAAAAAAGGGGATCGATCTTCAGGCTGTTTCCCTGGCCCTACGAGAAGAGCTCCTCAAGCTGACCATTGAGCTCCCTGAGAGGGAATTTTTGCACCTTGCAGAGACGATTTTTAAGAGCAGGCAGACCGATCTTGTTCCTCTTCTTGTCCAGCTCCTTGCCAATCGAGGCAGTGATCCTTGTCTGAACATGCTCAAGCAAAAAGCGCGGGAGCTTGGGGCTCCACTCATCCGCGGCTATGCCAATTTAGAGCTCTATCGTCTACAACTCGAAGGACCCTACAGTCAGTATCTAAAAAATTGGATCCTGCGCGGCCAGGGAGAAGAGATGATTCGCTTTAAACCCTCTGTGAGCATTGAGCTGAGCCTTGAGCAGGGATTTCCAAAAAGCGATTTTGAGCTCACTCCTGAAGATCACTCTCGACTCTTCATTAGCGCTTCAGAGGCCTTAGCCGATCGCCATGACAGCGAGGCAATCGACCTTTTACTGGAACTGATTCACTCTGGCAATGCGAAAAATCGGTATGTGCTGGCGGGGCTACTCCTTCGAGCTTTGCAGTAAAAAAACGATGAAACAGCCTCTTTTCCGACTTCTTTTCTGCTCTTTTCTTGCCGCAGCTGCGCTTTATGGCCAGGCAGAGATTGTCGTCGATCTAAAAAACCCCGAATTTAGTGGGGAGGTGCTGCGCACAGAGGAGGGGGGTGTCATTACAGGGGAGAATCTGCGCATCCAGGCGCGAAAGATTACCTATACCGATCAAATGGTTCAAGGCAAACGAAAGCAAACAGTTGTTGCCGAGGAAGATCTCCTGCTCGAGTATGAGGGCCGTTTTTATGTGGGAAATCGCCTCGAGTTTGACCTGCTTAGCAGGCAGGGAACACTTCTTGATGGAAAGACCTTTATCGACATCTGGTTCATTGGAGGAGAGAAGATCCAGTTATGCGACGATGGAAGCTTCTTCATCTACGGTGGCTACATCACCACCTCTGAAAGCGCCATCAAAGCCTGGGAAATCAAGGCCGGAGAGGTCCATCTTTTCCCAGATGGACTTTTCTCTGCGAGGAACCTGCGCATCAACCTCGGGCGTTTGCCCATTTTTTGGCTACCGGGCTTTAAAAGTCATCTCGATCTTTTCCGCGATACGCCCCTTCGTTTTCGTCTTCTTTGGGATAAGGGAATTGGGCCTCGCCTCTCGGCTCGGATGCGCATTTTTAGCTGGGAAAATTTCAAGGCCTATGCGCGATTTGATTATCGCTTGAAGTTAGGTCCAGGCGCTGCCTTGGAAACCGAATATGAAACCCCAGATGGCAGATGGGCACTTGTCACCCGCTCCTATGGCGCCTATGACAAGAGCTTTCCCGATGAAAAGGGTAAGAAACGGTACAGGCTTCAGGGACTTGGCAGCGCAATGAGCCAAGATGGGCGAACCTCTTTTCACATTCAATGGGACAAGCTCAGCGACAACCGCATGTTTGGCGATTTTAAAGATGGTGACTTTGAGATCAACACGCAGAAAAGCACCTATTTGCAACTGAACCATTTTGCAGAAAATAGTTTTGCCAGTTTAACTGTTCGACCAAACATCAACTTCTTCCAAGCACTCAATCAGGAGCTCCCCTATACAGTGCTCGGCCTGCGGCCCCTCTCTCTTTGGAAGAGCGGGATCATCATGGAAAACCGCGTCTCAGCCTCCTTCTTTGATTATGTCTACCCGCGCGGGGTTAATGAATTTTTACACGCTAGGCGCTCAGGGCGCCTGGAGACCGATCAGTGGCTCTACAGGCCTTTTCATTTGGGTCCTCTCCATTTTACCCCGGGAGCTGGTCTAACGGGGATATTTTATACCCAAAGCCCTAAGCATCATAGCATTGGACAGCTTGTCTATAGCTACGGAGCCAAGCTCTCTACCCGGCTCTACCGCAGAGGAGAGTGCAGCCGGCATCTCATAGAGCCCTACCTCTCTTATTTTGGCTATAGCAAGCCCCAGGCCCCGGTAGATAGTTATTTCATTTTTGATATTCACGATGGCTATACGAGGCTCGATCAGCTCCGTTTCGGAGTACGCAACCTTCTCTATTTAGGAGCTGATGACCCCCTCATTCCCCGCTTTGATGGCGATCTCTATTCATACGCTTTTTTTGGGGCGCGTTCTTTTTCACAAACAATCCCAAAGCTCTATGCAACAGGCACTTACAATCTTCCAAGTAGCGCATTCCAGGCGCTATTCATCTGGAATTTACAACAGAACCTACTCGATTCGATCAACCTCCGCTTCCTCTGGACTGTCAGCGAAACCCTCGCCCTTGGCCTTGAATGGCGCCACCGCAGCTCCTATGATTGGCGCAAAGCTGACCACGAGAGCTATGTCCTAGATTTTGCTAGAGAGCAATTTGCACTCTTGCACTCCCCTCTCTCCGATCGCCGTGATACTCTCCTCGCAAAGGCCCATTTTCGCTTTTCCTCCCGCTGGAATCTCCAGTTTGAAGCCCACCATGGCTGGCGACGCCAAGAAGAGCCCAATTACACAGCGCTAAAAGCCGATTTCTATACCGTCCTTACCTCCAATTGGCAAATGCGCCTCTCCTATGAGTATACCCCCTACGATCCCTACCGTTTCTCCTATACGGTTAAGCTCATTCGATAGAGATTTGGAGGGGGAGAAAAAGGAGGAGAGCTTTGAGACCATGAGGGCATGAGGGGAAATAGGGAAAGAAGAACCTGAGAAAGAACATAAAAATATTTTTAAATTTAACCAATCCTTTACGTTTGCTTTGCCACTTCTTTTTGAAACGGTAGGATTGAAAAAAAAATCGCTTAAATTTTTTTTATTGTTTCCTAAAATTCCCCTTAAGAATATAATTGCTTCTATTCTACTACGGCGCGTTATGCGCGTCGAAAAAAAACAAACTCTCAACGAGGAGAAAAAATTTTATGGCAACACCCATGCAACAAGTACTCTCACAAGTACCCGCACAAGGATCCGCACAAGGACCTCAACAAACACCTGTGCAACAGCCTCCAGTAGCAAATACAGTACAAAACCCAGCAAATACCTCTAGCGTAGAGCCAGCAACAGGAGCCACCCCTCCAGTTGCTCCAACTACACCTGCAGATGAAAGTTTTTGTTCAAAAGTTATGAACGTAGTTACATGGCCTTTTGTCAAAATTAAAGATTTTGCGCTTTACCTCTTCAACAAAATCATTACTTGCTGTGGTCTCTTCGGCGGCGGTAGCAATGCAAACAACACAACTACAACTACAGCTACAACTGGAACAACAACTACAGCTACAACTGGAACAACAACTACAGCTACAACTGGAACAACAGCAACAACTGCAGCTACAACTGGAACAACAGCTACAACAGCTACAACTGCAACAACAACTACAACAGCACCTAAACCTGCAACAAACACAACTACAACAACAACACAGCAACAACCCAACCCTACACAGGCAATCAACACCAAACTAGACCAGGTTCTTCAAAATCAACAAGCGCTATACACCGCAGTTCAGCACCTCAACGTACAACCTCAACAGCAACAACAAGTACAACAACCTCAACAGCAACAACAAGTACAACAACCTCAACAACGACAACCCGTACAACAACCCGTACAACAACCTGCTCAACCACAAGCACAACAACCCGTACAACAACCACAAGTACAACAACAAGCTCAACAACCACAAGTACAATAACCAGCAAACATAACCATCTAATAACGAGTCGCAAGACTTGTCATTTACAAGGAGTATCCCCGAGGGGATACTCCTTTTTTTATGCCCTTTAAGCAGCGTAGGTTAGACGAGAAGAAGAGAGGGGTTTTCTAAAAGTTTTTTTAGAGTTAGAAGGAACTGCGCTCCGTCCGCCCCATCGATGACCCGATGGTCAGCTGAGAGAGTAAGCGCTAGGGTAGAGCCCTTGACAATCTGGCCGCCTTTCACAACAGGCTGCTCCTGAATCCCCGCTACGGCTAGAATAGCTGCCTGGGGAGGATTAATCACTGCGATAAACTCGCTCACCCCATACATGCCCAGGTTAGAGACGGTAAAAGAGCCACCCGTATATTCTTCGCGAGAGAGCTTGCCCTCACGCGCCTTTTTGGCTAGCCACTTGGCTTCGCTGGAGATTTCCCCAAGGTTTTTGTAGTCAGCATGGCGAATGATTGGGGTAATGAGCCCCCCCTCTAGGCTGACAGCGATGGCAATATCGATGGTTTTAAAGCGAATGAGGGTGCCATTTACTGAATTGTAGCCACTGTTGACGGTAGGATGCTCTCGAAGCGCAAGAGCTGTCGCACGCAGGACCAGATCGTTAAAAGTGATTTTTACTCCTCCTAATTTTAACTCCTCGCGAAGAGAGACCATCTGATCGGCATCGACCTGCACAGTGAGATAAAAGTGGGGGATAAAAGTTTTGGATTCTTGGAGGCGCCTGCCGACAATTTTTCTCATAGGAGAGAGCGCCTCTTCCTCATAGGTGCCAGGGGCAAGAGTGGGGACTTCCCGTTTACCAAAGGAAACCATCGCCTCTGGCAGGCCCTTGTCGATGTCGGAGCTGACAATGCGTCCGCCGGGGCCCGATCCTTTGATGGTCGAGAGGTCGATCCCCTTCTCGCGGGCCAATTTTTTTGACAGTGGTGAGGCGGCGACGGTGCCCGCAGCAGTTTCCTCAAAGCGATATTCAGCAAGAGGAGGCTCGGGAGCAAAAGAAGGCTGCTGGAAGGAAGCTGTGGTAGGAACTTGAGTAGTTGTGGAAGCTGCTGGGGTGGGGGCCATTTTTTCCTCCTCTTTTTTAATAGGTTCGGGTGCAATCCCTTCGGGTTTATAGCCTTCAATGCTCTCTTTTGCCTGCTCGGTGAAGATGGCAAGCGCTTCTCCGACACGTGCACTTTTGCCCTCCGGAAGGAGAATTTTGCGCAGATATCCCTCATCTAAGGCATTATGTTCAACGGTTGCTTTATCAGTGGCAATTTCTAAGAGGAGCTCTCCGGTTTTGACAAAAGAGCCCTCCTTGACTCTCCATTTGACAATGGTCCCTTCCTCCATCGTGGGCGAAAGCTTTGGCATGGTGACAGTAAAAGGCATAATCCACTTTTTATTTTAAGGTTCTTTCAATGGCTTCTAAAATCCGCTCTTTAGTCGGCATCGTTTCCCTCTCGAGCACCTTGGAGTAGGGCATGGGTGTTTCTCTTTGGCATACGCGGGCAATAGGAGCATCGAGAAAATCAAAGCAGTGCTCCATGATTTCAAACCCTATCTCCGCGCAGATGCCACTAAAAAGATGGCCCTCCTCTACAAGTACACAGCGATGGGTTTTGCGCACTGATTGGGCGATCAGGGCGATATCGAGCGGCTTGATGGTGCGAAGATCGATGAGCTCAATTTGAATGCCTTTTTTGGCACACTCTGCTGCCGCTTCTTTGCACAGATTGATCATCCGGCTATAGGAGATGAGCGTCAGGGCCTTACCTTCTTGTACAAGGCGTGCTTTCCCAATTGGAACGAGGTATTCCTCTTTAGGGATCTCCATCTTCTCCCCATAGGAGAGCTCATTTTCTAAAAAGAGAACGGGGTTGTTACAGCGAATGGCTGCTTTGAGAAGTCCCTTGGCATCGTAAGCATTGCTCGCAGAGATGACAATGAGTCCCGGGAGATTGCCGTAAAGAGCCTCTACGCAGTGCGAGTGCTGCGAAGAGACCTGCGCTGCAGCTCCATTGGGCCCGCGAAAGACAATGGGCACCGAAAAGCGATTGCCCGACATATAGTGCATCTTGATGGCATTCGAGATGATCTGGTCGCAGCCCACAAAGGAAAAATTAAAACTCATGAACTCGACAACGGGCTTTAGCCCGCAGAGAGCTGCACCAACGGCAAGACCTACAAAGCCAAGTTCTGAAATGGGAGTGTCGACAACCCGCGCAGGACCCCACTTGTCCAGCATCCCCTTAGTCACTTTGTAGGCACCGTTATACTCGGCCACCTCCTCGCCTAAAATGAAGACGCGAGCATCATGACTCATCTCCTCATCAAGGGCCTGGCGAATTGCCTCACGGATTTCAACTAGCTGTTTATACACAAACTACTCCAAAAATTGGTTTCTGCCGGCGTTGGCAGCCACGGAATTTTAGCCCGCCTGCATCGCTTAGGCTTATTCAAGTTGAGCTGCTCTAGCGCCGCTTCGCTAGGGCTTAAATTCCGGGCGCCTCCTTGGCATATTCCCAATTTTTGAAGTAGTTTGTGTATATTCATGGTAGCCACGGGCTTGGTGCAAAGACATCTTCTTCCAAATGGATCGGGTCGGGCCAAGGGCTCTCATCGGCATATTTCATTGCCGCAAGAGCGATCTCTTTCTGCTCTTTATCGTACTGCTTATAGAGCGTCTCATCGATGAACTTATGCTCATACAACAGATGCAAAAATAAAGCGATCGGATCTTTCTCCATGCATTTACTGAGCTCTTCTTTAGAGCGGTAAAGCGCCGGGTCAGAAATCGAATGGCCGCGGAACCGCTCAGTGATGGCTTCAACCAAAACAGGCTCGCTTGTCGCCTGCACATTTTTGTAGATCTGGGCAAATCCATCATAGCAGTTTAAAAGATCCATTCCATTCAAGGTATAGCTCTTCATTCCGTAGCTAGGGGCTTTTACCTCAGCGATCTTCTCGACAGAAACGGCTCTTTTTACCCCAGTTCCCATTCCCCACTGGTTATTTTCAATGACGTAGATGCAGGGCAACTTCCAAAGCGACGCTAGGTTTAAAGATTCGTGAAAAGAGCCTTGTGCTACCGCCCCATCTCCGAGAAAGCAGATGGCAACCTGTTCATCGCGTCTGGGAGAAATTCCCGAAACTTTCTTTCGATAGTCGATGGCAAAAGCAGCTCCTGTGGCAATGGGAATCTGTCCTCCCACAATGCCAAAACCCCCCAGCAGCTGAGAGGTAAAAAAATGCATGGAGCCCCCTCTGCCAAGAGCATTGCCAGTGGCTCGTCCATAGAGCTCTGCCATCAGCTCATTTGGCGTTGCCCCCAGAAGAAGGGCAAGCGCATGGCAACGGTAGGAGGTGATCCACCACTGGTTTGTGCCCATTACAGCAACCGCCGCTGTCTGGATAGCCTCCTGCCCCATGTAGGAGTGAAAAAAACCTCCCACCTTGCCCTGCAAGTAGCCGCTTTCTGCACGCACCTCAAAATTGCGGATGAGCAGCATCTGCTTCAAAAGCTCAAGAAGTTTTTCCCTGCCCAAAGCTACGATGAGCTTTTTAGGGTCGTGCTGAAAAAATTTATACGCCGGCATACCTCAAGCCTACCCGATCTCACAGGTCATTCGCAACTTTTTTCACACTAAGGAAAGCCGGGCCGCTGGGCGGTATGTGCATTTGGAATGATATTTGGGTTATTCGTGACGGGGATACCGCGCAGGTCATCGCCGGAATGTGCCTGGTAGCAACCAAAATTTAAAGCTGCAGCCAAAAGACAAAAGAGTAAAACTCTCATTTTTTTCCTTTTTTAGGGTAATAGGCTAAATATTCTTGGTAGGGGCGTGATTCGTAGAGCTTCATGTGAGCAAAGCGATCGAGGTATTTGCCGGCAATTTCTAAGCTGCCAATTGCCACTGCATTTTCTCGATGAGAGGTGGTCGATGCATAGGTAAAATTCAGCGAACCTGTCCAGACAAGATGGCGGCCAAAGATGCAAAATTTATCATGCATGAGCGGATGACCCCCTTTCCTTGCCCCTTGCGTGCGACTGAGCTTATGATCCCAGACAAAGAGAGGCACTTTCCCCTTCAAAAGAGCGTTAATCGAGGCATGTCTTTTCACAGAAAAGGGGTCAATGAGTACCTCGACCTCGACTCCCCGCTCTTTTGCTCTGACTAAGGCAGTTGCAATTTCCCTATGCGTGATCGAGTAGATCGCCATCTTAATGCTGCTCTTCTCATGATCAATGTATTCCATGAGACGAGTAGCCAGTTGATCGGTCTCGGAAAAATAGGCCTCGCAACTTGCAGGAGCTCCAGGCATATGCAATGGGGCAAGAAGCATAATAAGGGGAAGAAAGAGTCTCATGAGGAAATAGTGTAGCAATTTAAGCCGATTTTTGCAATTTTTGAGCTTGAACCTAGAACATTTTAACTAAAGTCCAGTGATAACCCAACTTGCTACCTATCCTCCTTAGCCGCGTAGCGAGAGGGGTAATATGCAAGATTCGTGAGGAAACCAAGGTTTGTTAACCTTGGCGACGAACGAAGCGCAGCAAATTATCCGTCGCAGCTCGCGGATAAGGAGGATAGGTAGCAAGTTGGGTTGATAGGCAAATAACTTTCCGAATATCGTGCCTGTGCCCGTGTGCGTGCCCGTGCCCGAAGAAGCCTCTTGCAACTCATAGATAATTCGGGCACGGGCACGCACACGGACACAGGCACGAATAACCCGAACTTGAACCTATGGTTACAAAGAGCACAAAATCAAAAATCATCTTCTATGATACAGAAACGACCGGAACGCGGTTTGACAAGGACCGCGTCATCGAGCTTGCCGGATTTGACCCGATCGAAAAACGCACTTTCATTGAGCTGATTCACCCCGGATGCCCTATCCCTCCGGAAGCCTCTGCCATTCACCGCATCACCGACGAGATGGTGCGCGATGCTGCCCCCTTTGAAGAGGTAGGAAAGGCCTTTGCCGCTTTTTGCACCCCTGATGCTATTCTCATTGCGCATAACAACGACAGCTTCGACAAGCTATTTATCGAGGCAGAGTTTAAGCAGAGCAAACTTGCCCTTCCTCCTTGGCGTTATTTTGACACGCTCAAATGGGCGCGCAAATATCGTCCCGACCTGCCTCGCCACTCGCTCCAGCATCTGCGCGAGGCGTATGGCATTGCTGCAAACAATGCGCATCGCGCACTCGACGATGTGATGGTGCTCTATGAAGTTTTTTGCCATATGACCGATGATTTAGACATCGAAACGGTGATGAAACTCCTCGAAAAAACAGAAAAGATGACGCGCATGCCCTTTGGCAAACATCAGGGCAAACCGATTTCTCAGGTCCCTAAAGACTACGTCCGCTGGCTGAAGGAAAATGGCGCGCTCGACAAGCCGCAGAACCGAGAGCTATGCGAGGCTTTTGAGCAAAGCGGATTACTCAGCTAAGGAGATCGCTGGATCGAGTGAGCCTCTTCCACAATAAAGGGCTTCCCACATCTTGCGGAAAGGTATGCAGCTAGCAAGCAGCTCCTCCCTTGTCCCCTCTGCTAGTTTTTCTCCCCTCTCGAGATAGATGATCTTATCGGCATGTTCAATGGTCGCAAGGCGATGGGCGATGATGATCTGAGTTACCTCGCCATGTAGCTCTTTAATCGCCGCTTTGATCCGGTTTTCACTGAGCGCATCGAGAGCAGAGGTCGCCTCATCGAGAATAAGAATCGGCGCCCTCTTCACAAGTGCACGCGCAATGGCAAGCCTTTGCTGCTGGCCCCCGGAGAAGTTCTTCCCCGTTTCTGCCAGCATACTGTTGTATTTCCCGGGAAGTTTCAAAATAAACTCATCGGCATGAGCGCGCTCGGCAGCTCTCTCAATCTCTGGAAGAGGGAAATCCCTTCCAAACGCGATATTAGCCGCAATCGTGTCATAAAAGAGAAAAGGCTTTTGAGAGACAAAAGCGATATTTTCGCGCAGCGACCTTTGAGTATAGGCATCGAGCGTTTTGCCATCTAAACGAATTTCCCCCTTTTGCACTTCATAAAGACGCGGAAGTAGCTGCACAATAGTCGATTTTCCAGCCCCTGTAGGTCCCACAATGGCAACGGTTTCTCCTTTATTCACAGTAAAGGAGACATCTCTGAGTACCCATTCGCCTTGATAGGTAAACCAGACATGGTCAAATTCGATGCTCTCTTTAAACCCTTTGAGCTCTAAAGCTCCCTCTTTATCTTCAATGAGGGGCTTTAAATTGAGTACCTCAAGCATCCGCTCAGCTGCCACCACCCCCCTCTGGACATTGGCATTTTCCTCAGCAAATTTCTTCACCGGTTCATACGCGAGGTGGAGAAGCCCGCAAAAGACAATGAGCTGAGCAATCGGCATGCCGAGGGTATAGACGCCAAAGATCACAACAATGGCAAGACAAAGAGTTGTAATCGCATGGAGAATCGGGCGCGTGAGCAGTCCATACTTGGCTGTTTTGCTCTCCAAGACCGCCATCCGATCGTTTTGCTCTTTGTATTTTTTTAAAGAGAAAAGCTCCATAGCAAAGATCTTCACTGTCTGGATCCCCGAGAGAAAATCAATCAGCACAGAGGCAAAGCGCTCTTGGTTGCTGAGTAATTGCTTGGTCACACGCTTGACTCGCCTTGCTAAAAAAACAATGGGGATGATGATTAGAGGCACACCAAAAAAGATGACAATCGAGAGTTTCCACGAAAGGAAAAAACAGGCCGATAGAGAGGCGACAATCGTAAAGGGAGATTGCAGGTAGTTGATCAAGCAAGAATTGATCGAAAGAGAAATCTGCGAGGCATCCCCAACGACCCTTGAAGAGAGAGCTCCAATGTTGTACTGCTGGTAAAAGCTCATCGGAAGCCCTTGAATATGCTCAAAATAGTGCTCGCGAAGATCGCGGCTGATGCGAATGGAAAGGATTTGCGTCGTATAGCGGCTTGCAAAAAGCCAAATCGCTTTGAAAAAGGCAACTCCAATTAAAACAAGGATCAGGATCGTTAAGTTGCTGTTTAACGGATATTTTTCCTTGGCTTTTTGCATCAGCCATTTGAGCGGATTGAGCTCATGCTTTTTTGTCGTGAGATAGACAATGGCATCTTGCTTGGAAATGGCGTTTTTCCCTTCCGTATCGATCTGCGACCATTTGCCCTGTACCTCTTCTAAAGTGATCTGATTTTTCCCCTCTTCATTGGAAAAAAGAGCAAAAAAATCGGCTCCTGTATCGGACATGAGCCCCAGGCAAAACATCTCCATCTGAGAAGCAAATGTAAGGGCAAAAAGAGTTAGAGGGGTAATAATGAGCAGGGAGAGGTGCTTGCGATTGCGCAGCACCAGCCGAAATAACATTTTCATCTAGATGTCCAGTATAGCTGGATACCCTAATTATACCC
>Ga0207087_1012_pt2 | contig 20617 bp, 19 predicted proteins | sample Alteio_BWMinHeat_51_FD_153544 | JGI IMG/M metagenome (GOLD analysis project Ga0207087, IMG submission 153544) | Enriched cells from forest soil in Barre Woods Harvard Forest LTER site, Petersham, Massachusetts, United States -... | ecosystem: Environmental > Terrestrial > Soil > Temperate forest >... | reverse complement strand
AAAAAGAAACATCACTTTCATCAACGAATTATCTAACCCTTACAGCAACGACGACTGGGAACTGCATTAGCTAGTTGTTATCCAGTTTTCTTATCTCACGGCGGTATCTGATTAGTAATCAGGATTACTTCCATATTCACTATCGTCTTGCTCATCATTATTATTTTCTTCAGGTCTTGGATCTAATAGCGCTAAAATGTTTGGGTTAGTGGTATAGGTTTTTGGATAGTAGCCGTCATTGTTGACTAAACTAGGATCAGCTTGATGGTTGAGTAAGACCTTTACACCATCTTCAAAATCTTCTTGTACGGCATAATGAAGAAGAGTCGCCCCATTACGACCGCGTAAATTTTGATAGCCTTTTTTATACTGAAGCAGTCTGTTTAAATAGTCGCTATTTCTTAATTTGATAGTCAGGTGGAGAAGGCTATGACCAGAGGACGTGCCAGCACTGATATCAACACCACGATCGAGAAGTGTTGCAACAATACTTTCTCGCGTGAGTGCTTCTTGTTCAAGCGTTTCTCTTTCAACAGCAGACAATTTGTTAGTTTTATAGGGATGTTTGAGCAGGAGCAATGCATCATAGAGCAGTTCAGTAGGGCTGTGTACTGGTTTGCCATCATCATAGCTTTTATTTAAAAACCAAATGAGCGATTTTTGATCAGCCCGTGCAATGGCAATCGCAGGACTTGCATATAGGTCTTGCTCCCAAATCCAATCGTTCGGTATCGATTGCATGGACATCATTGCGGTAGGCATTGTTAGCACCGTCATAATGCTCATAATTTTTTTCATATACCACTCACCAATATAGCGCGTGCTGGCGCCGCTTCAAGGCCAACGGTGGCGAGCGGCAAACAGACGAAAAGATAATCGCCCGGTTTGACGTGTGCCAAACGTAATCCTTCCACAATCATAACATCTGCTTCCATCAGCATCAGGTGTGTTTCATGTTTCGGTTGATCGCGCTCGATGCCTAAATAATCGAAGCCCACTAAATCGATACCGCAATCAACCAAATGTGCGGCGGCGCTTGCGTGCAAATATACAAAATCTTTTTTGAATGGTGCGGTGGCACTCAGTGTGCTGTTCGTCGTTTTGATGATGATGATGTCACCCTCTTCAATATCAAATGGCTGCAAGTCAGCTGCCGTAATGGCATTGGCTACCGACGTTAAATCAATTACTTTGCATGGCCCAGTAAACCGCTCAAGAGGGGCGTGTTCAATGGTGGCGCCATCAGCAATAAAGTGAGCTGGCGCATCCACATGCGTACCACTGTGGCAGCTGAGGGTAATAACGCTTTCACATGCGCCATCTCGCGCAACCGTTTTGACCGTATTGAATGCGATAGTTTTATTATCTTTGTAAGCGGTCGTTGTTGGGGTTAATGGCCAACTAATATCAATTATTTTCATGAGTATCTGTGTCCTTAAGTGTTGCAACCGCATGTCCGCCAAACTGTTGGCGTAACAGGGCAATAATTTTTGTCGTGTAGTTTCCGCCACTCGTTCGTGACCAATCACGTGTTTTGAGTGCAAGCTCGATCATTGGCACGGGGATGTGCTGCTTGTGCGCTTCTTGCACTGTCCAAGCGCCCATGCCACTTTCGGCAACGCTGCCGCTGATATTTTTTAATGTTTGATCATGGTTAAAAATAGTGCTCGTTAACTCTAATAAAAATGAGCGAATCACGGCACCATGGTTCCAGAGTTCACTGATCTGTGCCAAATCAAGTGCATTGGTGCCAAACATACTGTCGTGCAGCACATGAAATCCTTCAGCATATGCTTGCATGAGGGCATACTCAATGCCGTTGTGCACCATCTTGACATAATGCCCCGCGCCTGATGGGCCAACATGTGCAAAACCACTTGGTGTGGCAATGGCCTGCCAGAGTGACATTAATTTTTCATACGTGTTTTTGTTGCCGCCGACCATTAAACAAAAGCCGTTTTCAATACCGTGAATACCACCAGAAGTGCCGCAATCAAGGAAAGTACAATTGATGTTGTCCAAAGTGGTAGCACGTCGTATTGAATCAGCGAAGTGACTATTGCCACCATCGATGATAATATCGCCTGCGCACAGCTCGTAAGATAATTGTTCAAGCACCGTGTCTATAATGGCGCCTGCCGGAATCATGAGCCAAATAATGCGTGCATTGTGAGCAATGGCCTGAACGCTGTCGACCACTTCAACGCCTATGTCAGCAGCATGGTGGCCAGCCGTTTCTTGTGGGTCAAATCCGTATACTTGATGGCCTGCCGCGATGAGCCGCTGTGCAATTGCTGCCCCCATACGGCCCAAGCCAATAATGCCTATCTTCATTGGTGTTACTCCATGTGATGGTGGTGAGCAAATGTGTATATCTGTTCCGGTCCCTGAGTTCCTGATGCATACACGTAGAGCGGTAAATGTTGCGCATATGCGTCATCAATAATGCGCCACGCTTCCATAATTTCTTGTGCGCTTACCGTTGCAGAGCGCTCACCATGAATAATTTCGTCGAGCAGTAATTCATACGCACGTAAACTTTGCACACTAAAAACACAACTGTGGCAAAATTCAAGCGGCACGGAAATTAGGTCATGCGTGTGTCCTGGCTTTTTAACGTTGAGGCTGAGTGAGAAAATTTCTTCCGGCGCCATCTTCAAGGTCAACCAATTTGCATGTTGACCATTGGTGACCAAATGTGCGAATGGCGATGGACGAAATTTGATACGGATCACGGTCTCATGCTTATCAAGATATTTGCCTGCTTTCAGATAAAACGGCACGCCGCTCCACCGTTCATTTTCGATAGCGATGCGCAGAAGTGCAAAGGTTTCAGTTTTTGAATCTGCAGGTACGCCGTCCTCAGCGTGATATCGTTCGCACTGCCCACGTATGCCGTCAGTAACGTGCGCCGCTTGCAATACGTTTGCACGCGCTTTGCATAAATGATGGCCATGCAAACGCTCCGGAATTTCCATCGCAATCAATGCGAGAAGTTCGAGCATATGATTTTGCATAACGTCGCGCATCGTGCCGTACGAATCGTAAAAGGCGGCGCGACCGGCAAGGCCCGCATCTTCGCTGAGCGTTATGTGCACTTGCTCAATGCCGCGTGCATTCCACAACGGTTCAAAGATGGCATTCGCGCAGCGCAGCAATGCAATGTTGAGGACCAATTCTTTAGTCAGATAATGGTCGATGCGATAAATTTGATGTTCTGCCAGATGCTGCGTAATGAATTCATTAAGAGCTTGTGCAGAGGCGCTGTCGTGACCGAACGGCTTTTCGTACGCTACGCGATGCCAAATCGGATCGGTAACTTCTTTTCTTTGTATGAGGCCTGCCTTCGTTGCCAGTTCAGTAACAGGAGCAAATAGCGTCGATGAAAGGGAGCAATACAACAATCGCCTGCCGGAAAGATTGCCCATTTTTTCTTGTGCGTTGACCAGGTCGGCTAATGTCGCAAAATCATTGGGCTGCATCACATCTACGCGCTGATACACAAAGCAGGTGGTAAATAACTGCCAGATCTGTTCATCAAAGTGCCCAATAAACGGTTGCGAGCGTGCCAACAGCTCAGTGGTGGTGACCGTATCGCGTGCTGCGGCAACCACCAGCAGCTTGGCTACTTTTTTTTCAGAAAACAGACGGTAGAGGGCGGGAATTATTTTTCTTTTTGCTAAATCGCCAGTGGCACCCAGCAGAATTATAGTGCAGTCATCCATCAGATAAAATCTTTTTTGTTTCTTGTTTGTACCGCTCAACTTCTGGTTGGTCGAACGGATTAACGTCCAAAAGAATGCCTAAATAAAATACCTGCATCATAGCATACTGCATGTATTGCCCTACGTATACTGTCGATTTTTCAGGAAAGAGTATGGAAACAAAGGGACGTTGGTCGTCAGCGTAGACGCGCATTACGCCGTGCAAAATTGCCTGATACATGGTTGCCAGCGATTGCGTGCCAGCATCGGCACGCACGGATGCTAAGACAGGATCTGCGGGCGGTGCCGGATCATGCACATACGTTTTATACGAAACAAAACTAGTGAACCGATTAAATGGGCCGCCGATGTAGAGTTGTCCGACGGAGTGCAAATCGGTGGTGCCAATGGAAACGGTTGGCAAAATGCCGGTATGCACTGTCGTGCCTGCAGTATTCTCTTTTTTGCCAATACTCTCGGCAAGTAGTTGACGATACCAGCGTCCAACCCCTGCCAATGCTACCGAAAAGAAAAAAGAGTCATGAATTACGATGCCGTTTTGATGATGCAAAAAAAGCAGTGTTGCGACAACGGCTGCCGGATTGCGCGCGATATCAAGATTCAGGCAGGCGCTTGCCATCAGTTGTGCGCCCGTGCGCAGTTCCTGGATATTTACACGCGCCATTGCCAGCGGAAAAAGGCCAACGGCGGTAAATACTGAATATCTGCCGCCAATGGCAGATGGAATGACCAAAAAATCTACCGCATTTTCTTGCGCATAATGCCAGAGTGGTGAATCGATTTGAGTGGTAATGACCAGATAATTTTTGTAATCGGTTGGGTAATACTGTTTGAGCAGGGCGATAAAAAGATCCGCGTTGGCAATTGTCTCGAGGGTGTCGCCCGACTTGGTGATGATGTTGACCAGGATCGCGTGTCCCTTTTGCAGTATCGCCTGTGCACGTGTCAGCAAATCTACCACAAAATCCGGGTCAATGGTGTCTGCAAAAACAAGTTCTGGCGCTGTGTCCGAGTGTTCACATGCTTGGTAGCAAGCGGCAGTGCCTAAGTGTGAGCCGCCAATGCCGATGACCACAACCAGAGCCGGTTGGAGCGCATTTTTTTTGCGCACCAACTCTTGTACATCAGCCAGTATCTGGTCATTGAATGGCACATCGATAAAGCTAGTCGGATCCGTGCGCGAGCCGATCGGTTGATTGACAAGTGACACAATCCGGTCTTTAAGGGGCGCAGCCGCGCGCTCTATTTCCGGCAGCGGGATACGTGCAGTCTGTTCAAAAGAAAATTCAAAAAGCTTCATCACTCTCTTTCCTGCATTAATGGTGACTCATAGCAACATTTTTTTAGTACGGTATAATTGAAGATAAGGATTAGTTTACCAGTAAACGGATTTTGTGAATAAAAGGTATTTTTACATAGACAGGATTCATAATGAATATACGTGTTTTGTTAGTGAGCGTACTGTGTGGGCTGGGGATGAGCGGTAGTGCATACGGGATGGAAAAGGATCCTGATTTTCGTAACTCTTTATATGAAAAACTTGAACGGAATATCTTAGCCTTTCTTAGAGGTGAAGGAATCGATATTCAGAATTGCAGCTATACGATGGTGAGTAACTGTTACAAAAATCCAAAAAGCGCAAGTATTATTCTGTTTGTTGGTGCGGGTAGCCCAGAGGCAAAAGCAGAAACAGACAAAGACATAACCTTTTATCACCAATCAGCGGATCCGAGCTACCCCTTTATGGATAAAATGGCTCTTTTCAAAGTCCATGAGTTAGCTCTTTCTACCGCGGCGCTTCTTTCAATTGGCGCAGCAGCTGGCGCATTGATCGCCTATTGTTGCATGGGTAAAACGTCTGAGCAGCCTGAGCCGGCGACGGATAATAAAAAGAAATAAATTGAATGAATGAGGAAGCATTATGAAATTACGTATTCTGATAATTGGCGTATTGTGCGGGCTGGGGATGGGCGGTAGGGCGTACGGGATGGAGCGAATAGAAGTAAGAATGGATCCAATACAAGCAGAAAGATGCACATTAAGGAACGGCCTTGAGGTAGCGGTTAAAAGATATTTTGAAGATCAAGGTATTAAAGAGTCTGCCGGTTATGAATTCGATTTCCGTTCGAACATTTATCTTAATGTTACTGGCAAAAGCGTAAGTGGAATCATGTTTATTGGTATGGGCAGCGAAGAGGCAAGACGGGAAACGGCAAATGATATACGTAAATATGATGATCTATCAAAAGGATGTCGATTTATAGGGAAGGTTGCTCTTTTCAGAATTCATGAATTAGCTCTTCCTGCCGCGGCGCTTCTTTCAATTGGCGCAGTAGCTGGGGCGCTGATCGCCTATTGTTGCACAGGTAAAACGTCTGAGCAGCCTGAGCCGGCGACGGATAATAAAAAGAAATAATAGCATTGTTGATGGCACTTTCAGTAGAAATATATGATAACCGGTAATCATAGGGAGCTGCATGAAAATTATAAGAATTTTCTGTTTACTACTGACGTTGCTGAGTAATGTAGCGGTAGGTATGGAGGAAACTGAAACAGTGGATCCTGATATCGATCATTCCGCGATACCACCGGCTCCTGAGAAGCGATATTGCCAAGAAGAGGATATTAAATATATCCTTCTTGAAGTAATTAAAAAAGGTGCAGGATTTGGGATTAAGCTTCTTCCCCCTCATGTCGGTGAGGACGAATTGTTAAAAATTATCGTGATGGAGGACAATCCAAATCCATCTGGGCATAAGCATCCCTTTTTTGGTACTGCAGCATTAATTCATGCCGATGTTCATAACAGACTTACCTTATATCACATGTGTCCGATGAATATTGCTTTTATAGCTACCCACGTATTGGCGGTTGGTGCTGTGCTCGGTTCACTGACGACGTATCTGCTGATGAAAAGAAAAAAGAATGCGCAGGAGACATCGGAAAAGCCTAGTCACAATAAAAAGTGAAGAATAGGAGAACAATGGTGAAGTTGTATCGTGGGTTCTGTCTGGTGACTCTAATGCTAAGCAATTATGCGGTAGGGATGCAGCAGCAGAAGCTGAATCATAAACCGGCTTTAAATCGCATAGAAGCTAAGAATCGGCAGTTGCACCAGCAATGGATAGAGAAATTTAAAAATGAGGGCATTATTAAAGGTGAATGTCTTATTTTAGACTCTCTGCCCGCGCAAGATCTGCTGTGTTTGCTTGTGAATAATGTTGATTCAGACGGTGAGCTTGATGGTGCGTGGCCAGTAGCGCTGAAAAAATGTCCGGAGAACAGAGTTCCTGATGCTTCATTTAGTTGGTGGCAAGATGACAGTACCGGTCGTATTCGAATACGATATGGACCATTAAAAACATATGAGGGACCGTCATTTATTTCGCATGCAGTCGTTGCATTAGTGGCAGCTGCTATTACAGGATTAGGTGTATGGTGGGCATTAGCGCCAGAGCAGCATGAAGCAAATCAATTGAGTACAACAAGCAACAAAAAAACATCAATAAGAAAGTGAATTCGATGGGATTTGTCGTCAAATATATGTGTGCAGTAGGATTGGTGGTATCGAGTAGTGCGTTGGGAATGGATGAACAGCCGGTGACAGGTTATACAATGAGTATTGAGAATCAGCTAGCTGCCAATCGAATTTTATTTGATGCAAAGTATCAAGTGTATGCGCTTGCTGCTTTTATGGCCAAGCCGGAAAATGATGATACCCTTTTGCATAGTTATGATCAGGTCACCCAAGTGCTGCACAAAGATAATATAATCTTTGATAATACTTCGACGTCTCTTCCTCATGGCGACATGCGCGCTATTTTCAGAATAGATCGTATACGCGACGCTCAGAATAACCTGCAGTTTAAATTATGCATAACGGCGGGTCCTCAAGATGCGGTCTCCGAAAAGATCTATAACGATGTGATACAAGATTTGAAAAATAAAGGGTCTATTGTCGAAGATAAAGAAAAGTTCTTGAAAAACTTTGTGCATCTGCCACCTGAAAACAGGTTGACTGGTGCGAGTTCTAGACAATATTTACTTGATAATTGTGATAAAACACAACCACGTACTCATACCGACACTGCTATCAAGATTCGTTGCAAGAATGATCAATTGTCTGCGCAGCATTTGTGTCCTAGGGCAGAATTTACATTACAATTTTATCTGATTGGTGCCGGCGTGCTGGGCGGTTTGGTGGCAGGCGCTCTTGCTACATGGCTGATTATGACAAAGATGAAGAAGGGTGACGAGCAGAGTCACGAGGTAGGTAGTGAAGAGTAGGGGCAAAAATAGGGGAGGGTAGATAATTTGTTGATAAAAAAGCTCAATGTTAACAACGGAAAGTATGTAAATAAATCGTCATTTTTTGACTCGATTAAACTTTCGATTTCTTGTCGATTTACATGCCCCCGACGTCATCCTTGCGAAAGCGAGGACCCAGTTTTGAAGCTATTAATGTTCCAAACCTTATTGATCATTAACAGAAGATTTTCACTCCTCTCTTTCTTATCAAACAACTCTTTGGTAAACGCCACAAATAATAATTTAAACTGGGTCCTCGCTTTCGCAAGGATGACGGTGGAGAGTCAATAGTCGATGGAGACTGAGAGTAAAATAAATCCATCAACGAATCCTAACCTTTACAGCAACGACGATCTAAGGCCAAATTAGCTACTTCTTATCAAGCTTTTACGTTTATTTTCTTAATCCGAATGGGCGTTAAAGAGAAGGGGTATAAATGCATTCATTGTCCAAAGTTGTAATACTAATCATTTTCGCAACATTAGCCCGCACAACATCTGCCATGGAGCAACCGAATGACATTCCGCTCCCAGATGCAGCCACCACAAAAGAATTGTTAATGCGTTTAGTGCGCTTAAATCCGCGGCACGATACATTTGGGCCATTTTTGCCGCAAGATTATCTGCTTGAACATTGTTTTGCGCCGTCTGAAGACCCGCATGAAGGTGATACGGCGATTATAGTTGTCTGTAAAAATGGTACGTTATCTGCATGCCATGTCTGCCCGAATGTAGCCAAAAAGTGGCTGTCACTTTTTTTTACCGCCTGTTCGCTTATGAGCTTTTTTGGCAGCATGGCGGTCTACTTCTTTTGGCAGTAGTCATCTGATTACTTAGCGTCAACTCGGGATAAGAAAACAAAATAAAGTATCATTTCTACTTTCATCCTCTCATCGATTTGTACGTCTCCTCCGTCATCCTTTCCAGCCGTCGCCAAGGCTATGGCGGACAGGGCGCGAGGACCCAGTTTAATTATTATTTTTGTATTCACCAAAGAGCTGGGTCATCAGAAAAAAGAGTAAAATTTTGTGTTACCTCATGAATAAGGTTTTGAGCATTAATAGCCTTCAAACTGGGTCCTCGCTTGACGCAAGGATGACAGAGAGGAATTGAACGTACCTTTAAAAAAATGCATATCGCTCTCATCAACGAATTATATAAACTTACCCACGCCCACTCAGCCAGATGCGCATGCGCAAACGTACTAACGCCGAGAGCATCGGTAATCCTGAACCAAAAATAGTTAACTTGCTGCCGGTGCGATCGTACCAGATGGTGGGAAATTCTTTGATCCAAAAGCCAAGTCGTTTACACCAGTACAGCAGCTCAACATCAAATGCCCACTGCGTGACGGTCAAGTGAGGGACAAGTGCCTCCAATGTGGTGCGCTTAAAAAGTTTTGCGCCGCACTGATAATCGTGATACCGCAGGCCGAACAAAAAGCCTACCAAATTTTCATAAAATATTTTGCTGCCCCAGCGTTTGATCCACGGTCGCTCCGGAAATGTTTTTGCGCCGGGCATGTATCTGCTGGCGATGATTCCGTCGGCATCACCAATATGCTGAATAAGCGCCATGAATTGTGCCGGTATAGTCGCCATATCAGCATCAACAAAACCGATGAGGTTATATTCAGCCAGCAAAGCATGCTGAAAACCGATTTTGATTGCTAATCCTTTTCCTGCTTCCGGTATTTCGTAAGCGCGCACGTTCGGATATTGTGCGCCCAGCTTTTGCACAATAGCGCGTGTGTTATCGACACACCCATTGAGCATGACCAAAAAGAGCACCTCGTATCGCCGTGCCGCCGCGTCCGTTGCAAAAAACTGCGCGTACTGGTGAATCGTATTGGTAATACGATCCTGTTCATTATAAGCGGGAATAACGATGCAAATGCTAGTCGTCATGGGAATATGCAAACTCAGTTAATTTTCAGTGGGGCCATGGTTTACTAATACTTCTAATGCTTCATCTATCTCATCATTAAACATAGGTGTCGCGTCTTCCACTATCTCCATCCATTCACCTAAGTCAACACAGTGTCCCTGCAACGCTTTGAATTCACCGGGACAATCATTTTCGAAATTCATAAAATGCTGAAATGTCGTGATAAAGCGCATGGTACCAACTACTTGCTCAAGATTACTCAACGGCCGAGAGCCGTTGTTGTGAGCGGTATCTATCGTCTTTCTTAAGAGCTCAGGATTAAGTGCATCAATCTGTTTTGCAGTTTGTGCTAATGAGTTTAACTGTGCAAAAAAATTCTTAATGGTCTGTTCATTATGTCCTTGCAACGTATCTTTATTGGTGCAGCAGGAAGTCCTGTGTGCTGTGGTATTCAATGCCGTTCTTCCTGCAACAGTGCCCACCAAGCGCATTATTTTCGAGGGCCGCAGCATTGCATGTGCCGAGCTGATTGTCGAAATTGCAAGTAATAGTACGAATGTTTTATTCATCATTATTATCTCCTTTTTACTTATAACGTTAATCCGAAACCTGCTGGGTAACTATCCACTGAAACGGGTAATTTGCCGCATGCATGGTGCAATCCAACTAATGTTTGAGCGGATGCGTTTAGTGTAGCAGGTACATCTTCAAAGGCAATCATAAGTGCATCATGTTCTGGTACCAGTGACAGTGCATACGGTGTACCAAACAAAATAACTGCCGTTCGTTTGCCCGTATTTTTTATGGCGCGCATTGCATCAATAATAGTTGGATCAATGCCAAAATTATGCGCAATAAATTTGTTCATATGTGCGATGGCAAATATAATCTGCTCATATTTATCGGCAGCAGTGGCAAGAGCAGCTAATTCTGTTGATGATGGGTGTGCACCCAGCGCGCAACATGGTGCTACATTTTTGAACGGATCCGACGCCGTGCCAACCGTTACAATAAGTGTGTGCGGTGCAGATTCTGGTGTGATCGGCAATAGATTATTTTCATTTTTGACGATCGTAATTGCTCGGCTGAAGGCGGTATCTGCTAACTGCGCTGCTGCTGGATCATTGATTATTTTTTCTGCCTGCTGCCAGTCGACTAATCGGTGCTGATGCAAACCGGCTTTTTCTTTAGCGCGCAAAATCTTGAGCACGCGTTTATCAAGTTCTTGTTCAGAAATGAGTTCGTCTATTAATGCTTTTTCGATGCGTGCCACGGCTGCGGGCACGTCGACCGGCAGCAGTATGATATCATGTCCTGCCAAAAATGCTTCCAGCTCTGGTTGACCCAATTCGCGATCGGCGCGGACTGCTTCCATGCCTAAACCATCGGTAATTACCAAACCACCAAAATTGAGTTCATGTTTAAGCAGTTGCGTGACCACCTTATACGAAAGACTGGTTGGTGTGACATCATGCGTAAGTGCAGGAACCAGTAGATGCGCAAGCATAACGGCGTCGACACCATGGGCGATCAATTGTTTAAACGGATACAGTTCAATCTCGTGTAACTGCTCTCGCGTGTGCTTGAGGTACGGCAGCGCGATATGTGAATCGATGTCGGTGTCACCATGGCCAGGAAAATGTTTTGCGCATGCCATCACGCCAGCAGACTGCAGTCCGTACATGAAAAGTATTGCGCAGCGTGCCACTTTTTCTGCATCTTGCCCAAATGAGCGATCATGGATAACCGGATTTGCCGGATTGCTGTTAACGTCAACCACCGGTGCAAAATTAATGTGTATGCCTAAGGTGGCGCATTCAATGCCGATTTGTCTGCCAATTTCGTAACATACTGTTTCGTCGTGCAGCGCGCCTAGTGTCATCGCGCGCGGGTAACGTACGGTGTTATCAAGACGCATGTTAACACCCCATTCAGCATCAAGGGCGATCAGAAGGGGTAATTCACTCATGTGCTGAAAATGATTGGTGAGTGCTACGTGGCGCTCTGGCGTGCTTTTAAACAGAAAAATAACACCGCCAACCTGGTAATCGCGGATGTACGATTCAACATCCGATTGTGTGAGATGATATGGCGTTTTGACCAACATGCTTGCCAGACTTTCTGAAAATTCTGATTGATTTTCAGTTGATAGTGCCCCTACCATCAGGCATTGACCAATCTTTTGGCGGCGTGAGAGCTGTGCCAGCGTGTGCTCTGCCCACGAGGATGCGTGCGTTAGGTGGTAGATGGTTGTCATGAGGAGTAAGAGCGTGAGTGGGTAGTTGAGATGTTTTAGCTTGCTACCGTTAAATGACAAAATCAATTTGAGTTCCTCATTGTATATAAATGCTTCTCCCTTCCGTCATCCTTGCGAAAGCGAGGACCCAGTTTTGAAGCTATTAATGTGCAAAAACCTTATTAATAACTAGCGCAAAAATTGCATTTCTTTTTTCTGCTTATAACCCCTTGATGAATGCCAAAAAATAATAATTAAACTGGGTCCTCGCTTTCGCAAGGATGACGGAAGAGGGCGCAAGAATGATGTTGGGGTTTGAGGGGATGACGTGTTGTCGAAGGATGGACATAGTGGCTTTGGCAGACACGACACGCAGATGACTAACCCCTACCATCTCAACTTCATCTTTTTCAACGCGCGCGCACTCATTTGCAGCAATACCAAACCGCACCAGACGTGCCGAATGTTAGGCGATCCGTACGTGCGCGGCCAGTACGTTACCGGCATATCTACAATTTTAAGATGTAATTTTGCAGCACCAAATAACAGATCGAAATCACCGAACGGATCATCTTCACCAAAAAATGAGCGACGTGCAGCAATCAAATCGTAATCTTTTTTCCACAACACTTTGGTACCGCACAAACTGTCTTTAATGCGCTGGCCGAGTATCCACGACAACAAGCGGCCAAAAAAGAAGTTAGCAAATACGTGCAGGGGGCGCATAGCATCCGATTGTATGCCGTACACTAGGCGTGATCCGTTGATAAAATCACCTTTTCCGCTCACCAGTGCATCAAAAAAGCGCGGTAATTCTTCCGGTGTTGTAGTCATGTCACCGTCAAAAATCATGAGGATATCGCCCGATGCGTGTGCAAATCCTTTGCGTACCGCATCACCTTTGCCAACGCCGTCTTGCACGATCAAGCGCATTGAACGCTCGGGATGCAGCGCGATAAGTCGTTCAATTTCCTCGCGTGTGCCATCGCTTGAGCCACCTTCAACAAAGAGGATTTCAGTTGAGCTGCCCAGCGCAGGCATGCGATCAATCACGGCTTGAATGTTGCCGCGTTCGTTGCGGCATGTAACGATGACCGACACTTTTGGTTTTTGTGATGTTTTAAACAGTGCCGGATTTGGACGCACGAGCGTCCACCGATGGAGGCATAACGCGTTGACTAATGGCAGCCACGCGAGCAGTTTATTAGCAATCCATGCCAGCCCTGGAATAGGAAACGGTAGAAGCATATACGATCCAGTGGTGATCGGTTCGTACTGCGTCAGATGGAAAAAATTTGCCATGTCAGCCGTTGAGATCCAATGTTTGAACTGCGTTGGCCGGCGCAAACCAAGCTTGCTCGTTAGCCATAAAATTGGTTCCCAGAGGTATGAATACGTGTCTACAAAAATACGGGTGCGTGGCGTGCAAAATCGATGTAATTCTTCAAGCAGCCCCTGTACATCATCCGTTTGTTCAGTGACAAATGACAGAATGATATAATCAAATGTCTCGCTGGGCAGTGAACTGAGTGAGTTCGTGTGCAGCTCAGAAAATCCGTTAGCGGTTGTTTTTTTGGTGCTATTTTGATCAGCGCTGACACCGACGCCAAATGCTGGCTCTAATGCTTCCAGTAAATTTCCTGAATCGCAATTAACGTGTAGCACGCGTTGGCCGGGTGGGATCAGAAAACGGTACGTAGCAGCAACTTGATCATGATAATATTTATTTTTGCTCAGCCAATACGAGGTGGAAGGCTTTATATTTTTGACAATATCATCCGGCGTTGATGACTGAGTAGATTGACGACTGGCGGTGACATTTGGTCCTGACCATGTGCGCATCAAGCGGCGGTGAATATATTCTTTCATCTATCTCTCCTTAATTGTAGGTGCCCTGGGAGCATAGCGAATGCTACCGGATAAGACAAGTAGTCTGCATTGTGGTACATTAGATGCATGATTATTTTTAAACCGCATCTTCGATTATCAACGTTAGCACAATTTTTGCCACATCCTACCACTATTGTGGAAGCGGGTGCATTCACCGGCAACGATACGGTAAAAATTGCCCAGCAGTGGCCGCAGGCAACGGTGCATGCCTTCGAACCGGTGCCAGAATTGTATGCGCAGTTGTGTGCCAATACGCGCACTGTTGCCAACATTGTCTGCCACCAGGTAGCGCTGAGCAGTACTGATGGTTATGCACCGCTGCATGTGATGCACAAAAAAAATAAACAGGGCATACCGTCACAAGCAGGCTCCCTGCACAGGCCGGAAAATATAGAAATAGAACATGCCAGCATGCAGTATGCGGGCACTGTCCAAGTGCGTACCAGTACGCTTGATAGTTGGAGTGCTGTGCACAACATCGCACACATTGATCTACTCTGGCTTGATCTGCAAGGGCATGAGCTAGCGGTGCTGCAACACGCACCGCGTATGCTGCCGGCAACTGATTTTATTTACACCGAAGTTAATTTTACGCCACGCTACTATGGACAGCCGACGTATCAAGAATTAAAAGCATGGCTAGAGAATCATAATTTCAGTCAAGTGGCGCGCGATTTTGGCGAACCATGCGGTCAACGGTTTGGTAATGTATTGTTTGCGCGCAATGATCTGCTATAATTGGGCAAGTTTAACATTAAACAATTTGAGGAGTTTTTATGATAAAGCAAACTGTTTACTATTCTCTGTTGATCAACATAATCCTACTCACCGCTTTTGCACCAGCGATGCAAGAACCATCACAAGCTGCTCAACCCCTCTGCCCAGAAGTGCTGGATATTATGAACAATTTATTTGGCCCGCAGGGCCCGTGCGCTGCTTATAAAGCAGAATTAAAGCGAAAGTTAGAAAAAATCAGAAGTGATAATGCGAGATACACTACTCTGATCGACACTATGCAATTAGCAGAGTGTTCTTTACGTAATCCTGCGGTAATCCCTAAACTTGATACGCTTCTTAGTTTATCTGATGTTTTTAATCCGCCTAATAAACCCACACAAACGTATCGTGAATTTTTTACTGATGGCTTTAATATAGGGCTGTCGGTCGCCAAGAGGCGGTTATTGGATACTCAAGCAAGAATTTTGCCTCTTGAAGTTCAACGGTTAGCATTAGTGGACAATCAGCTCAGCAGAGCAGAAACTATCGATACGCTCATCAAAGCTTTAGAAGCATATGAAGCCAACAAGTGTACATTGAGAGTCATTGAGAAGATGGAGCAGGATAAGAAACAAGGCAAGCTATCCCAAAGCATGTTTAACCAATTTATTCGTGCGGTCTGTATTTTGCCGTTCCCATTGCCACAAAGCGAAGAAGTCAACTTTGACAAGATAATCGATTACAACAAAACGATGATTACGCAGCTGATTGATAAAATTAAGCGGAATGACTTTGCTGCGGGAAGTGGTGAGCAATAATGCCAATTAAGAAAACAGCATAAAAAATTGGATAATAAGTAGCTAATATCGCTTCCAGGCGTCGTTGCTGTAAGGATTAGGTAATTCTTGTTGATGGATTTATTTTACTCTCAGCCTCTATCGACTATTGACTCTCCACCGTCATCCTTGCGAAAGCGAGGACCCAGTTTTGAAAGCTATTAATGTTCAAACCTTATTGATAACTAAAGAAGATTTTCCCCTTCTTTTTTCTGATTATAAAATTGTTTGATGAATGCCATAAATAATAATTTAAACTGGGTCCTCGCTTTCGCAAGGATGACGGAGAGGAGGTATTTTCATCTGGTCTTAGAGAGTATATTTGTATCAACCACAAGCGTCGAAGATCAACCGCCACAGCCTCTATCGAGTATTGTTAAAAATAAAGGTGATCTACGCCTTGATAGCTTAATGTTACTATTCGATGTTTTGTAATTTCAGTTGCAGCTGTGCCAATAACAAGCATTGAGCACGCCATCATAACCCCAACGTCTCTAAGACCTTATTTGCTTGTTGTACTTTGTATAAATCTTTTAATAAATAGTACAGCTGACTATTCTCAATATCGAGTGATTTATTCTTAGCGATATAATATCTTTCTATATCCGAGTTTTGCACGCATTTAACCTGTTTAATAAACATAGGCTTTTGTGTGTATGTTTTTACTAGTATATATGCCTCAGGATCTATCGCTGACTGTTTACTATCTTTTGCAACAGAGGTGATCTTACGCATGACCTGAACAAACGATTGCAGCGTATATTCTACTGGATAATTTTGCGCGCTCATTTTCATAAATAATTCGCGCGGATAGCGAGCATTTAACTTTTCGATTGATGTTTGGAGCGGTTGGGTATTATGTGCAGCTTGATGAGCAAGTATTGCTTGCAGGGTAGGATCTGTTTCGTCTTGCTCGAATACCCCGTCATCCGCATCATTGTCTGTTGAAGATCCATCGTCTGTGCTAGACCCAGCAGCAGAGCTAGAAGAAACAGAGGGCACAGGACTAGAGGAATGAAAAGTCTTCTGGCTTGTTGGCGAATGAATGATAATGCTACGGATTCCTGACCCGGAATAAGATGGTGAGGGACTGCGGGAGTTGGTGATCGGTTCATTTTCCTCACATGCACGTATGCTGCTGCCTGCGAGCACAAATATCAATGTAGTCAGTAGTATGCTCATACTATTATTTTTGTTTGTGTTCATCATTGTTTCCCGCTGCGTTAATATGCTTTTTTGATATTAGCATGCAAGTATACCGCTCAAAAAAATATATTCTACTATAATTGGTCCGTTTGCATCATGAGCTAATTTGTCTATGCTCAAAAAAATGAGGCAATTCGAAATTCTGTTATAAAAAGGGAGCTTTTCGTATGATGAATAATACAGATAATACATGGCGAAATGTGCCTAAGGGCAAAATGATCGTTAGTGCACTGATGCTTGCCCTATTTTTCAATAGTCAGATCTTTGGCATGGCATGTGTGCCGTGTGCTGGGGTGCCTGTGCCGCCGACAAGTATTTGGAGTTTAGTTGCTACTATTTATGCAACGAGCGAAATTGGCACGACTATCAACAATGCATCATTACCGTTTACGATTACGACGCCCGGTATTTATTCGCTGTGTGAGGACTTAACGTGGGCTGGTGCTGGTGCGGCGATAACAATTAGCACGGGTAATGCATTTGACCCAGTGATTATCAATATGGCCAGTCATCGTCTTGAGATTACTGGCACCGGCAATGGCATTGTTGGTGTGGGTGCCAGCATATTCACAGTATACAATGGTACCATTACCACGTCTGGCAGTGCGATAGCGGCTACATTAATTTCAGGTGCTATTGATGTGACGAGTGTTGATTTTGCTTCTACCGTAACTGGCAATATCAATAGCGGTATTGTCATACCGGGTGCAAGCGTGATTCCTAATTTGATACCACGGATCACCAACTGTACCTTTACCACGATAGCATCTGCGATTACCGCTGCTGCTACTTCCCTACAAATCAACAACTGCCTTATTACCGGTAGTTCACTCAACGGTATAGCCATTACCGGTGGTACGGGAGTGCTTGAACTGTTTAATTCTGGCATGGGCAACATTGGCGGTTCGTGCGTTAACTTTACTGGCATCAGTTCTTCTGCTGTATGCATTATTAATGATTGCATCTTGAGCAACACTTCTACTACTGTACCGGCAGTCGTTGTCACGGGTGCCTCGTTGGATATGCAGACGACGGCAATCAGAACGCCCGTTGGCGTAACGGCTACTGGTACGTTTGGCATCGTAGCAGGCACGAATGCTCATATAGCAGGTTCTACTATTTCTGGTATGACGGTGACCAACAGTACCGGCTTGGTGTTGAGCGCCTACGATGTTGCAACGGTTGCCGATTCGCTCGTGCAAGATGCTAACGGTATCAACATCGGTGGTATTGCTATAACTGCTGGTGATTCTGCTACTATTACCAGCTGCTCACTGAATGCACTGACCGGAGCAGGCTGGTTTATCAATGCGTGCAATAATGCGGTAGTCAACGGCTGTACGTTTTCGCCTACGAGTACGTTAACCGTTAATGCGACCAGTATTACCAATACCGAAAATGTATTAGTACAAAATTGCATTATCAATGATGCGGATGTAACCGGTGCTGGCATAATCAACATTACCGCACCAGCTAGCGGGTTACTACAGGCTATTGTAAGAAACTGTGCTCTGCTCGATTGCAATAATACCGCAACGACTGCCTTTCTTATTTCCGCTACCTCAACTTCTGCCGTCAGCGGTGTCTATATTGAAGGATGTAGAATACTCAATACTGTTACTACTGGTGGTGGTATTTTAGCACATGGGATTGGTGATGCAGTCTTTACCAATTGCTCAATACAAAATTATACTAGCGGACCTGTACCTGTTACCATTGGTATTCAGGCCTTATCATGTAATAGTGCAGCAATGATAGGATGTAGCCTTGAAGATATTAACTTTAATGCTGCTGGTATAGTTGCTAGTCTTTGTGGAACAGTATTGATGAGCCGCTGTTCAACAAGAAATTTTTTCAATGGTTTTAACTGTTTTTTAGCAAGCGCTTGTACCTCTGTAATTTTTACTAATTGTACAGTGCAAAATGTAAGTTCCTTTACCTCTGGGGCCGAAGGAGTTGTAGATATAATAGGAAGCTCAGGTGTTCCTTATGTCATTATTGAAGGATGCAAAGTAAGTGATGCAGTATTAGCTAATGCAAGTCCCATTCATAGTTCGCAAGTTTTTGAGGGGATCATCAGAAACTGTCTTATACAAAATATTCTTATTACCGATGGAATTTCGCTGAACACGGCGTTAGGCCTTGATGGATTTGGGGTTGCTAGTGCAAGCTCTGGTATTATAGAAAATTGTATTGCAAATAACGTAGACAATTCCTTTGCACCTATTATTGGGGTCCTTGATGTCCAAGATGGTACGATACGCGGTTGCACCATAGAAAACTGTCTTGCTCCGGAGGGTATAAGCCTTACTGCGCTTAATGGTTGGGCCCTATCTAATGTCATATTTGATCTTAATTGTGATGTTGCTATTTCGGGTGCCAGCTTTGCTTTTAATAATTTAGTCGGTCGACTTGTCTTAGGAGTACCATATTCTCCTGCCGTAGGAATTGGCGGCACCATAGTTTCTGTAACTGCATCTGGCGGGACGCTGCCTACCACTACCGGTTATTGGGCAAATATAGCACCATAAATTTGTGAAGTGATTCAAAATTCTGTTATAAAAAAGGAGCTTTTCGTATGATGAATAATACAGATAATACATGGCGAAATGTGCTTAAGGGCAAAGTGAGTGTTAGTGTGCTCATGCTCGCCCTATTTTTCAATAGTCAGATCTTTGGCATGGCGTGCGTGCCATGTGCCGGTGTGCCCGTGCCGCCGACGAGCATTTGGAGTTTAGTTGCTACTATCTATGCAACCAGCGAAATTGGCACGACTATCAACAATGCATCATTACCCTTTACGATTACGACACCCGGTATTTATTCGCTGTGCGAGGACTTAACGTGGGCTGGTGCTGGTGCGGCGATAACAATTAGTACTGGTAATGCATTTGACCCAGTGATTATCAATATGGCCGGTCATCGTCTTGAGATTACTGGCACCGGCAATGGCATTGTTGGTGTGGGCGCCAGCATATTCACAGTATACAATGGTACCATTACCACGTCTGGCAGTGCGATAACGGCTACATTAATTTCAGGTGCTATTGATGTGACGAGTGTTGATTTTGCTTCTACCGTAACTGGCAATATCAATAGCGGTATTGTCATACCAGGTGCAAGCGTTATTCCTAATTTGATACCACGGATCACCAATTGTACCTTTACCACGATAGCATCTGCGATTACCGCTGCTGCTACTTCCCTACAAATAAACAACTGTCTTATTACCGGTAGTTCACTCAATGGTATAGCCATTACCGGTGGTACGGGAGTGCTTGAACTGTTTAATTCTGGCATGGGCAACATTGGCGGTTCGTGCGTTAACTTTACTGGCATCAGTTCTTCTGCTGTATGCATTATTAATGATTGCATCTTGAGCAACACTTCTACTACTGTACCGGCAGTCGTTGTCACGGGTGCCTCGTTGGATATGCAGACGACGGCAATCAGAACGCCCGTTGGCGTAACGGCTACTGGTACGTTTGGCATCGTAGCAGGCACGAATGCTCATATAGCAGGTTCTACTATTTCTGGTATGACGGTGACCAACAGTACCGGCTTGGTGTTGAGCGCCTACGATGTTGCAACGGTTGCCGATTCGCTCGTGCAAGATGCTAACGGTATCAACATCGGTGGTATTGCTATAACTGCTGGTGATTCTGCTACTATTACCAGCTGCTCACTGAATGCACTGACCGGAGCAGGCTGGTTTATCAATGCGTGCAATAATGCGGTAGTCAACGGCTGTACGTTTTCGCCTACGAGTACGTTAACCGTTAATGCGACCAGTATTACCAATACCGAAAATGT
>Ga0207087_1090_pt1 | contig 20649 bp, 15 predicted proteins | sample Alteio_BWMinHeat_51_FD_153544 | JGI IMG/M metagenome (GOLD analysis project Ga0207087, IMG submission 153544) | Enriched cells from forest soil in Barre Woods Harvard Forest LTER site, Petersham, Massachusetts, United States -... | ecosystem: Environmental > Terrestrial > Soil > Temperate forest >... | reverse complement strand
GCAAAATAGCGACGATGAGTCCCATGAGCAGATGGGGCGCTGTAAACCAGGGGCCAGCTGGCTGGTTAGGGGGGCCAAAGCGAAAGCCCGGGGGCCAGAAAATAAAGGAGGGAGCCCCTCGTAAATTACCCTCTGGAACAAACCCAAAATCTCGGCTGTCAGAGCTCATGGCAAAATTATCGCCGAGTACGAGATACCGATTTTCAGGAATCAAAAGACCATAGTCTGCAATCGTCTGAAGAGAGGGAGCCTCTGGGTCCACAAATGGTGTATAGGGGTTTTTCACCGTTGCTGTGCGCTTTTTTTCCTCCTCTTGCTCAAGGAAAGAGGTCAAGAGAGGTTGCCCTTTTTCGAGAAGAGGGGTTCCCATGACATGGAGGTCTCCGTCGCGAAAATAGGCAAAGCGCTCTGTCCCCGGTCCATCAACGCCTGTATCTGCTCCCGCTCGAATATCAAAGTGAATGCCTAGGTTAAAGAGCAGCTGCAAATTTTCTACCGAAAACTGCATGAGAGGATGGGTCTGTGGCAGTTTTACAGCCACCCCACTCCATTTGATCTGGTAGCCGATCCCGTTGTACAACTCATAGGTTCCATCGGGCACTCCCTTCATCTTGGGTAAAAAATGGGTATTGGAGGCTTTTTCTCCCCGTGCGTAGCGAGTGGCAAACCCATTTTTTACCACAAATCGGGCCGTATAGAGATTGCGAAAAAGCCTCTTTAACTGCTCTTCTCCAAGTGGGATATAGGAGCGACTGAGCTCAAGACAAGGCCTGAGCCGTCCCCACTGATCTCTTGCAAGCTTAATCGCATGCAAGCTCGGGCTGTGGCACAGCTCCAAATAAAGAAGTCCCTCGCTGCCTGTCCAATCTAATTTCTTGAGCGTATTTTTGATCTCTTGTGCGGTAAACAGGCGTGCCTTTGCATAATTTTTCATCCCCCACAAGTCCCCATATTCCTTGATGGGAGGCAGACTAGAGCTTCGAATCAATCGTAAATTGAGCATTTCTCCTTGCGTACGGTAATCGCTGACTGTCGAAAGGAGCGCAATCGGTTCATTCATCTGGTATAAGATCGCATTGCGAAAGGCCTCTCCTTGTAAAGAGCGGTAAGGTTCTGAGGTCTTGACCGTCCCCTCAAAGCGGATGAAGGGAATGTGATCAATTGAAGCTAAAGAATCTAGCTGCAACTGTTTTGAAATGTCCTTGCCCTCGCGATCGATCCCATAAATCTTTCCTCCGTAGAAATAGAGCGTATCGCCCGGCTTGCCAATGAGGCGCTTGACAAACTGCTTTTTCCCAGGGAACAGGTAAAAATAGAGCGTGTCTGCATCGCGCACGTCCATATTCTCGACTGTAAAGACAACAACACCTGACCGCTCCACAAGACTGGGATCAAAGAGAAGATGTTTAGGAGAGAATGGCGCATTGATGCCAAAACGGGTTTTAGAAACAATGAGTCGATCCTGCTCTTTAAAGGTGGGTCGCATGGAGCCTGTGGGAATCTCATAGAGCTCAAACCAGAGTTGTCGAATGAGGAGAGCAAAAAACAGGGCAAAGCAGACGGCCAGGACAAGATCGCGAGCCTGTTCAAAGACACTTTTTTTGAGAGAGGTCACTTTGCGCGCCTCTTTTTCAAGCTCCTCGGCTCGCTCTCCATCGCGATCGAGAATCGCTTTTTCCAGATCGCGAAGCTGCGTCTGCACCTCCGTAAGTTCAGCAGGAAAGAGCCTCTTTTTCTTTCTCAAATAGAGGCCATAGAGATGAAGGAGCGTTTTTTTGGCTCTGCGCAGGCGAAGCATATTCTTCAAATCTAAAACCTCTAAAGCTAAGGCCCGAGGTTACGGATTTTAGGCGAATTTGGCAAGGGGGGAGGGACTGTTTTTTTCATGCATGTGACAGTAATTCCCCTTAAAAGTTTTTTCGCAGAGGAGTAAACTCGTTTTCAGATAATCTTTTCGCAAAGAGGAGGAAAAGATATGGGAATTCATGCGATTGAGAAGAAGCACCTCTCCGCTAAAGGGCTTTTACAAAAAGTGCGCCATGTGTTCGAAAAAGTTCCTGAGCCGTCCAGAGACCTAAGAGGTTTAAAATCAGGCATTTCTCTAACAGATTGCCTAATGTCAGCGCTTGCCATCTTCGGGCTTAAGTTCCCTTCTCTTCTTCAGTTCGATCATGAACAAGAAGAAAAGACTACACGGCACAACTTAAAAAACCTTTACGGTGTCGAAGTCGCTCCTTCTGACTCCTACATGCGAGAACGTTTAGATAAGGTCGATCCCTATCATTTACGCTCCGCTTTTACTGAGGTCTTTGCCACTTTACAAAGAGGCAAAGTTTTAGAATCGTATCGCTTCTTAGACAATTACCTGCTGGTTCCTTGTGATGGAACTGGAGTCTTTTCTTCCCCTAAGATCCATTGCGAGAACTGCTGCCAAAAACATCACAAAGATGGCACTACAACTTATTACCACCAACTGCTAGCAGGCGTAGTAGTTCATCCCGACCATGCAGAAGTTTTTCCCTTTTGCCCAGAACCTATTTTCAAAGCCGACGGAGCTATTAAAAATGACTGCGAACGGAATGCCATGGCCCGATTCCTCGATCACTTTAAGCGAGAGCATCCTCATCTTAGTGTTATCTTTACCTACGATGCTTTAAGTGCGAACGGTCCTTGTATTCAACGGATCCAAGAAAGTGGAGCTCATTTTATCATCGGGGTAAAACCCGATGGAAACAAAATTTTATTTGAGTGGCTTAAAGGAATCAAGCTCGAGCAGAAGGAGGTCGAGACTAAAGAAGGAGCTATACAACTGAGATTTTACAACGGAGTTCCTTTAAATGATGCACATACTGAAATAGAGGTTAATTATTTTGAATGCACGATTAAGAGTAAAAAAGGGAAAGTGATGCACTTTAGCTGGATCACAGATCTGGAGATCTCCCTAAATAACGTGCATGAGCTCTCAAGAGGAGGAAGGGCAAGATGGCGTATTGAAAATGAAACATTTAACACCCTCAAGAACCAAGGATATCACTTCGAACATAATTACGGGCATGGCTACAAACATCTAAGCCACGTTTTTGGACTTTTGATGTTTTTAGCCTTTTTTATAGATCAGGCCCAGCAAAGATGCTGCGCCTTGTTCCAAGCAGCTTTAAAGAGAGCTAAAACTAAAAAGCGTCTATGGAGAAAGCTGCTTAGTTTATTTACCGATTTTTACATTGAGTCGTGGGAAGATATCTGGAAATGGATCGCGGGAGGACACGGAGCGAAACTTATATTAGACAGCTCGTAGGGAAAAAGTTCGAAAGTGATGTTGTGAGAGTAAGAGGGTGAGAGCAAAACTAAGAGCAAGAAAAACTCGAGCAAATAAGCCGGACCGGAAGGGTTTTGCCGAAAAACCGGGAGGGTATTTTTAAAAGAGAAAATTGGCTAGAAGATTTTTTTCACGGGAGCTGCTGTTTTTAACCCAAGAAGCTTGACAGAAAGGGTCAATCCCCCCTACCCTTTCTCCTCATGAAAGATCTCGCCGAGAATAATCTCATACGCTTTAAGAACATCACAAAGAAAAAAGAGGCGCTTTTTGCCAATTTCAGAGTCAAGGGACTGCGAGCTGGGGTCACCTTCTCCGCCTCCATCTCTGTCGATATTTCCGCTGCGGAAGTGGATCTGGCCGATCCCCTCGAAAAAATCATCGAGGAGTGCGCCCGCATCGGCATGAAGGAATTTAAAAAAGCAGAGTTCCAGTTCGAGGGCATTAGCAATTTATAACCGTATCTGGGTGTAGCGCAGCTTGGCTAGCGCACAAGCATGGGGTGCTTGGGGTCGGAGGTTCAAATCCTCTCACCCAGATTTTTTAAAAACCCCTAAAGTTTCTACATGATCTGTTCCTGGAAAAAGCAGGTACCGCTTTCTTGAAGAAAGCTCCCAGCCGGCGCTGCAAAGCTTGCCGGCATCTCTTAGAAAACTCTCTTCTGCGCAGCTGATGTAGATAATCTGGCAAAGAGTTTTTGCCTCTAGGATATTTTGCATAAGACCCGCCTCAATTCCTCTGCGAGGAGGATCTACAATGAGCACTTCACAAGTTTGTAGAAGATCGACAAAATCTTTTGCTTCTCCTCTGTAGTATTCTACATTTAAATCTTTGGGAAGTTTGGCTCTGCTTTTTTCAAAGCAGATCTGGCAAATGGGATTGCTTTCAACAAGGGTCAGGGAGCTACAGATTTTTGCAAGAGCAAGCCCAATGGTTCCAACCCCCGCATACAGCTCGAGAGTTTTTTTCTGCGGAAGAATCTGCAGCGCTATTTCTTCAAGAATCTGCTCAAAGAGAAGGGGATTGGACTGAGAAAAACAGCCGGGATGAAGACAAAGCCAGGTGGAAAGCAGCTCTTCCCAAAGCTCCTCCTTGCCCCACACCAAAGTCCATTTTTTACCAAAAATCGTGTTTGTCGAGCCCTCTTGTACATTGAGCCAGACCGAATGCCAAAGAGGATCTTTCTTTAGAAACTCAGCAAGTGGCCATAAAGCCTTCTCGGCTAAAAGGCCATTTGCAACTAAGGTGAGTGAGACAAGGTTTGTAGAGCGCTCGAGCATCAGCTGCACATAGCGCAAGTGACCATTAAGAGTTTTTTCGTCGTAGGGAATTGTTTTAAAGAAAACAAGAGCGTTTCTTAACAGGTCAAGAGCCTCATTTAGCCGATCGTGGTGGTCCGGGGAGGAGAGTAGATCCTCAACCTCGTGTGTTCCCGGTTTAAAAAGGCCAATTAAAGGGTTTTCTGCCACCCCTCGCACGGCAAGTTTTGTGCGCGTTCGAAAGCCGGTTAACGATCCTTAAACCAGCGGTGCAAAAGATGTCAGTAGACTGTTCATAACCTCTGTCATACCTTGTTCAAAACTCCACCTATCTTCAACTCCTCAATAGTTATCGACAACAAGTCGACACCGCCCTCTTCTATGAAAAAACCCGTTATGGACAGCTTCCACACCACTAGAAGAAGAAGAGAATATCATATTTATACTCTCTTCTAAAGAGCTTTCGAGCCCAGGAACCTATCCGCAAATTCGAAGGTGTTGATTTTTGAAGGATTTTTTTGTCACTTTTAAAGCCGCTTCGCAGGACATACTTAGATAAGTAGACCAAGAAGCGGCTTTAAAAATGGCGAAAAAAGACTCGAAAAAGAGCCCCTTCCAATTTGCGGATAGGTTCAGGCAGCACTCTAAAATTTTTCTCCCCTAATATCAATTAAGAGTTTAGTCTTAGGAAACGATGTTCGCAGAGCTTAACTACACTTCTTTTTTTGATTTAGTGGATTTTCCTTGGAAGGAGCTCTTTGAGGGAACAATCTATCCTTGGGAGGCTCTTTCTCGTTTGGATGAGTTCTTTTCAAATTTGCGTGGAAAAATTGAGAGTAAAATCCCCCAGGGGGTTTATCTTCAAGGGGAAGAAAAAATTTTTATCCAAAGCGGAACTGTCGTTGAACCTGGTGTGACGATTCACGGTCCCTGTGCCCTTTCAGCCCACTGCCAGATCAGGCAGGGGGCCTATCTTCGTGGGGGGGTTGTGGCGGGACCTGGAAGTGTGATTGGTCATGCTACAGAGGTCAAGCATTCGATTTTTCTAACAAGCGCTCACGCTGCCCACTTTAATTATGTGGGCGACTCGATCATTGGTCGTGCAGCCAATCTCGGAGCTGGGGCAAAGTGCGCCAATTTGCGTCTGGATCAAAAGGAAATCTCGGTCCATTTTGCGAAGAAGAAAATCCCAACGGGGAGAAAAAAGCTCGGTGCGATCATTGGGGATGAGGCCCAAATTGGGTGCAATTCGGTGCTCAATCCGGGAACTTTGATTGGGAAAGGAGCGATCTGTTATCCCTGTCTCAATATCGGTGGGGTAATTGCCCCTTTCAATCAGGTGAAAAAATGACTACACAAGTTCTTGCTAAGTCTTCTTTCTTTTTCTTGCGCGATCGCATCGAACAAGATATTGCACGCAGCATTGTCGATTTTGGTCCTAAAACAAAACTCAGAGATGCTTGCGAATATGCACTTCTCAGTGGTGGCAAGCGCCTGCGTCCGATCATTGTGATGCTGATGGCAGAAGCTTTGGATCGCGAGTTGCCAGCTCACCCCTCTGCTCTTGCCATTGAGTTTTTTCACACTGCCTCTCTTATCGCTGATGATCTTCCCTGTATGGATAATGATGATGAAAGAAGAAGTAAACCAGCTTTACATAAGGTGTATGGCGAGTCAATTGCACTGCTGGCTAGTTACGCTTTAATCTGCGCTGGCTTTAGAAAGATCTACGAGAACGCGGAGCTGATGAAGGAGGGAAAGATTCCTTATAACCAGCGCGCAGATCTTGTTTGCACGGTAGCTTTAGAATCGGCCACCTCTTGTGCGGGGATTTTGGGAGCCACGGGAGGGCAATTTCTCGATCTTTTTCCTCCTCCTCTTAATCTCGAAACGCTTCGCGAGGTCATTTACAAAAAGACCGTGACTCTCTTTGAGGGCTCTTTTGTTTTGGGTTGGCTCTTTGGAGGGGGAGATCTCTCAGGGCTCGATAAGATCAAAAAGGTCGCTTACCATCTCGGCATGGCGTTTCAAATTGCCGATGATATTAGCGACACCTGTCAAGATGATCAGAGTAGGCGAGAGTTAAATAGCGTGAAGGTTCTAGGAAAAGAGCGCTCCGTTGCTCTCTTTCACCACGAAATGGAACAATTTAGACATTCCATGTCTTCGCTTGGACTTTTAACCCCCTCTTTTGAAAAGATGGGGGAGCTGCTGGCCAAGCAGGTCCAGAATGATCTGTATTAATGCAATAATTGGTATAACTCTGTTGCCTAACCTGGAAGTTTATAAGCCCAGTTAAAACTCTGCGAGCTCCGTGCTCTCTGTGGTGGTTTTTGTTTTTTACCACAGAGAGCGCAGAGCTCACAGAGAAAATTGGTTAGAGAAGATTTATTAACCCCCAGCTACTGCATCAGCCTGTTTTCTAGCTGGAATCGTTTTTTGCGCGAGGATCTGCTTCTCGATTTCAGCTGCAAGATCGATCTGGTTTCTTAGCTCTTCACGAGCTGTTTCTCGCCCCTGTCCAAGCCGGATGTTTTTGTAGCTAAGCCATGTTCCTTTCTTTTCAATGATGCCAAGGTCCACCCCGACATCGAGAAGAGAACCAAGGCGAGAGATTCCCTCGTTGAAGAGAATGTCAAACTCTGCCACTTGAAAAGGAGGAGCGAGCTTGTTTTTCACAACCTTTACTTTTACACGGTTGCCGATTTCTGTATTGTCGGGTCCCTTAATCCCCCCGATGCGGCGGATGTCCATGCGAATGGAGGAGTAGAATTTGAGCGCCTTGCCCCCTGTTGTGGTTTCGGGGTTGCCAAACATGACTCCAATTTTTTCCCGCATCTGGTTGATGAAGACCGCACAGGTGTTGCTTTTGGCAAGGGTAGAGGTCAGCTTGCGAAGGGCTTGGGACATCATGCGCGCTTGCAGACCCATGAAAGAATCCCCAATTTCTCCCTCGAGTTCACTTCTCGGCACAAGGGCGGCCACTGAGTCAATCACAATCACATCGACCGCGTTGGAGCGCGCGAGTGCTTCGGCGATATTGAGCGCGTCCTCTCCGCAGTCGGGCTGAGAGATCATGAGTTCTTCGATATTGACCCCGATTTTGGCTGCATAGGCAGGGTCAAGGGCATGTTCAGCATCGATATAGGCGGCGATTCCCCCCGCCTTTTGGGCATTTGCAACGATATGGGTGGCAAGAGTCGATTTACCAGAAGATTCAGGCCCATAGATCTCGACGATGCGCCCGCGTGGAACACCTCCAATACCAAGAGCAATATCAAGGGCAATCGAGCCAGTTGAGATGACGCCCACTTCACGAGTGGCCTGATGCTTCCCCATGGTCATGATGGAGCCCTCTCCATACTGTTTCTCGATGTGAGCGACAGCAAGCTCTAGTGCTTTTTTCTTTCCTTCATTAGACACAGGGGAGTCCTCCTTCCTTGATTTAATCATTCTTGCACAAAGAGCTTATCGTCAATAGGAAAAAAAGAGTTTTATACCAATTATCGAAAATCACTTCGAATTTCAGCTGCGTCAAAGCTGCCGGGACTCGACGATCGTAAGTTGGGTTGTATTGCCTTAATACTACCCAGCTTACGATCGTCGAATCGCGGCGCTTTCACGCGCTCAAATTCGAATTTATTTTCGATAATTGGTATTAGATGTATAGAACCTAAATATGGTCATCCTAGCAGGAGATATTGGCGGAACCAAGGTCCGCCTCGCCCTATTTAAAGAGGGAGAGCGAAATTGGTTTTTAAGCGAAAAATTTCCGAGCTCTCACTACCAGAGTTTAGAAGAAATTGTGGCAAATTTTCTCTCCAAGCATCAGCAGAAGGTGAAAAGGGCCTGTTTTGGCGTTGCTGGGCCCGTGCAGCATGGGCGGTGTGTGGCGACAAACCTTCCTTGGGTGATTGAGTCGACGCTCCTTGCAAAGGTCATCGGAATCAAAGAGGTTTCTCTTCTCAATGATTTAGAAGCCAATGCTTATGGCATTAGCTGCTTGCGCAAAGAGGAGCTTCTCGTCGTGAATCCAGGAGAAAAAAACGAGGGAAATGCGGCGCTCCTTTCGGCGGGAACCGGTCTTGGGCAAGCAGGGCTTTACTGGGATGGCAAACGGCATAGACCCTTTGCTTGTGAAGGGGGACACACAAGTTATGCCCCTGAAAATGAAATGGAGCTGGAGCTTTGGCGCTTTTTATCGCAGAAGTTTGGCCATGTTTCTTATGAGAGGATTCTCTCCGGTCCTGGGCTTGTCTCCCTTTACCAATTTTTAGTGGAGAAAAAGGGAGAAAAAGAGAGCAAAGAGATCTACAAGGCACAAGATCCTGCAAAAGAAATTTCTCGGCTAGGGATGGAGGGAAGCTGTCCTACCTGTGGAAGAGTTCTGAGTCTATTTGTCGACATTTATGGCAGCGAATCGGGGAATCTCTGTTTAAAAATGCTAGCTGTTGGGGGTCTTTACTTAGGAGGGGGAATTGCTCCTAAACTCTCTTCTCTTTTTCTTTCGGGAAGATTTTTAGAGCGAATGACTTCTAAGGGGCGCTTTGCCTCCCTTCTTTCAAAAATTCCCGTCCATCTAATACTCAATGAAAATGCTGCTCTGCTAGGAGCTGCGCATTATGTCTGTTGAACAGAGCAGGTTACAAGAGGGCAGCTCCCAAAAGGTGCCTCCTTGGATGAAATGGGGGCCCTATGTCTCAGAAAGGGCTTGGGGAACCGTTCGAGAAGATTACAGCGCAAATGGAGATGCCTGGAGTTACTTCCCTTACGATCTTGCCTATTCTAAGGCTTATCGGTGGGGAGAAGATGGGATTGCCGGTTTTTGCGATCGCTACCAAATTCTTGTTCTAGCGCCTGTTTTTTGGAATGGAAAAGATCCGATGCTCAAAGAGAGACTCTTTGGCCTCTCTTCCCATGAAGGCAATCATGGCGAAGATGTGAAAGAGGTCTATTTTCATCTCGATGCAACACCCTCGCATTCCTACTTAAAGTACCTCTATAAATATCCGCAGGCTCCTTTTCCTTATGAGCTACTTCGAGAGAAAAACCGTGGGCGCAGTCGCGAAGATCCCGAATATGAGCTAATCGATACGGGGATCTTTGCAGAAAATCGCTATTTCGATCTGTTCATTGAGTATGCTAAGGCAGACTCAGAAGATCTCTGTATCAAAGTGACAATCTGCAATCGAGCAAAAGAGCCCGCTCCTTTCCATTTGCTCATGCAGCTCTGGTTTCGCAACCAGTGGTCGTGGAGTGGAGAGGTCGCAGGAAAGCCCTGGATTGTAGAGGGGCCCTCTCGCGACTGCCTGCTGGCCGATGATCGGGGCATGAATCCTCTTTCCAATCTGGATTTTGAGTATCGCCTTGGAGCGCGCTATCTATATGGCCCCTCTGGAAGTGAGCGGCTTTTCACGGAAAATGAGACAGGCCTTAAGGAGGCCTTTCACCATACAATCATTGGAAAAGAGACTAAAGTGGGTGCCACCCAAGGAACAAAAGGTGGTTTGCATTATTTTCTCCCCGAAGTGCCAGCTCTTGGGTCGACTACGCTCCTCTTTCGCTTTTGTCCATGTGAAAAGAAAGACCCTCTGCAAGATGTTGAAGCAATCATTGCAAAAAGGAAGCAAGAGGCCGATGAGTTTTATGATAAGAGCGTGCATCCCCCTCACATGAGTGAGGAGGAAAAGCAGATTCAAAGACAGGCCTTAGCAGGGCTTGTCTGGAATAAACAGATCTATCTCTATGATGTGGATAAGTGGCTCGATGGAGATAACGCTGCGGCTCCCCCTCCTAAAGAGCGCAAAGAGATCCGCAATGTCCACTGGCGCCATCTCAATTCGATGCGCATTCTTCTGATGCCAGATAAATGGGAGTATCCCTGGTTTGCCGCCTGGGATCACGCTTTTCATTGCATTGCCTATAGTCTTCTCGACAAAGAGTTTGCCAAGGAGCAGCTCTGGCTCTTGCTCTTCGATCAGTTTCAACATCCCAATGGAGAAATCCCCGCTTATGAATGGGAGTTTTCCGATCTCAATCCTCCTGTACAGGGTTGGGCCGCTTTCCGTCTTTACGAGCTCGATGGAAAGAAGGACAGGGCGTTTTTAGAGCGCTGCTTCCACAAGCTACTCATCAATTTTGCCTGGTGGGTCAACCGAGTCGATGTCGAGGGAAATAACATTTTTGAGGGAGGGTTTCTCGGCTTTGATAATATTGCCGTCATCGATCGCTCCGAGCAGCTACCAGGCGGGGCGGTTCTCAATCAATCCGATGGGACAGGGTGGATGGCGATGTTTTCGCTCAATCTGATGCGGATAGCCCTTGAACTGAGTCTTGAAAACCGTGTCTATGAATCGCTCGCAACAAAATTCTTTCAGCACTATGTCTATATCGCAAACGGCATGAAAAAAAGACGAGGAGAGTATCCCTGCAAGCTCTGGAACGATCAAGATCGATTTTTTTACGACGTGCTCTTTTATCCAGATGGAAGGTGTTCTAAGTTTCGCATCCGCTCTCTTGTCGGGCTTATCCCTCTTTTTGTCCTCGAGACTCTCCATGAGGAGGAGATCAGGAAATTCCCCGAGTTTTACGCCAATTTTCATTGGTTCTTAAACAATCGCAAAGACCTTGTCAGCTCGTGCGTCATTCCCGCTTCAAAAGAGGGTAAGCGCCATTTTATTTTAGCTCCCATGAACGAGGAGCAGCTCGAAAGCGTGCTGCGCTATGTCTGGGATCCTGCAGAGTTTCGCGCAGAATATGGGCTTCGAAGCATGTCGAGGGTGCACGAGAAAAATCCCTTTGTCTTCGAGGGGAAACAGGTGGGGTATGAACCATCAGAATCGCGCCATGCCATTAAAGGTGGCAACTCGAACTGGCGAGGCCCTGTCTGGATTCCGATCACCTTTTTGCTTGTAGAATCTCTGCTCAAACTCTCAGAGGCTTTCGATCAGATGATTGTCAAAGCAAACGATGCCGATCAGGGGGTGGATCTGCTTCAAATGGCCCGCTTTTTTTCTAGCCGGATCAGCTCTTTATTTCTGATGAATGGGCAAGGGATGCGTCCTGTTTGGGGACCAGGATTCCCTTTTGCGCAGGATCCTCATTGGAAAGACTATATTTCCTTCTATGAGTACTACAACCCAGAGACGGGTAAAGGACTCGGTGCCAGAAATCAAACGGGCTGGAGTGCTCTTGTGGCCAACCTTCTCAAGGTTGCTAAATAACGCGATGCATGAAATTTTTAACCACAGAGCTCGCAGAAAACGAAGAATCGACATTGGTTTTTAGCATGCAACTTACTAAAAATAAGATGTTTAACCACAGAGCTCACAGAGAACACAGAGAACACAGAGAACACAGAGAACACAGAGAACACAGAGATTAAAAAATAAAACGGATGTTCCATAGGTATTTGTAACCTCAGTTTTGGGTTCAATTTTATAGAGAATCATGGCATCTTTTAATGCAATTTTTGCACATTTTGACGAGTTCAATAGCCGAAGGTGCCTATGGACTCGTCAAAATGTGCAAAAATTGCATTAAAAGATGCCGCGCAAGCTCTATGAAAGTGAACTCAAAACTGAGGTTTGTAGAGCATTTCTCTCGTTTTTTTAATCTCTGTGTTCTCTGTGAGCTCTGTGGTTAAATATTTTATTTTAAGAGTGCTAAGTCGAAAAGTGAATTACGCAACAAAGCAGACGAAAATTAAATTTTTTTAAAAAAGGAGTTGCAAATAATTCGTACTGTTTGTTATAATCACTTACATGAAAGACACAAAGGTGGATCATTTTTCTATTTTCAGTTCAGGGATTAGCCTCTTTCTGTTTTCTTCTGTCCAAAAATCTCTCTATACTTCTTATCGCCGTTACCGCTAAGGCGGTAGAGGTTCTTGTTATTTATATTTAATTTTTTCATTTTTAATTAAAAAAACCAAAAAATAAGAGGTATATTATGTCTTTACTTTCATTACCAAATGAATTGTTATTTGCGCATATTGCAATGCAATTGCCAATAAAAGATTTCGTTGTTTTTACAACAGCAGTTTCAAAATCTATTGCTCAAATCGATGATGAGTGTGCAGCAAGTGTGATCGCTATGAAAGTGTCCCACTGGCAAACATTTGCAGCTTCGCATCATTTAGGAAATATTTTTTCAAAGTCTAAGGTTCTATTTGAAAAAACGCTTTTCTTTTTTATAAACCATAAAAAAGATGAGGAAATAAATTGTGTATTTTTCAAAACTATTTCTGGTTGGAATTTGGCACTAATGAACGCTCTTTCTAAGTGCAATTTAACTTGGTTGAAATTAGGAGAATTTTTCCCCGATCTAGTCCCTGTAGAGGATTTGGCCAAATCTTTACCCCAATTAACGCAGCTAAATCTTCATGTCTCCTCAGAGGGAGAGGTAAAAGCTCTTGCTCAGTGGAGTTCTTTAAAAAAGTTGCATATCGACCTTTTGAATGCAGGTCTGTCTAAAACGCTAAGCCATCTGGCCAGTTTGCATCTGGAAGTGCTGGATATAAATGCTCATACACATTTGACATTCGCTCCAAATTGGCCAAATCCACCACCTGTAACAGCCTTCCATTTAACGGCTTTGCAGAAAACGACCACACTGACAGCCTTAAGTTTTGCCTGCGCGACTTTTGCAGCCACAGATTCTATGGCTGCGCTGGGGAACTTAAGCAAAATCACTGATTTGACTTTTGAGAAGTGTGACGTGGGAGATTCCCTCGTTGAATCTCTCACCCATTTAAAAGGTCTCTCTGTCTTAGAATTTTGCTCTTGTAGTGTCTCACCAGAGGCGATTGCGGGTTTAAAGAAAACAAGCCCCCACCTGCAAGTTTTAGTCACTTAATCACAAAAAAAACTGGGCCCCGGAGGGGGGCCCAGCATTTGGTGAAAAAGGAGTGGTATTGTGGAGGTGAATTAGAACTGAAATGTTGCAGAGAGTGTCCACCCTTGGGTAGAGAGGTCGCCGCTTTGTTTGTTAAAGACGTTGGCGCCCGAATTGTTAGGTTGAGCTACGGGTGCGCCTCCAAGCCTATTGACTCTCCAGAAATGGTTCTGATTGAAGAACATATGATGTTCCCAAGCGAGCGCTAGAGTAAATCCATATTGGCACTCACTGAACATCGTTGACCAGGAGAGACCAAAAGCTAGATCTGTCATGCCTTTTGCAGAGCGGAAATGTTCCTCGGTGTCTTGAATAGTTGTCGAGGTAAAGGGATTTTGTGCAAGGGAGTTTGTCTCATCTGTATCGAGAGAGAATCTACCATAGACAATGGAGATGGCAGCATTTCCAAAGAAGGCAAATCCGCGACCGATCATCCAGGTGCTGTTAAGCCCCCCACGCACGCCGACTCCTTTGAATTTGCTATCTAGATCCACCAGGTTGTTGCTTGCAGGTGTTGCTCCCACAGCTGACCAAGCACCTCCTTGGTGCGTGATGTCATAGCTTTGCTTGATTAAGGCATAGCGCAGACCTATGTGTGGTCTTAGGGTGAGATACTTGCTGGACCAGAACTCACGGCCGAGCTCTAAATCAACCAGGTCAAGACGCAGTTTCCAGTGTGCATCGATATCGGTTGCGTAGAGAATATTGTTCCCTGGGGCAGCTCCTGCAGTTGTAGAAAATGCGGACCAAAGAGGGAGTAGTGAGCTATTGTCTGCTAGATCGATGTCTGCTTCTTTGCCTGCTCTGCCGCGGTAGTGCGTCCAGAGGAGCATCAGATCCCAACCATCGTGTGTGCTGTCATAGCCAAGTCCCAGTTTAAACCCGAGTTCCCACTTTGCCTTTGGGTTTAAGTATTCTGCTTCGATGAGGTTGTTTAAAGGGGAAGCATCAGCTCCAGTGTTAGCAGGTGCTGCTACTCTATTAGAGATCGCAAACTCTAGCCCATCTTGGTGTGCATTCCAGTAAAAGCCTGCCACCTCGATCACGACATCGCCGCCACAAGTGTAGGGACGAACCGCTGGGTTGCCAGCGACATTTTCAGGTCCTAAGCAATAGTCGCAAGGAGGGGTGTCCAAAGAGTAGCAGGGAGCTGCTGGCTCAGGGGCGCACGCATCCATGTTTCCGTAGCCTGGCAATCTCTCATTGCCTCTAGCATTTCTTTCATGCTCTGCTCTTTCTCTTTCTCTTGATCTGTCGGGTGTTTTGTCAGCTGCAAATCCTGTGGATCCCAGTCCGACCATTGTTAGAGCGATCGCTGGCCCTAATTTTTTAAACTTCCAATCCATAGGTTCTCCCAAGGTTGTTTTAATGTAAGCGAGGATGCTTCTGCAGCAGCCTTCCATTTGTCATCACACTAATAACAGGGTAAATTTATTTGCAATGATTTTTTTTGTGAGAGAAAAAAGCCCGTGGCGCATCTTGTGCGCCACGGGCAGAAGAAGAGATTAAAACGCAAAGGTTGCAGAGAGTGTCCAGCCTTGAGTGGAGAGATCACCGCTTTGCTTAATAAAGGTATTCTGTCCTGTATTGTTAGGTTGCGCAAAGGTTCCTTTGCCTCCCAATCTGTTCACCCTCCAAAACTGGTTTTGGTTGAAGAAGAGATGGTGTTCCCAAGAGAGCGCTAGAGTAAATCCATATTGACACTCACCGAACAGGGTTGACCAGCTAAGGCCAAAGGCGAGGTCCGTCATGCCTTTTGCAGAGCGGAAATGTTCATCAGTCTGTTGGATAATTGTTGTGGTAAAGGGCGCTGTTGTCAGAGAGTTTGTCTCATCTGTATCGAGAGAGAATCTGCCATAGACAATGGAGATCGCAGCATTTCCAAAGAAGGCAAATCCGCGACCGATCATCCAGGTGCTGTTTAACCCTGCACGGACCCCGACTCCTTTGAATTTGCTATCTAGATCCACCAGATTGTCCGTTGGAAATACGGAAGTTGGATTTCCCACAGCTGACCAAGCCCCGCCTTCGTGCGTGATGTCATAGCTTTGCTTAATCCAAGCATAGCGCAGACCTACGTGTGGTCTTAAGGTGAGGTATTTGCTCGACCAAAACTCACGACCGAGCTCTAAATCCACAAGATCAAGACGCAGCTTCCAGCGTGTATCGATATCGGTTGCGTAGAGAATATTATTCGCGGTGATTGCCCCCGCGGTTGTAGAATAGGCAGACCAAAGAGGAAGTAGGGAGCTATTGTCTGTTAAATCAGCCTCAACTTCTTTGCTGGCTCTACCGCGATAGTGTGTCCAAAGGAGCATCAGATCCCAGCCATCGTGTGTACTGTCATACCCAAGTCCAAGTTTAGCTCCGAGTTCCCATTTTGACTTTGGATTCAAATACTCGGCTTCGATGAGATTATTTAAAGGGGAAGGGTCCGTTAGAGTCGTGGCGGGTGCTGCTACGCTATCAGCGATTGCAAATTCCAGTCCATCTTGGTGAGCATTCCAGTAAAAACCTGCCACCTCAACCACGATATCGCCACCACAAGTGTAAGGACGAACTGCTGGGTTGCCAGCCACATTTTCAGGTCCCAAGCAGTAGTCGCAAGGAGGGGTGTCTAGCGAGTAGCAAGGAGCTGCTGGCTCAGGAGCGCATGCATCCATGCTTCCAAAGCCTGGCAATCTCTGGTTGCCCCTAGCATTTTTTTCATGCTCGGCTCTTTGTCTTTCTCTTGATCTGTCGGATGTTTTGTCAGCTGCAAATCCTGTCGATCCGAGTCCAACTAGCGTTAGAGCGATCACGGGCCCTAATTTTTTAAACTTCACGTGCATAGGTTCTCCCAAGGTTATCCATGTCTATTTCAAACTAATAACTGGGAAAATTTATTTACAATGGATTTTTTTGGGGGGAGAAAAAAAGAGCCACGTGCCGCTAGAGAAGCAGCACGTGTCAAAAAGGTCAGGCTTAGAACTCGAAGCGCAAATTCAGCGTGACCCCTTGTGTAGAAAGGTCTCCTGAGGATTTCATGAAGACGTTTTCACCTGTAGTGGCAGGTGCAGCCGCTGTCTGTGCAACACGGTTTACCCTCCACAACTGGTTTTGGTTGAAGAAAAGGTGGTTTTCCCAAGCAAGACCAATGGTGAATCCATAGCGGCAATCGCAGAACATTGTCTGATACTGCACGCCCAAGATCAGGTCGGCAATTCCCTTAGAGGTATGGGAACGCTCTCTAGCCGACAGGATCGTCGTCTCGGTAAAGGGCACGGCGCTAAGAGAGGTGGTTTCCTGCTCGCTGACATGGAACCGTCCATATAAAATGGAAAGAGCTGCATTTCCAAAAATGGAAAAGCCGCAGCGCAAATGCCAGACGGTATCGAGCCCGGCTCGAGGACCTATTCCTTTAAAGTTGTTGTCCATCTCATTTTCATCATTGACATTGGCAAAGGAGCCACCGGTATAGAAAACATTAAAATCTTGGTCGAGTCTTGCGTAGCGCAATCCGATATTTGGTCTTAGAGTGAGGTATTTGCTGACCCAAAACTCACGGCCCAGTTCAAGGTCGACAAGGTCGAGTTTTACAGACCATTTACCTCTTGCATTTGTCGCATTGAGCTGTCCTCCAAATGGATCGGAGAAAGCAGAAAAAAGAGGAATGACCGCATCTGTCCCATCATCGGCTTCAACAGAGTTGGAGGCTCGTCCTTTAAAGTGTGTCCAGAGAAGGTTAACATCCCAACCATCGCAAGGTGAGTTATAGCCAAGGCCGAGTTTAAATCCAGGTCTCCAGTGCGCATGTGGTTTTTTAAACTCTCCGTTAAAGATATTCACAGAACCGTTGGCTGCAGGGGCAGAATTTGTTTCTATCGCATATTCTAGGCCATCTTGGTGAGCATTCCAGTAGAATCCCGCTACTGTGATGACCACATCACCGCCGCAGGTATAGGGGCGCACGGCAGCAGTTGCTGCCACATTTTCAGGGCCTAGGCACTGCTCGCAGCAGCAGGGCTTCTCGACGCTATAGCAGGGTGCTGGAGGAGCAGGTGGTGGGCAATCACTGCTCATCGCATCTGTAGCACTTAAAGATTTGCTGGCAACAACAAGCGAAAGTGCGGCTGCTGGCAAGAAAGCTTTTTTGTTCCAATTCATATCTACTCCTAAAAGTTTTGTCGCGAGAGTTAATTTGTTTTAATTTCTCTCTACATAACTTTAATTTAGTTTATTTCAATTTTTAATTTCAATTAAAATTAAAAAACTTTTAAGAGAACCATCTACGAACAACAAAGGAATGATCTGTGCAATTGCTTGAGTCCCAGAGATTAGCGGGCGCCCGATGCAAAACAGTCTGCACCTCTTCGAGTCGAGAAGTGAGCTCTTGGATTAAGACCCCCCTGCCCCTCAAGCTTTCGATGCAGAGGGTAGGGGTAAGAGCGATGATGACATGACCTTTCCAAACGATAAGATCTAAAGGCTTAAGGCTTTCAACCAGTTGTTTTGCCGTTTTGCCTTGGATATCGAGAGCTTGTCCATAATGGACAAGCTCGGAGCTGTTTCGAGGGGTATAACCCTCTGTCACCTCATAGAGAAGGCCTGAGCAGTCGACCCCTTTAAGGGTCCAGATGAGCTCAAGCTCGAGAGAAATAGGCTTTTTGGGTGGGTAGTAGAGAAGAAGCTCGGGGATGCCTGGGCTGTAGTTGCCTCCCCAAATGTAGGGAGTGCCTACAAGTGCAAAGAGCCGTTCTAAGAGAAGTTCTTTAGGAGGAAGGATTTTTTTTTGTTTTAGGGGTTTTTCAAAAGAGGAGGAGGTAAAGCGCTTGTCGAGGTAGAAAACCTCTCCCGGATACTCCTCCATCCGAACCTCTAAAATGGGGCCATCGAGCTCTTTTGCCACCTCAAAGCCTGTTTCCGGCCAGGCGACCATGTCTACAGCGCGGAGCAGCCCCTGCTCGTCTAAAGGCAGAGAAGCGCCATCGGTTGAGCCAAACACCTCTCTAAAGTGAGGAGTCTTCAGAATGGGGGTAAAGCAAGAGGCAACGACATACCTAGACATAATCAAACAGCTTCAAGTACCATGAACCTATCCGCAAATTGGAAAGGGCTCCTTTTCGAGTCTTTTTTCGTCATTTTTAAAGTCGCTTCTTGGTCTACGTCGGCACCTTCGAATTTGCGGATAGGTTCATTTGTCTAGATTATAACCCAAAAAGCTCGGAGGAATCCATGCGCTTTATTCTTTTTTTTCTGCTGATTGTGTCTGCTTGCCAAAACCCGAAAAAACCGAGCGAGCCCCCCTATGCGAAAATGAATCTGGTCTCCGATCCAAGCACGCTCGATCCTGCAGCGGCCAGGAGCTTAAATGATCTAACCCTTGCTAGGATGTTTTTCGAAGGGCTCACTCGGATGGGGCCAGAGGCAGAGCCGCAGCTTGCTCTTGCTCGCAGCGTAGAGATCTCTGCAGACCTCAAGACCTATACCTTTGAGCTCGGAGAGATGTTTTGGTCAAATGGCCAGCAGATAAAAGCTTCCGATTTTGTCTATGGGTATCGTCGCGCGCTTGCGCCCTCGTTTAATGGAAGTTATGTCTCTTCGCTTTACTGCATCAAAAATGGCAGACAGGTGAAGGAGGGAGCTCTTTCTCAGGAGGCTCTTGGTATACAGGCAATAGGAGATAAAACCTTAGTGATTCATCTCGAATACCCGATTCCCTATTTCCTTAAACTGCTCACGATTCCCGTTTTTTTCCCCATCTGTGAAGAGGTAGACCAAAAGGTTCCTCGCTGGATGCAAAAAACAGAGACCTTTGTGTGCAATGGCCCCTTCTATCCAAAGAAATGGGAGCATGCGAGCTCTCTTCTGGCAACCAAAAACCCGCACTATTGGGATGTGAAGAATGTGGAGCTAGAGGGGATAGAATTTTTGATGGTTACAGGAGAGACGGAATTAAAGCTCTACGAAAAGAAACAGCTCCACTGGGCTGGCTCTCCTTTGTCGACGCTCCCTGTCGATGCCTTGAAGGACTTGAAGGAGAAGGGGGCTTTGCACGCGCGGCCGATCTTGGGAACCTGCTTCATCCGCATCAATACCGAGCGCCTCCCTGACCCTCTGATGCGCCGCTCTCTTTCCTCTGCGATTTCCAGGCAAGAGCTCACAGCACACGTTTTAGCCGGGGCACAGATTCCTGCAAGTGGGCTGGTTCCTCCCGCTCTCTGCAGAGAGAAAAAGGTCCATTTTAGCGATGGAGCAATAGAGGAGGCACGCGCTTTGATGCAGGGGACTACTTCCCCCAATAAGCTCACCTTGACCTATGTAGCCAATGAGCGTAACCATCACCTGACCCAAGCGCTGCAAGAGCAGTGGAGAGGCTCTCTTGGGATAGAAGTTGCCCTTGAAGGGTTAGAACCCAAGATCTACTACGATCGCATTGGGAGGCAAGACTATGATCTAGCTCTTGGCTCTTGGACGGCCGAGGTTGAAGATCCGATCAATTTCTTAGAGCTTTTTAAACACAAAACAAGCGGAACCAATAACACTCTTTGGGAAAATATCGCCTACCGAGATCTTCTCGGAGCTTCTTTTCAGTCCTTAGATCCTACCGAGCGGCTAAAACTTCTCGAGCAGTCGGAAGAGATTCTGATGAAAGAGATGCCGATCATTCCTCTTTATCATTATACGCTACTCTATCTCCAAGATGATCAGCTAGAAGGGGTTGTGATCTCTTCACTTGGAGTACTAGACTTTAAATGGGCCAAGCTGCACGCTGAAGAAAAATGAAAACATTTCTTGCTTGCGCCAGTTTCCTCTTTTCCTCCGTGACTCTTTTTGCAGGGTCTGTCCGTCTTTATAACGACAGCCCCTACAAATTGCGAGCGGTTGTCCGCGCAGCAGATGGGGGCTATGTAGGGGAAATGATCCTTTTACCTCAGGCCTTTAACACCTGGACAGATGACTATAATCAGTGGAGTCCAGGTCCTGCTCGCTCTCAAACTCCCTACACCATTCACTGGTACTGTCTCGATGGCGGCGAGTATGGGATTTGCACCCCGATTGCCACGGGAGCAACCGTTGTGGCCAGCGGCTGCGAAGGAACGCGCATGTGCAAACCTCAGCCCCAGCAGGAACAAAATGCAGGTGATGAGGAGGAGTCCTTAGGTGATCAGAACGCCCTCCCCAATCCAAGCAATCCCTCGA
>Ga0207087_1088_pt1 | contig 20841 bp, 17 predicted proteins | sample Alteio_BWMinHeat_51_FD_153544 | JGI IMG/M metagenome (GOLD analysis project Ga0207087, IMG submission 153544) | Enriched cells from forest soil in Barre Woods Harvard Forest LTER site, Petersham, Massachusetts, United States -... | ecosystem: Environmental > Terrestrial > Soil > Temperate forest >... | reverse complement strand
GGAAACGAAACGGTTGCGAGAGATTTATGATCGCGTGACACCGGAGCGTCTGTGGGATGGGCCATTTCGCGCGCCGCTGGACGGGAAGTTTAAGGGAAGTAACTTTGGGAAGCGGCGAGTTTTGAATGGGCGTCCCGGTACGCCGCACGGCGGCGTGGATTTTCCGGCGCCTACGGGGACGCCGGTGCATGCGGCGCAAAAGGGGCGCGTGGTCCTGGCGGAAGAACTATTTTTTTCCGGGAACAGCGTCATTGTCGACCACGGTCTGGGGATTTACACTTTTTATTGCCACTTTTCGGAGATCGACACGAAAGTTGGCGATGAGGTAGTGGCGGGGACGGTTTTGGGCAAAGTCGGAGCGACGGGCCGCGTGACGGGTCCTCATTTGCACTGGGGTTTGACGGTCGAACGCGCCCGCGTGAATGCGCTGGATGTTCTGAGGGTCCTCAGAATTAGGTAAAGGCCGGCGAGCCTCAAACCCTTGGTGGGCTAGGTTGCTATTCCTGTTGGCCGTGGAAAAATTTGGGCAAAAAAACAACAATCCTTGGACTAATTTCGGATACGCATGGATTGCTTCGAGAAGAAGCCGTGCGTGCTCTGCGTGGGTCGGATCTGATCCTCCACGCCGGGGATGTGGGCGCGCCGGAAATCCTGGAAAGTTTGAAAACCATTGCTCCGGTGGTCGCGGTGCGCGGAAATGTGGACGCCGGAGAGTGGGCCGAAGCTCTGCCGTTGACCGAAGTCATCCCTGCGGGCTCGGCGAGGATCTATATGTTGCATATCTTGCAGGACTTGGACCTTGACCCGGCGGTGGCGGGGTTTCCTATCGTAGTAAGCGGACACTCCCACAAACCCGGGCAGACCGAGAAAGACGGCGTTCTCTACATTAACCCGGGGAGTGCCGGACCGCGTCGTTTTTACCTTCCAGTTACTGTGGCTCGCTTGGACTTAGGTGCTAGGCCCTGGAAGGTGGAGTTCATTCAGCTCGCCGTCGCAAAGTAAGCCAGGCCTGCAGTCTATAGCGTAAGTCACAGAATACAATGGAGTTATTGATCGCTTCAACTGAGCGCCAGGGGACGACCGCGGCCGAAAATGTGTCTGTGGGTTCCCGCTGAGGAGCATTTTGGAAGGCGCGAAACGCTCGGACCTTCGCGTGCACTACCTTAGGGTGGCGTCTTCCCAGAATCTGGTTGAACTAAAACGAGTAAAGTACTAGAGTACCGGAACAACGGGGTGAATTTGGTACCGTCCCGCTATTGCCGCGGCGCGTGCCAAAACCCAGAATACGAACAATGTGGACAATGTTCGTACTCGTTTCCTCGCTCGCGTCGACCGTTCACTTCAGCGTAATGTTCACGAAAGTGATGACGCTGATGCCCGTCCCGTATGGACAGGCTTAGGTCCCCGAGTCGTCAAGTTCATTCGAGAGGTCAGTGTCTCTCATGGCCATACTTCATTTTCGCTGTAAAGAGCGGCGCCGAACGTTGCGAGTAAGTATCACCGTCCCGATAACTGTGCACGGACAGGACGAGAGCGGCGACAAGTTCCGTGTAAAGGCCAAGTCGCACTCCGTGAACCGCCATGGGGCCCTGCTGCAAATCGATCAGACCGTCGTTGTGGGGCAGATGCTCATCCTGGTCAATGAGAATAGTGACCGCACGGTGGAATCCAGAGTGGTTTCCGTCAGGCGCGACCGCGATAGCAAGACATTTGTAGGCGTGGAGTTTACTTCCCCGGATTCAAATTTTTGGCACATGAGTTTCCCGCTGCCAGGAGCGCGGCCGCTGCGTCGCACCCTCGATTCCAAGGCAGCCGTGTAGTTTCTAGAATAAAGGCTAAAGATCGAACGAACTTAGGAGCCCTTTCTTGACCGAAAGGGCTTTTTCCTTTTGTGGCGAGGCGCCCTAAGACGTTTCCTTGGTGCGGCCTTTGTGGCGGATCTCCGTTGCGCCCGGGGCTTGCCGCGCGCGAGGGCTTCGCGCCCTTTCCTAGAGAGCTTGGCAACCACCATGTCGTAGGAATCGCGCAACAGGATTCGAAGCTCGTCGGGAGACAGAGCGTCCTGGGTTTCAAGCGCGACCCACTTGGCGCGGGCCAGGTAGGGCGCGGGAATGATACCGGGGCGTTCTGTTAACTCGGAGAATTTTTCAGGAGAAACTTTGAAACACAGCCAAGTCTTGGCAGGCCTGAGTACCGCAATGGCGTGAATCTTTCCCGCGACTTTGAAAACGAGATTGTCGCCCCATTGGATCTGTTCGGTTGTGTGGGGAAACGAGAGACAGAGATCGCGAATCCAGTCGATGTTCACGGGCGAGCCATGCGGGTGATCCGTTCGAGATTGCCTAGGTTCATTTTTTTTTTAGAAATCATGGTATGGCTGGTGCCCAGGCGAGGCCGTCCACGCCTTGGGTGAGCTTGATCGCTTGCAGGAGTTTGTGGCCGGGTATGTCCAACACTTCGATTGTTCCCGCCTGTGGACAGCTTACGAATGCAGACTTGCCGTCTGGCGTGATAAGCAGTTCGCCGAGTGCGGCGGGAATGTCGAAGGATTCTTCAAGCTTTGCGGTGGCTAGATCAATGACGAAGATTTTGCCGGATGGAGAAGCGGCTAACAATTTGCGGCCGCCGACCGTCGGTGCTGAGGAATACACGGTTGCGGGAAGAGAAATCCAACCGGCGATCTTATTTGTGGAAGTGTCTATGACCGCGATGCGGGGGGTGTCCTGATCGTGGGTGAAGACGCGCTTGCCATCGGCGGAAATCGAAATGCGTTGGACGGTTTTTGCGACGGGGATGACGGTGACCAGAGCGCGCTGCTTCAGGTCCAGCACGCTCACGCTGCCTGCGGCGACGTTGGCGGTGTAGGCGCGGCGGCCATCGGGGGAAATTACGATCATGTGTGATTCGATCGCGCCCGTGGGGATTTCGGCGATGACCTTGCGCGTGGCGGGATCGATGACGTCGACGGCCTTGGCGAGTTCCGCAGTGACGTAAAGGAGGCCGTCGGGGCCAAATTCGGCGCGGTGAGGACGCAGCGGTTTGCCGAGGTCGATGGTGGCGGCGAGTTTGCGTTCCTGCAAATCGACGACATCGATGGTCGCGCCGTCCGTGCCGGGCTTGCCGACGCCGGAATTGCCGTAGATGGGAACGTAGGCGAAGCGAGAGTCGGGCGAGACGGCGACTTCGTGGCCGTTGACTCCGACGGTGACCTTCAGAAGCTCCTGGCGCGTCTCCGGATCGATCAGCAGGGCCGTATGCTCGCGCTGGTTGGCCACCACGAGCATTCCGTGTGCCGCTGGAGCAGGGACGCGGCTGCCTCCGGCGGCCAGAGCCAGGAACATCAAGGAAGCGAGCAGCCACGTAATTGGTGTGGACATAGTTTGCCTCGATTGCTTTACTTTGCCAGAGAAATCGCAATAAAACCTGCCGGATTATACCAGCCTTGCATGATATCGCTCGGGGTTGTTTGCGACTGCCATACCGCAATCGCTGGATTGGCTGAATTGGTTCGGGCCTTTAACCTCCACGTACCGGTCCTGGGATCGAGAGAGGGAGGAGAACATGCTGTTGGAAAGCACGACTGCCAAGATTGCTTACGTTTCGGGACTCACGCTTTTTTTGACTTCGTTGGGTTGCTGGGCCGTGCTGGGGCACCCGGAAAGTTCGCCGGTATCCTCGGAGGCTCATGCCGCGATGACTGACCTGGCCTTCGCCCTGGATGCCGCCCGTCTAGGCATGGCGGAGATCAAGCTCGGCAAACTTGCCGCAGATAGCGGGTCAAGCCAAGCCGTAAAGACTTTCGGAACCCGGATGGTGGCCGAGCAGACAAAAGCCGGCGACAAATTGAAGGAAGCGGCAGCACTGGAGCATATCACGTTGCCAGCAGATCTCGCGGCCAGGGATCAGGCGACGTACGACAGGCTTTCCAAACTGAGCGGAGCTGATTTCGATCGCGCGTATGCGCAAGACATGGTGAAAGATCACCAACAAGATTTACAGGTGTTCGATCGGGAGGCGAAGCGTGGCAAGGATGCCGCGATCCGGGGTTTTGCCTCAGAAACCGTTCCTATGATCCAGCAGCACTTGGAACAAGCGAAAGAAATGCTCAAGACCGTTTCCCCGACAAGCACCCGGCGCACAAATGGAAGCACAGGCCGGCCAACGCGCGCGCATTATTAATGGTTGAAACATAGCTCTGTTTTCGTCTCCGGGCGTTTGACAGATTGACTTCCCGCTAACGATACACCTTCTTACGGACATATGGTGCCCTGGCCATTGCGTGATACCCTGACGCGCATCGCGGAGTGCGTGCATGAAGCTATTCGATAGCAAGGCAGCGATCATTTTCGGCGCGTTGGTGATTTCGAGCGCGTTCCTTAACCTAAAGCAGACCGTTCCTGCAGATGCTTCCCAGAACGCAAGTAACGCAAGCGAGGAAAGGCGCGATTGGCCTGCCTATGGCGGCGCGGCGGAAAATACGCATTACTCCGGCCTTGCGCAGATCAATCGCACCAATGTGAAAGAGTTGGCGGTTGCTTGGAGCTTCGACACTGGGGAACAGGGCGGGTTGCAAACGAGCCCGATCATTGTCGACCGAACACTCTATGGAATCACGCCAGCGCAGAAGGTGTTCGCGTTGGATGCCGAGACGGGCAAACTCTTGTGGAAATTTGACTCCGGAATTAAGGGGACGCAACCGGATCGCGGGCTGGCCTATTGGTCGAGCGAGAAGGACAAGCGCATTCTGGTCGGCGTGATGAATTTTCTATATGCGCTGGACGCAGCTACTGGCAAGCCGATCGAAGCGTTTGGGAAAGAGGGACGGGTAGATCTTCGCGGCGATCTCGGGCGCACTCCAGAACGGCAATCCGTCGCGCTAACGAGTCCGGGCATTGTTTACAGGGACGTGATTATTGTGGGCGGACGGAATCCGGAAACTTTGCCTGCGGCGCCGGGTGATGTGCGAGCGTACGACGTGCCATCGGGGAAGTTGCGCTGGTCGTTTCACACCATCCCGCATCCCGGCGAATTTGGCTATGAGACTTGGCCGAAGGATGCATGGAAATACAGCGGCGCGGCGAACAACTGGGCGGGCATGGCTGTCGATGCGAAGCGCGGAATTGTTTATGTGCCGACGGGATCTGCGGCGTTTGATTTTTACGGTGCCAACCGTGTGGGCGACGATCTGTTTGCCAACTGTCTGATAGCTTTGAATGCGGAAACGGGCGAGAGGATTTGGCATTTCCAAGGAGTGAAGCACGATTTGTGGGATCGCGATTTACCGTCGCCACCAACGCTGGCGACGGTAAATCGCGGCGGCCAGAAGATTGACGCCGTAGCGCAGACGACCAAGCAGGGATTCGTTTATTTGTTCGATCGGGTGAACGGAAAGCCACTCTTCCCGATTGAATATCGGAAGTATCCATCGAGTGATGTGCCGGGTGAAGTCGCTGCGCCCGAGCAGCCCCTACCGTCCAAGCCCGCGCCGTTTGCGCGGCAATTTCTCAGCGAAGCTATGCTGACGAATCGCACGCCCGAGGCGCACGCCTGGGCGCTTGAGAAATTTCGAAAGTTGCGCAGCGAAGGACAATTCATTCCGTTCAGCGTTGGAAAGGACACCGTGATCTTTCCCGGATTCGATGGTGGCGCGGAGTGGGGGGGCTCAGCCGTTGATCCGCAGACTGCAATTCTCTATGTGAACGCAAACGAAATGGCTTGGACGGGGGCGCTCGCACCGGACTCTGGCGAAAGCAGCCCGAAGGCCCTTTACATGAGCCAGTGCAGCGTGTGCCACGGCGAAAAGATGACGGGATCGCCGCCTGCGATGCCTTCGCTGGTCGGCCTAGGAGACCGATGGTCGCCGCAGCAGATTGCGGCCACGATTAAGAATGGCAAGGGACGGATGCCGGCGTTCGCCAATTTTGACGACGGCCAGCTTTACGCGCTCGTGGATTTTCTGGTGAGCGGAAAGTCCAAAGAGCTGCCGAGCTCGGAACCTCAGCCGCCGGTGATGAAGTATCGATTTACGGGCTACCACAAATTTCTGGACCCAGAGGGCTATCCGGCGATCGCTCCACCATGGGGCACTTTGAACGCGATCAATCTAAATACCGGGGAATACGTTTGGAAGAGAAATTTGGGGGAGTATCCAGAACTTGCAGCCAAGGGCCTGAAGAACACGGGTACGGAAAACTATGGCGGTCCCGTGGTGACGGCGGGAGGGCTGGTATTTATCGGGGCGAGCGACTTTGACAAGAAATTTCGTGCCTTTGACAAAGCTACTGGCGAATTGCTGTGGGAAACTACGCTTCCTTTTTCCGGCAATGCCACTCCGGCAAGTTACGCCGTGAATGGTCGCCAATATGTCGTGATCGCCGCGGGTGGAGGGAAGGATCTCAAGTCGCCCTCCGGCGGAGTATACGTTGCGTTCGCGCTTCCGAAATAAAACAACTAAGCCGCACCGTCTTTGTGCGACGGTTCGCGTGCTAGGCGATCAGTCCAACGCGGCAGTCACCGAATAGATCGGCGGGAGATGTGCCGAGAGAACATGCCAGGAATCGCCGGCATCGCGTGTGTGAAACAGCGTTCCGCCGGTTGTGCCGAAGTAGACGCCCGCGGGGTCGCGATCGTCGGAGGACATCGCTTCGCGCAGGATGAGGTCGTAGGCATCGGACTGCGGGAGGCCCTTGGTCAGAAACTTCCACGTCTTGCCGCCATTGCGGCTGCGCGCCACGCGGAGTTTGCCTTGGGGGACATAGCGCTCTTCAGGTGAAACGGTGGGAATCGTGAAGAGCGTGTCTTTTTCAGCGGCGGGTACGGCCAAGCCGAAACCGAACCGCGAAGGAAGGCCCTTCGAGATATCGATCCACTTCTCGCCCGCAAAATCGCCGCGGTAGACACCACAATGGTTTTGCTGGTAGAGCGCACCCGAATTGCGGGGATGCGCTTTCAGTTTGTGGACGCACTGGCCGACTTCGGGAAATTTTTCGGGGCCAAAATCGACAAGGACGTTTCCGTTGAACACTGACCACGTTTTTCCAGCGTCGCTCGAGCGAAACGCTCCTGCGGCGGAAATCCCAACGATGAGGCGGCCTTTGCCAAGGCATTGGATCGAGTGCACCATCATGCCGCCGGCTCCGGGATTCCACTTCTCGCGCGTGGGATGATTACACAGGCCCGGTACCATCTCCCAATTTGCACCATTGTCGCCACTGCGGAAAAGCACGCCGGGATCCGCGCCTAGATAAACGGCGCCGGGTTCGTCCGCTGCGCCGGGAGCGATATGCCAGATACGCTTGAGTGTGGCATCCGGGAGGTCCTTGAGTTCCATTCCTTTTTCGGTCACTTGCCATGTTTTGCCGGTGATGCCTTTGACCTCGAGTCCCTTTTCCGAGATTTGCCACGTTTTGCCGTTGTCCGTGCTGGCATGGAGATGGGGACCAAACCAGGCATTGCCGACCGCAGCGTAGTGGCGCTCCGGCTCGCGAGGATCTTGCGTAACATGATGCACTTCCTGGCCAGCGAAAAACGGGCCAGCGCAGTTCCATTTCTTGCGATCTCTTGAGGTGAACGCAAACGCACCTTTGCGAGTGCCGACCCAGATTCTTATAGCGGGTTGACGCGCCATGGAGTTCCTCCGGCAAGGGAAGTGACTAGACCTCTAAGGACGACGGTAATGTGTATTTTATCGCACAAGCTCAAGCGGGCAGGAGAAATTTAGCAACTTTCCGGCCCTCGCGCGTTCATGTTCCTGCGACGCCCTCACCGCCTTAACGAAATGGGAGCTCCAAGAGAGGGGACGGCACGGCTGCCTAACGGGGTATTCTCTGATTGTAAGCTCGTCAAGAAATTCTCCTGTTCATGTTTGAAACGATGGCCTATGAAGGAGGTAGTGTGGTGGCTCGCGTGAGCCGGACCTGCCTTTTTAGCGCGTTTGCCGGGTTCAGGTGGCCGTTCGTCGCGGCAAAAGTGCCGATGGTGGATTGAGGAACTCACGGCTGTCCGAGCCATAAATCGGACGAGGAGCAGTGGTTCATGAAAACGAGAATCCTGACTGTATTTGCTGTAGTGGCGCTGGTCGTTGCATTTGCCTATACGGCGTCGACTCCGGCCGCTCCGAATAAGGCCAACGCGAACGCCGTGCCCACGGCGGTTCCACAACCGAGCACGGCGACAGCAACCGCGGCGGAACCGCATCCGGAAATCCACGAGGCGATTGCTGCGCTGCGTCGCGCCAAGGAACACATGGAGCACGCTGCGCACGATTTCGGCGGGCACGCGTGCAAGCCATCCGGGCGACCGATGTGGCCATTCACCAGCTCGAGGATTGCCTTAAGTACCACAGCGACTAAGGCTTAACCGCAATAGTTCGCAGCAATCTCCAGCACCGCCCGGAGGGAGTTCTCCGCCGGACGCTGCTTTTTTTTGGTCCATCTCCGATCGCCAATAGCGAGATTGCCGCTCTAAGGGAACAATCGAAGGCCCTAGCTGTATTACAATTCGCGCGCTTGCGGTGTGCCAAGGAGAGAAGCCGATGTTGGATCGCAGACGATTCTTGAGTGCTTGTTCGGGAATGGGGCTGGGAGGGACGCTGTTTCCCGGAGTACTTTGGGCGCAGTCGCAGTCGCAAGGGGCGGCAAAGATCACCAAAGAGATGATCGACAATGCGGCGGCCATCGCGGATGTGCCCATCCCTGAAGAAGCCAAAGAGATGATGCTGGACAACCTGAACCAGCAAGCGAAGGGTTACGATGCGATTTATGCCTTGCACATTCCGAATTCCGTTGCGCCATGTTTGATTTTTGATCCGGTGCTTCCGGGGATGAGATTTGAAACGGAGCGGCGGCCGTCGCGGATGTCGAAGCCGTCGGCGATCGCCGCTCCGAGTACGCCGAAGAATATACAAGATGTGGCGTTTCGGAGCGTGCGCGAACTGGCCGAATTGGTGCGAACTAGAAAAGTGTCCTCGGTCGCGCTAACGGAGATGTATCTGGAGCGGTTGAAGCGCTACGACACTACGCTGAAATTTGTGGTGACGTTGACCGAAGACCGGGCGCGGGCGCAGGCCAAAGAAGCAGACCGGGAAATCGCCGCAGGGAAATATCGAGGGCCGCTGCACGGCTTGCCCTGGGGCGCGAAGGATTTGCTGGCTGCGAAGGGTTATCGGACGACATGGGGCGCCGGCGGTTTCGAGAACCAGATGATCGACGAAGACGCTACGGTGGTGAAGCGGTTGGATCAGGCGGGCGCAGTGCTGGTGGCAAAGCTGACCCTCGGTGCGCTGGCGCTGGGCGACAACTGGTTTGGCGGCGTAACTCGGAATCCCTGGCATCCGGGGCAAGGGTCGAGCGGATCTTCGGCAGGTCCTGCCTCCGCGACGGCTGCCGGATGCGTGGCCTTCAGCATCGGGTCGGAAACGCTCGGGTCGATTTCGTCGCCTTCGACGCGGTGCGGCTGCACGGGCTTGCGACCGTCGTTCGGCCTCGTGCCCCGGACTGGGGCAATGGCGCTCTCCTGGAGCATGGACAAGCTCGGGCCTATTTGCCGTGCGGTGGAGGATTGCGCGCTCGTTCTCGAGGCTATTTACGGGCCAGACGACAAAGACCCGACCGTGAAGAATGCGGCATTCCATTGGGATGCGGAGCTGGATTGGCGGAAGCTGCGAGTGGGTTATCTGAAGGCGGATTTCGAGCCCAGGCCGCAAGAACAGCCGCAAACGGCGACAGAAGAACCACCAGCAACTCCGGAAGAGCAAAAAAAGCGAGACGAACAGAAGCGGCGCAGGGAAGCTGCCCGGGCGCGCGCGGAGTACGACAGAAAATACAACGACGCGGCGCTCGCGAAGTTGAAAGAGATGGGCGTCAATCTCATTCCGGTAGAAATGCCGAAGTTTCCGTACCAATCCATGGTGCCCATGTTGTCGGCGGAAGCGGCCGCGGCGTTTGATGCGTTGACACGGACCGGCAAAGATAAATTGCTCACTTCACAGAAGCCGTTTGACTGGCCAAATTCGTTCCGTTCGGCGCGGTTCGTCCCGGCGGTCGAGTACATCCAGGCAAGCCGGGCTCGGCGGATGGCCATGGAGGCGGTTCGAAAAATATTCGAGGGGGTTGACATCATTGTGGCGCCGACGAACGGCGGCGAACAGCTCGTCATCACGAATTTGACGGGGCATCCGTCCGTGATATTGCCCAACGGCTTCCGCGGCGATGATGCTCCGAAGCCGCCGACAGACGATCCCAGCGATTTTCAAAATGCGGGTGGGCCCGGAACGCCGGTAAGCCTCACATTCCTTGCGAATCTATACGGGGAAGCGAAGCTGCTTGCATTTGCACGCGCCTACCAAGATGCGACGGGATTTCATCGTAAGCACCCGCAGTTGTAGTCGCCAATGGCAGAAGACTGATGTCGTTGATCTTAAGCTGAGTCGGAAGGCTAGTCATATCTCGTTTTACCTTGCGTGATGCCCATGGCCCGCTCGGTAGCCTCCAGACGCGAAAATTGCGACGCGATTTGAACCATTTAGAGTTCAAAGTCGTATAAATGCTCAGGCGGCTGCAACGCAGCGAACGGTGATTGGCGCGAGTTTGGAAACAACTGGTACTGCCGGTGATTGACCAGCGCCACGGCGGGAAGTAGGATTCCCGCAACCGGCGCCCTGCCTGCCCATTCGCACGAAAAGGAGACTCTGTGTACTGCTCAAAATGCGGAAGCGAAATTTCGAACGCGACGGCGTTCTGTCCCACGTGCGGCCAGGCGGTCACTGTCCTGGTTGCTACAGCCGCTTCCCCATCTGCAATGACCATTCCGCCGATGCCGCCGACACTGATGGCCCCGGCGAGCGCGGGGTATGGCGGCGTGGCGTACGCCGGTTTCTGGTTGCGGTTCGTCGCTTACATTATCGATGGAGTCGTTTCTGGGCTGGCATTTCTGATTCTTCTGATCCCTCTCTTCATATTGACGGGCGCAGGAGCCGCGCTGAGCAAAATTAGTTCCGGCGAGGATATCAGTGACAACGTGGCCACCTTCTTGGGTCTCGGGTTCCTCTTCGGGTTTCTTGGAATCATATTTCTCGTGAGTTGGTTGTATTACGCGCTCTCGGAAAGTTCATCCTGGCAAGCTACGCTGGGGAAAAAGATGCTCAATCTGAAGGTGACCGATATGACCGGCCAGCCGATTTCCTTTGGCCGGGCTTCGGGTCGCTTCTTCGCGAGAATAATCACGCACATGATTCCTCTCGCGATCGGCTACATCCTGGCGGGCTTCACCGAGAAAAAGCAGGCCATTCACGACATGATCGCGAGCTGTCTGGTATTACGCAAAGTCTAGAGATATTTTTCTAGATGACCTTGTGGAGACCGCCTCGGAGGGATCGCCCCCGACTCAAGCGTGACGGACGGATTCCATCGGGTCGGCCTCGATCCACGGCCGTGCCGCGGAATACGCCGTGAGCACGGTCAGCGCTCCCATAGTGAGCCCGACCGCGAGAAACACACTCCATTCCACGGGATGAATTCCATAGAGCTGTGAACGGACGAGTGTGCTGGCGATGACGCCGCCAAGAATTCCCAAGCACACGCCCGTAGCCGTGACCACGCTCGTCTGGCGCAAAATCATTCCCCATAGATCACCCGGCGCGGCGCCAAGGGCGACCCGGATGCCCAATTCCTTCTTTCTTTCGCTCACGGAGTAGAAGACCGCTCCGTAGAGCCCGACCGCCGCCAGAACAAACGCTAGGCCGCCGAACGCGCTGGTGCAGACCAGCGTGATTCGGGGGACGTACAGCGAGAAATCCATCCAGTCGTCCAACGTCAGGGTCTCGAAGAAAAGTTGCGAGTCCAGTTTCTGCATTGCGTCGGACATCGACGCGAGCCATTGATGCGCATTGCCTTGCGTCCGCGCCAGGAGGTAGACAATGGATTGGTAGCGCTGATTTAGGTCGAAATACATAAATGGCCGAGATGGCTCGTCAATATCGATATATTTGCCGTCGCCGACCACACCAGCGACAGTAACAACTTGATTGCCGCTTCCGATTCGCGCCGTTTTGCCGATAGGATTCTCGCCGGGCCAATATTTTTCTGCCATCAAGTGATTGATGACGATCACCGCGGGGGCTTCTGCCGTGTCCGCCGCGGAGAATGCACGCCCTGCCAGAACTGGGATTCCGAGTGTGGAAAAGTAATTTTGGTCAACGGCCTGGTAGGAAACGTTGGCTCCCTGCTGGTGCGTATCGGGCAAACCTGCCACGTGAACCTGCTCTGTGCTTCCGCCATTTCCGCTGAGAGGAAGATCGCTAGACAGGCTAATCGACTCCACGCCATAAATCTGCGCAGCGGCGTCTGGCATTCTCCGGTACATGCTTCGTCCCTGTTTTTCGGAGTAACCATTGGCTCGCAAATCCAGCGTCAATATCGCGACGTTGCGCGCTGAGAATCCCAGATTCACTCGCTTGAGATTGTTCAAACTGCGAAAACACAAACCCACACCGATGAGCACCACAGTGCAAACGGCCACTTGGATCATCACCAGGGCGTTTCGAATCCTTCCCTTGCGCGTTCCACCTACCGCGATCTCTCCGCTCAGTGCTCCCGCCAGATTCGGTGCCGAGGAATACAGCCCCGGCACCAGGCCCGTTGCCAGGCCGGCTAGAAAAACCAGAGCCACGGTCACTGCCGCGACTCGGATGTCCGGCCGAAAATCAATCGTTAAGGGAAGCACTCCAAGCCCCGGGATATAAGGCTTGAATTGCATCAACTGCCTAAGTCCTAGCGAGGCCAGCAAGAAGCCTAATATTCCACCACCAGCCGCGAGGAGCGTGCTGTCAAGCAAGAGATCGCGAATCAGCCTCACGCGCGTCGCTCCCATTGCCGCCCGCACCAAGATTTCATGGCGGCGCGCGTTCGCCAGCGCAAGCAGCAGGTTGGCGACGTTGGAACAAGCCGCGAACAGGACGAGCGCCACGATGGCGAGAATAATCGCCGAAATCATTTTTGCGGAAGAGACCGAATCAACAGGCAGCATGGTCGTTTCCGTCAACTGCGCGACGCGATCCTTGTTGGTCGCTGGATAAGCCGCGGCAAGTTGTTTCGACAACATTTGCATGTCCGCCAGGGCTTCGGGACGCGTCACTCCAGGTTTTAACCGCCCTACCAAGCCCAGAATATGGTTGTTGCGATCGGTCCGCCAATCTTGTGCCTGAGGATTCATGGCCGCGCCTGTGGAAAGCGGAATCCAGAGATCGGGGAGATCGCTGAAAATAGTTCCCACGAAACTTTTCGGCGCGACTCCGACAGTAGTTAGAGGCGTGCGGTCGACAGTAATGGTCTTTCCTACAATGTTCGGGTCAGCTCCCAGCGATTTCCAGTAGGAATAACTCAAGACGGCCAACGCGGAAGGCTTGTTGTCCTCGCCTCGAGCAAACACCCTTCCCAGAATGGGTTGTACTCCAAGGACGGAGAAATAGTTATCCGACACCGCATTTATGAGCCCGGATTTCGTTCGGTGCTCATAGCGAATGGACACCATCGAAATCGAATACGGGAATGCGGAGACGTCCGAGAAGACATGGTTGTTGTCGCGATAATACGTGTAGTCGTCGTAGTTGGTGCCGCTGAACTCTTCCGTTGGCGTGGTTGTATATACCGAGGCCAACTGCTCGGGCGCAGGAACGGCGGGAGGGCGCAGCAACAGCGTGTTGAAGATACTAAATCCCACCGCGCCGGCGGCCATCGCTATGGCCTGGGAAAAGATTGCGATGGAGGTGAGTCTCCAATGCTTCCGTAGAATCCGCAGTGAGAACCGCATGCTAGACCAGAGCGCCATCCGGCCCCTCCGTTTTCAGGCTTGGCTCGTCAAGAGCGTGCCTCGAGGCTTGCGAAAGTCGAGCCCGTTGTTCTGCCAGATGCAATTTGGGGACTTGGAGTTGCCGCGGCGTTTGATTTCCAGGGCAACGGCGCCGCCATGCGCTTTTCGTTGGTCGGACCTCCCACAAATGTTTAAAGACCCTTCTGCATGGGGTAACCCTTCTCGACCCAATCCGCAGCGAAACTTGTCGGGAGGACCAGGACGCGTACCTGGGTGAAACCCAGGTCGCGCACAGCCGTGTACGCGGGCCGGATGTTCGGGCAGCGATCGAACGGGCAGCATCCGCAATAAATCACCAGATTCGTGGAGCGCGGCAGAGCGCCAGCCCATTTTCTCAGTTCTGCGAGACCTTCTTCTTTAGAAGCCGTGCCGTGAAAGGACGCTCGAGGAACGTGGCCACCCTCGAAGAGCGTGTGAAAGCCAACATAAACAATGGCCGGAGCGGTTGCGCCTTTAGAGTTCCCAAGCTCGCGCACGAGGTCGGCGGCTTCGAGGACTTGCGCCTTGCTCCAGGGTTCAGCTGTCTTTTCTTGATTCACTGCGCCGCTTTGGTTCGATCGGAGAACAGGCGCAAGGAGCATCGTGGCGGAAATTCCCAGCAGCAATATTGCCGCGCCTCTCGGAACGGTAGACGGGAAGAGCATGCTTGTACGCCTCCGCACACGATTGTAGAACCAAATCGCAGGAACGGCGATGCGCTTCCACCCGGACCACGACGCGAAAACAACTGGGTTTAACCAAGAATTATTTTTTGAGCTCGGCCCGCGTACGCTGCAGTTTGAAGGCGGTTGTGCGCAGGGTTTCCGGCACGTTCTTGTTGGTCGTTAACTTCTTGAGGTCCATGACATTACACATCGGGAGCATGTGCAGGGAAACGTCCAGCGGCGTCTTTGGATTGTTGAGAAGATTGCGCACGACGGCGTAGTTTTTCCTAAACTTGCGGTTGCTGGCGATCAGCCGAAGAATCTCGTCCGTGAGGCTGGTCATGGTGGCGAAAGCCTCGACTTCCTGATCCGTCAAGCGGGGCGATTGCAGCACGGCGCGCTGCACGACCTTGTTCGAGTCGCGAATCAGTGTGCGCCGCGCCTCGGATCCGCCTTTGATAGCGAACTGCACACGCTCGGAAACGTTCATCTTTGCGAGCCGCATAAGAAGCGTCTGACGCTTGGCCACGTCCGGCTCGGCTTCGGCAGCCGCTTCCGCAAGAGCTGCTTCGTCAATGGCCGATCCCATTAGTTCGTGAAGCTGATGCTTCTGGTCCGCGGTGATGGACGAGGAATGCTCGAGCGCGGCCGCGAGAGCCGCGGACTCGCTGACGCGCTCCAACTCTTCCATGAGCGCCGTGATGCCGAGTGGTGAAAGATGGCGGGCGACCGGGACCAGGTGCTCGGCTGCACAATTTCTGTTCTGCACCATGGCGTCGCAGACGCCGGGCTTGTCCGCAAGATGTTTTCCGGCGTAGGCAAAGAGCGCGGGGATAGCCTTTTCGCGCTTCAGGGCCTCCACGAAGGTTTCTGTCGGTTGCGAGAGGATGGCTTGCTGAGCGCGCTCGGAGACCATCTCATCGGCATCCCCGGCGAGCACGGCCAGGATTTCCGCGCGATCCGCGGGCATCAGATGCGCTCCGCCAGAGCAAACTGCGATTTTACGCTCGCGTGGAGCGCGGCCTGCGCGAAGGTCATCGAGAACTTCAGGGCTGAGGGTTTCCACCGGATGCCAGCCTCAAATCTTTCTGGCTCAACACTATTGTACCGGAGGCTCCGGGCGTTCTAACGGGCGGCATGGCTCGTCCGTTCAATTCCAGCAACACCGCCGAGGAATCGGCCGCGGTCACTGCAAACTGCTGGCCGGCGGAAAAGTGGCGCGTTTCTCCCGCGGGAAGTTCCGCATCAAGCAGCAACGCGCCGTCGGCCAGGATACGCACTCGCGTGGCAGCGGAAGTGGAAACGGCAAGGTCCAGAGGAACCGCAGCCGAAGAAGTTACGTTGTCAGAAGAACGACCAGCAACGGAAGACGACGCTGGCCCGGCTTGCGTTTGGGTTCGCGGAGGCAACAAAGAGGACGATGAAGATTCTTTCGCGGCGCGATGCGCGGCAAAGCGCCGCCAACCATAAATTCCGCCGGCAACGAGCCCGCCGAGTACGGCGAGCAACGCGAGCACAGCCAGAATCGGAACCCAAATAGGCGGGCGGGGAAGCTGGTTCTCATAAGGCTGCGGAGCGGGCATGCTCGGCTCGCCATGAGCGAGGTCATATTCGGCCAGCAGATTTTCTTCATCGAGGCCCAAAAAACGCGCGATGGCGCGTACAAATCCGCGGTTGAAAACGCCGCCGGGGAGTTTGTCCCACTCTTCGTTTTCGAGGGCTTCCAGGAAGCGCGGACCGATGCGCGTGGCCGTAGTCACTTCCTTCAGCGTAACTTCGCGCATCTCGCGCTCGCGCTTCAGGCGTTCGCCAAAAGTTCCACTGGCCATGAATCGAACCCTATCCTCGCCGTGGGGCAACGGCGCGATCGAACTTCCTGGCGATCGCAAGCAAGCCGGCTGCGGCGGGCGCCCCATTTTCTCTGCCCTTTTTATTTGGATGACCGCTACGCAGGCAGCACAGGTGTGACCGCAATACGGTTCACTCACGCGCGACCCCAGTCCGGTTCCGCGCAAGGGCGAAAAATTCCCTGGACGAAACTATAGGCGGTGTCGCGCAGCAGTGTCAAACAATGGGAATACAGCCAGCAAATTTATCTCCAAGATGGCCATCCGGGTTTCCGTCTGGCTGGTTTGGCGTGCAGGCGTTTGAGGAATGCGAAGAAAGGCCCAGGCTATTGCTCCGTCGAGAGGGCGGATCGGAAGTGGATGGAATACTGCGACACGCAAACTAACGAAGCCAGGGTCAGCCCAAATCCGAGGTGTCACCGCAACGATGGCCTGCGCCACGACGCCACCCCAAGCGATGGCCCTCCGATCGAAATAGCGGCAGGGTTCGCTAAATCGGGTGATTTCCCAGACGGGGTACAACGCGTCCACACCCTTTATCCTTGGTGTTGTGCGGCGATCATATGGCCGCACTCGTGAATCAGAATAACGCCGTAGTATGCAGCTAGAACGGTGACCGCCAGCAATGCTTCCTCTAGATCGCCAGGCAAAATCAGTGCTCCGATAAGGAACACGGACCAATGGGCAAAAACCTTCACCTCTCTGATTTGAATTACCTCAAAATGGCTTGTTGAGCTTCTGAAGACGCATTGTTTTAATGCTACTTGTCGGTTGGACGGTGGCACAGGTGTAACAGCAGAGTTACGGCGGAACAAGACTGTCGTTCGAGCGCAGGCGGCTTGCCCGCAATACCAGGGTATTAGGAGCGCATTTTGGAACAAAGAGTAACTCAGCGCAACGACCTCTGCTGGGCCCTAGCGCTGCCCCACGCAGGATTCTGGATCCGATTCATCGCGGCCATCATCGATCTGCTTGTTCTGGTGGTGCCGTTCGCGGTCTTTGTTTCTTTTTTTGCCGCCGGGATGGGAATCTCGAATCCGTTCTTCAATCATCGTGCGGGAACACCTCTCAACGAGACCCTCACGCAGTCCGGACCGACTTTTCTTGTCATCTGTCTTTGTTTCTTCGCGGCCGAAAGCTGGCTGTACTTTGCGCTTTCAGAAAGCTCCGCATGGCACGCAACTCTGGGGAAACGCTTGTTAGGTCTTTATGTAGCCGACGCTGCCGGCGAGCCGTTGGATTTTTGGCGAGCTAGCTTGCGTTTCTGCAGCGGCCGTCTGCTAGCGCACGTCCCCGTCTTGGGCGGCTATTATTTCGTGATCGACTGCCTCTGTGTGGGCCTGACCCGCGGCAAACGCGCCATCCACGACATGCTCTCCGGCTGCCTGGTCTTGCGCGAAAGCGCTCCTAGCTCATTCAAACGCTGACGCAAAAGGCCCGTCGGTACGCCCCGTACCCACCGATGGCAAGATGGCCACGCCTGTACCACGAGATTCTTGCGCCTCTTTTTGCGAGGCGCCTATACTGGCAAAGATTCGAGGACCAGCCCCGCATCACCGTCGTGGTGTTGTCTTCCGCGGCGGCTAAAGTCTGGCCTGTAAAACTCTGGAACCAGGGATCAACTGAGCGTGGACGAAGTCAAACAGTTTCCAGCCGTGGAACGCCGCCGCAATCCCGCGGTTTCCGCCGAGCAACGCGAAGCGGGCGAAGTCGCCATCTTCCAGGAGTTGGGGAAGGCGCTGACCTCTTCCCTGCAGCTCGACCAGGTTCTCCGCACCATCATGGAGAAAATCGACGAGTTTCTGCGCCCGGACAACTGGTCGCTTCTGCTGCTCGATGAAGCCAAACAAGAACTCTACTTCGAACTGGCCGTCGGCAAAGCTTCCCAAGCGCTGAAAGACGTTCGCATTAAGGTGGGCCAGGGAATCGCCGGCTGGGTGGCGCAACACGGCGAGACTGTGGTCGTGGCGGACACTTCGAAGGACACTCGTTTCTTCTCTCAGGTCGACGAGAAGACCAAGACCGAAACGCAATCGATCGTTGCCGTCCCTGTTAAGTTCCGCGACACCTGCCTGGGGGTCATTGAGCTGATCAATTGCCTCGGCCCAGAGGGTTTTGACGAGCGCGACCTCAAGCTTCTCGAAGCTCTTTCCGACTTTGCAGCCATCGCACTCGAAAATGCCCGGCACGTGAAAAGAATTCACGAGCTGACCATCACCGACGATTGCACCAGTCTGTACAACGCCCGGCACATGGGCTTCATCCTCGAGACGGAAATCTACCGTTCGCAACGCTACAATTATCAATTCTCCCTCGTGTTCATCGATCTCGATCATTTCAAGCAAGTGAACGACACACACGGCCATCTCGTCGGCTCACGCTTGCTCGCGGAGATTGGCAACGCGCTGAAGGCTCATTGCCGCCTGATCGATTTTGCGTTCCGCTATGGCGGCGACGAATTTGTGATTCTCCTGCCGCAGACTCCCAAAGACAACGCGCTGAATGTAGCGCGCCGCCTGCACAAGCTCGTTCGCGAAACGCGCTGGCTCGACAACGACGGGTTGGGTATCCGTGTTACGCCGAGCCTGGGCGTGGCGTCCTATCCCACCGATTCGCGCACCAAAGAAGGGCTTTTGCACCTCGCCGATGAGGCCATGTACCTGGTGAAAAATACGAACCGGGACAGCGTGGCCGCAGCAAACATCGGGATTTTGCCGGACACTACCCCGGCTGCCGCTGCGGAAACAGCCGGCTAGTCTACCTAGCGATCCTCCTCTTTACTGCTCTCCATCTTCTATACAGTCTCTGAGAATTTTGCTTAACTGAATCTATGCGAAGAAGCGAAGCGGCGCGGTATGCGCGCTGGTCCGCGGCTGTGGCGCTGCTGCTGGCCTGCTTGACGGCCGGCGTGTATCTGAAACGCGGCTGGCAAAGAATCAGGGAGCGAAGACTTGCCCCACCGGCGGCGCCAGTGAACGTGGAAAAGCAATCCAGCGGGCTGACGTTTTCAAAAATGGACGGACCGCACAAGATTTTCACCGTCGAAGCGTCGAAGTCGACCGATTTCAAGGGCCAGGGCGCTAGTCTGCTCGAAAACGTGAAAGTCACGATGTTTGGAAGAACAGGTGAGCGGCGCGACACGATTCACACGCAAAGCTGCCAGTACGGAAAAGGAACTGGTGGCGTCACCTGCAGTGGAGATGTTCGGATCGATTTAGAAAGCGCGGCGGACGCGGACCGCAGAGCAAGAGATCCCGCAATCGAACCGCAGATCGTACACGTCGAGACCCGCGGAGTGATTTTCGATCAGGCCAGCGGCAGAGCAATAACAGACCAACCCGTCACGTTCAATTTTCCCAACGCGAGCGGCGATGCCGTGGGAGCGGAATACAATTCGCAGGAAGGGACTCTCCGCCTGCTCGAAAGCGTGCGGCTGAGACTCAAACCACCAACGAAAAAAGAGTCCGGGACGAGGCCCGCGAAATCAGGAACAGCCGAGGAAATTCTGGTAACCGGCGCAACTCTTGACTTCGGCCGGGATGCGAAATTGCTCCACATCCTGGGCCCGGCCGAAGCCGAATCTCGCACGACTCGGCTGACCGCCGGAGATCTTACGCTCGAGTTGGACTCCGCATTTCGCGCGCGCAGGCTGCTGGCCAGCGCCGGCACACTTGGTAAGCCACCGGAACTGACCGCGCAGCGCGGCGCTGACTCGATGCTCATGGACGCGGATAGGATGACCGCACTTTTTGCCCCGGAAGGCTGGGTCGCCCGAGTCGACGGAACGGGAAGTGTGCATGGCTCACGTCATGGCAAAGATGAGGAGGGCGAATTCCACGCCGACGCCGCGGCGCTCGATCTATGGCCTCGTGTGAACCAGGCCAAAGAGATGAATCTCAATGGCGGAGTTTTTCTGAGGACGCGTATGGCCAAGAGAGGCGATGCGCGAATCCTCGAGACGGGAGCGCTTCGCATGCAGTTCAGCGAAGCGAAAGAGAGCCAAGCCGGCAAGCCCACGAACGCGGAGACACTTACGGCTGGCAGCATGGAATGGACCGACGCGGCACCACAAGCAAACGCGGCGCCAACACGCACGAAACTGCAAGCTGACAAGCTGCAACTGGCGTTCGGCGAAGAAGGCAAGCCCCAGCGGCTGGATGCGGCGGGTAACGTGCAAACGGAGCGCTCCATTGCCGGTCGCTCACTCCAGACGGCTACGGCCAGGAACGGAGTAGCGCGGCTTCTCGCCACCGGTGGATGGTCACAGATGGATCTCGAAGGCGACGTGAAGTTGCAAGAAGCAGACCGCAACGCGCAGGCGGATCATGCAACCTTCACGCGGGCTGCCGAGACCGCGCTCTTGACCGGGAAAGCTGTCGCGCGTGACGCGACCACCGAGACGCATGCTCCGCGAATCTTCTTCACCGGAACAAGCGGTGACATCCGCGCCGAGGGCGGCGTCCGCTCCACGGATTTTTTGCCCA
>Ga0207087_1073_pt2 | contig 20859 bp, 16 predicted proteins | sample Alteio_BWMinHeat_51_FD_153544 | JGI IMG/M metagenome (GOLD analysis project Ga0207087, IMG submission 153544) | Enriched cells from forest soil in Barre Woods Harvard Forest LTER site, Petersham, Massachusetts, United States -... | ecosystem: Environmental > Terrestrial > Soil > Temperate forest >... | reverse complement strand
CTGCTCTTCATGCAGCTGCTCAACAGGGTCAGGTGGAGATGGCGGAGTGGCTCTGTAAAAAAGACCCCTCCCTGATCGGGAAGTTTAGAAAAGATGGCTTGACTCCTCTTTATGCAGCTGCTCAACAGGGTCAGGTGGAGATGGCGGAGTGGCTTTGCGAAAAAGACCCCTCCCTGATCGGGAAGTTTGATAAGAATGGCTGTACTGCTCTTCATGCAGCTGCTCAACAGGGTCAGGTGGAGATGGCGGAGTGGCTCTGTAAAAAAGACCCCTCCCTGATCGGGAAGTTTGGAAACGATGGCTTCACTCCGCTTCATGCAGCTGCTCAACAGGGTCAGGTGGAGATGGCGGAATGGCTCTGTAAAAAAGACCCCTCTTTGCTCGGAAAATTCATGAACAATGGCACAACTCCGCTTCATTCAGCGGCTTATGGTGGTCGTGTCGAGATGGCGAGGTGGCTCTGTGAAAAAGACCCCTCTCTAATCGGGAAATGTGGAAACGATGGCGAAACCTCGCTTCATTCAGCGGCTTATGGTGGTCGTGTGGAGATGGTAGAGTGGCTCTGTAAAAAAGACCCCTCCCTGATCGCGAAGTTTAAAAACAATGGCACAACTCCGCTTCATTCAGCGGCTCAAGGTGGTCGTGTGGAGATGGTAGAGTGGCTCTGCGAAAAAGCCCCCTTTCTATTCAGGAAATTTGACAAGAATGGCGAAACTCCACTTTATTCAGCTGCTTTTGGTGGTCATGTGGAGATGGCAAGGTGGCTTTGCGACAAAGATCCCCCTTTGCTCGGAAAATTTAGAAACGATGGCTATACTCCGCTTCATGCAGCTGCTTTTCAAGGTCATGTGGAAATGGCGAGGTGGCTCTGCGAAAAAGACCCCTCCTTGCTAGGAAAGTTTACAAAACTTGGCTCGACTCCGCTTCATTTAGCTGCTCAAGGTGGTCATGTGGAAATGGCGAGGTGGCTTTGTGAAAAAGACCCCTCTTTGCTCCGAAAGTTTAGAAACGAGGGCGGGACTCCGCTTCATTTAGCTGCTCAAGGTGGTCATGTGGAAATGGCGAGGTGGCTTTGCGAAAAAGACCTCTCTTTGCTCGGGATGACTGCGAGCGATGGCTATACTCCACTTCATTTAGCTGCTTTGCATGGTCATGTGGAGATGGCGAGGTGGCTCTGCGAAAAAGACCTCTCTTTGCTCGGGAGGATTGCGAGCGATGGCTCGACTCCGCTTGATGGAGCTGTTCAAGAAGGTCATTTGGAGATGGCGAAGTGGCTCTGTGAAAAAGATCCCTTTTTGATCGGGAAGTTTAGAAGCGATGGCTCGACTCCGCTTCATATAGCTGCTGCTATTGGTCATGTAGAGATGGCAAAATGGTTCTGCGAAAAAGACCCCTCTTTGCTCCGAAAGTGTATAGAAGACGGCTCAACTCCACTTCATTTAGCTGCTTTTCAAGGTCATGTGGAGATGGCGAAGTGGCTCTGTGAAAAAGACCCCTCTTTGCTAGGAAAGTTTACAAAGGGTGGTTGTACACCACTTCATTCAGCTGTTTTTAAAGGTCACTTGGAAATGGTTCAATGGCTCTGTTCTAAAAATCCTAACCAATGTCTAGTCAAATGGTTTAATGATACCCCATATAAACTAGCTAGCAAATCCACTCACACTGAAGTTGCCAAGTGGCTAAAGGAAAATTTTCCAGATAGCTGTAAAGAAGAGCAGTGCATTCTTTCTTAGTCAAGAGAGGTTCAAACTATAATCTCTCACCTCTTTCGGCGGGCCAAAGACCACTTGCTCCTCTACAAACACCACCTCTTTCACCTCATCTACGCCAAGCTCAGAGAGCCTTTTTCTGAAGAACCTAAACAAGAAGACCAAAAACAGCAGAAAGGATACTCAGACTGGACTTTGTCTTGACCGCACCTCCCATGAGCTGCGATAATGTCCGCAGTTGACCTTTTTATTTAAGGAGCAATGAGCAAATTATGGCCATCGAGCGCAGGTCTTTTTTCATAAACTTAGAACCAATCACAGTGCTAGGCATCAAAACCCACCAGAAACAGATTTTTCGCATCTATACAGGGAAAAACGACAAACCACTTCTTTTTGTCGCTGTAGCAGGAAAAGCAGGTGGATGTGCGCTCGGAACAATTTTTCAGAAATCGGATAAGAAATGGATTGGGAAGGTAGGTACCCCCAGAGGAGCTTTCCGCAGCGATCCCCTTAGCATTCGAAGCCGCACCAAGAAAGAGCTCAACCTAGATACGATCTGCGAAAAGCTAGCCTACGATCTTTACAAGGAGCTGGGAAGGGGTCTTTTCTTTGTTCCAAAAAGCCGCTTATCTCTGCAACCCATCATGGATCCGTTTAATACTGACCATTTCCTTGCTGTGGAATGGGTTAGGCAGGGGATCCTAGATTCCTTGAAAATCATGTCTCGTTTTGTAGAGGGATACCAAGACTTTGAAAAAGCCAAGACAGAAGATAGAGGGGAGGTGATAGCTTTCATGGAGTACATTAAGCGCTACAAACGCCCTCCTGAGACATTGCTTACTCCAGAAGGAAAAAGTGTTCCTTTGAAAGGGATGATGAGTTTACTGGCTGTCGGCAGATGTCTTGCTGATACAGATCTTTTAGGAGGATCGGGAGGCAATGCAGGCTTTAAGTGGATAGGAGATGAGAAAGGAATTCAAGAGGCTCAAGCTGTAAAAATCGATCCAGGAGAATCCTTTAAATTCATCCGCGACCCCAAACTAGAAGAAGTTTCCATGAACTGGGTGATTAACACAGAGGAGCATCTCGGGCACCCCGATTATCACCTAAAAGATCGGCGCAACCTTCAAACCTCCAATAACAATAGGGAAACAGTCATTGTTTGGTCAAACCTTACGCCTTCTCAGCAAGAGGAGTTTTTAGCCACGCTTTTTAACTCCAGCCGCTACCTGCGATCCAAAGATGTCCTCCATTTTCTCTTTTATCGTGAAGGGGTTTTTAATCGCAGTGAAACAGAGTGTATCCCTGAAGCAATTGCCTACAGTTTTCAAGCTAAGATGGAAGAATGGATGAAGCGACAGCTCAACATTTATGCTGTTGATTTAAAAGAATTTAAACAATCCCATCCCGATCAGCTCATCCGCGTTCACTACATCGATAAATGGGGAGAGCTCTCTCTGCCCATGACAGAGGAGACCTTCCCGATTCGAGAGCTATTCACACATCTGCGTATTGCCAAGGAAGAAAAAACAGACGCAATCGACCTCGACCAAGGTGAGGAGACTTCTTCGATGGGCAGCTGGCTCTCCCTTGGGCCTAAAGTGCGCTTCTTAAAACTAGAAGAGCTTTTCCATCCGAATCAAAGTGCTGAGAAAATCCTCCTTACAGGACAAGCTGGGACGGGTAAAAGCACGATCTGCCAAAAAATCGCTCATGATTGGGCCTCGGGAAGATTGTGGAATGATCAGTTTGATGCTGTTTACTGGCTCCCTTTGAGACAATTAAACCCAAAAGAATTGACTGAGAGCTATTTAGATCTATTCCTCGCAAGCGCTCTTTCTCAATTGATTTTCCAAGAGGGCCTTACTCCTGTTCAGATTTTAGAGCTGGTCAAAAACAATCGATCAAAAAGCTTGATCCTGTTCGATGGGTATGATGAAGCCTCTCCATCACTCAAAAAGGTCATCGTCAGACTGATCCAAGAAAACGGGTACAAAATCCTTTTAACCTCTCGTCCTGGAACGACCGATGATCTAAACCCTTATTTTACTCTCAGGGTTGAGAATCTAGGATTCTCAGATGATCACATTGAAGAGTACGCAAAGCTATTCTTCTCACTGGGCACAGAGACAAAACATCCCCTGCCTTTTCTGCAATTCATTCGAAAAAACAGGAATTTATTCGATCTAGCGCATATCCCCCTGCAGCTCCAAATGCTCTGCTCTCTCTGGAAGCAAAAGAGCGAAGGATTTGCCTCTAACTTAACAGGCCTTTATAAGCAGATGGTCGATCAGTTGGTTCTGTGGAATAGCAGAAAGTTCAAGATTCCTAATTCGCAGGAGATCTTGTTACTCTTCGGGCAAATTGCCCATCGCAGTCTTTCAACCAGCCAGCTGATTCTCTCTAAGCAAGAGGTAGAAGAAAGCTTAAAGGGCTCTTCTTATACAAAAGAGGATCTTGTAACAACAGGACTTCTCAAAGAGTTGGAGGAGGGTAGTAGTTATGCTTTTCTCCACCTGGGCTTTCAGGGGTATTTAATTGCTTACGCTTTTGCAAACAGAAGCTGGGAGCAGCAGAGGGAGTTTATTCTAACTTGTAGAAATAACCCCCAATATCATCAGACTTTAGCCTTTTTATGCGGGATGCTTTTTCAATCTAGTCCTCAGGCGATTCCCTCTTTTTTTGAAGCTCTTTATGATCCTTCGACCGACTCTTCGCCAAAAGAAAGTCTCAGGCTTGGATTTCAATGCCTAAATGAGACGACTCAGTTACGCACTCTTCCGGCTTTTGACTCTTATCTAGCTAAAAATCTCTCACTTCTCTTCGATCAGGATAATTCTTCTTTTTATCAACAGACAGAGGCACTTAAATATCTCTATGGGAAACACCCAGAGCTTCTTGAGAAGGCCGTTAATAAATTTGGCTCAACCCCATTTATTTGGATATGTTACCTGGGGAATGTAGATTTAGCAAAATGGCTCTGTGAAAAAGACCCCTCTTTGCTCAGGAAATTTAGAAAGGAAGATGACTTGACTCCGCTTCATGCAGCCGCTCAAAATGGTCAGGTAGAGGTGGCGAAGTGGCTCTGCGAAAAAGACCCCTCTTTACTCGGAAAGTTTAGAAACGATGGCCACACTCCGCTTCATGCAGCTGCTTATGATGGTCACGTGGAGATGGCAGAGTGGCTCTGCGAAAAAGACCCCTCTTCGCTCGGAAAGTTTAACAGAGATTGCTGGACTCCGCTTCATGCAGCTGCCCAAGGTGGTCATGTGGAGATGGCGAGGTGGCTCTGCGAAAAAGACCCCTCTCTGATCGGAAAGTTTACAAACGATGGCCATACTCCGCTTCATGCAGCTGCTCAAGGTGGTCATATGGAGATGGCGAGGTGGTTCTGCGAAAAAGGCCCCTCTCTGATCGGAAAGTTTACAAACGATGGCCATACTCCGCTTCATTCTGCTGCCGAAAATGGTCATGTGGAGATGGCGAGATGGCTCTGCGAAAAAGATCCCTCCCTGGTCGGGAAGTTTGGAAACAATGGCTCGACTCTGCTTCATTCAGCTGCTCAAGGTGGTCATGTGGAGATGGCGAGATGGCTCTGCGAAAAAGACCCCTACCTGATCGGGAAGTTTGATAAGGATGGCTACACTCCATTTCATTTAGCTGCTCAAGGTGGTCATGTAGAGATGGCGAAGTGGCTCTGTGAAAAAGATCCCTCTTTGCTCGGAAAGTTTAGAAATGATGGCTATACTCCGCTTCATGCAGCTGCCCAAGGTGGTCATGTGGAGATGGCGAAGTGGCTCTGTGAAAAAGATCCCTCTTTGCTCGGAAAGTTTAGAAATGATGGCTATACTCCGCTTCATGCAGCTGCCCAAGGTGGTCATGTGGAGATGGCGAAGTGGCTCTGTGAAAAAGATCCCTCTTTGCTCGGAAAGTTTAGAAATGATGGCTATACTCCGCTTCATGCAGCTGCCCAAGGTGGTCATGTGGAGATGGCGAGGTGGCTCTGCGAAAAAGACCTCTCTTTGTTCACAAAGATTACTAGCCATGGCACGACTCCGCTTCATGCAGCTGCTTATGATGGTCATGTGAAGATGGCAGAGTGGTTCTTGGAGATGGCAGAGTTGCTTTCTGAACAGATGCATGCCGTGAGCTCGACTTTGCAACTTTTTGGGCCCGCTTGGCCTCGCCTATTAGCTCTCGGACGTTTGACCAAGGGCCCTCCAATCTTGCTCATTTGGCTGCTCGGAAAGTTTAACAGCTCCGGGACCGCGCTTCATGAAGCTGCCCGAAAGGGTCATCTGGAGATGGTTAAATTGCTGTGTTTTAAAAATCCTCAGCTATGCCTAGTCACGTGGAATGATAGGACTCCATACGCAGAGGCTATGAAGTTTAACCAAACTGAAGTTGCAAAATGGCTAAAGGAAAATTTTCCTGATGCCTGTAAAGAAGAGCACTGCATTCTTTCTTGATAAGGACACATTCACGGGGGGTAGGGATGGTAGGAGAAATATAGGATAGGCAAGATCTGGCGCGATATGGAAATGCATGTTTTTCGTTATTTTGTGGATCCCGCCGACGTTTCGTCGACTTTGTCCTGGTTGCAGAGAGCGTTGAACTCGACTTTAGTCAAGAGAGGCTCGAACTATAATCTCTCATCTCTTTCGGCAAGCCAAAGACCACTTGCTCCTCTACAAGCACCACCTCTTCCACCTCATCTACGCCAAGCTCAGAGAGCCTTGCGATGCAGCGCCGCACAATTTCTTCAGGAGTGGAAGCGCCTGCGGTCAGTCCCAAGGTATGCACCTTTTGGAGCCACTTGGGATCAATTTCCTCTGCATCGTTGATCAGATAAGCCGCTTGGCATCTTTTTTCGGCCAGTTCCTTGAGTCTATTCGAGTTAGAGCTTGTCTGGTCCCCGATCACCAAAATGAGGTCGCACTGGGTAGTGATTGCCGCTAAGGCCATTTGCCGATTGGTGGTGGCATAACAGATCGATGAGCTCGGAAGCGTTTCAATATGAGGGTACTTTTTGATCAGAGCCTCTGTGATAGGCTTGACATCGTCTAGACTCAATGTGGTCTGAGTTGTATAGAAGAGCTTCTGGTTTAAGGGGAAAGTCAATTTTTCGACATCGGCGAGGGTTTCAATCACATGTGTCACCTCAGGCGCCTCTCCCAAGGTCCCGATCACCTCCACATGGTTGCGATGGCCAATCAAAAGGATCTGGTACCCTTTTTCAGCATAGCGTTTCACCGCAGAGTGCACTTTTGTCACAAGCCCGCAGGTCGCATCAATTTCAAAGAGCTGGCGCTCTTTGGCCTTTTGCCGCACAGAGGGAGGGATCCCATGCGCCGAGTAGATGAGCCGCCCGCCGATTGGGACCTGCTCGAGATCCTCAATAAAAATCGCCCCCTTAGCTTTTAGAGCCTCGACCACGTGGCGATTGTGCACAATCTCATGCTTGACATAGATCGGTGCTCCCCAAAGCTGTAGGGCTTTTTCTACCGTCTCGATTGCCCGCACCACCCCTGCGCAAAACCCGCGTGGTTTAGAAAGCAGTAGCTTCATCCCGACTGAACATCCGCAGCGCAGCGGAAACCATAAGTGCCATTCATACTGCCCGGATTATTGCGGTGGCGGTGAGCAAACCGCATATCTTCTTTGAGGCTTTTCCAGCAGCCGCCGCGGAGCACCCGGTAGACCCCTTGAAGAGGACCTTTTGGATTATCTGGCTCTTGGAAAGAGGTTTCGTAGTAGTTATAGCTATACCAGTCGGCACACCACTCGTAGACATTGCCAGCCATGTCATAAAGACCAAGGCCAGTTGGAGGGTAGCTCATGACAGAGGTGGTGTCAGAGCTAAAGAAGTTGGCCTGAGAGCGCTCAATTGCGACCCCTGTCGGATATTGCCCCTCTTCCACTCCTGTGGATGCGGCAATTTCCCATTCAGCTTCTGTCGGCAGCCTTTTCCCTATCCAGGCAGCGTAGGCCAGAGCTCCATACCAAGTCACTCCCACTGCCGGATGTTTGAGATACCCCGATTCGACAAGGAGCTTGCCGGCTACTCGTCTGATACGCGAATCGCGCAGGCGAATCATGTCGCTGTTTTGTGCATCTTTTTCCCCGTCCATCACCTCTAAAAAGCGGACAAACTGTTCATTTGTCACTGGGTAAATATCGAGCGCAAAAGAAGAGAGGGTGACCTTGTGCCGTGGCATCTCGTCACGCCCGCCCTGGTTGCTCCCGCGGAAATAGGTCCCCGATGGAATCACGACCATTTCTGTGAGCAGAGGAACAACGCCGCTTTTCTCCTCTTTTTTTGGAGAGTAGGTTGCAACAACTGGATCCACATGTAAAGAGGCTGCGGGATCGGGATCGTACTGCGGCCGAAATAGCTGCTGGGGTCTGAGAAGAGGTTTGGCTAGATTTTGCTGCAGAGCAAGGAGAGAAGAGAGCTTTAAAGGACGTTTTTGCGGATCTCTTTGTAGACAATAGGTAAACAGTTCATTCCATGGCGCTTTGGTAGGTAGCTCAAAAAGCCCGATTGGATACTGGCCGGTGAGCAAGAAATAGAGCAACACTCCAAAGAGATACTGATCACTTGCGGGCCCTACAAACCCTTCAGGGGGAAGAAAAGCGCTGTAGTGCAAAAGAGAGGGAGAAGAGCCCTCGTCTTGTCTTGCCTGTAGCACCTGGTTAAAGATTTTCTTGCAAAGATCGGTAGACAGAGCTGTTTCACTGATCAGCAAAGAAAGACCGACATCTGCCACGCAAATAGTGGTTCCATCGAAATAAATATTTTCAGGAAAAATCCCGCAAAAGCAAGAGGGCCTGGCCGCGTGCAAATAATCGAGCAACTCCGCGAGCTGCCCTGCAATCTGCAAAACAAGCTCGGATGGTTGCTCTACCAGCTCCAAGATCTTCATTCCCTTTGGCAGGTCAGTTAAAAGAAAATAGTTCCCGTCTGCTTCAGAAGCCCCAGAAATGGCGAGCAAATAAGGGTGCTCTAGCCTAGCTAGACTAGAGAGCTGCGCTTCAAAGCGCTCTATAAAATCGCTTTGCGAGGAAATTTCTCTTGGGAGAAGGGTGAGAAGTTGTCGCTTTTTGAGGTAGCGATGCTCGGCGATGAAGCGCTCCCCTAAAAGAGAAAGCCCCTGATATTCGATGAGCTGGTAGTCTCCCAGCTGCTGCTCTGCAAAAGTTTTTGCCGTCGTCATAGTTTTGACAAAGCCTCTATAAGGGCCTCTTTTTCAGTTAAAGGACTTAAACACTGCTGGCCCTGGCAAATATAGATAGTCGTTTTTCCAGATACTGGCAACTGCTCTTTGCAAAAAGGAAGCAGCTCTTCAAAAAGAGGATCTTTGTCTTCTTTCCATGCAAAAGAGGCATGTGGAGAAAAATGGGCGGCTAGAAGATCTAAGAGCTCCTGTTTGCCTATCCCCTCCTTGCCAAGGGCAATCAGAACAAGCGGCGCCTTCCGATCTAAATAGCGCTGCAAAGAGAGAAGGTGATAACAGGCACCTGGAGGGAAGGTCTCGATGAAGCTTTTCGCTGCTTTGAGCACGCTCTCCGCACCTAAGAGATATTTTTCTTGCTGTGTGATCTGGTAGAGACGCAAAAGATTTTCGGTGTGCACTGCGTTGCCAGAGGGCTCCGCCCCATCGTAAAACTCGCATTTGCGAATCAAAAGGTGAGGATCGGCAACACTTTGGTAATAGGCCCCTTCTGCTGATTTGAAAGATTTTTCCACCTCTTCTGCCAGCTCGACAGCCCACTTCAGCCACCTCGTCCCCTGGCCAAGCTCAAAAAGTGTGAGAAGAGCGCGAATGAGAAAGGCATGATCCTCAAGACCTGCGACAAAACGGGCCTCTCCCTCGCGATAGCGATGGAGCAGCTTGCCCTCTTGCTGGAGCTTGTCTTGGATAAAACTAGCGGAGGCAAGAGCTGCCTGTGTATAATCTGCTCGCTTAAGAGAGGCTCCTGCCCGTGCAAGAGAGTGGATCATGAGGCCGTTCCAGGAAGTGGTGATTTTATCATCTTTAAAAGGATGTGGTCTTTGCGATCGCTTCTCTAAAAGTTTTTCGCGCGACGCCTGTAGCCTTCTGCTGACCTCCTGTGGAGGCTGTCCAATCTGGGAGGCAAACTCGCTCTCGTCCATCTCTATGTAGAGGATACTGCGCCCCTCAAAATTGCCAGGCTCCTTCACATGGTAGAACTGGCAGAAAAGATCGGCCTCCTCTTTGGCTAAAGCACCACTGACCTCTTGCGGGGTCCAGGTATAAAACTTTCCCTCATGCCCTTCGCTATCGGCATCCTCAGCTGAAAAAAAGCCACCCTCAGCACTCCTCATTTCGCGCATGGCATAGTCGCATACTCTCTGGCAAATCACTTGAAATTTCTCTTCTTTTGTAAAGAGATAGGCATCGAGATAAGTTTCGGCCAAAATGGCGTTATCGTAGAGCATCTTTTCAAAATGGGGAACAAGCCATTTCTGATCGACACAATATCTAGCAAATCCCCCTCCGATCTGATCAAAGAGTCCCCCTCTTCGCATCATCTCGAGAGTCAATTTCACATAAAAAAGGCAGCGACCATCATTATGGGCCTTCGAGTACTGCAGAAGAAGTCTGCTCTGATACCCAATGGGGAACTTTGGCTCTCCCTTTAAACCGCCATACACCGGATCGGCGACATCAAAGAGCATCTGAATCGCCGCATCGAGAAGAGGGCTATCTGGAAGCTGCTCCCCCTTGCTCGTCGAAAGGCGACCAAATAGCTCCACCATTTTATTGGCCTGTTCGATCAGTTTGGGGCGCTCCTCCCCACTCCAAAGCTGCTGGATCTGTTTGGTGAATTGATCGAGACCAATGAGTCCGCTGCGTGTCACAGGAGGCAAATAGGTCACGGCAAAAAAGGGCTTTAAATCGGGTGTTAGCACGAGATTGAGAGGCCAGCCACCTGGCGAGGCCATCAGAGCCTGGGCAAATTCCATATAAATGGAATCGACCTCAGGATGTTCCTCTCGATCGACCTTGATGTTGATAAAGGTATCATTGAGCAATTGCGCAATTTCGGGATTTTCAAAGGACTCGGACTCCATGACATGGCACCAGTGGCAAGTCGCATACCCAATCGACAAAAAGATCGGCTTATCCTCTTTTCTGGCCAGGTCAAAGGCTTCACTTGTCCAAGGGTACCAATCAACGGGATTGTGCGCGTGTTGCAATAAGTAGGGAGACTTTTCCTTGATCAGCCGATTGGTAAAGGCCATATGGTTACAGTAGTCCTATGGCTTTTGCCAGAAAATAGGCAAGCAAAACAGCGAGCGCTGCAAGAGAGCCCCAAAGCAGACTTGGAAGCCATTTGACCCCTCCGCTCGCGTTGCCTCTTGTCTCCAAAGTGCCGATGCCAAAAGCAAATTCCTGTCTTGTAGCGGGCAGACGAAAAGCCTGGGGATACTGGCTCATCAAAACTTCCATATCGATGCCCAAAAAGGTGCCATAGCTTTTGATGAACCCAAGAGCATAGATACTAGAGACGAGCTCTCCGATTTTTCCCTCCTCAATTGCCTCGAGGTACCCCGAGCGAATCGAGGTCGCATTCTCAATTTCTTTGAGCGAAAGATTTAGCTCCGTCCTTCTTTGACGAAATAGCGAGCCCACACGGCACATCTCTTCATTCATAAATTTCTTTTGTATAGATGCAAAAACCTACCATAACCGACAGGGGTAATATTGCCAATCTCCAAAAATGGCCAAAGTCCCGTATAATGGGTTTTTAGGCAAATAACTTTGTATCGTGCCTGTGCCTGTGCCTGTGCCCGTGTGCGTGCCCGTGCCCGAAGGAGTCTTGGATGATGTGGCGCAAAAACTCATGGATCATTCGGGCACGGGCACAGGCACGCTTTAGAAGAAATTTTAGTTAAAACGCCCTAATTACCGCCCATGAACGACTGTTTTGTCACAACCATTGATCTAAAGCTCGCGGACAAGCTGCGCGAGGACCTGCTCTCTCAAGGGTTTACCCTCTCGACGCCTCCCTACACCCTCTTTGCAGCGAAAAAACCAGGAGTTTCTTGCACTCTGTACGAATCTGGCAAGCTCACTGTGCAGGGGAAAAACCGCGAGGAGTTCCTCTCGTTTTACCTCGAGCCGGAAATCCTACAATCGCTCGAGTTTACCCACCCAGAAATAGCATTAGATCTTACCCCGCGCATTGGAGTCGACGAGGCGGGTAAGGGCGATTTTTTTGGCCCTTTATGCATCGCCGCTCTATATGCCAGCGAGCAGGGGGTAAAACAGCTGCTCTCTTTGGGTGTGCGCGATAGCAAGAAGCTTGGAGACAAAACCGTTTTGTCTTTAGCGAGCAAGATTCGCCCTCTTTTCCCCCACAGCATTGTGCGCCTTTTCCCTTCGAAATACAACGAGCTCTACGCCCGTTTTGGCAACTTGAATCGCTTGCTAGCTTGGGGCCATGCAACCGCAATTGAAGAGCTTGTAGAGCGCTCTGGCTGTCACACGATCATCATCGACCAGTTTGGAGCCGAATCTCTTGTCGAAACAGCGCTCAAGCAAAAGAAGCTCTCTGTAAACCTCACGCAGCGCCACCATGGAGAAGCCGATCTCGTAGTGGCAGGAGCCTCCATCCTCGCCCGTGCCGCCTTTTTGCAAGGGCTTGAGGAGCTTGGCAAAAATCAAGGAGTCGAATTGCCCAAGGGGGCTTCTAAGCAGGTGGTCGAGGCAGGCCGCCGTCTTGTGGCCAACCATGGGGAAGGGATTTTGCAAAACGTTGCTAAAGTGCATTTTAAGACGTATCAGGAATGCTTAGAGAGCTTCTGATTAAAAACCTCGTTCTGATCGAGGAGACTTCCCTTTTTTTTGAAAAGGGCTTTACCGTCATTTCGGGAGAGACCGGAGCCGGAAAGACCGCTCTTGTCACTGCCCTTCAGCTCATTTTGGGAGAAAGAGTCGATCCCTCTAAAGTGAGAAATCCCGAAGAAAGAGCCCTTGTGCAAGCCGCTTTTGAGCTAGAAGAGAACTCTCCACTCCTCCCTCTTTTCGAGGAAATGGGAATGAAAAAAGAGCGCTCTCTGCTCATTCAGAGGGAGATTTTGCCAAACGGCAGAAGCCGTGCTCTTGTCTGTGGCGAGCTCATTTCTCTCTCGCAGCTTCAAGCTCTTGCCCCACACCTTCTTCTCCTCTGCGGACAAAGCGCTGGAGAAAGACTTAGAAACGAAAGCTCTCATCTTGAGCTGCTCGACCAATTTGCTGAAACAAAAGCTCTGCAAAAACGATTTGCCTTGAGCTGGGCCGAGCAGAAAAAAGGGCAAGAAAAGCTAAGTGATCTTGAGGCAAAGGCAATCCCTGCCCAGACCACCTTGCAAAGGCTGCGTCTTGAGCTAGAAGAACTGGCGGAGGCAAATCTTCAAGAGGGCGAAGAAGAGCGGTTATTTGCCGAGTATGAGCAGCTGCTCCAGACCGAGGAGTTTTTGCAAAAAAGCGAGCAGCTTATGCAGCTTTTCGAAGGAGAATTGGGCCTGCTTTCTCAGCTAAAAGTTGCGGGAAAAATCGCGCAGGCCCTTTCCCTCGACCTAGATCCCTTAGCACAAATGCAGAAACTCTCTGTAGAGCTGCTCGGTCAGACCACTCGGTTCCAGACAAAACTAGAAAATAGCCCCGAGCGACTCCTTGCCATCGATGAGAGGCTCAAACTGATCGATCGTCTCAAAAAACGTTATGGGAAGCCCCTTGCCCAGCAGCAAACAATAAAAGCCTCCATAGATGAGCTAGAGAGCCTCGAGGATCAAATTCTCGAAGCCAAAGAGTCTCTAGAGTGTTTAGAAAAGCAGACAAATCTCTTGGGGGAAGAGCTATCCACAAAAAGAAGAGAAGCAGCCTCTCAGCTCGGGCCCGCTCTCTCAGCCCAGCTACAGCTGCTCAATATGCAGGGAGCAGAGGTGGAGATGCGCCTTACTGCCACTGCCTATACCTCTATGGGAGCGGAGAGTGCGGCACTTTACTTAAAGGCAAACCGTGGGGAAAAGGCAATTGCTGCCAGCGAAAGCTCAAGCGGCGGGGAGCTGGCCCGTTTATTTCTTAGCTTAACCCTTTTGCTCGCAGAGAAAAATGGCCCTGTCACGATGATCTTTGATGAAATCGATGCCAATGTCGGAGGGAAAACAGCCACAGTTGTCGGAGAAGAGCTCAAGAAGCTTGGGGCATCGGTTCAGGTCATCTCCATCACCCATTTTCCGCAGCTGGCACAGCTTGCTGATCAGCACATTCGCATCTCTAAAACTGAAAACAAGGGACGCACAGTGACCCATGCCGAGGTTCTAGATGAAAAAGAGCGCAAAATGGAGCTTGGCCGTATGCGCGGTTGACGAGTTTCTCCTTAAGGAGTTAAGCTATGAGAACCTCATGAAAAAATGGACTCTCTTTTTTTGTTGCTCCTCAATTTCTCTGCTCGGCTCTGACTACACCTTTGTAGACCTAAACTCCCCTTGGCACTTTGGGGCAGAATTCAATATCACCCCCCAAACCCGCCCCTGGCACTTCGATACAGATGTGGCCTGGATCGGCAGCGCCAAGGTACACAGTCCAGGCTCTGTCAAAGGAAGCCATATCCACAACGGCACGGCTTTTGCCTCTTTCTACTATTCGCACTTTTTAAACGAAACAAACGCTCTTTCGTGGCAGCTTGCCTATAACTACATGCATTTTGGCTGGGAGGCCAACCCGCGCTTTAGCCAGGAGAATTTCCACTATGGGATCGCCTCTTTAGCTTGGATCTCCCATGCTATGGAGGATTGGCGCTGGGTCGTCCTGGGAGGAGTGACAGCTAACTTGCAGATGCTCAATGAGTTTGGCAAATCAGCGGTTGGCTACACCCTGATCTGGGGTCGCTTTGCCTATGAGCTGACCTTTGGCGTCCACGTCGGGTTTTTTGGCTACGCAGGGGTGCAAAATGGCCTGCTCCTTCCCATCTTAGGGATCGACTGGATGATCAGTGACAAATGGAAACTCAATGCGGTTCTTCCCCTTGAGCTCTCACTTGACTATGTCTTCTCCAAAAGATGGCTCACCTCCCTTTCTTTCGCCACTTTTGGTGGCCCCTACCGTTTCCCCTGGCGCTATAAGGGGGGTAATGAGAAATTCCACGATGGCATTTTTAAGTTCTATTCGAGAGGAGTCGACCTGAGTCTCACCTACACCTACGAGACGACAGTAACTGGCAGACTGGCAGCCGGTTACAACTTTGGCGGCTGGATTCTGATCAAAGATCGCCACGACCGCCACAGCAGGTATTACAAGTACAATGGCGCCCCCTACGCGGTTGCCGAGTTTTCTGTAACTTTCTAATTCTTAATTAAAAATAAAAGTATTTTAATTTGCTTGAGTTTTTAATTTTTTACTTATAATATCAAATTAAGCAATAAACTATTCAAAGGCGCTTTATTTATGCCAACTAAAAGCAGCTCAGAAAATCCGTGGCTCTATATCTTTGTAAAACCGCGAGCTACTATAGCCTCTATTGTCAGTAAAAACCCAAGATTTCGCCTCCTAACCCTCTCCTGGCTTCACGGGATGCCGGTGATCTTGCACTTTTGGCAGAATATGACAATTGGGACAAAAGCTGATCTCTTCGGCACGGTTCTAATCGGAGTGCTGCTCTCCTTCCTCGTGGGATTCTTAGGGATTACAATTGGGAGCGCTCTGATCTTTTGGGTGGGAAAATGGATCGGCGGGCAGGCGCCCTTTACAAACGTGCGGGCAGCCGTTGCCTGGTCCAACGTCCCGAATGTGGTGACCATTGCGACCTGGATTCTGCTCTTTGCTGTGTTCAAACGAGACGCCTTTAACCTTGAGCCCTTGCTCTCGGGCGCAACTGTAGCTACATTCTCCCAAGGTCTACTTCTAGCAAGCGTCCAAGTTCTGCAGCTGATTGCCTCGATCTGGTCTATCGTGATTCTCGTTAAAGCTGTGGCGCAGGTGCAAGGATTTTCAGCTTGGAAAGGATTACTAAACGTCCTGCTGCCCATTTTACTACTCATTGCCTTAGCTACTTTGGCCGTTTTTTTCATCGCACTTGTCAGTCACACAGGTTCGCAGGGATAGGTTTAATTTTTTAGAGGAGTTACTATGAAACAAGTCAAACAACTACTGATCGGGGTTACAACTCTCTTGCTGACAGGTATGACCCCTGCTACCGCTTGGATTGGCAGTAAAGAGATCAAAACCAAAGGGCAAGAGCTCCAAGGCCAAGGCTGGACTGATTTTCACTCCGTTGCGGGAAAATGCACGCTCAAGTTTCCGATCGCTCCTCAGCACATCTCAGAGAAGATGAGTGCGGCCAAAGAGGGCTACGATCTAAAATACGATGCTTACGTCTGCAATCTAGAGAAGAAAAACATCTTCATGCTTCTCATTGCTCAGTATCCCGATTTTGTCGACCAATCTCTTGCGCAGATCTCTCTTGAGGGCTTCTTAAATGGGATTTTAGCCAATAATCCGAGCAACCAGCTGCTCTTTGCCGACCTTTTGCTCGTAGAGGGCCACCAGGCGCTTGATTTTTTCATCCGCACAGGCGGTATCTACTTCAAAGGGCGCGCTGTCATGGTGAAAAACCACCTCTATCTCATGGCCATGGAGTGCGAAGTACAGAATTACGACGAGGGTCGCTACAACTTCTTCGTCACCTCCTTCAAGCTGCATAAATAACGCGGGGTGTGCGAGTTTTCCGCTTCGGAAAACTCGCACATGCATTTTAAGAGCCTAGCGGCTTTGTTGCGTAATTGACTTTTCGATTTAACACTCTTAAAATAAAATACTTAACCACAGAGCTCGGTAGAGTAAGGAGAGGCCAGGGCCTCTCCTTACTCTACTGGTTAAATATCTTATTTTTAGCAAGTTGCATGCTAAAAACCAGTTGCGCAACAAAACTGAGCCTAGCGACAGTGTCTACGGATAGATTCATAGAAGACCCTGGCGATTTTCACCTATTTTAGTATAGTTAATGGGAACCCACCGATAAGTGAATTAAAGCAAAAACCAATAGATAAGTAGATTAGATCTTTTGTCTGATTCTGATTTTTTCTGTGTTCGTTTTCAACTTTGTAAATTAAACAACAGATCAAACCTATTAAAAATAACCCAAAAACATGCTCAAAGTTTTTCTTAGTAATCCAAAAAACGAAAGCGTACAAAAAAACTCCTAACAAAAAGAAATTGCTATTTCTAAAGGAATTTCTTTTTTTATTCATTCAGAAAATCAGTTTTCAAAGCTTCTTGGGTACGTCACTAACAGCTAACTGCATAATCAATAGAAAACTCAGGAAACACTTTCTTAATCATGGAAATAATTTTCAATGTAGGATTACATCTTCGTGATTCTAGTCTTTGATAGCTGTAGATTCTATCAAACCCCAGTAGATCAGCCACCTCTTTTTGAGTCATTCTATGCTTAATGCGATAGTATCTAACAAGGAAGGGAAAAGCAATTTCGGGATCCAAAGCCACTTCAACTACATTTTTAGATTTTCTAATAGAGTCATCTGGAAGCGCAGCTAAATCTTCGGAGTCCGCTGGCTCACGAACATAAAGATTCAAAGCCTCTTTCATTCTTTCGTGAAGCTCGTCAATTGAGTCCCCTTGAGTGATACAACCCTCTAATTCTATGCATTGCGCAGAATAACCGTCTTCCTCTTTGTGAATTCTGAAATGGTATTTCATCTTGTTTTTCCTCCTGCTGCCTTTAAAATTTTTCTTAAAGAATGTTCTGTGCCGGGTTTTAAAGTTTTATCATTAGGAACAATAGCCATTGGACAGCCCTTCTTTCTGAGTTTCCAATGACTGCCCTTGCCTCCTCCAGGAACAATCTCATATCCCTCTCTTCTGAAGAGCTTAACCATATCTTTCCCGCTTATCGGCACTTTCAACCCCGCTTACAGATATCCTACATGTTACCTAATATAATTGGTAAAGTCAATAGGCTTTTCCGATATATATATATATATTATTTTTCAATCTCTTATTAACATGGGAGGGCATGCATGTACCTCAAATACAAATGCTTCCAGTCGTAAAATCAACTGAGCTTTTTACTGGGATAGATCTTTCTCCCCCTCTTCTTTTTCAAAATCAGCGATCGCTGCTTTTACCTGCGCGAGTTCCTCTTGGCACTCCCCTCCAAGCTGCTCCAAAAGAGGAGCCATTTGCTTTTGTGTTTCGTAGAGGCGGCTCTTCAAGTCCATTGCTTTAAAGAGCTTGCCATCTTCTTTTAAAACGGCAAGGAGCTCTTCGACTTCAGCTTTTTGAACATAAGCAGAAGAGAGCCAATCTGCAGCTTCCTTCTTGTGGTGACTCGCAGCTGCCTCGTAGTTTGCGATGGCCTGTTTTAGAAAATCTTTGTCTTTCTCATCAGAGAAGTTGGCAATCAGATTGAGAGCCTCGCGTGCAAGTAGGGCAGCCTCTTCGTAAAGCATCCCAATTTCGTTTAAAATAGTGACCACCTCTTCTACATTATCCAAACGACGAGGAGGAGCGTTTTGGCTCTTCAGAGAGGCAAGAGAGACCTTCTCTCCACTTTTTTGATAAAGATCAGTGGCCTTTGCCACATCAACGGTGCGATTGATGATCTCGCGCAGCGATCCGATTTCACGGTGAAATGAGTTTTTATATTCTTCGCACGCCTGCTTGGCCTGTACCCAGCTACCTCGCTCTTCCTTAGCTTTTTTTGCAATTTTCTTTAAAACGTAATCGCAATAATCGATCCCTCTTTGGCAACACTCAATCGACTCTTGCAAAAAGGCGATATGTTGCGCTCTGTCACTCATTCCTAGCCTGTTAAATTGCTCAACCAACTGGTAGTGGCGTTGCCATTCAGCAGAAATCTTCTCGACCACTTTTCTATGATCCTTTGGACTAAAGGAGGCAAAAATCAGATGAGGAACAAGAACCAGAAGAAGAAAAATTTGTCTCATAGAACCTATCCGCAAATTCGAAGGTGCTGATTTTTGAAGGATTTTTTTGTCATTTTTAGAGCCGCTTTGCAGGACATACTTAGATAAGTAGACCAAGAAGCGGCTTTAAAACCGACGAAAAAAGACTCGAAAAGGAGCATCTTCCAATTTGCGGATAGGTTCAAGGACACTCAGTATGAGACAACCTAATGCCTTTTTACAAGAGAAAAAACCAGGTTAATGGCCCAATCTCTCTTTGAGTAGGGCATTGACAATTGCCGGTGAGGCCTTGCCGCGCGTCTTTTCCATGACCTGGCCGACTAAAAAGGAAAAGGCTTTTGTCTTTCCCGCTTTATAGTCAGAGGCGGAAAGAGGATGCTCGTGGAGCACCTCTTCTATAATCGAAGCAATTAAAGAAGGGTCCTGAAGAGGCTTGTAATCAGAGCTGGTCTCTACAAGCTCCTCAGGGTCTTTTTCTGGATGAAGCACCATCTCCTCGGCAAGGAGCTTGGCGATTTTTCCCGTGATGACCTGCTCTTCGATCAGCTTGACAAGCTTGCCGATATGATGACTTGGCAGCTTGCTTGCTTGCAAAGAGAGCCCCTTTTCTTTGAGTCGCCCCAGAAACTCGACAGTGAGCCAGTTACAAAGAGAGGATGGTGCCTTGCAAATTTGCAATGCCTCTTCGAAATAATCAGAGAGAAACTTATCGGCGACAAGGATCGAGGCCGAGACAGGAGAAAGTTTTAACTCCGTGATGTAGCGCAGGTACCTCTGGTGAGGAGTCTCGGGAAGCCCGAGCCGCTGCGCCTCGATAAACTGCTCGGTGAGCACTAAGGGAGGCAAATCGGGATCGGGAAAATAGCGATAGTCCTGCGCCTCTTCTTTGCGCCGCATGAGTACGTTTGTTTTTTTCACCGGATCAAAGCGATAGGTCTCCTGCTGCACCAGTATTTTCGGATCTTCGTGAGGCTGTAGAGTATAGAGACGAATCTGGCGACGGATTTCTCCTTCAATTGCAAGCTCCATATGGTGAAAAGAGTTCATATTCTTGATCTCTACTTTGGGACGCAGCCCCTTAGAGCCTTTGGGTCTGACCGAAACATTGGCATCGATACGCAGCGAACCCTTCTCCATGTTGCAATCAGAAGCTTTTAGATAATGCATCAGAGTGCGGATTGCCATCGCATAGGCAACGGCTTCTCTGGGGCTATGAATCATCGGCTCCGAGACAATTTCGAGAAGAGCTGCTCCCGCGCGGTTGTAATCAATGCCCGTATAGCCAGGAAAGTGCTTGAGCATTCCGGTGTCTTCCTCTAAGTGGGCATGCTGAATGGCAAAATGGCGGGTATGCCCCCCAATCTCACAGGTGATGGTCCCTCCGCGAAGTAAGGGTCTATAGAACTGCGTGATCTGAAAATTGCGCGGACTATCTGGATAGAAGTAGGACTTGCGATCAAAGCCACTTCTCAGCGCAATTTCAGAGTGGATCGCAAGGCCAAACTGTAGCGCGAGCTTGACCGCTTCCTTATTGAGCATAGGCAGCGCACCGGGCTGGCCTGTATCGACCTCTGTGATCATCGTATTGGGCGCTGCGCCAAAGCGCAAGGGGGCTGCGCTAAAGAGCTTGGTCGCTGTCAGCAGCTGCACATGGATCTCAAGCCCAATGACCGGCTCCCATGCCTCATAATGAACCGTCGTCATACATTCTCATTAAATCGAGGCGGGCTCTCTTGCCAATAGGAAGTGGCCTTCTCAAAAGCATAAGCATAGGAGAGCACCCGTCCATCTTGGGTCAGGGGACCATAGAGCTGAAGACCAACTGGTTTCTGATCCTGTGTAAAGCCCATTGGGATGCTAATAGCTGGTACTCCGGTGAGATTAGCTCCTGTCGTGTAAAGGTCTCCTAGGTATTCGGCAAGAAGAGAGCGAGTCGCTCCTGGAGGATAGGCTGCCGATGGCGCGGTTGGCATGGCGATCACATCACAAGAGGCAAAAGCGCGGCGCAGTTGCTGGATCAGCAGCGTGCGCACCGCTTGCGCCTTTTCGTAATAAGCCCTCTGGTAACCACTTGAAAGGACAAAAGTCCCGAGCAAAATGCGCCGCTTCACCTCGTCTCCAAACCCCTCTGTCCGAGAAAAATAGTAGACCTCCTCGAAAGTTGTCGCCCGTTTAGAACGAGTCCCAAAC
>Ga0207087_1086_pt1 | contig 21303 bp, 24 predicted proteins | sample Alteio_BWMinHeat_51_FD_153544 | JGI IMG/M metagenome (GOLD analysis project Ga0207087, IMG submission 153544) | Enriched cells from forest soil in Barre Woods Harvard Forest LTER site, Petersham, Massachusetts, United States -... | ecosystem: Environmental > Terrestrial > Soil > Temperate forest >... | reverse complement strand
TCGCATTGCACCTTCAGACCGGCATCGGTGGTGGTGGCGGCGATCAGTTGGACGATGGTCTGGTAGCTGACGAGCGGCCGACCGCGCCAGTTTTGCGTGATGAACGAGAAGAGGCGATGCTCGATCTTGTTCCATTTGCTGGTGCCGGGCGGCAGATGGCAGACCGTGATGGCGATGCCGAGCTCGTTGGCCAGGGCTTGCAACTCGCGCTTCCACAGCCGGACCCGCGCGCCGTTGCTGCCGCCGCAATCGGCGGTGACCACGAGCCGCGTGGCCTGCGGGTAGCGCGCGCGTCCCATCGCCTGCCACCAGCGGCGAATGGCGTTGACCGCGAAGCTCGCCGTGTCGTGGTCGATGCCGAGGCTTACCCAGCCGGCATTGTCGGCGATGTCGTAGACCCCATAGGGCGCCGCCCGGCCAAGCTCGGGGATCAGGAAGTCGTGCACCCGCACCGGCTCGGGCTGACCCTTCGGGCGGTACTCACGGCCGCCATTCTTGAAATCGCCAACCAGCTCCTTCTTCTTGGTGTCGACCGAGATCGCCGGCTCGCCCGCCGCCAGCGCCTCTGTCACCTGGGCATTGAGGTAACCGAACTGCGCGTCGCGGTCGGGATGGCTCGTCCCTTCGAGGGTCTTGCGATTGGCCTGCAAGCTGTAACCCATAGCGCGCAGCAGATCGGCCACGACGTTATGGCAGACGCGATGGCCGAGGTCGCCGAGCCCGGCCGCCAGGTGGCGCAGGCTCTTGGCGGTCCACAACAGCGGCGCCATCGGGTCGCCGCGGGTCGTCGGCTCAACCAATTCCTTCAGATCAGGCAGCAAGCTCGGGTCGGTGACGACCAGCGGCCGGCGCCCACCGCCTTTGCGGCGCACCCGTTCGGGTGCGGCAGCGGGCGCCGCATCGCCACGCAGCTCCGCCAGCCCGCGGTCGATCGTACTGCGCGCCACGCCGGTGATCCGCGCCACCGCGGTTACCCCGCCGTGCCCCGCCGCCAGCGCTTCCGCCGCCGCAAACCGCCGCCGACCGCGCTCATCCAGGATCGGACCGAGCGCCTCGTAACGCAATCTGATCGCCGCGTGGTCAATCACGCCCCGATTCTATAAACTCCAAGTCACCCTGGGAATCCCACATCGGCAAATCACACCGACACCGATTCGGTTATTGATCAACAGGCCCTTAGTCCGCTTATCGATCTCCGCCACGACAACGAATTGCGCCGCGCCGCTGGCATCGGTCACGAGGCGCTCCCCGGCGTCGGGACTCTGCCAATCCTCCCCCGCGAAGGTGATGCGCGTTGGCTCCCCGGAAAGCGGTATGTTGTTCTGATCGGTCACCTTGAACTCGACCGAGAGCGTGATGGACTCGGTATGGCCGTAGACCGGCACGGCATAGAGAGCAAACGCAAGCGCGATCAGATGCTTCATTGCTCGCCCCCAGATCGAGCTAATACGGCTTATTCACGACGGAGCCGATTTGGAGCCGAGGACATCTGCGACCCCTGAAATTTGGATCGTCATTTGCGTCCAAGCAAGCACGACTCGGTCACCACTTGCCGCGCCACCAATTATCGAGACACCCGCTGTCCGCACAGGGTGCGATGCTTTATTCGATGACTTCGTCGGCGCGGCCGAGAAGCGATTGCGGTATGGTGAGGCCGAGCGTCTTAGCGGTCTTCAGGTTGATGGTGAGTTTGGGGTTGGAGATCGTCTCGATCGGCAACTCGCCCGGTTTGGCACCCTTCAGTATCTTGTCCAATTGTCCCCGGGCCAAGCCGGACCTCGACGCCTTTCCTCATCCAGTCAGACTCGCATATCCGCGAACCTGCTGGAATCATTCGTCAGCGCCTATTGTTCCGTCCACCTGTTCCTGAAATCCCACGGATTCCTTGGTTTTCCGACTGGGGAGAAGGTTGATGTCTCCCCGATTGTCCGGCAGATGTCTCCCCCGCGCAATCGGGACTCGCGGTTAGCGTCGCACGGGGAGGAAGGTGAATGCGCTGGATCGGATCGGCTGCGCTCTGCGTGGCGCTCCTTACGGCTGTAGCTAGGGCCGGGACATCAGCCGATTGCGATGCTCCTGCGGCTATGTCCGATGGTTGGCCAGTTTCGACGCCCGCGCAGCAAACACTCGACGCGAAGCTGATCTGCGCTACCGGCCCGAGCCTTGCCAAGCTGACGGGAGCCAATCCGCATGCCGCTGTCGTCGTCCGAAATGGGGTGCTCGTCTACGAGCAATACTTCGCCGGGGACGACAAGCGCGGATCGGCATGGCTGGGCGTCGTACCTCATGACGCGAACACCCTGCACAACATGGAATCCATTACCAAGGGCGTCGTAGCGCTGTTAGTTGGCATCGCGTTCGACCGTGGTTGGCTCAAGAATCTGGATGCTTCGATCTTCTCATTCCTGCCCGAATACGGTGATCTCCGCACCCCAGACAAAAACAAGATTACGTTGCATCACCTGTTGTCGATGACCTCGGGTCTGGATTGGCCCGAGCGCGCAATTTCCGCCAACAACCCAGAAAACATCGTGCGGCGTGGGTATATTGCCTCTGATCCGTATCGTTTCGTGCTGGAGCGTTCGGTCGAAGCATCGCCGGGGACTGTGTGGAATTACAATTGGCGGCGGCGTTTGGCTTCTTGGCCTCATACTGAGGAAGGTCGCGGGACAGCCGTCGATGGATTCGCCAAGGACGCCCTTTTCGAGCCTCTCGGGATTGAGGAATGGGAGTGGGGACGTTTCCCAAATGGCGATCCGGGCACGTCCGGTGGGTTGCAGCTGCGCCCGCGAGATTTGGCCAAGCTAGGCCAACTCGTGCTGGACAACGGTGTATGGCAGGGGCGGCAGATCGTCTCAGCCGATTGGATCAACCAGATGACGGCTCGGCAAAGCCCGCCGGGGTTTTCGTTCGGGTCACTCCGTTCGTATGGTTACCTATGGTGGCAAGGCCGATCATCAATCGATAACCACGACATTGATTGGATCGGCGCGCTTGGACGCGGTGGGCAGCGCCTCTATGTGGTGCCCACGCTGCGCTCGGTCGTCGCAGTCACCGCCGGCCTTTATGGAGAATCAAATGGAGGTGCGCCTGCCCCTCTGGAGAACCTCGCTGGCGATACGGTGCTGAATTCATTCGTCTTGCCGGCAGCACTCGGTCATTGAGAGAGAGGACTTTCCTCATCGCCGCTGCTGCGGTTTCGAGAAGTTGTGCAAGTCAGCGGCGTCCGCCACACCCGACCGCCGCACTCGGGTCGCTGTCCGTACGCACGCGATATGCCCGGATCGGGACGCGCGATCTGTCATTCGTCGGCGCCTTATCCACTTAGTGACGTTGCCGCCTGGACGTTCGAGATCGGCCACCAAGTCACCCACCGGATTGATAACCACCGCTACAACTACTGGTATGCTCGCCGCCGCACCTTTTGTAGCTCGACCAACAATCGCGCCGACTCCGACGATGATGTCTACTTTGAGATCGATAAGTTCGGCCGCGAGAGCAGGGAGTTGATCGATCCGTCCTGACGCCCAACACGCTTCGATGGTGAAGTCCCGGCCATCGACATAGCCGATGTCTGTAATATTACCCAGCCCTCATTGCTCGACTAGACCATCGTCGAATTTTGGAACGAGCCGGGGTCGGGGATTCTCCGCGAGCAGTTCGACGATTCTGTCCATCGCGGGGATGAACTCGGCCAAACGCTCACAGGGCAGACGATCGGTAAGTCCGCGCATTGTCTCGGGCGCGGCGGCAAACTCCCCAATTCGTGCCGGTTCCAAGGACGCGGCAGTTAGGACAACCCACAGATCTGGATCGGTGATGTGCACCTCGGGTTCGTCGACCTCTCCGTCGAGGCGGGTGTAACCGCCGTAGTAGGTAAAGAGGCCCGGCCACCACCTCGTCTCTTGCCTTGCCCATTTAATCTCGCCGCCGCTACCCTCAAACGAGTAGAGATGCTCACAAACTTGAGTAGTACCCAATCCACGAAAGTGTAGCATCGGAAATTGAGCAACCATCTCGCTTATTGCCTCGATTCCAGAATAATTGCGTCCAACCGTTATCTCCAATTGGCTGGCTGTCTTTTTACAGATATTAGTTTCTGAAAACAAATTATAATCAGACCATTTGCTGGTGCCGGGCGGCAGATGGCAGACCGCTAATTCTTCAATTAACTCACTGGACCCAGTAGCATAAACTCGAAAAAACCAACTTTTGCTCATTTCAAAACTTCCTCGGTGATTTGGTTGTTATTAAACATATTGTCGGATTTTCATCTCTGATCAAGTGTAAAAAAAGGATTTCATGAGGGTTGCGGCGTGGTGAGGGAACAACCGTCTATCGGTGGCAGAAACGCGCTCAACTTGGGCGATAAAGGTGGCAGGGATGCTAATCTCGGTTGTCTACGACGCTTCCGTGTTGGCTGCGTGGCCCGTTTACTTTGCGGGCATCGGGCGCCTCTCGGGTTCGACCGAGACCAAGCTCTTTCGCCAGCCCGGATCGCCGCTCCGAGTAGGCCGGCGCGACCAAGGCGTGATCGCGGGGAAGCTGCCACCGTGCTCGATACTGGTCGACAGTCAGGCCATGAGCGGTCCCAAGATGACGTCGGAGCACGCTGCCGGCCCAGCCGCATTCGAGGCAAGTCACCTTGTCGTGCTGAATGGATCGCCGGATCGACACTGCTGGAGTTCGTTCGACGACGGCTTCGGAAATCGGCTTACCGAGGTCGGCGAGCGCCTGATGAACGGTCGAGATCAACGACGTGAGTTGGTCGACCGCAATTTGGTTGCGTTGAACATACGCGGCCACGATTTCCGCGGTGAGTTCTTGATTGGCCGATGCGGCCGGCTGCTCGTCGGGCATCTGTTATCCTCCGCTTTCGGGCCGCAAAATACCATACCCCGGTGAATTCTAGGCGGCGACTTTAGGATCTCCATTGGGTATCACGCCGCTCTGCTTACCTCCTGTTGGTTCCGCCTGTCTCAAACGACCCCACCCCGGCTAACTTGCATGAAATTTGGCCGGGAGGTATTGGAACCTCCGAAGTAGGAAAAATTTTCGGACCACCGTAGCGGCAGAAATCCGGCGCTTGTGCTATTCTCGTTTCGCGGGAGCCGGCTCGGTTCCATCGTCGCGGGATTTGATGGTCAGCTTGGGCCGCGTTACCAACCCTAAAGCGCCGGTCGGGTCCAACCCCGTCGTTTGATCGACGACAGAGAAATCCGTTCGGGACCACCACCGGACGGAGGACTACCGATGTCGTCGATCATCCAACCTCGATTTTACGAGGACGCATATCCCATTGGTCGTCTTGTCCTCGATCGCGCTAAATCACTCGGCTTGAGCCGCACCGAATTGGTCCAAAGGCTTGGCTACGCGAACCTTAATACCGGTCACCGCGCGCTCACAGAGCTTCTCATGACCGGCGCGTCGTCGCCGATCATCGCTGGTAAGCTCGGCGAGACCCTTGAGATCGAGCAAGATCTGGTTGATGCAATCATGTTAGCGACCCTCCGGCAGAAGAGCGACGAAGCACGGGTGCAAATGCTCGACCGCGAGGAGGCATACATGAGGAGTTTCCGGCCGCACCTACGCAGCGAGACCGCCCGAACCATCCCGGAGCCAATTTTCATCGCCGCCTTACTCACAACCGCTCGGCTGCGAGTTGTTCCGACACCCGAGGACATATGGAGCGCAAGCCCCGATGAGCGAGACCGAACATTGAAACGAGCGATCCGGGAGCACTTCCGCGATCAGCGAGGATCGGTGCCAGCGTTTGGTCGGATCGTCGCCTACACGGCCGTGGTTATGGTCGGCTACCGCTCCGATTTCGGATACCCGTATGATGTAGACGGCAATCCGGCGGGGCCGATGCAGCAAGTCGGACGGCTTGGTGAGGCAGTATTCGGCACCAGTCGTGGCGACGCTCGGCTAACGGGATTACTCAAGAACACCGCCGTCACCGTCATCTCGGCAGGTGATGATGATGATCCGAGCCCCTAACCAGATGAAGCGATGAAGACAAAATGCCCTGGAGACCAATCAGTTGGGAAGGGAAGGCCCGTGTCTTCGAGTTCAACGACGATCCGAGGACCACTCAGGATGACCTGCTGCAAGTCCTGGCTGGCGTGAACCGGCTCAGCCGCCTTAAAGCGCCGCGAAGTGGCTGCGCTGTCTGGCGCGCAGGTAAAGCAGCGCCAGTCGCCGTGCATCAGGGCCGGCTCGATGTCGCGGCCCACTGAGATCCCCTTTCAACCCATCGTTCCCGATCAGCTTTTTCGGATCACCTATCTCCCACCCAGCGAGATCAACCAGAGCGGCTTCTGCCAGCATGCCAAGCCAATGACGGTCGAAATCGGGTTCGTCAGAGAACAACTCGCAACCCTCGACGGCGGCTAGGAACTGCTGCATCACGTCAATGGGGCGCAGACCGCCCCGGTCAAGCATCTCTCTGTTGATCCCGGTGAGACGCTCGCTGGCAGCGCTCCACGCGTTGGCATACATGGTCCACCGCGCAGGTGGCCTAATCAGCGAAGAATCACTGATGATCGAGCCGTCCTCCTGAACAACAGCCCATCCGAGTTCAGTCGGATAACCATTGCTGCCGAGGCCGGCTGCCTCCAGATCGACGAAGGCGGTCCCTCGGACTGTATGCTCTAATGAATGCACCATCTCCGTATTTTACCAGCCTTTGACTCAGATTTCCGGAACCGGGACTGCGACGAACGAGCGCGAACAGGGCAGCAGAAGGATAGGAGCGATGAGCGAGCAGATCCCAGCCGGACACCCGATCGTCGGTACGTGGCGGCTGTCTTCGTTCACCGAACAGAATCTTGAGACCGGACAGGTGAGCTACCCGATTGGGGAAAAGGCGAAAGCGATCGTCATCTACACGGCTGATGGGCACGTCGCCACGATCTTTGCGGAAGCGGATCGCAAGCCACCTGTCGTAGCACAGGCGACTGAACGGGAGGCGATAGACCTCTACCGCAGCATGGTCGCCTTCGCGGGCCACTATGAGTTGATCGGGAATCGCCTCATCTATCACCCGGAAATTTCATGGAATGAGGCGTGGAGCGGCACCACCCAGGAGCGCGTGTTCGAGGTCGATGGAGATCGTCTGAACGTAAAATCGGTGCCGGTAGTGAGCACGCTGGCGGCGCGAGAACCGTGTTCTCCCTGGCCTGGGATCGCGCCACATAAGCCGGTCGACCTGTACGACGTGATTATCGATTTCCCTCCGGAGGATCGGCCATCCGCCACATCGTCAACGCTCTATTCGTGCGGGACGGAATGGTGCTTCTCGCTCGTCGGAGCCCTCACCGCAGCGCCTATCCCGGCCTCTGGAGTTTTCCACGCGGGCACGTCGAGCAACATGAGACCTTCTCCGAAGCACTCGTCAGGGAAATCCAGGAGGAGGTAGCCGTTACGCCCAGGAGGTTCTCCTTTCTGGTCTCTATCGGCGATCCGCATGCGTTCGGAGGCTGATCCCGCGACCTACCGTATGTATTCGATGACGCGGTGGGGCGGAGGAGAGCCAACTCTTTTTGGCGACGAGCACACTGAACTCCAGTGGTTCACGCCGTCAGCCGCGATTGCTCTGCACGACCTTGCACTGGAAGAATACCGCCCGCTCCTCGGAAATATGATCGCCGAATAGCGCGAGAACTTTCCGCGTAAGAGCCGATCGGGAGGCCCTACAGCAACCCCTTCAGTCGCAACAGACCAAGCGCGGCTACCGTCTCGCCGTCGCGGATCATCCTCTCGACCTCTGACAGCGCAAAGTCCCGCGTCACGAGATCTTGCTTCGTGTTCCCGGTCGGCGTCGCCGCGCCGAAGACCGGTGGCGAGAAAGATGTGGTAGCCCTGGTTGGCGTAGCCGCACGCTTCAAAGAGATGGCCGGCATAGGACATCGTGGCGGCGTCGAGACCAGTCTCCTCCCGTAATTCGCCGTGCGCCACTTCCAGCGGGTCGGCCTCTGGTGCCTGCTCCCAAGAGCCCTGGGGAGTTCCCAATATAGCGGCCTCGCACCGGGTAGCGAAACTGCTCGACGAGGTGCAGGCGACCGTCACCCTCGACCGGAACGTTCACTACGAAATGTGGCTTCTCCACCACGCTGTAGATTCCGCTGGGGCCATCTCGACGACGGATCGTGTCCTCGCGCACGCGGATCGACTTGTTCTCGTAGACGACCCGGGTTCCGGTAGTCTCGATGTCGACAGGTTCGTCTACAGCCAGAGGCAGCCAGGGGGGAGCGGAGGTTTGATTGAGAAAGGAAGGCGAGTGCGCGCCGCCATCGATGATGCTCATCTCACCTCGCAGCACATTGAAGAGCCGAGGCAGATCGTCAATACCGATGTAGCGGAGATACGGACCCATTCGGGTCATCTGAGAGGCTCGGTACCAAGTAAGCTCGGGATTTTGCGCCGCCTGAAGGGTGGTGCGAAACGTCAGCGCGTCAAAACGCCGGCCGCCGATCCCGACGCATTGCTGGCGCTCAAAGACGGGCCCCGGACTCTCGAACTTGATTGCGATAGCGACGATTGCCATCAGGGGTAAGGTGAAAGCGATAAGCGCGCAAGCGGCGACAAAATCTCCGAGGCGCCTTGCCCAGGCCCTCAGCCTTGGCCGCTGAAACCGAACAAAAATAACGGGCGGCTTGAAAACAATGCGGTGTGGTTCCTGCTGTCGTTTTTTGGTCCGGCCGTTCATCCTCGTTAATTAACCTTCCCCTGATTCCATCATAAGGTGAGCGAATTTAAATCGAATGTCGAGGATCTTTATGGTTGATTCTGTGAACCGGACCAGCGTGAGGCCTCGGCGAAATCGGCAAAACGCCAGAAATACGTAGGGCTTAGTGCCCGACAAAAATCACGGATTCGATGATATCAAAGAAAATCACATCAAATTGATCGAATTCAAATGATGCGGAGTTGCTATCACGAAAGATCTGGGTATGGAACCGCTTTGGGTGTACAGTGCTCTCTCCCCAAGCGTATTGTCCGAACGAGGTATGAGGCAAGGGGATGTCTGTTTTTCATCATATCGACAAGAAACGTCGGAGACTGAGACTGACCGCGGAAGCGGACGGGCGCCTCCCGCGCGGGCGCTCGCTGCTTGTGATAGGAGCGCTTTCGGTGCTCTCCTGGGCAGTTCCGATCGCACTGTTTGTCGCGCTGTGGGCGATTGTACAGGCCCACGCTGCTTAGCTTAAGGGGTGTCTGGGGGCAGGGCACCCGTCAGGTTTTCTATTTTGACGGTCCTCACGAAGCCCCACGTCGCACCTTGGATTCCAGCACGCTGGCCGCGCCCCGTCAGAGTTCGGCATAACGCTGATCCTTTCACCGACACTGCGGCGACAGTCTTCGAGTCGGGGGTTGAGCCCGGCAGCAATATTTTCTAACCGTCGGTAGAGGTGGACTCTTATTGGAACGTCATGATTTAACGGAGCTGGCGTGCGCTCTTCGGAAGAAGCAGCATCCATCCGTAGGCGAAGACGAACAGCAGAAAGGCGCCGATCCATAGGCTTGCCGAGGCGACCAGTAGCGGCATCGTCCAAGCCTCTCCGAAAGCGGCGGCGACCCGGACGATCGCGGCAAGATTGACCAGCATGTAGATTGCGACCGTGGCGCGATCGACCGACAAGGCGCGCCCGGTATGGCCGCGCGTGACGCGAGTCATCACGGCCAGAATCATTGTTCCGATGGCGCCGGCGGTGAACGCATGAACCGCGGCGCTTTGCGGTAAATCGGTATCGAGCAATGACACGCCAAGCAAGCCCGCACCGATCACCACCCAGGCGTAGCCGATATGAAGAATCAGGAGCAGCGGCTCGGCGACCGTCGCGACACCGCGCCAGCGCAGCAGGCGCCAAAAATTGAGCGCCGCGCCAAGCAGAATCAGTGCACCGATAACGCGAGCAGTCGGAAAGAACGCCCAACCGAATAGGCCAGCATGTAGGGTGCTGAGCGCAGCGCGGTCGATCCACCCATGGAGGGCGGGAAGATCGGAGTCCTGGCGCTTCACGATCCAATTCCGCGTAAAGCTCGGCACGATCCGACCCGCCACCACTGAGATCATCACGATCGCGCCGGAGAGGCCGAGACGCCATCCGAGCCCCGACGACGTGACCACGCCATCGGCCTCCAGGTGCATCAGTAGATTGGCGATGCCCAGGAGGCTCGCCGGCACAACCATCGGCAGGTTACGCCAGTTCCGCCCCGAAATGATCTGATGGGCGACAACGCCGACCAAAACCACCGGAAATGATAGATCCGCTGCGATGGCGAGCCAGGGCGTGACAAGTGCTGAGCCCAGACAGGCGATCCTGCCAAGCAGCCACAATCCGGCCAGCAGCCCCAACAGCCCGCCGCTTACTGGAAGTCGCTGTGTCCAGTTCGGGATCGCGGTGAGTAGAAAGCCGGCGATTGCTGCCATCACAAAGCCGAACAGCATCTCATGGATATGCCAGGTGAGCGGATCAAACCGGCTCGGTAGCTCGATCGCCGTAGTCAACATGATCATCCAGAGTGCCAGAGCCGTAGCCGACCAGAGTCCTGCCGCGAGAAAAAAACGGCCGAAAGCCCAGGGTGAGAAATGTCGGCGTGGGCTGGCTCGCCGCGCGTTTGGCGACGAGACTCATCCAGCACCACCAACGGCCCTCGGCAGGAGGCGAGACCCGGGGATCAGTCGTGCGATGAAGCGTGGGAAGAGCGGATGAAGCTTGACGATGAAATCCCAGGCCATCATTAAGGCGCCAAGGGCGAAGACAACATCGCCCGGAAACCGCATCCATTGCCAGAAGAGTGTCGTGTCGTAGAACGCCTGACTACGAGCATAGGCGAGCCCATGCTCGTAGACGGCATCCAATTGCGGCCAGCCGATCGGGAAGAAATTGAAGGCGATCCACAGGATCAGGCCCCAATTGTAGAGCCAAAACGCCCATCGCCCGAGCCTCTCGCCGACGGGGTGCCGGTCGGCCGCCGCGTAGCGTAGACAGAAGTAGATCAGCCCGATCCCCAGCAGGCCGAAGGCCCCGAACAACGCTGTATGAGCGTGGTTGAGGGTGAGGAAGGTCCCGTGCTCGTAGTAATTCACGAGTGGGGCGTTCAACGTGCCGCCGCCGAAAACACCGGCGCCGACAAAGTTCCAGAAAGCGGCGCCAATGATGTAGGTGTAGGCGAGGCCATACTTGAACTCCTGGTCCGCCTTGATCAGCCGCCGGTGCTGGATCGCCTCGATCACCAGCAGCACCAAGGGAAGCACCTCGATAAACGAGAACATTGTGCCCATCGGCACCCACAAATCCGGCGCCCCGACCCAATAGAGATGATGGCCGGTGCCGAGCACGCCGCCAAGGAAGATCAGGATCAGTTCGAAGTAGACCGCCCGTTCGGCAAGCTGCCGCGAGACCAGCCCGACCGCCATCAGCAGATAGGCGCTGATCGCCGCTGCGAAGAACTCAAAGGACTGTTCGACCCAGAGGTGGACCACCCACCAGCGCCAGAAGTCGGAGATCGTAAAGGACTTCTCGATCCCCGTCAGCGGGATCATGCCAAAGACATAGAGTAGCGCGATATTGACGGTCGAGGCCCAGATCAGATGCTCAAGGCGGATCCGCCCTGACCAAAATTGTCGGGTCGCCCTAACGAGAGTGGCACGAGTCGGCCACAGTGCGCGGAAGACGAGGATGCTCCATATGACCAGCCCGGCGAAGAACCCGATCTGCCACGCCCGGCCGAGTTGGATGTAGGAGAGCCCCTGATTGCCGAACCAGAACCAGTCTTCGCTTATATACCCCATGATGCCGAGATAGTTGCCGACGAGTGCGCCGACGACGATGAACAGCGTCACCCAGAACAGCACATCCACGAGGAAGCCCTGTCCCTTTGCCTCGCCACCGCTTATCGCCGGGGCGAGGAACAGTGCCGCCCCGATCCAGGACAGGCCAATCCAGACGATTGGCGACTGAATGTGGACATCTCGGAGGAAATTAAACGGTAAGAAGCGATCGACCTCGATGCCGTAGAAGCTTGCCCGATCCGTGTAGTAGTGAGCCATGATAGAGCCGACGAGGATCTGCAACAGCAGGATCCCGGCAACGACGAGGAAGTATTTACCGATCCGCCGCTGGCTCGCGGTCAATGGCAGAAATCGGGCTAGCACCGGGTCCATCGGCGCCTTGTCGGGGTCGTTCAGATACCGCTGGTAGATGAATATCACGGCGCCGAAGGCGAAAAACGTGAAGCAGAAGCTGATCCAGGTCCAACGGAAGGTGCTTGCGGTCGGCGTGTTGCCGACCAGCGGCTCGAATGGCCAATTCTGCGTCCAGGACGCGTCGGTGCCGGGACGCCGCGCCACCGTCGTCAACGACGAGTAGGTCAGAAACTCCGCCGTCTGCTCGGCGCTTTGCTGATCGAGGCTGTAGGCTTGGGTCCAGCCTTTGGCAAAATCATGATGCAACAGAAGCTGCGCGATCTCGCCGCGAACCGTGGTGATCGCGGCAGCCAGGGGATCGGGAATGATTGCGACCTGCTTGGTCAGGTCGACCCCTTGAAGCTCGGCCTGCATTGCCGCTTTGACGCCCGCCCGCTGCTCCACGGTCAAGTCCGACAGGGCTTTGCCGCTGTTTGCCCTGGCAATGTTGTCCTGGGTGAGAGTGGCGAGACGCACAAGGTAGGCGGCCGTATAATCCTCCCCGAAATACGACCCCATACCGTAGAGGCTGCCGTAATCCATCAGGTCGGCCTTCTGGAAGCCCGCCTTGCCGGCCTGAATATCGGCTGCCGTCATCAAAACGGTGCCGCTGGACGTAACGAAGCGATCGGGAAAGGGTGGCGCTGCTTCGTAGGTCAGCTTGGTCGTCCAACCGAGGATCGCGAAACTGATGACGGCAACGACCAGAAGGACCCATTTGAGTATGTTGCTCACGGGATCTTCGGTGAGCTGATCGATCCGTTCTGCCTCCAATGTCATGTTCTCGCCCCCCAACCTTCGACCCGATTTTTTTGCCGCCCGCTGATCCGCTCAACGGGCTTACGCGACGATGCCCGCACCGTCGAGCCTGGCGCGGCCAGCGCATTGATGCCGATCAAAGCAAGGACACCCCCTGGCTGCCGGCAACGGCCACGAGGATCGTGATCAGACTGAGCACGAGCAGAATCCAGTGAGCGCAATGCAATAAGGCGAAAGCGGCGTCGGGCGTCGACGTAGCTCGCGCATGGAACCATCGGTGCAGAACGAGCGGCTCGGCCACAAAAAGGACAACCGTGAAGAGCAGCCATACGCCGACCATGGCGTGCATCCACCAGAACCCGCCCGATCGGAATCGATCCCACAAGTCGAGGCGATCGGTCATGTAGAAGCCCGTCAACGCAACAATCACCGTGGCGATCCGGGCAGGCCAAACGAACCGTCGCTCGATGGCCTCGAAGACGACAAGACGGTTTGGGCCGACATCGCCAAACCGAACCGCTGGCAGCACGACCATGGTCACCATTGCGACACCGCCGATCCAGATCACGATGCCGAGGACATGCAGCGCCCGAGCGATAACGACACCATCCATGAGGCCTCGCCTGGATTCAGCCGCTGGAGCAGCTTAGCGTATTCCGAAAGGTGAAAATGCGGCATGATTCCCGCAGTAGAAGGTGAGCGCTGCTTTCGATGGCGGACGGGTCACGGCGGATGGCGGGGGCCGCCGCTCCGCTTGAGCGAGCAGCATCAGGCAAAAGATGAGTGACCCGGTCCGTATCGCGGCCATCCGGGATCACCCGGCGGGATGGTCGGCGAGGCCCAGCATATCCTGCGCGCCCGCATCATCGCCATCGCCTGTGGCTACGAAGATGCCGACGATCTCGACCGGCTACGGTTCGATCCGGCGCTCAAGTTGACCTGCGGGCGGCTGCCCCGCGGGCCTTTCCCCGAGAATTCGACCTGGGAGGTAGAAAGCAAGGATCTACAGCGGCAATCTCCTGATGCCGCTGCGTTCATACCCGCCATGGGGATCAACTCGCCACACACTGCGCGCCGTCGCGTCGACAGCCGCCGATGAGATAGCGACCCGGTACGCGTCGGGCGAAGATTCCGCCGACCGAGACCACCGCGCGGCTGTGGCCCGAGGCTCAGAAGCGATTGCTCGCGGATGGCGGAGAGACCGATCTCCGCGAGCTGGCATTCGACGACAAGGCCGACGGCCCGCTAAGCACCAGCCGGTCTTGGCCAGTGCTCTTTAGTTTTCGAGGATGAACGTCAGCTCCATGGTCACCCGGTACTCCCCGATTTTTCCGTTTTCCACGCTCGCCTTATGCTCGATCACATGAAGGCCGGTGATGCCTCGTACGGTCTTATTGGCTCGAGCTAGCCCCTCGCGAACGGCGGCATCAAAGCTCTCGGATGAGGCGGCAGTGATCTTTGTTACACTCGCTACTGCCATCGGTTCCTCCCTGAATCGGACGGCCGAACTCCATGTTCCGCTGCCAACCCAAACATGTTAACTAAAACGCCCCCGGTTAAGAAGGCGTAATGGCGTGAGCTCGGGCCTAAGCTTGCTCAGCCGGGAATCTGGCGCTTGTGGTCTCGACTCACAACATGGTCGAACCTGACGGCCGCGGTCTCGCCTTCGTCCCAGCACGCTGAGGAGCTCCTGTAAGAGAGCACGGTGGTCGGCATTGCTTTGGTCGAGGTCAGCCTCGATCGCAATCCGCGGAAAAAAGACTATCAAATTCGCATGGGAGAAATACCATGGCCGTAGGGAGGCAGAGCCGATCGACCGGCGCGACCGGCTCGGCCGCGGCGGAACTCGCAGGCTTCGTGCCCCCATAACTTTGCCGGATTGCATCCGTCCGCTACTAGCTAGCAAGGCGGTTTCTCAAGGGAGGCGATCCATGATTACATCAATTGAACGGCAGACCATGAAGAAGGTCTACCTGCGCTTGTTGCCGTTCTGTTTTGTCCTCTATTTCATCTGTTATCTCGACCGCGTAAATATCGGGTTCGCAGCGCTGACAATGAACAAAGATCTCGGGTTGAGCTCTTATATTTTTGGGCTCGGCGCCGGGGCGTTTTTCTGGGGATATTTCCTCTTGGAGGTGCCGAGCAATTTGATCCTCGAGCGGGTCGGAGCGCGGCGATGGATAGCCCGCGTTATGGTCGGCTGGGGCTTGGTTTCGGGCGGGTTTGCGTTCATCAACGGACCGGTCAGCTTTTTCATCCTGCGTTTTCTGCTCGGCCTCGCCGAAGCGGGCTTCTTCCCCGGTATGATCCTTTATTTCACTTACTGGTTCCCACCCTCGCATCGTGCCCGGGTCGTGGCGGGGTTCATGGCGGCGATCCCGGTCTCGATCGGGCTCGGCGCGCCCGTTTCGACATCCCTCCTCGAGCTCGATGGCGTCCTCGGCGTCGCCGGGTGGAGATGGTTGTTCCTCTGCGAGGCGGCACCCGCGGTGATTTTCGGGATCGCGACGTTTTTTTATCTGACCGACCGGCCGGCACAGGCGAATTGGCTCGAGGCGGAAGAGCGAGAGTGGCTGGCGACGGAGATGGAAAAGGAGCGGCAGACGGTCCAGACCGGTCGCGCCATCTCGGTGCTCCAGTCGCTCTTTAACCCTCGCGTGCTCGCGCTTGCGGCAATCCATTTCGGCCAAGCCGGCGTTAGCGTCGGCATCGCGGTGTTTGCCGCGCAGATCATCAAGCAGCTCGGTCTGACGAACATGCAGACCGGCGTTACTACCGCAATCCCCTATCTGCTCGGGACCGTTGGCATGATCGTTTGGGGCAGTTATTCCGATCGCAAGAACGAGCGGCGGTGGAACCTGACCGCCTCCTGTACGACGATGGCGATAGGCTGCCTGATCGCCGGGCTGCTCGACAACAGTTATTGGGCGGTGGTGGGGCTGTCGCTCGCCACGATCGGCTTATATGCGTCGAACGCCCATTTGTTCCCATTGCCGGCGGTGTTCCTGACGGGTCCGGCCTTGGCGAGCGGTATCGCCTGGGTCAACTCGGTCGGCATCTTGGGCGGCAGCGCCAGCCCCCCGATCGTCGGCTGGTTCAAAGATGCCACCGGCAGCTTTAGCGGCGGGCTCTACGCGCTCGCTTTATTTGGCCTGTTCGCCGCCATCGTCGCCGCCATATGCGTGCGCGAGACGCCCGTTGCGGTCGCGCAGCAACCTATTGGATCTACCGCCGACTGACCGGGTGCGCTCAGACGAGTTGCTTCTGCATTGAGGTCGTTCTCGATAAAGCCCCGGCCGACCTCGTCGATGCCAGCATCGACGGCGAAGCCGAACGCACAGCGCCTGCGGCCAGCCGGAGACGATCGCTTGGGTCAGCCCCAGCGGATGAAGCTCTCGTGTGGCTAGTCCTGGTAATAACATACTTGACTCAGTGATGGCGATCCTGCTTCACTGTGGGCACGGCGCATCGTCACCGATACCCTCGTTCGTGCGGAAGGCATTTGTTGACATGAGAGTGCCAGCGTCAGCGCGGCGCAGTGTCATCTTTATTGGCGAAATGTTAGACGGGCGTTTTGTGCCGAGAGCTACCGGGTTTTTCGTATATACGGGCGATACCCAGGGAGAAGATGACCATCTTGCTTACCTCGTTACGGCAGAACACGTAATTTCAGGCATGGCGCACCGGCAAAAGGAAATATTTGCGCGATTTAATTTGCAGGATGGCACCACGAGAATAGAGTCTCTTCAAAACGCAAAATGGTGGTATCATCCAACAGAGCCGGAAAATACAGATGTTGCTCTCACTCCGGTCACGTTTGATTGGAACATTATCGATCACGAGTCCGTTCCATTACTTAATTGGGATCCATACAAAGAGAATACCGTACTGCAATATAGCAAGCCGGACATCGGTTTGGGAACCGAGACGTTCGCTGTTGGTTTGTTCCGGAGCCATTATGGTGCTCAACGAAATATCCCGGTTATACGAACCGGCAATATCGCCGCGATGGTCGAAGAACCAATCAAGACTAGACATGGCAGCGGCTTTGTCGAGGGATATCTCGTTGAAATGCGCTCAATAGCAGGATTGAGTGGATCTCCTGTATTTGCGGCACGGCCGGATATGTTCTTCACGGACTATAAACTTGATTTCAACCGGCTGCGGCCGCAGTTTGAGCAGATAAATTGGTTTGGATTTATATTATTAGGGCTAGTTCACGGCCATTTTGACGTCCGAAATCCAATGGAAGACATGGCGTTTGATGACGCCGACGGAAATAGACCTGAGAGTGTAAATACGGGTATGGGTATTGTTATTCCCGCGATACGCATTCAAGAAACATTGTACCAGACGGAACTGACGAAGGAGCGCCGCAAAATTCTAGAAGAAAGAAAACGGACATCCGCAACGCCAGATTAGCGATGTTTTCCCTTGGTTCTCTTATGCGACATGCGTTGTTCTTCTAACTCGGGGCGCGGCACACGGATGAGCTTTTTAGCGAGCGATTTAAACCGCTCTAGGGGCGATGCCGCCTCGTCATCCGCAAGATCCGGCGCGGCCGCGTGTTCCTCGTCCTTTTCAGTTGGGCTTCGTCGATGTTCCATTCTTCCCGGTCAACTCCGCATAGGTCAGACGCCGTCCAGCAACGGACGATACCACCTTTTGAAACCGGCCGCCGTCGTTATCGCCGCGCTCGTTGAACCGGAAGGCTTGTTCATCGAGATAGGCGTCCAGGTGAACGGGGTCAACGCTGACATAAGTGCCTTTGAGGGTCCGCTTCAAGAGACTCCAGAAGTTCTCGACGTTGTTGGTGTGAACGTTCTCGCGAACGAACTCAATTGTGTGGTCAACCGTTTCGTGCGTGTAGGCGTCGGAAAGGCCGAGATAGGATTTCAACGCGTCGGTATAGATGGTGGAGCCGTGCTCGACGGCAGCGCGGACCTCAGGGGCGAGTGTTTTGCGGCGCACATTGGGAACATGAACGGTCTTGATTTGGCTTTTGCCGCGTTCGTCGGTGCGTTGGACGATCCCGAGAACGGCGGCTTTGCCGGAGCCGCCGGTGCCAGTGATCTTCTGTTCCCGCTTGTGCTTGTGCATGTTTTTAGCGAGGCCGCCGATGAAGGTCTCGTCCGCCTCAACCTCGCCGCTCATTTTCAGGAACGATCCTGTTTTCATCGCCAGCCGGATACGATGGTCCATGAACCACGCGGTTTTCTGAGTGACGCCAATGGCGCGGTGCATCTCGTAGCTGCTGATCCCGTTCTTGCAGTTTGCGACCATCCAAATGGCGGCGAACCACTTGCCAAGGTCGATTGGGCTGTCTTCAAAGATGGTGCCGACCTTTGCCGAGAACTGCTTCCGTGGGTGCTTCTCTTTGCACTCCCACATGCGGCGCGTAGCGATGAAGCGCGGATCGGTGCGGCCACAAGTCGGGCAATACACGCCGTCCGGCCAGCGAAGCTCGACCATCGTGCGCATTGCCACGTCCGGATCGGCGAAATACCGGATGGCCTCAATGAGGGTTTGGGGTTCGCGGGGTTCGGTCTGCATGAGCGAGAATTTAGCCCGTCTCGTCTACTGAGTCAAGTATATTATTACCCTAGTCCTGGCAGTGAGTTGGAAGCCCCTATGGCCGAAAACGCGGATTCGCGCGCACGCGCTAAAATCGCGATATCATTTTCCCGGGTGTACCCAGAAGTGAATGCAGGGCGTTCAAATGGGCCGGCTGTCAAACCTCAGCCGCTTGATCGCAGAGCGCGCGATGCGCGTTGCGGGCAGGGCGTTCCCGTGTTCGCGCGTAGCTAACCGCCCGGCGCCAGCGGGACAGAGCGAGACGATGAGCGGCGAAACGAGTGGTAAGGCCATGCGGTGCATCCCATTGAACTACGCAGGTGATGGAGCGCTGTGGCGGCCTATCTCGAGGCCGGCGGCACCCTTGAGAATGCCCAGGCCATGGCCGCGCACGAGCCCCCGCGCACAATCAAGCTGTACGACCGCACCCGCGGCGAAATCACGCTCGACGAGATCGAACGGACCAGGATTCTGCGCGGTTTCCTCACTGGCGAGAAGACCCGCTCCATATCCGGCCGACCGCGACCGCCAGACCGTGCGCCCCTTGCGAGATCGCGCCATCGCTGGATTCGCGACCTCGGTCGGGCTACGCGCCCTCCCCGCGTCACGCACCCAGCGACATTTTCTCATCCAGACTGCCGCGCCGTCGGCTACCGCACGGGTGAGAAGGCCGTCGGCATCAGCAGCTTGTTTTCCTGCCGGACCGGCCGCACCCCAGTCTGCGGCGGCCACGCCCCGCCGGGCTTACGGGATTCCTCACGAACCTTGGCGCGCTCGTTGAGATCCTTGTACACCCAGGTGTGGACAAACTTGTTGAGCCCGCCAAGTTCGCTCGTCCAGCAGGCCGCCAGGGGTGAGAACTTCTCCCGCGCTTCAATAGCCTTGGCCCACCCCTCAAGCACCTTCGGGATGTCGCCCGGGGCATAGGTGTAGGTCCGCATCTCATACACGTTCCCGGTTCCGTAGTCCCGGCTCCCCAGGGCGCGCATAAACGGCGCCGGGTTCATGATCTCGGATTCCATCGCCGCGATGAGATCCCCACCGCCGGGGAGCTGGCTCAGAGCGGTGTCTTTTGCCATCGCCGCGCGTACGGCCGTACGCTGTTGCAGGTCTTCGTAGGGATAGACGTGGATGACCTGATTGAGCGGACCGAACTCGGTGTGCCAGAAGGCCCCCAATTTGGAGTGTTTCTCCCTCAGGGGGAGCCGCTTGGCAAAGCGTTCTTCAAATTCGGCCACGGTCCCAGGGCGCAGGGTATAGGTTCGGACTTCGTACAACATGAGCGCATCCTCCATGTGGCAGGGGTTGGCGAGGCGATATGCCAGCCAACCGATAGCGCGTTCTATTCGACATCTTCCATATGGTCGGCCGATCCGCCCTTGGACAAGACCGCCGAGGGGTTTTGCGAAGACGCGTGGAGCAACTTCCGGAAAGCCGGCCGTGATCTGGTACCGCGCTCGACAGCCCAGCGCAAGCATGCGGTGAGGACCGCAGGCTGAGCTATTCGGTCGGTTTGACCTGCGGCGGTGCGCGGCCAGCGGCTCGTTGGTCGGCGATGATCTGCTGCAAGCACTCGGTGCCATAGCGGGTGAAGGCAGTCACGCCATCTTCGCCGACGCCGTAGACGCGAAGGCAGCCGTCTTCGGGGAACATGTCAATCGACAACTCGTACAGCCAGTCTTCGTCCTCGCCGAGCATGTTGGCGACGTAGCCGATCGTGAAGACGGCTGCGATGGCCGCCAAGATCAGGCCGCCCGACTACGAGGTGCCGAACGCGGCCGCCAGTTCCAGGGTAGCAGTTCGTCGATCCCGCGGGCTGGATGCTCGGCGATCCGGGCCAGGACGTCGGCCAGCCAGGCTTGCGGATCGATATCGTTCATCTTGGCGGTGACGATCAGGCTGTACATCGCCGCGGCTCGCTTCCCGCCGCGATCGGAACCCGCGAACAACCATGATTTTCTGCCCAGCGCAATTCCACGAAGCGCGCGCTCGGCCGCGTTGTTGCTCAGACAGATCCGGCCATCGTCGAGGAACCGCGTGAACGCCATCCAGCGCTTGAGCATGTAATCCATCGCCTTGGCGAGATCGTTGCCCCGCGACAGCTTGGGCCGCTGCTCGCGCAGCCAGCTTTCCAGATCGGCGACGAGGGGTGCGCTTACTTCCTGCCGGACAGCCCGGCGCCGCTCGGCGTTCTGGCCGTTGATCGAGCGCTCAAGCTCGAACAGGGCGTCGATGCGCCGGACCGCCTCCAGCGCCAGCGGCGAGATCACCCCTGGCGTTTTGCCTAGAGCGTGATCCGATTAGGTTGAAGCATATCCTGAGTTCTTAAGGTAGTTGGCGCACTCGGCGGGGGTGAAGCAGTCGAGGAGGGAGCCGATGCGTCGCCAGGTGGCCTCGATGGTTCGTTCGTCGGCCTTGCGCAGCAGGGTCTTGAGCTTGGCAAAGACCTGCTCGATCGGGTTGAGGTCGGGCGAGTAGGGCGGCAGAAAGAAGAGCTTGGCACCGACGGCTCGGATCAGGCGGCGGATGGCCTGGCGCTTGTGGCTGCCGAGATTGTCCATGATGACGATATCGCCGGGCGCCAGGGTCGGTAGCAGGACCTGCTCGACATAGGCGAGGAAGCTCACCCCATTAATTGGTCCGTCGATGACGCAGGGCGCTTCGATGCGGTCGCGGCGCAACGCGGCCAGGAAGGTCAGCGTGCGCCAGCGCCCGTGCGGCACCTTGGCGACCAGGCGCCGGCCGCGCAGCGCGCGCCCGTGGCGGCGCGTCATGTT
>Ga0207087_1085_pt1 | contig 21348 bp, 16 predicted proteins | sample Alteio_BWMinHeat_51_FD_153544 | JGI IMG/M metagenome (GOLD analysis project Ga0207087, IMG submission 153544) | Enriched cells from forest soil in Barre Woods Harvard Forest LTER site, Petersham, Massachusetts, United States -... | ecosystem: Environmental > Terrestrial > Soil > Temperate forest >... | reverse complement strand
CACCATTCATCGGATTTCCGTTGGCTCCCGCGGTGGGGCACGGGGTTCCGTTCGTAGTGGTAGTGGCGGTGCTGAAGGGATATAGGCCGCTGGGATCGAAGCCACCGGCGCTGTTCGTTTTGAGACCCGGGAAGAAGGAGAAGTTGAACTGGAACGGATAGTTTTCGCCGATATTCGGTGAAAAGCCACGATTTTCAAAACCGTTGTAAAACATTCCAAATCCGCCGCGCACAACCAACTTTGGATTGACCTGGTAGGCAAAGCCGAGGCGCGGTGAAAAATTAGCCTTTTGCGAGTGTCCAAGTCCCCCGCCGTATTGATTGGTAGCTAGACACTTGATACCGTCTTGAGCCAGCAAAGTGGTGAAACTCACAGAGACAAAGGTGTTGTCGCAGGAGTCCTTGCCCCCTGGCATTAAGTAAGTTGGCGCACCCAACGCATTTGGAACAAAGTTGGCCTGATTCGAGTGGTGCTCGTAGACGAGACCAAAGAAGTCATAGCGGACCCCACGTACTCGAAGACGCTGTCCGACGCCGGTGACTTACTCAACGGCGGAAGCCTCCAGGGCTACCGTGCGCCGAGCGTACCTGGCCTCGGAATCCATTTCGATTATGGTTTGGCGGGTTTCGACATAAGGAACGTTTTCCACTTTAGCGGCGGCTATGAATTGCCCTTCGGCAAAGGTAAGCACTTCGCTTCGGGCGTCTCAGGGCTCCAGAACCAGTTGATTGGCGGTTGGAGCCTCAACTGGTCCACGACGCTGCAAGGAGGCCAGCCCATTGGCCTGAATTGCCCGAGTGGTACAGCGGCAGGTTTGAACTGCGGCGATCTTCGTGTGAAGGGCCAGCCGTTGAATCTGGGCCTCCACAACAGTTCGGATGGCAAGTTGAGTTGGTACGGAAACCCAGCAGCGTTTGCTCAACCCTGTACCCTCGGACCGGGCGGCACGCCCACCAGTTCCCCAACGGGATGCGTGCCGTTAACAGGTGCTGCGGCCCTGGGTGGATTAACTCAAGTGCCGGGACCTGGATTCCACAGAGCGGACTTTTCGATCTTTAAGAATTTCGCGATCAAGGAACGTCTCACCGTGCAATTCCGGACGGAGATCTTTAACATCCTCAACCACCCGAACTTCAACGCACCGAATTTTGGCGGCAACGGTGTCGTAGCCGTCTCCGGAGCCGGCGACTTCACCAATTTGACGAACTTCGGAAAAATCGGCGCTACTCGCGACGCACCCTACGATCCGCGGCAGATCCAGTTTGCTTTGAAGCTGGTTTTCTAACGCAGCTCCACTCTCCCGGTAGAGCGCTCGTCAGGGGCGCTCTGCGGGGAACCCTTTTGTGCTCGATCTTTCCCGGTCTAATCGTGCGGTGATAACCTAGGAACGCCGTGTCGATCGTCCGCCGTTCCATCAACGCTATTTTTTTCATTCTCTTGGCGTGTGCGCCCGCGGTGTCGGCCCGCGCCAACCAGAACCAGCGTCTCGATCACGAATTCCAGGCGGCCGTAGCTCAATATGACGCCGGGAAGTTTGCCGAAGCCGCGACAAAGTTAGAGGACTTGGTCCGCCAGGTCCCGGAAAACTTTGAAATTCACGAACTTCTGGGCATGGTTTACTCCGCACAGTCTCAGGACGCCACCGCCAACGCCCACTTTGAGAAAGCGGTCCGGCTGAACCCAGCTTCCGCCCCTGCGCGGACCAATCTCGCCGCCAACCTCGTCCGTCTGGGAAGGCTTGACCGTGCAGGAGAACAGTTCAAGAAAGCCGCCGAACTCGAGCCGCAGAACTTTGACACCAATCACAACCTCGGCGAGTTCTTCGTCCAATCGAAAAGGATCGCCGATGCCGTGCCGTATCTTGAGCGCGCCCAGCGGATCGAGCCATCCTCGTACGACAATGGCTACGATCTGTCGCTGGCCTACCTTCTCTCCGGTCGTCTTGCCGACGCCCGCCAACAAATCCAGCTGCTTCTGCGACTTAAGAACACCTCCGAACTGCACAACCTGCTCGGCGAGGTGGAAGAAAAAGACGGGAACTTCGTGGAGGCCGCCAATGAATACGAAATCGCCGCCCACGGCGATCCCAGCGAGAGCAACCTCTTCGATTGGGGCAGTGAACTCCTTGTGCACCGCACGCTCGGACCAGCCATACAAGTCTTCCAGGACGCCGCCCAGCGTTATCCCGCCTCGCCCCGGCTGGCGATCGGTCTCGGGATGGCTCTCTACGCGCACGGCAATTATGACCAGGCCGTCAGATCGTTAATCAGGGCCGCTGATTTAAACCCTTCTGACCCAAACTGTTACCTCTTTCTTTCCAGGGCCTATGACAGTTCGCCGGGCCAGGCCGACGACGTTATCCAGCGATTCCGCCGCTTCTCTGAACTCCAGCCGCGCAATGCCCAAGCCCTCTACTACTACGCGATGAGTTTGTGGAAAGGCAAGCGGGCTCAAGATCCCAGCCTTGACCTTCGTCAAATTGAGACTCTGCTCAAGAATTCTCTCGATCTCGACCCGAAGCTTGCCGAGGTGCACCTGCAATTGGGCAATCTGTACTCCGACCAGAGTAAGTATCCCGAGGCTATTCCGGAATATGTGCGGGCGCTCGAGCTGAACGCCGATCTTGCCGACGCCCACTACCGTTTGGGGCAGGCCTACGTCCGCACCGGCCAAAAGGAGTCGGCGCAGGAGCAACTCCAGGTTTATCAAAAGATTCGCGAACATCACCTGGAGGATCTTGAAAAACAAAGGGCGGAAATCCGTCAATTTGTCTATGGTGCGAAGGACAGCCCGTCCGGCAAGCCATGATTGGGTGGGCTGCGGTTCACGGTTGGTGAGATGCGAATTGGCGTGTTGAGACAAGAAGCGGAACGAACAGAATGCAGAGGATTTTTAGCTCACCGGCGCGGCTCGAAGACGTTCACGGAGTATGTGCTGGCGCTTAAGGGGCTCGGCGTGGAACGGTACGATTCCTACCTGGCCGACGGCCATTCGGAGTACTTCGGGCAGGGCGGCCACAGGGTCGTCTCCCCACCCGTGCACGAGGTGCTTCCCGTCGCCGAAACCAGGTCAACGCGAGACGTTCCTTGAGCACCTGCCGGCACGAGCAGCACCAGACGGCTTACTTAGAGATGTCCCGGGCCTTGGCCCAGAGCGAATAGAGAAGTGGACGGTGGACACAGGTAAGATGACGATGACGTTTTACGATAAGGCCGACAGAGAGATGCCGGTCGAGCTGATCAAGTAGGCCTGGGAAGTTCAGCGGCGCTCAATGGTTGATCCTTTGCGCCGACAATCAGAAGCCACAGGATAAGAGCCGGTTCGCCTACCATTAGCGGAATGCTCGCGAAGCGGTCCACGACCTTCGCATAAATCGGCAGAAACAGCGGCGTGACACTTTCCGCCAGGTACCCGAAGCCCGCAGCGATCAAAAGAACGCCCAGGAGGCGGGGCAGGAAACCCGACCTATAGATAAGAGCCCCGAGGTGGATCAGCCAGGGGCCAAAGATCCAACCGACAACGTATCCGTAATGATGCAAATCGAGGAACAACATGGCCAGAGCTTCGCGGCGCGGTTGGTCGAAAAACGACAAGAAATCCGCGCCGCGCAGGAGCGTCAGGGCCGCGACCTCGCTTAGCACATTCACGGCCATTACGGGAACAAACGCCAGACCCCACATCACCATCAGCACAGCATGCGTCTTATTCACGCCGGAGAGTAAGCGGTAAAGAACCCAGACCAGGTAGATGAATTCGGCCGCGCAAATCAGTTCGGAAACAATGCCGAGGCGGAAAAGCCGCTCGGAAGCGAGGATGTTGCTGGCGGTTGCGGCCGTGTTGCCCGATACAATCAGTTTGCCTGGCACGTAGACGATGCCGAAGAAGCCGGTTGCGGCATTCACCAGGTACAGTACGCCAGCGAGCCTTGCGGTTTGTTTAGTGGAATTCATTCACCCTCTTTCGTTTGGGGTAACGCCAGGTGCGGAGCCATGGCCGATACGCTTGGGTGCCGTTCTTGTGCAGTGCAGTCTAAAGAATAGACGAGGACGGTGACCCGAAATTTCACTGTTCCTTCTGGGCCAGAGTGCCGTTTACTAGGCCGCTAACGACTGGTTCTGGGCAGCCGACAATGACAATGCGGATACGATAGAATTCGCAGGCGTGAGGGCGCTGCTGGCGGTGGCCTGTTTGGGAGATGCGCCCTTTGGGTATGCACGGGTGGCAGAGAACAGAGCGCACCGAGAAGACTTGCGCTGTGCAGTGCTGCCTGCGGGGACGTGGGCAGGCGGAAGCCTATGCCACTAAAACCGAGGAGTGCGGGGACGCGCTGAAGCGCACCCCTACATTGGGCCCAACATGGGGCCGACCGGGCAATTGCTTCTCAGCTTTTCTTCAGTTCGATTCCGCCGTTTGTCGTCGCGACCTTCAACTCTCGTCCACCTCCGCCGACCGTCCCGGACAGCGTCTTCGGCCCAAACGTCCCCTGCACGGTAATCGGAAAGTCCGAGCGAATCCCGCCATTCGTTGTGGCCGCATCCACCTTGAATTCTGCGGAAGCTGGCAGGGTCACGTCCACACTGCCATTGGTCGTCATCAGCTCCAACTCGCCGCTCCACTTGGCATTGCCCATGGCCACGCGCACGCCACCGTTGGTGGTCCTCGCCGAAGCCCATTCGCTGGTCGACACTTCCACGTTGCCGTTCGTCGTGGCCGCCTCCACCACGCTCTCCAGGTTCGCGCAATGCACGCCGCCATTGGTCGTCAACGCATGGAAGCGCACGCCGTGTGGCACTTGCACGTCAAAGTTGATCTTCGCACGGTGGCCATGCCACCAGTTGTTGCTGGACTCGGACGATACGCCGCCGCGGTGACAGCGCCCCGGCGCCTTATCTTTCGCGTACACGGCGCAAACGGTGACACCATCCGAGTACTCGACGACCTCGACAAAAAGCTCGCGGTCGTCGTCGCTCCTCCCGCGCACGCCTTCGACGCGCGCCGCATCCCCGGAAGCGCGGTTCGCGCCAATCTCGCCATTGGTATTGACCACTTCCAGCGTCTGCCCGGCTTTCAAGTTACCCTGCCAGTGAAAATCGCTCGGCGCGAAGACCGTCCGCTTCTCCCCCTGCGCGCGCACCGGCACGGCCGCCACCAACAACATTGCCGCCACACAAATCGCCCCGGGTATCCAGCCCCGCACCACATTTTCTGTCTTCTTCATGATCCCTCCCTCCTAACAATACTCTTTTCCCGAACCGCCTTGCCCGTCTCCTTCAGTACGCACCCCGCCACACTTTGGTTCCGAAGCCCGGAACCTCTAGTGCCCAGGTTACATTTCAAACGTAAGTCTATTGGTTGCCCCGGTTCCCGGAGTAGACGCCGAGGCCAACCAAAACGCGGGTTGCCTCTGCTTGTTCCCGGAGAGAAAATGACCTTTGGAGGTAAACGAGCCATGATTCACACAATGGTTGACGGAACTTTTCGGCAAACCAATTTGAGTAACGAATCGCGCGAGTATCTGGCCAAGCGCGAGGAGCTGCGCCTGGCCGAAATTGAGCTTATGCTCCAGTGCGAACGCGTCGCGGAGCTGCGCCGCCAAGAAGGCCCGCGCGACCTTAACGCTGGCGACGCACCGGCGCGCACCGTCCGCTTCAGCGAACAACGTCGCACTGATGCTGTTCCTGCGAACCCTTTGATAGGAATTATGTGGCGTCGGGAACCGTTCGCGTACATCCCCTAGCCAAAACCGTATCCCCGACGCCACATAACGCCCGACGCCACAGAAGCTGCTTCGAGCCGATGCTTGACTTCGCTTGAGGCGCGGCGTAGTTTACGCTAAGCATTGCGTTTCCAATGACCTACCATTCTTCATCGTGGTCCAAAACGGGGCGGAATTCGGTTGGACTCTCGGGACTCAAGTTAAGCGATCTGGCCTCGGACCCACGGGAACTTGCCAGGCAATTGAGCTTCACCCGTCGTGAGTTCTTGCGCCGTGCCGTCGGGGTCACCCTGGGTGGCGCCCTGCTCGGCTCCGGAATGCTGGCCCGAGCCGGAATACCGCAAAAGAAGAGAAAGGTTGTGGTCATCACCTTCGGCGGTGGCGCGCGCGACCAGGAGACGTTTGCGCCCGAAGGTCAGGAAAATATTCCCCACTTGATGCGGGAATTGATTCCGCAATCCACGTTTTTCACGCAGGTTGTAAATCGCGGCATCCTCGGCCACTATGTTGCCACCGCCAGCTTGGCCACCGGCGTCTATGAAACGATCAACAACTTTTCATCTCTTCCCCCGGAACATCCGACGGTGTTCGAGTACTTTCGCAAGAATTTAAAACGCCCTTCCTCCGACGCGTGGGTGGTTGCACCCAGCAACGGTTTCAATCGCATCGGTGAGAGCAGTCACCGCTCTTACGGCCCAGGCTTGGGTGCCCGGGTGATTTTGCCCAAGCATCTGTTAACCGCGGCGACTTCCGGCGGAGGAGCGGATTACGAACATTTGTTGCGCGACAACTACGAGACACCGTTCTACACGCCGGAACTCGGCGGAAACGAATTCGAATTGCAACAGTTGGAAATGCTGTTGAAGCTATCCGTGGACGACTTCAAGAAGCATGCGCGGACGTTGTCGAGTCCCGATGAACTTTCCGTCTACATCGCTCGCCAGCTGATGCGGCAACTCGCCCCCAGCCTTTTGTGGATCACCATGCACGACATCGACATCGCGCATGCCGGCGCATATTCGCTGTACATCGATGGCATCCGCCGCACCGATCGGCTTTGCGCCGACCTTTGGAAAACGATTCAGAGCGAGCCGGAATACGCGGGCAATACCACCGTCTTCATCCTGCCGGACTTTGGCCGCGACTCCGACGACGATTCCGGCGGCAACGGATTTCAGCATCACCGCACCGGCGATGCGCTCTCTCGCACCACCTGGATGATGGTCTTGGGCGCCGGCGTTCGCGAAGGAGTGGTTATCGACCGCGCGCTGGAGTCCACCGATCTTGTGCCGTCGATCGGATCGCTCTTCGGATTTTCCGCGTCTCTCGCACAGGGTAAACCGCTCGTTGAACTTTCGTAATTCTATGCCTCCCATCAAGCTCAAACCCGAGCAATTCAGCGGCTATCCACCGGAAGCACGAAAACTTGTCACGAACCATCTTGCTGCGCTCGAGCGCCTGCCATTGAGTTTTCTGCCAAGCCTATTGCGAGAGGCCATCGATTACGATTTCAAGTTTCCCGCGGAGCGCAACGCGCTCGAGAGGGAGCTTCGAAATCTGACCTCGCTTTCTGCGGAACAGATCAGGGATTGGTTTCAAGGATTCGCCGAAATCCATCTTTCCTCGCAACTCGAACAGTTCGATTGGGTAAACTCGCCGGCGCAGTTTGTCGAGCAGCTCTCGGCGTATCTTTGGACGACCCACCAACTGGATGCCTTTCGCTTGGCGGCGCTCGCTTATCAGGAGCGTTTGCGGGCGGCGCTGCCACCGGGGCGTCCCGCGATTCCGAGGCTGGGGATTACGGTCATCGGCCAGGGCGTCACCGCACCACAAGAGCCGTTGTTTCGTAAGCTGCGTCCGCATGGGGTGTACTTCAGCCACATCGAGCCGGAAAATGGGTTGAAGCAGCTTTTAGATGCGGCGGCGGCTCGAGCCAAAGTGCATCCCATTGCTCACAGCCACTGGTACATTGACGGCGGGCAAGAAGCGGCTCATGACGCCGCGCTTACCTGCGTTTCCTACCACGCACTCGAGCCAGCGCGGGCGGCCTTGTCGAACAGAATACGCTTGGAGATTGAACGGCCTGGCATGGGACCCGAGACGCTGCGCACGCTACTGGCGCAGCTGCGTCCGGCGGATCTTGGTATGGGTCGGGAGGCGGATGGGGGCCCGGATGGGAACGCGGCCAACTTAGGGGACGCAGTTCTGGATCGCTTTCAGGCCAAGCTGCTGACGGAGGGCTCGGGCACGCAGGTCTTCAGCACGACTTTCGCACAATGGGCGGCACGCGAGGCACTCCGGCGTGCCCAGCCGCTTACCCTTTTGGTCCGTTTCGCCCCGCGGCAACGACAGAAGCCGATGAACGAGATGCTTTCCGGTAGCGACAGTCATGTCGAACTCGATCCCATCGGTTCGCTGACCGATGCGGATAACGGTGCATATTACAACTGGCTGAATCAGCAACGGTTACCGGGTGCCGAACAATCTTCGTTCCTGGTGTGGTTCGAGAATCACGGCGAGGTTGTGGCCATTGGCCCGTCCATGCCGCGCGGGACCGAATCAACCACGGCAACGGACCTTCAAACACTGCTTTCGTGGATGGCCTGAAGATTCTCAAGAAATTGTGTGCACGAGGTAAGAATGTGCAAGAATTGTCGGCGACTCTTGGTTAACCGTCTCGCTCGACAAAATGAGAGATGCCTTGGAAGGGAGAAGGAGCCGGCCCACGCAGGCCCGCAGTCGGCGTTCTCCGGTACACTTTGCGTGAATTCCTATGACTAAACAACTATCGCGGCGCACGATGCTGAAGACGGCTGTCTCGGGAGTGACTATGGCTTCCATGCCCTCGATTTCCTGGCCGGAGCAGAACTCACCGATTCCGCGCAAAGGCCAAATCAAGCAATCGGTTTCCCGTTGGTGTTACCAGAAGATTCCGCTCGACGAACTTTGCGCCTACGCGGCGCAGATTGGTTTGAAGGGCGTCGATCTGCTGAAGCCGGATGAATACGAAGTGCCCGCGAGGCATGGCCTGGTTTGCAGTATGGGCTATGCCGACGGGGGCGAGATTGCCAGCGCCATGAACCGCGTCGAAAACCACGCAAAGATCGAGGAAGGTTTTCGCAAATACATTCCACTGGCGGCCAAGGCCGGCTTGCCGAACGTGATTACGTTCTCCGGAAACCGCGCGGGCATGTCCGACGAAGAAGGCGCCAAAAACACGATCGCAGGGCTCAACCGCGTGAAAAAGATTGCCGAGGACCACGGCGTCACCATATGCCTGGAGCTCCTCAACAGCAAAGTCGATCACAAAGATTACATGTGCGACCACACCGCTTGGGGAGTACGAGTGGTGCAAGCGGTGAACTCGCCGCGCGTCAAACTGCTGTATGACATCTACCACATGCAGATCATGGAAGGAGACTTGGTTCGCACCATCCAGCAGAACATTCCATGGCTTGGTCACTTCCACACGGGTGGCGTTCCCGGCCGGCATGAGCTCGACGGTACGCAGGAAGTGCAATGGGATGGAGTGATGCGTGGAATCGCGGCAGCCGGCTTTCAAGGCTACGTGGCGCACGAGTTCGTGCCTGCGCGAGACCCCTTGACCTCGCTGCGGCAAGCGGCGGATTTGTGTGATATCTAAACAGTAATGTGAGGGAATTCGGCGGTTAGCCTGTGCCAGAGCCCAACATAAGGGTGCTCTTTTTGCGTAGTCACCCATTTCGTTACTGCATCGCGAGAAAGACGGCATGCTCGAAGACCTATTCTCGCGAGCTCTTCGAACTATCCAAGATAGATACCGATCCGTTCTGCATTGGCCTGTGCGCGATCAGCCGATTCTTCCGCGAGTAGCGGATCACTTGTTGGTGGCCGAAGATGGGTAGTCCTGCCAGATGTATTGAAGGGCCTCGGAAAGCGTTTGTTGCTTCACTGCTCGGTCAACGTGTCCAGCGTTGCGGGCAAATACGAATTGGTAATGATAGCCCTGGGCGGCGAGTACTTTAGCCATCTGCTCGTTTGCGAGAACCCAATCGTGCATATTGTCGCGCATCACGTTCGGATTTAGGAGATCCCGGTCACCAACTTCCATCCAGATTCGAATCGGCTTGGCCGGGCTGTCTGGGATGAGATGCTCGTGAAACTCCCAGGCACCGTGCGGCGTTTGCGGATTGTACGGCCACTGCTGGTTTACGAATGTTCCGGAATAGGTGAGAACACGGTGATAAAGCTCGGGGTGATACCAAGCCATGATCAAGGCGCAAGCGCCTCCTGAGCTGCCACCCATGGTTGCCCTGCCGTCCGGATCCTTAGTGAGTTTCACGCGAGCCTGGGTTTCGACCGGAGGCAAAACTTCGTTTTCCACAAACTCGGCATAGACTCCGGACATTGTGTCGTACTCAAGACCGCGTTCACTGCCCTGCGCGTCGCCACCTCCGTTGCTGATAGAAATGGCAATCATCACCGGGACCTTATGTTGGGCAATCAAGGTGTCCAGAGTTGAAAAGAGCAACCGGTCGGGCCCGTCCGTCCCGACGATGAAAGGCGCGATGCTACCCGGCGCGTACTGCTTGGGGACATAGACGGTCACCCTCCGCGTGTACGGAGCGAGGTGGCTCGTAGTCACTACGAGCTTTGCGGGGTTGACAGGATCTATAGTTCCGAAAGTGTTGGGCTCACGTGCAATGCCTGGATAGATCTTGCTCTCTGACGAGTTCAGAATGAACTCAATCACCGTTCCCCTAGGTATGCCGTCTTGGACAGACATCTCGGGAGCAACATCGGAGGTAGGCCTGATGATGAAATTACCGTCCGCATTCGCAGGAGGGTTTGATCCGTCAGGCAATTCCTTGGCCGTGACATAACCGGGACTGTTCGGATTGCGTATCGGCGTCGTCGGTCGTTCCGTGTGTTGAGCTGACGGAGGAGACTGGCCGGGGACTGGATTGAGAACCGCGATTAGGCTAACCAGAACTGGGATGCTCAGAGAACGCGGGACTGGAGTCATGCGGCCATTTTGCAGTATTCCGAACTTCAGGGAAAGGCTGGTTTTGAGTTCCGTGTCGGGAGCCATCGGTCTCGTCTAATGGTGCCAGTCACGGACAAACCGGTAGCCTCCGAATTACTTCCTTTCTTTCGGTACTCATCTGGAGAATAAGACTTGTACTCCCGCTGGAGTTCGCGATGGAGAACTCTCTCTCCGATGTGAAAACGCAGCGGTCGGCCCAATCCGCCAAGCATTAGGCCTAGCTACTTTCTCGGTTCCATGAGAATTGTGAAAAGACGTATCTCGACGACCCTGCAACCGGCGACTTACTTTGTTCTGGGCCTAGAACCACTATGTCAATTCCCGCGGACTGGAGAACCTGGATCATCTCCTCGCGGCCGCTTCTTGCCAGGCGGTTAGGGTTAGGGAAAAACCTCGATTGCCGCCGCGAGCCTCTTCGAGAGCAACCTCTTTATTGCGCAGATTATAGAGCGGGATGCTGGCATCGGTCTGTTCGCGGTCGTAAAATCCGAACTGTATCGCTTTGCGAAGGATTCGGCGGACTTTGTCGTCAATCGTCGCCATGGAAACCTGACCGCTTTGCATGGAAGGAACTAAAGTCCGTCGACTCATGAAGGATGCCGAGGGCATCTCGAGATCCAGGCCAGCGTTAGCAGCCACAATCCCGTCATGAGTGGCGCCCCAGTCCGACATCAGGATACCATCGAAGCCCCATTCCTTTTTCAGAATTTCATTGTTCAATAAATTGTTCTGCGTCATATAAATGCCGTTGACCAGGTTGTACGCGTCCATGACGGCGCCAGCTTTGGCCTCTTTGACAGAGACTTCGAATGCCGGGAGATAAATCTCACGCAGCGTGCGCTCGTCTACGTCGGAACTATGGTCCATGCGGCCATACTCCATATTGTTCGCGAGGAAATGCTTGACGGTTGCAATGACGCCCTGGCTCTGGATTCCTTCGACGACAGAAACAGCCGTGCGCGAGGCAAGGTAGGGATCTTCCCCAAAGTATTCGAAATTTCGCCCATTCATAGGGGCGCGATAAATGTTCATTCCCGGAGCAAGGAGGAAGTGCACTCCGCGAGCCCTGGCGTCCTTCCCCATGCTTTCGCCGACACGGCGCGCGAGCGCAGTGTCCCAGGAGGCGGCCAACAAGATCCCCGCGGGATACGCGGTCGTGGGTCCGTAATCGTGCACGCCGAGCGGACCATCCGACATCCGCAAAGCAGGCAGACCGAGCCGTGGAATAGCCTGAATGTAGAAGTCATTAATGCCACCAATGATCGTGAGCTTTTCCTCGAGGGTCATCTTGCCGAGGATGGCGTCGACTCTTTTTTCGACTTCCGCGCCGGGAGTCTGGGTAGTCTGAGCCTTTCCAAGAGAACTCGCCGAGAGGAGGAAGGACAGCAGAGCAGTAGCGCGGTACAGGAGCGATTGTGATCGATGGTTTGAATGAGGCATACGATGCTTGTCTACTTCTCCTCGACGATGGCCGCGTCCCATGGCTTTAATGTTAGTTTCTGCCCGCGGTCCACAGCTGCCTCGGCGAGGAGATCCATGCCGGAACCATAGGCGTATGAAAATGTTTGCGGGTCGCCGGAATAGTTGAAGTAGTAGTGCAGCGTCTTGCCTGAGCGGTTCGAGCCATGTTTTACGCGAACCGGCGCGGGCAAATCCCGGTCAGAACTGGTCAGGCCCGCCTCCTTTAGAACATCCAAGATCACGCTCTGCAGCAACTTGTCGCTGAGAACCGTTCCAGCGTAGGTCAACGTTCCTTTGCCGAACGAATTGCGCGTGATGGCAGGATATTTGCCAAAAAAGGGATGGTCGTAGGAGGCCAGCGCCTTCGCAGTGTCTGGAACCAGCATCTCCGCCCATTCCGACACTTTATTGTCCGCACCGGCTTCGAATGGATCATCCTTTAGTGCAAGCGGCCGGGCCAATGACGAAAACTCCTGATAATGCAAACCCGCCACCTCACGCAAAGGCCCCGGCGCCATCTCCCAACGAACCGTGGAGTATTCGTTACAGAAGCCACTTTTAAAGGAGAGCAGGATGTTTCCACCGCCTTTCACGTAATCCGCGAGTTTTTGAAGCACGGCGTCGCTTGCAATATAAAGTGGAGGAACGAGGATCACTTTATAGGCGGAAAGATTTGTACTCTCCGGGAAGACGAAGTCCAAGCCGACATTGGAACGATACAGCGCACTGTACATCTGCCGAAGGATGGTGTGGTAGTTCACACGATCGCTGAACTTCATGAATTCTATGCCGTAGTAGGAGTCGTTGCTGTAAAGGAGGGCCACCTGATTTTTGCGCTGAATATTAGCGATTTCCGGGCCTATCCGCTTTAGTTCATGCGCTGTGCGGCTGACTTCATCGTAGGCGCGACCCGGCAAGAGGTCGTGTCCCAACACCCCCTTCCAGTACGTCTCCTGGCCGTAATGAATCGAGTGCCAGTGCCAATACTCGACCATATTCGCGCCGGAAGATACATGCGTGTAAACATCGAGCCGGAGTTGGCCGTCATACGGCGGGAACTGGTCCTTGGAATCCCAGCCGATGGCCTCAGCGTTGGTTTCGGTGATCAGGTAGTTTGTTTTCTTGAGGGAGCGAACGTAATCGCCAACGTAGGAAGACGCTTCACCATCGAATTGGTCCTGGGTTCCGTGATACGGGTTCGCGGCGGCGATGTCCAGGGTCTTGACCACCTCGGCCTCGTTCACCTCGGGGCGAGGAGGCCCGGCAAAGTCATGCATCACGAATTGTTCAGGGCGCTTGTATTCATTCACTAGGGACGCCTGCCAGGCAAGAAAATTGGTTGTCATCCATTGCGAGTAGCGCTCCCATTCAAGCTTCCATCCAGGATTGATGATTCCGTCGCGTGGCGGCAACTCGGACCAATCGTTCAGCCGCTGGCCCCAATAGTTCAGGCCCCAGACTTTGTTCAGCTGGTCAACCGTTTTGAACCTGGATTTGAGATATTCCTGGAATCCTGTCTGTACGTCGTGATTCGCCGCCCCGCCCGAAGAGGTTTCGTTGTCAATCTGATAGCCGATGATCGCGGGATTGTTTTTGTAGTGCTCAAGGATTTTCCGGATGACCCGCTCGCAGTAAAAACGGTACGTGGGATTCAAGAGATCGGTGTTCTGGCGCAAGCCGTAATAGAGATACTGGCCTCCGAGCCTAGTCACGACGATTTCAGGATGCTCTTTATAGAGCCATGCCGGAATGGAATAGGTAGGTGTCCCCAGGATGATGCGAATTCCAGCCGCTTGCAGTTTTTCTACTACGCGATCCATCCATGCGAATTCAAATTTCCCGTCCTGCGTTTCCCACAGCCCCCAACTTGACTCTCCGATGCGCACGACGCTGATGCCCGCCTTCTGCATCAGCTGTACGTCCTGATCGACCCGGTCATAGGGCATATATTCCGGGTAATACGCAACTCCATACAGGACGGTATCCATGTGGCCGGCGAGGAAAGGTTCGCGGGCCTGGGGGTTCCCCGGCAGGGCACGGCAGAGCAGGCCAACCAGAAGAAGTCCGGCACGCAGGAGCCAGGAATACTGAGATCGAGGTTCTTGACTGAAAATCATGAAAGGCCCTTTCCCGGATTCAAGCCTGTTGAATCGCGCCATGTGAAACTCGTCTTGGGGACGTATTCGGTGCTCTTCAGATTCGCGATCTCGCGTTGCACATCCTGCAAAAGCGCTGGAAATGCGAGGCGGCCAAGTTCGGTCTGCGACTGCTGCGGTGGCACGCTGGGAAGACGGTTCATGGTGCGTGACACCGTGGCGGTTGATACTCTGGCGCGTTCGGCAATGTCGCGGATATTCATAGGTCGCTACCCAAGGATGCTAATACTGTCTCGGTTCGCTCCTCGCACTATTACATTCGTCCGATTGAGAAGCTCCCCGATCGGTTGCGTCACAGGACGGCTCTCGGTTGCCCCAAAAATCATGACCACCACTCTTTTCGATGAATCTTCCGGTTTTTTTCGCTGGAGACGCCGGGAGTAAACGATAGCCGGACAAAGAAAGTCTCCCCATGCTTCCCTGACCAGGAGCGACCAGCAAAGGATCAACCGTCAGCGCATGAGGATCGTTGCCAGGAACTTCCATGCCGTAATAAATATTTGCATCGAACAGATTGTCGTTGCTTTCCCCAAAACCGCGGGCCGCGACGTATGCGCCGTCCGAAGCACGCGAAATTGCGTAAGAAAACCGAGCTGCTCCTGCCGCATAAAAAATATTGTTGTAAAAATGGCTGCTTTCGGACCATCCGTGCCAATCCGAAAAAAGCAGGAGGTCTACCTTACGGTCAGGCCCGACGTAAATTGTGTTGTTGTAGATCAAGCTATCTTTTACAGGACCAGCAATGTTGATACCACGCGTACGGTCATTCTGGCTGATGTTGTAGCGCACCACCGTGCCGGTGTTGCCGGCGCTTTCTTCGGAATTGTGGCCACCTTCGTTGCAGATCAGCAGAAAGCCCCCGTCGTTGTCGTGGCTGTAGTTGTATTGGATGACGGTATTGCGGCTGTTCCAATCGGAATCGAAACCTTCCCCGTCGCGCTGCCCTTTCGTTCCGTAGGCCTCGTTGTACTGTATCGCGGTGTTGTCGGCGCTCCAGGCCCAGATGGCGACGTTATATCCCTCGGAGCGTTGATTGGCGTGGGCCACCACATTGTGTTCGATCAGAGCTCCGTCTGTGGCGACAACGACGATTCCGTCGCCGCCAATGTCGTGAAGCTGATTTCCGCGGACAACCACATCCAGACTGGCGTACCACTTCGAACGCTCCCAGCGGTCGGACCAACCAAAGATTCCGCTGCGCTCCACGTGGTAGATGTCATTGTTCTCGAGGCGCAGATCGACGAATCGGCTGGGTTTGTGGTCGCCAACGGAAGTGTAGTTAATTCCCCCGTTGGGCTTCACATTGTCTACACCGTTGACATCATGAATGGTGAGCGACCGCAAATAAATATGATGGGCTTCGCCAAAGTTCTCGAGTGCGACGTGCACCCCGCGTCGCACGGCTGGTTCTCGGCCCGTGTTGGTAATCTCCAGATTCTCGATTTCCCAATATTCCTGGTTCTTCAGCAGCACGGCATCTTCAAAAAGCGCGTCCCCATTGATCACCGGCTTTACTCCGCCGCCGTACATGTCCAGGGTGATTGGATAGCGCTCCGTCCCAGAGCCCTTTGGCCAAAGTTGGCCACGCCATACGGAACTGGACCTCAGCAAGATCCGGTCTCCAGGCCGGAAGGTCGTCGCATTGACTTTTTCGAGCGTTTTCCACGCGGCATCAGGTTTCGTTCCAACATTCGCGTCATCGCCGCCCCGCGAATCGACGTAGTACACTGCCCCGGAAACAGATACTGGTTTGTAAAGACCGTTTCCCGGCAGCACGAGCAACACGACTGCCAACAGGCCCAGAAAAGGGACGAGCCCTAGAGGCCCTTTCGCTCTTTGCGATTTCACCGGTCAGGTGGCTCCTCGACGCAAACGATCAGCGCAGTGTCAAAACCCTGAGCTTTCTCATCCGGAAGCATTCCTCCGACGGGGCTTCACGCTGGCCCACGAAAGCGCAACTTTCCGCACCGAAAGCTGCCCTTCGCCTCTGGCATCGCGCTAGAAAGTGAAGCGGGCGGCGAACTGGCCCGTTCTGGGGCTGCTGTTGACACCCGTAACTCGGGCAAAATTGCTGTCGCCGATACTTGTAGAGGTGCCGCCGCAACCAAGGATGCCGTAGGAGTGGCGGTTGAACAGGTTGTAGAACTCGACGCGCAACGACAGTTGGTAGCGTCCGTCCGCACCCATCGAGAAGTATTTAAGCGCGCTGGCATTCTCGTTTGCAGAACCCGGGCAACGGAGAGCAGAACTGTAGGCTTGACCTGTTCCAAACCCCACAACACCATTGTTAATCGGCGACGTGGCTACCCCTGACGCGAAATAATGCAAAATCGGCGCGTTTGCACCACCTTGAAACGCGTGCGGATCAGCCGGTCCGCCCGCATTGGGATGGAAGTTCGGATAGAAGTTGCCCCAAATCGGGTAGAACGGCTCATTCACGCCAATGCGGAACGGCTGGCCGCTGGTGTACAGCAACAATCCGCTGATTTGCCATCCGCCGATAACGGCATTCACAAAGCCGCGACTATCCGCAAGCCACCTTCTGCCCCTTCCGAACGGAAGTTCGTAGGTGATGTAGCCTTTAACGATGTGCGTCAGGTCATAACCCGTCAACGAGTTAGCGGCGGCGGAGAGATTTCCGAAATCTTGCACTCCGGTGTACGCCCCGTTGTATTCTTGCTGAGCGGAAAATGTATCTCCCCTCTGACGGGAGTACGCGTAGTTCATATCCATGGTCAACCCATGACCTGTCCGCTTTACGACGTCAACCACCATCGAGTTGTACGACGTTTGGCCAATCGGAAGCCCAACGTAGTTCAGCCAGTAGTAAAAATTGTTGGTCGATAAAGCAGCCAGTTGAGGGCTGGGCGCGAGCGCCGCTAGTGCAGAACTGGAGAAACCGGTGTAAGGACACGTAATACCGACAAACGGCTTGCCAAAGCCAAACCCGTCCAGTACGGGTCCCCCCTTTGTGCAGCCACCCTTTTGAAATTGCCAGCTGCTGAAATCGCCGTAGGGCACGAGCCCCGGATTGGCATTTACGACATTCAGGAATGTGGAGGCCGTCGGTTCGTTCCACGCCAAGGCCGTATCCGGGAGGTGGTGTCCTCGATTCCCTACATACGCCACTTCCACTCTCATGTTTGGCGTCAGCTCGTATTGCACTCCGAAGTTCATAGTGTCCGTGAACGCAGGCATGAGCGCGTGGGGATCCACGTAGGAAAGCAGACCTACAGAGCTAAAATCCGCATTCTTGTTGCCGGGCACAAACACGCCTGGATATCCGCTGTCCCAATCAAAGGGGTTGTTCACGATGTTGGTGCCTTTGAATCCTGGAGCAAAGCCGTTAGGGACGCCATTGAAATAGGGCCCGCTGGTCGGCAGCAAGGTTAGTCCGAATGAGCCGCGGAGCACCAGTTTCCGCCTGAGTGCATAAGCCACGCCCACCTGCGGCCCGAGTCCGTCCCAATATTCCTTGGTCTCGAAGCTGTCTCCACCGCCATTGGCAAAGACCAGCTTCCCCGGATACCCAAACTGGGGGTCGATTTGCCCCAGGTCGTAGTTCGCCCAATGCCCGTACTTCTCGTGATAACGACCGGCGTATTGCCAGCGCAAGCCTGCGATTATCGTCAGCTTCGGGTTCAGCTTGTAGCTGTCTTGCGCAAACAGAGTCATCGTTTTCCGTCGTCCGTAGAGATCGAACGCCGTACTCTGCCCGGCCTTGATCACATCGCCCAAGAGATAGCTGGCGAAACCCGAGCCCGCCAGTCCGGTAAACCCTCCATCCGTGGTATTGGGCACAAAACTGAAGTCAATGGCGCCGCTGCCGGTGTGGCTGTTTGCTTGGAAAGCGCGGAAATCACCGCCAAACGAAACGCTGTGCCTGCCGGTCATCCAAGTGACCGTGTCACCGGTGATGTACGTGGCGCCCGAACTCGATCCCTGGGAGCTGTTTCCGATGAAAGTCACTCCTTGTCCATTTATCGCATTGCCGAAGGAAATGACAGGAAAGTTGTCCGCGCCCGTAGCTCCAAACCCGAGTTGCGAGTTCCAGTTTGTTCCGCTAGACGCGGGCGTGTCCGTTTGCCCGTACCAGTTATAGGTTTCATTGAACACGTTCAGGATATTTGACCGGAAGGAGTGCGATTCGCTGAGGCGATATTGATACGATTTCACCCGCTGAATGCGGGCTGCCGAAAGCGGCCCACCGTCGGTTGAACCTTGCTCCCATATGCCGCCACCGTCCACCAGAGTGCGCGGCCGGTTGTTGTAAACCCACGAGCCAGCAAGTTTGTCGCGTCCGGTGAGGTCGTAGTCCAGCTTTACCACCGCCTGATTGGGCGTTTGGGACGGCGAGTTGCTTTGGGTAATGCGGTTGTTACTGGTCAGGTCGCTTCGCTCAGGGGCGTAAAACTTCTGGAAGACTGCGTTAATCTTCGTGGCCACGCTGCTGAACCGGGTCGGATCAATCTTATTACCTGCAAACTGCTCGCAGTTTGCGCCATTTGCATCGCAAGTCGTAGGATCGAAGATCATGTTGGCCTGAAGTGGAACCGTTTGACCAGCGGTGTTCTTAACATTGATCGGATTTGCAAACGTCCCCCCCGAGCCATTGCTCTGCCCGCAATTTCCCGTGCTGCCGCCCGAGTCTTTACAGAGGTTGGAACCGAGCAAAGCGCTGAAGTCTCCGCTCAGCATCTGGGAGGTCGGGACAAAGCCGCTGAAGTTCGATCCCAAAGTAAAATCATTCTGCGTGTAGCGCTCGAATGTCCCGAAAAAGAAAAGCTTGTCCTTGAAGATTGGACCACCCACGCTACCTCCATAGTCCCAAGCGCGCGCCTTGGCTTTGGGACTTCCATCAAAGTCGTTCTGCCACGTATTGGCGTCCAAAAACTCGTTGTGTCCATAGCCAAATGCGGAACCGTGAAACTTATTCGTCCCGGATTTTAACGTGAAGGACATCACGCCGCCGCTGGTGATCGCGCTCGCTGAATCAATGCCGCTTGTCTGTGCCTGCACCTCTTGCACCGCCTCCATGCTCGGGCCTGATTCCATGGAGTCGCCGCGGATCGAAGAAGTTCCGGACGTTCCATCAATCGTGTAGTCTTTTGTGAACCACTGCCCGCCGTTCACTACCGCTCCATAAGGACTGCTGATTGGCGAGTACCCCGGCGTGATGGCTACCGCGAAGTTCTCCACAAACCGGCCGCCGCCATAGATGCTTAACGGAAGGTCTGTGACTACGTCCCCCTTCATGTTCGTACCAATCGCCACCGACTCTCGATCCAGCACCGGAGCGTCCGAGGTCACAGTAATACTCTCGCTGACTGAGCCCATCTGCAGCCCGACATTGATTTGAGCCACTTGCGTCGATTCCAGCGTAATCGATGGAAAATCCACCGGCTTGAATCCATCTTTCTTGAACGCAAGCGAATATCTAGCCGGGACAAGATTGGGAATGGCATAGATTCCATCCTCGTTGGTCACGCTAGAGTCAAGAACACTCGTGCCCAGGTTCTTGGCGGTAACCTGGACACCGGGCACGGCAGCCCCGCTGCTATCCGTCACCGTGCCCGTAATCGTGGCGCGGTTGGTTTGCGCGCGGAGTGGTCCGACCAGAATGAGCTGAAGCAAACAGACATACAGAAGAGCTTTACGCATCGCACTTCTCCCCAGCCATGCGGGCAGGCCCCGAGGTAGAATTTCTAACTCTTGTCAGCGCTCCCGCGGCTTATCCCAACTTCCGTTGGCAGCACCCCAGTTCGATCGATACGGCGAAGAACAGCTTCCTTTCATCGCTCGCAGCGGAGACTTTCTGGCATCGAAAATCTCGATGTAAACGATTACTTTTCTGTGGGAAAAATTACTTCCCCAGAGTGGTGCCTGTCAACGGCTTGTTGTGTCATCGTTCGCTCAAAGTCAACAACGGAAGGACTGGTCCCGCAGGGGCAAGACTGAGGAGGTGTCGCGCCGCTTCCCACGCCGTCGCCAGGCGGAAACGGCGCCGCCCCGGATGGGCAGATGACTCGCCCGCAATCTTAGTATTCGACCTCATAGAGCTTCCCTTCCAATTTTACGGGGTCCTTTTCTGCCGAGGAACATCGAATGGTGATTGTTTGTCCGCTGGAGATATTTTTATGCTTGATCTCGCCGGCACCCCAGGAGAGCCCGCTCCAGACCTGCTTGTCATAATTGATCTCTACTGGCAGTGACTTGCCGCCCTGCTCCGCGACGATCTTCAGTACCGTTCCGACCGTCTTTCCATGGGGCGGGCCGCCCGGCCAGCTGCGCTGGATGTCTCCATCCTTCCCGCGTTGCTGGAAAATGATCCGCAAGTCTCCCGTTGCTGGCGCCATCACAGTTGCGGCGATGGTGTTGGTATCGTGGTCGTTAGCGGCGAATGATGCGGGCACCGGGCTGATAGATCGTGGAATTACAACGTCTTCCTGAACGCCGAGCTGGTATTCTTGCCTGGCATAACGTCCAAAGCCCACTAGAGCCATTTGCCCAGGTCCCAGCGTCACCTTGTTTTCCCTCAAGACCGGCGGGAATCCTGCGTCGCGAAAAATCAGGCGGCCATTGTGAAGCGGCTCCTGGGCCCTCGAGAGTGCTGGCAATTCGATCTCCTTCACCGCCTGCGCTGGATTCACCAGGGTATAGACGGCACCGTTCGCATCCATCGAACCGAACCCATAGGGCTGTACTTCCCCGGGAATTCCACCAAACGTTTTCGTCCTTCCCATGGCCTGGAGCGATGCGTAGATGCCCTGAACCTTTCCGAACCACTTGGCCTTCTCATCATCCAGGAATTCCAGATTGCCGTGAATAGTGTTCACCCAGCCGCCCCGCGCAACCATCAAGAGCAGCATGCCCTCCCAAGCGTTGGTCTTGCGATAATAAATCGTTCCCGTGTTTCCGATCATAAAGCTGGTCGAATCGATGCGTTCCAACGGAAGAAAGCTTTGCTCGTAGCGGCGCACCATGTGGTC
>Ga0207087_1084_pt1 | contig 21417 bp, 17 predicted proteins | sample Alteio_BWMinHeat_51_FD_153544 | JGI IMG/M metagenome (GOLD analysis project Ga0207087, IMG submission 153544) | Enriched cells from forest soil in Barre Woods Harvard Forest LTER site, Petersham, Massachusetts, United States -... | ecosystem: Environmental > Terrestrial > Soil > Temperate forest >... | reverse complement strand
GGCAGCTTCCGATCCAAAGGTGCGGATGACAAGGGTATAGGTCAGGTTCTTTTCCTGTAAAAAGGCAAGGAGCTTGTAAAACGAGGGAAATATCTGCGTCTTTTGGTTTTCCAGACAGTTTAGAGAGCGGTTGTAAAGCTCTTGCATGGGGATAAAATCGAGGTGGTTGTTCTCTTGGAGAATCCTCAGCACCTGCGAAATTTTCTCTTTTTGCTTTTTCTTTATTTCCGAGGAGGCGTTTGGGTTTGGCAAAAGGTGATGCTTCACATAATCGGCGTAGCTAATAGGTGCTCGGATAGAGCTGTCTCAATAGCCCGTTACTTTCTCGGCAATCTCAGCGCAGATCAGAGGAGCAGCGCGCTGCTATGTCGAACATCGAGAAGGATTTCTCGTTCCAGAGTATGGAAAAAAAGCTGAGCTAGATCTGCTGTTTGCAACAGAATTAAATAGCTGGGAGCTAATTGCGCGAACAGTAGAGAGCCACCGAGGGTATGGGCTCATCCCCGACGTTGTTGCCAGTCGCTACCCAAGTCTCACTCCCGCCTCTTCACTTGGCTTAAGCTACACGATCTGCGCTGCCTTCCCAAAGGGGGAAAAGCTCTCCTACTCCGCCCGGGCGTTTTTAGAGGCTGTTAAACAGCTTTTCTCACAGAGCTGGCTGCAGGAAGAGGAACATACTCTGGCCGATAGCTGTTTTGCGCAATCAGTTCTTTGATGTTGCTCGACTTTGATACTCTAGCCAAATTCTGAGCTAAAATGCTCTTGGCGATTCTTTCAGCAGCTCGCAGTTCCACGATGAGGATGTCTGCCTGAAGCGGATAGAGACAGCCCTTGGACAAAAGCTCCTCTGGAACTTCATCTGCAATGGCATGGGCCGCTTCAATGAACATCGCATCTGTCACTCTTTTGGCCCCTGTAGCTAAAATCGCCATGCCAAGAGCTGGGAAAATATAGAAATTATTGGCCTGCCCGGGGGAGTAGCTCTTTCCTTTGTAGGTGACAGGATCAAATTGCACTCCCGCTGCGTAGATCGCTTTGCCCAAAGACCACTCATAAGCCTGCTGAGGAGTACATTCGGCATGTTCTGTGGGATTGGAAAGGGCAAAGAGAATCGGACGCTTGTTCAAACGCGCCATCTCCTGCACCACTTCTTGGGTAAAGGCGCCTCCTATGGTGCTCACCCCAATTAAAGTAGTGGGTTTGAAAGCTGTGATCGCTTTTACAAGGTCCTGTGTGGGAGCTAAGGGGTGCGCGTAGGGCTTTTGAAAGTCGAGAAGATCTTTTCGCTTTGATTCAAGGAGTCCATGCAGATCAAAAAGAGCCACTCGGGCCTCTGCCTCTTTGCGGGAGAGCCCTTCTTGCTGCATGACAGAGACAATCAAGTTTGCAATGCCAATCCCTGCAGAGCCAGCTCCGAGAAAGAGAATCCTCTGATCGCTGAATTTTTCTTTCTTGATCTTCATGGCGTTCATAAGACCTGAGACGGCAATGGCTGCTGTGCCTTGGATATCGTCATTGAAACAGCAGACTTTGTCTCTATAGCGCTGCAGCAGGTTAATCGCATCGACCCCTGTCCAATCCTCAAAATGGATGCAGCAGAGAGGAAAAAGCTGCTGAACGGCCTCTACAAACTCATCGACAAAGCTGTAGAGCTCTTTTTGAGAGGGTCTTGGCTCTTTCAGCCCCAGATAGAGCGGATCGCGCAGCAGCGATTCATTATTTGTTCCCGCATCGAGATAAAGCGGCAACAGGTATTGCGGAGGAACGCCAGCTGCTGCCGTATAGAGCTGCAATTTTCCAATCGGAATCCCCATCCCGTTGGCACCGAGATCTCCAAGACCCAAGATTCTTCCCCCATCTGTCACGCAGATGAAACGGACCTCTTTTTGCGGCCAGTTCTGCAAAATCTGCTTCACCCTCCCCTTCTGCTTGATCGAGAGATACATGCCCCGCGAGGAGCGAAAGCCCACATCAAACTTTAGACAGGCCTCTCCAATTGTGGGATCATAGATAATTGGCAAGAAGTAGCTGGGATTGGACATGATGGTTTTGTAGAAAAGGGTTTCGTTATGATCGAGCAAGCTCATGAGGAAAATGTAGCGCTCATAATCTGTTGTCTTATACCCGAGCTGGCGCAGCACGCGCTGCAGCTGCAGATCAATGGACTCGATCTTCTCAGGCAAAAGCCCCTCTAGACCAAGCTGCTTTCTCTCTTCGGCAGAAAAAGCGGTTGATTTATTGCGGTGAGAGGAGGAAAGAATTTGCTGAGCAGAGAGTTTTTCCATCGTTTTTTCCTATTTTTGAGTGGGATAACACATCGCAAGAGGATCGACGAGACGATCAAACTCCTCTGCTGTGACAAATTTAAGCTTTAGAGCGGCCTCTTTCAAACTCAGATCGCGATCTAGGGCATAGTGGGCAATTTGAGACGCTTTGTCATAGCCAATGACAGGACTTAAAGCCGTCACCAGCATGAGAGATTTTTCCAGGTCTCTGGCAATCCGCTTCATGTTCGGCTTCATCCCTCGTATGGTGTACTTTTCGAAATTGATGCAAGAGTCTCTCAGGATCAGCCCCGAATGCAAGATGTTGTAGATCATGAGCGGCTTATAGACATTCATCTCAAGGTATCCTCCCGCATCGCCAAAGGCCACTGCTACATCGTTTGCCATTACCTGAACAGCGACCATGGCAAGTGCCTCGCACTGGGTCGGGTTAACCTTGCCCGGCATAATCGAAGAGCCTGGTTCATTCGAAGGGATGAGAAGCTCATAAAACCCTGCTCGAGGACCACAGGAGAGCAGCCGAATGTCATTGGCAATCTTGTAGAGAGAAACCGCTAAACTTTTCAGCGAGCCGCTGAGCTGTGCCAGGCCATTATGAGACCCCTGCACAGCAAATTTATTTGCCGCTGTTACAAAGGGAAGCCTTGTCAGTTTGGCGATTTTAACTGCCACTTCCCGATCAAAGCCCTCTAACGTGTTAATCCCCGTCCCAACAGCTGTTCCACCAAGTGCCAGGTGATAGACGCCCTGGAGAGAATCCTCGATATGTCTGATGTTGTCTTTCAAGATGGCGCTGTAGCCAGAAAATTCCTGACCCAGGGTAATCGGGGTGGCATCTTGCAAATGGGTTCTGCCGAGCTTGACGATTTTTTTCCATTTCTTTGCTTTGTCCTCAAGCGAGCGCTGCAGCTTGTGCACGGCGGGGATCAGCTCCCGCCTAACCTGAATCGCAGCGGCAATATTCATGGCAGAGGGGAAGCTGTCATTGGACGACTGCGACATATTGACATCGTCGTTGGGATGAATGGGCTTTTTGCTCCCCAGCCGCTTGTGGCAGATTTGCGAGCAGCGATTGGAGATCACCTCATTCACATTCATGTTGAACTGGGTGCCACTGCCCGTCATCCAGACATGTAAGGGGAACTGTCCACTGTGCTTACCTGCGAGCAGCTCATCGCACACTCTTATGATCAGGTCCGCTTTTTCCTCTGAAAGGCGCCCCTGGAGATGGTTGACAAGAGCGGCTGCTTTTTTGAGAATCGCGTAGGAGGCAATCAGCTCCCGCGGCATCAGATCATGGCCAATTGAAAAATGGTCAAGCGAGCGCTGTGTCTGCGCTCCCCACAAACAATCTGCGGGAACCCTGACCTTTCCCAAGCTATCTGACTCTGTGCGAAATTTTCCCATCTTTCCCTTCTGTTTAAAAAATTTTTACCTTTTATTCCAGGCAAAAGTTCTTGTGTTTTGAAGCTCCGCTTACGATACTATTGTCATGGATCAGGATATTCGGTGGAAACAACGTTTTGAAAATTTGACAAAAGCACTGGATCGATTTAATGAAGCTCTAGATGCAGTGAAAAAAGAGCCTGACAACCATCTCTACCAAATGGCACTGGCCTGCGGTTTCCAATTTACCTTTGAGCTCTGCTGGAAAACAATGAAAGACTACCTTGTGCAAAATGGGGTTGATACAAGTCTGCCGCGCGATGTGATTAAACAGGCATTTCACCATGAGCTGATCCAAAATGGGCAGATTTGGATTGATATGCTCGAAGACCGTAACCGAATGAATGTTTACCAAGAACAGACTGCACAGGTAGCCACGAAAAGAATCTGTGAACACTATGGATCAGCCATTAATGGGCTTTATACAGATTTTCTCAAAAAATGATATTTTAACTCAGAGTCTTTTGATTAAAAAGATTCGATAATTCTTGGATTAAAAAAACACTCTTCTTTTTTCTGTGTGCTCTGTGAGCTCTGTGGTAAAAAATAAAATTAGCCACACATTAATGAGTCGTCAAAATCACGGTCATTTTTTTAATCAAAAAAACCTAACATCTTACGGCATCAGACTGGACTTTAGCCATTTGAGGACGATGATTTCTCTTGTAGGGGGCCAAGTTTTTTAGCCATTTCCAAAAGGTAGGCTTGAAATAGCCACCTTTTGGAAATGGCTAAAGTCCAGTCATATTAGCATTCAAGTGGTTCATGATCCAGATGGAACCAACGATGATGATGATCATCATGCCGATTGTAGAGAGAAAGAGCAAAAGATTCCAAGGAACGCCCTTCTCTCTCCAAAGATGGATGAAACAGATAGACTGCGCAGTGGCTTGAAAAAAGGCTAAAACAAGAAGAAGGGCAACAACCGTTTGGACCTTCACGGGGAAAAAGTCGGGGTGGGCAGCGAGGAAAAAGGCGGCCAGGGTCAGGAGGAGAGAAGAGGCAAATCCAACAATACGAATCCTAAGTCCCATATCCCCCTAAAGCAAATGGCCGCTTGCGTAGACAGCGGTGAAGATAAAGACCCAGACAATATCGAGAAAGTGCCAGAAAAGAGCGAGGCGAAGGAGCTGGGAAACAAGCGGGGGTTCAAAACGAGCTTTCCCGATCCGCAGCATCATCACAAACATCCAGAGCAACCCCACGCTGATGTGCAGTCCATGAGTGCCAACTAAGGTGAAATAGGCCGAGAGAAAGCCACTGCGCTGAGGCGTCGCTCCCCTACTTGCAAAGTGGGCAAATTCTGAGAACTCGAGCACAAGGAAAGAGAGGCCGAGGGCAAAGGTGATCAAAAACCAGAGGAGGGCGCCTTTTTTCTGTTTTTGGGAGATGGCAAAAGTGGCTAGTGCGCAGGTAAAGCTACTTGTGAGAAGGATGAGAGTCTCTGCTAGGGCAAAGGGGAGGCTAAAAAGCTCCCTGCCAGAGGGCCCTCCAAAGGTGCTGTTTTGGAGCACGGCAAAGGTGGCAAAGAGGACGGAAAAAATGATGAGGTCTGTCATCAGATAGACCCAGAATCCAAAAACTTTGGTCTCTTCTGCAGAATTAGTTTCTTTCAAGGCGCGCCACCTCCGAAGCTGGAATGAGATATTCAGTCTCCTCATCGATGGAGCGGATGATGATGCAGGCAATCACGCCAATTAAGCCTAAAATAGCAAGAGCATAGATGGACCAGACAAGGGCAAATCCTGCGAGAAAAGCAAAGCCCGAGAGGTAGATGCCCATCCCCGTATTCTTGGGCAGCCAAATATCCTCGTAACGCTTTGGGCTCTTCTGCTCTTTTTTCATGTCCCAAAAGGCCTCGTGACTTGTCACCGTGGGAATCCGAGCAAAGTTGTAGAAAGGAGGCGGCGAAGAGGTGGCCCACTCTAAGGTTCTCGCATTCCAAGGATCTCCTGTTGTATCGAGGTTCTGTTTCCTCTCTTTGATGCTCACGACAATCTGATAGATTTGCACAATGATCCCGCAGGTAATGATCAAAAATCCAATCGCTGAGGTGATGTAGAGGGGCTGCCACCCTGTCGAAGAGCTGTAGTGATCGAGTCGCCTTGTCGCGCCCATGAGTCCCAAGAGATAGAGAGGGACAAAAGAGACAAAAAACCCGATGAGCCAGAGCCAAAAGGCCCGTTTACCGAGCCGTTCACTCAGTTTAAAACCGGTGATCTTGGGAAACCAGTAGCTAATCCCTGCAAAAATCCCAAAGAAAGCCCCTCCAATGATCATCGTGTGGAAGTGGGCGATGAGAAACAAGCTATTGTGGACCTGAAAATCTGCAGGAGGAGCGGCCATGAGCACACCCGCCATCCCCCCAAACGAAAAGAGGCAGGCAAATCCCATGAACCAGCACATCGGCGTTGCAAAGACCACCTTGCCTCGAAACATCGTGAGAATCCAGTTGAAAACCTGTACTCCTGTTGGGATGGCAATGAGCATGGTCACGATCCCGAAAAACGAGTTCACATCAGCACCTGCTCCCATGGTGAAAAAGTGGTGCAGCCAGACAAGAAAGGAGAGAGCGGTAATCGCTAGCGCCGCGCAGACCATCGAGGTATAGCCAAAGATCTTTTTCTGTGAAAAGGTCGAGACAATTTCTGAGAACATGCCAAAGGCAGGCAGGATCAAGATGTAGACCTCGGGATGGCCCCACATCCAGATCAAGTTGAAATACATCATCTGGTTGCCACCAAATCCTACAGTGAAAAAATGCATACCAAAAAACCTATCTAACCAAAGGAGAAAAATCGTCGCGGTGAGCACCGGAAAAGCAGCAATGATCAGTATTGTGCTGCAAAGGGAGGTCCAGACAAAAAGAGGCATTTTCATCAGAGTCATCCCGGGCGCCCGTTTTTTGATGATCGTCACCATAAAATTGATCCCGGCAAGCAGACTCCCAAGCCCTGAGAGCTGCAGGCTCCAGATCCAGTAATCGACCCCAACCCCCGGGTTAAACTCCAGCTCAGAGAGTGGCGCAATCGCAATCCAGCCTGTGTTTGCAAAATTGCCACCGATCACGAAAAAGAAATTGATGAGAATTGCCCCTGCGACATAGAGCCAAAACCCCAAGGAGTTTAAGAAGGGAAAGGCCAGATCGCGCGCGCCAATTTGGAGCGGTACAAACCAGTTCATGAGCCCAAAGAAAAAGCCCATCGTCACGAAAAAGACCATGATGTCGCCGTGAGAGGTAAAAATCTCCTGAAAATGGGTCGCGCTTAAGTACCCTTGCGAGTCGGCCCCCAGCGCCTGCTGCAGCCAGATCATGGCGGCATCAATCATCCCGCGAAAAAACATCAGCGCCGAAGCAATCATGTACATGATGCCAATCTTCTTGGGATCGGTCGAGGTGAACCACTCCTTCCAAAGCCAGTTCCAACGCCTTTTTTTCGTCAGAAAAAGGGCAAATCCCACCCCAAGTAGCAACATAGACAAAGTTCCTCCCACCGTGTACCAGTGGTGGGGCAAAGCCTCAAGGGTCAGTTTTCCTAAAAACCAGTCTCTCATGAACCTATCCGCAAATTCGAAGGTGCTGATTTTTGAAGGATTTTTTTGTCATTTTTAGAGCCGCTTCGCAGGTAAGTAGACCAAGAAGCGGCTTTAAAACCGACGAAAAAAGACTCGAAAAGGAGCATCTTCCAATTTGCGGATAGGTTCATGGATGCATGTATCTCATCATGATCTGCTCAAACAACTTCTCCTCCACTTGCGAATAAAACAAAACAGGAATCTTTTCCGAAGGCTTAGAGAGTTGCTCATACACTTTGTCCGTGAGCTGCAAAGAAGAGCGCTTGACCTGTTGTACCCACACCTCAAAGTCCTCTTCCGAGCTCGATTTTGCAATGAAGGTCATATCGGCAAACCCCCGTCCATTGATCTCGGCAGCTCTCCCCCTATATTCGCCCTCTCCATCGGCCATTAAGTGAAGAGGGGTAACCATCCCTGTCATCGCGTAGATCTGGCCACTGAGCTCAGGGATCCAAAACGAGTTCATCGGAGAGCCATCTGCTGAAAGGGCAAAGTGGATCGGTCTTTTCGCCGGAAACTGCACGAAATTCACGGTCGCAATCCCCTGCTCGGGGTAGATGAAGAGCCATTTCCAATCGAGTGCCACCACCTGGATGGTGAGCGGCCTCACTTCGCTTTTGAGAGGCTGATAAGGATCGAGCTCATGCGTTGCCTTCCAAGTAACCACCGCCATGACAGCGATGACAAGGGAAGGAATCACCCAGAGAACAATCTCTTTCCATGGCCTATGATTGGGCTCTGGATCATACTTTGCTTTTGCATGACTTGCCCGGTATCTCCAAGCTGTCACAAAGAGCAAAATCAGAGTCGGCAAAACGACAAGGAGCATGAGCGCAATATTGGTTTTGATCAGCTTGAGCTCCTCTCGAGCAATGATTCCTTTGGGATGCAGGACAAGAGCGCGCTCATCCTGCAGCACCCAGACAATCAGAGCCGCTGCCCCAAGAAAGGCAAGAAGACCGAGCCAAAGTTTTATGCGGAACATGAACAATTAAATAGACCAAATGGGAGTATCAGGCAAGAAGCCATGGCTTTGCATCTGCCACATCTTGGCATACAAGCCTCCTGTTTCTAGCAAAGAAGCGGGGGACCCCTCCTCGACAATCTTTCCATTGTCAAAGACAAGGATCCGATCCATGCGAAGCAGTGTTGAAAGTCTATGGGCGATCACAAGGGTCGTGCGGCCTAGCATCAACTTTTCCAAATTATCCTGAATATATCTTTCGGTGACAGAATCGAGTGCGGAGGTCGCCTCATCCAAAATCAGAATCGGCGCGTCCTTCAAAAGGGCTCTAGCAATAGCAATTCTCTGCTTCTCTCCTCCCGAGAGCTTGGTTCCCCTTTCCCCCACCTTCGCCTCATAGCCACCGGGAATGCGGCCAATGAACTGATCGCAGTGAGCAAGCTTTGAGGCCTTCAGGATCAGATCGGGACTTGTCTCTGGTTTTCCATAACTGATATTTTCCCAAAGCGTTCGATGGAAAAGAAGAGGATCTTGGGGAATGAGCGCAATCTGGCGCCTGAGCGACTCCAAGGTAGCGGCTGCAATATCCTGTCCATCGATGAGGATTCGTCCACTTTCCAAGGGGAAAAATCGTAAAATGAGATTGATGAAGGTCGATTTACCAGATCCTGTAAACCCCACAAGGCCGACCTTTTCCCCGCCGCGAATATGAACCTGTTTATTCTCAAACAGCTTCTTCTCCCCGTAGTGGAAAGAGACCCGGTCAAAGACAATCTCGCCCGAGCGGACCTTGAGATCCTCAGCCCCCATCTGATCTCCGAGATCTTGCGGATCGCGCATCACAAGATAAGCCTCGCGGATCCTGCCAAAAGACTGAAAGAGAAGAGGAAAGGCAGAACCCACGGTCCATAAAATGATGGACAGACTCCACATTGTAGCAAATACCTGCACAAGCCCGCCTGTGCTGATTTTTCCATGAATCCATGAGAAGACAAGAGCGCCAAACATCACAAGAAAGATCCCAATCAAATAGAAGGAGGATAAAACGCAGCGCATCTTCTCAACGTAGCGCCTTGCAAAGATACTGCTCTTTTCCTCCTCTTTCTGGAATGAGGCTAGAACCTTCTTCTCATGCTGGAAGCGGTAGAAGAGATTGACGGCAAAGTTGTTTGTGAGACTATCGACCATTCTTCCAAGCAGCGTATTATAGGCCCTACCATGCCGCTGCTCATAGGAATCGCAAGAGCGTGTAAACAGAAGACAAGCCCCTAAGTGAACCACCATCCAGGAGAGCAGGATCCAAGTAAAAAGAGGGCTCACAAACCAAAAAACAACAGAACCTAAAAGACAGGCTGATAGAGCGGGGAGAATCGGCCAAAAAAGCTGCTGCAAGATCAATTCCACCTGTGTCGTCATATCGGTTATCTGGCTAGCAAGCCCTCCTGCAAGCCGCTCATTGAAATAGCGTGGGCTATGGTGCTGGACATGATCGAACATCGCCATCCGCAGCTCTGCTTGCAGCTTTGGTATGGCTTTTGCCATCAAAAAACCCATCGTGCGAGACGCGATTTCCACATAGAGGACAAGGCAGGCTGCTTGAATCATCGGCCACCGGAGCGCCTGCCACGCCGCGAGGCGATCCCCCTCAAAGCGGGTGAAGATATCGATCACTTGATGCAAAATGTAGGGCCAGATCAGAGCATCGAGCGACCAGGCAAAGCTATCCAAGAAGAAAATGAGCGCAAAGGTCCCCTTTTGGAGCCGCATGAACTGCCAGACAAAGGAAATGAGCTCTCTATAGGTAACTTTTGGCATAGGAGGAGTGGGGACAGGACTTTTTAACTAAAATTTCTTCTAAAACGTGCCTGTGCCCGTGTGCGTGCCCGTGCCCGATGATCAAACATCAGGACTCCTTTCGGGCACGGGCACGCACACGGGCACAGGCACGATACTCGGAAAGTTATTTGCCTATCAAGAACCTTGAGTTAAAACGCCCTGGTGGTTAGAACAGATGGCCCAGGATTCTAAAGAGTTCTTTTGTTTTTCACTAGATTGAATAAATTTTTACATTGAAACTGTACTGACAAAGCTTAAGTTGCGGGCAATTTACAAAAAAATCTTTGCGACATTGCGCCTTTGCGCTGATTCAGTCTGTGACCCTACAATCTTTTACAAAAAGCTAAAAATCAACTTTTGAATTTTCTTGTGTGTATACAAAACTAAGGATATAAATGTGTGCGCAAGAAACTTAAATGAAAAAAGTATTATTATTTTTATTTTTTACAACAGCGACACTCTCTGCGGCTCCGCCCGAGCACATGGAGCGAAGAGCCGCCTTTGACATTGGGTCTTCTCGGATCACGATCCAGGTCGCCGATGTCGATCTGGAGACCAATCAGATCAGACAGGTCCTTCTCACCGACAGCTGTGCCGTTAAGTTCAGAGAGGATCTGGCAAAAAGCCCAGATGGCAAGCTCAGCAAAGAGATCCAAGATGAGGCTATTGTGGTCATGAAAAAGCAGCTGGAAAAGGCAGCTCCTTTCCAACCTAAGACCTCTCATGCAGTGGCCACAGAGGCTTTTCGACTAGCCGGCAATAGCGATGCTTTTGTTGATCGGGCCCAGCGGGAAACGGGTATAGGTGTGACGATTATTTCTCAAGAAGACGAAGGGGTTTTGGGGTTTATCAGCGCAGCCTCCGAGGCCCATGTAGATCCGAGCAAGGCCGTCTCTTGGGATTTTGGAGGAGGAAGCTTCCAAATCACCACCCTGCACGGACAGGATTATCTTGTCTACCGAGGAAGAATCGGCAAGGTTCCTCTTAAAATGACCCTACTCAAGCTCCAGGGGAAAGAAGATGTCACCTTAAGCCCCAATCCCATTTCAGAAAAAGAGGCCTCTTTAGCCCTCGCCTGGATCCAAGATGAACTAAAAGATCTCCCCGAGGCACTGAGGAAAAAGCTTGAGGCAGAAGATACTACTGTGCTCAGCATTGGCAATAATCCCTTGTGGGGAATGTCCCATTCTGACCACTACGATGTCCGGCGCATCTTCAAAGAACTCTACAGTCGATTGGACATGAGCGATGAGGCGATTCAATCGCGAGATTCTTTGGAGAAAAAAGAGGCGGCAACCTACCTCGTTTCGAATTTAATCCTCGCTTATGGAATCATGCACTTTTTGAACATGCGAGAGGTTCACTACGTGGGAACACCGGGAGCAAATACGACAGCCCTTCTGCTCTCCCCTAAGTATTGGAGAAAAAGCGATGACAAGACCCGTTGATATTTTCACTGTGATCGGGCGCCCTGCCTCAGGAAAAGGGACCTTTACCGCAGCGATGAATCTCTGGGGATCTCAGCGCTATGTTCCCCTTTCAGTAGGGGATCTGGCAAGAAATGAAGTTGATCGTGGCTCTGCGATCGGCATTAGGTACAAAGAGACCATTTTGGGTCATGGCGAGCCAGACGAAACTCTTGCCGAGACAATAGAAAAACTTGTCTTTGATAAATTGAGCGAAGCACTTGTGCAGGGAAAGGGGGCTGTTTTAGACGGTTACCCCAAGACAGTTGAACAGTGCAAGGCTCTAGATGCTTTTATCGAAAAAAATAAGCTCCAAGGTCGTGTGGCATTTGTTTTGCTCGAAATTGAAGAGCAAGAAGCGATCTTGCGAATGACCAGTCGCACAACCTGCCAAAAATGCGGTAAGATCTACAGCGCGCAAGTCCTCTCAAATCAATGTACTGAGCTTGGCTGCGACGGAATTGTCTCGAAACGCTCTGACCACGGACTAAAAGCCCCCGAGGCCAGAATCAAAGGGTATGATAAAAAAATTGAGCCTGTGCTCGAGTATTATAAAAATAAAAATTCACTACATAAAATCGACACAAATGGTACATTCGATGTTTGCGCAGAAAAGTTTAGAGAGTTTTACTTGCAACACCAGAAGGTGTGAAAAATGGATGTAAAATACATATTTGTTACAGGAGGGGTCGTCTCCTCGCTCGGCAAGGGACTCACAGCGGCTTCGATTGCTCTTCTGCTTGAAAAGCGCGGGCTGAAAGTCGCTATGCTCAAGCTCGATCCCTATCTCAATGTCGACCCAGGAACGATGAATCCTTTCCAGCATGGAGAGGTCTATGTCACCGACGATGGGGCGGAGACCGATCTTGATCTTGGCCACTACTTTCGCTTTACAGAAGCCCCTCTTTCTCGCGCTTCCAATACCACTTCTGGACAGATCTATGAAGAGGTGATCCGCAGGGAGCGGGTGGGCGATTATCTTGGGAAAACCGTTCAGGTGATTCCCCATGTCACCGATGAGATCAAAAAGCGCATTCTTCAAGCTTCTAGAACCCAGGATGAAACAGATGTTGTGATGGTGGAAATCGGGGGGACAGTTGGAGATATTGAGTCTCTGCCCTTTCTAGAGGCCATTCGTCAGTTTCGCTATGAGAGAGCTGATCACTGTTTAAATATCCACCTGACCTATGTCCCTTATCTCAAAGCAGCCGGTGAGGTGAAGACCAAACCCACACAGCACTCGGTACAGGTTTTGCGAGAGATTGGGCTCATTCCCGATCTTCTGCTCTGTCGCTGTGAAAACCCCCTTTCTGAAGAGATCAAAGACAAGATTAGCCTCTTCTGCAGCGTCCCTAAAGAGGCCGTGATGGATGAGGTCGATGTTGACTTTAGTATCTATGAGGTGCCTCTTTTTTTAAGAGATCAGGGACTCGATGACAAGATCTGCAAGCGGTTGAATCTACCTAATTTAAAGGCCGATTTAAGCGAGTGGGAACGGCTTCTCTACAAGATGCGCCATCCCAAAGGAAAAGTGGTGATTGGCATTGTGGGAAAATACCTACAGCACCAAGATGCCTACAAGTCTGTTTTTGAGGCCCTACACCACGCAGCTATTTCTCATGGAGTCTCTCTTGAGGTTCGCACCTTTGAATCAGATAAGGTAACCGGTTTTGAAAATATCCAGGGTTGCGATGGCTATCTCGTACCAGGAGGCTTTGGCTCTCGCGGATGGATCGGCAAACTCTTAACCGCTCAGTATTGCCGTGAAAAGCAGATCCCCTACTTTGGCCTTTGCCTAGGCATGCAGGTGATGTGTGTCGAATTTGCACGAGATGTTTTGCATCTACAAGGAGCAAGCAGCACAGAGATGGACCCAGAGACCCCCTACCCAGTCATCTCCCTTTTGAGCGAACAGCAGAAAACCCCCTATTTGGGAGGGACAATGCGCCTGGGTGCCTATCCCTGCCTGCTAAAAGAGGGCTCGCTCTCTCACAAAGCGTATGGGCAGCTACGCATCTCCGAGCGCCACCGCCACCGCTATGAATTCAATTCCCAATTTAAAGAAGCCTTTGAAAAACAGGGGCTCATCCAGACAGGGACCCTCGAGGGACATCCGCTCTGCGAGATCATGGAGATCAGAAACCATCCCTGGATGGTCGGGGTGCAGTACCACCCGGAATTCCAATCGCGCCCTGTCAAACCCCACCCTCTTTTTACAGACTTTATCCAAGCCTCATTAAATCATGCGCTCGGCAGGAATTGATTACGGAAAGGCGCGGATTGGGCTTGCCCTCTCCGACCCCAGAGGAGTGATGGCCCTGCCCCATAAAACGCTCTCTACCTCTAAAAGCCTTCCCGAAACCGCGCAGAAGATTGCACAGGAGCTTGGAGCCTTTGCCCCTCTCAAACAGATTGTGATGGGTCTTCCCCTGCTTTTAAACGGACGTGATAGCCCCCTAGCTACCGAGGTGCGTGCTTTAGCCGAACTTCTAAAGGTCCTACTCCCAGATGTGCCCTTGCTTCTTTGGGATGAAAGGTTAACCACAGCGGGCTTAGAGCGCTCGTTAAAAGACTTAGGGGTAAGTCGCAAAAGAAGGCAAAAGGTGATCGACCCACTCTCTGCCGCCTCCATTCTCCAGAACTACCTGGATTGGGAAGGCGGAAGAAGCATGGTTTAGATCGGGATCGAGAAGAGGATTTTTAAGAAATTGGCCCAATTAGGTGGATTTTGATCGGCAGCCTGCTCAAGAAGAGGAAGGAGTCTTTTGCTATCGAGCTGATATTCTTCTGCAAATCCTTCAAACTGCTTGATAAAAAGGCTTTTGTCTTGGCCAATACGCCAGACAATGGCATCGCCAAACATCTTTGTACATCCATTCCAGATTTGTGAGCCAACTAGCCATCTTGCAGGAATGGCCTTTAGATGCTTTAACGTTTGCCCATCTTGTAGCACATATTCTAAAAGTCGCAGTGGATGGTCCGATTCAATCCCAGCTACCTTTTTTTTAATCTCATCTTGTCTGCTTGGCATGCCAAGTTTCACCGGAGCTTCTTCTGCCATCGTCTTAAAAAACCAGGCCACCTTCCCTTTCATCTCGGAAGAGAGAGGAGGAAGCGCTTGGAAAAGAGCTACAGGAGTTTGAGCAGGTTCCTCTTGAGCCACTTGGGGCGCAGGCGCTGATGCTAAAGACTCCACGCTCTCCTCTTCACTTTCCTCATCACTAAAAGAGGCATACAGGTCGTCTTCTTCATCTTTGCCTACGAGCATCTCTGGCTGCCGATCTTCTAGGGCATTTCCACCCACAGGAGTTGCTACTGGTTTTTCTTCTGTTTGATCGGCAGACTCTGCGGTTTCACCATCTGAAGCGTCAAAAAAATTTGCATCCTCTTTTTCCTCTTCGCTTACAAGCAGCTCTGGCGGTTGATCTTTTAGGGTATTTCCACCCACAGAGGTTGCTACTGGTTTTTCTTCTGTTTGATCGGCAGACTCTGCGGTTTCACCCTCTTTTTCCTCTTGGCCTACAAGCAGCTCTAGCTGTTGATCTTCTAGGGTATTTTCAACCAGAGAGGTTCCTATTGGTTTTTCCTCCGTTTTACCTTCAGACTCTGCAGGGTATAGAAGTTTATCTATTTCAACTTCCCCATCTAAAGTATCAACAAACTCTCTATCCTCTTTCTCTTCGGGAGAAAGTTTATCTATGATCATGTCTACAAACTCGCAGACCGCCGAAAAGACCAGAAGGTAGAATTTTTTCACCTCAGTAGCGATTTCCTCAAAAAGATTAGGCTCTTCAGACGATTGGATCGAGGAGGAGAGATGGATAGGGACTTGTGGAGGAGGGCTCTTGTCAGAGGGGGTAATAGAGGGGGTCTGGCCCTCAGAAGAGGAGGGGTTTGACAGCTCTTGGTCACTCGGTGGCAAAGGGGCTATTGAAGGCATAAAACCTACCTTATTTAGTTATAAATTTTATTCAAACTCCCCCCATTTTAGCCCCTTTATTATTTAAAGTAAATGATTTAATTTACAATAATTAAAAAAATAATTATATGTAATGAGCTGGATTTAAAAAATTTTTTTACAACCGTTAGGAGGACTTAAAGAGACCAAGCGTTTGCGAGAACCAGGAGGAGGTAGAAGAGGGAGTCTCAGGAAGAGAAAAAAGAAGCCTAAAAAAGCGATCCCAGTCTTGCGAATTATCAGCGCCTGTAGGGTATAAAATGGCCAGCAACTGGTCTTTGCAGGGAAGTTTGGCTACATCGATGAACCCTTCGCATTCCATCTTAAACTCTTCGTACAAACCCTCTTTTTCACTCTGAAGGTACGCAAGGAGAGGAGCGCTAAATTCACTGACAAGCTCGTTCCAAAGCACGGCTCCCCCGACTTTGTCTGGAATGGAACGTATCTGATCTAAGATTGTCTTATTCTTCAAGACATGCTCAAACAGACGCAGGGGGTGTATTCGTTCTAAAGCCTCACTCTTTTTTTTCAGCTCATTTTTCATCAGCACCAATTCAGCGAGATTTTTCTCGGAGAGAATCTGTGCAAACTCAGCGACAGCGGCTTTAGCCTCTTTAGACAAAAAAGGAAGGGCTTGAAAAACAGCAAATGGCGTGGGAGGCGGAGGCTCTACCTTTGTAGGTTCTACGGAAACTGGAGACTGAGTCTGCTGCTGTTGGGCAGAGGGGGCTTGGCCTTCTTTCTCTATTTTTTGTACATCCTCGTCCTCCTCTGAATCAGAATCCGATAGACTGTTATATTGCTCCTCTAGAGAATTTACAACTGGAGGTTGAGTCTGCTGCGGTTGGTCGGGAGGGTTTTGGCCTCGTGTTTCCAATTCTTCTATACTCTCGCTCTTTTCATCATCCGAGAGACTGTTGTAGTCCTCATCTTCATCAGAAGAAGAGTTTTTTTCCAACGGCTCATCCACAGGAGCCATAAGCTCAATACGTGCCTGCAAACCTTCTGTTTTCTCACGGAGGTTCTGAAGCTCAGCAATCGTTTTTTGAATCTCAGAAACCGCAGTCAACTTCTTCTCTATCTCTTGCCTAACCTCAGGAAAGAATTCAGTCTGCTGCTCTTTCACTACCCCTGTTACTTGTCCAACAAGAGGAATGGACAGGCCCTCTGTTTCTTCTATCTGTGCAGGAGGCTCAGCGGAAACAATGAGGGAACCAGGTAGAGCCTCTTGAGGCCTCTCTGGTAAAGGGCTCAAGGGAATGGGTCTATTTTCTGCCCGCCTCCCACAGATCGTGTCAATAAGCCTACTCATCGCTGAAAAGACCCAAAGGCAGAATTTCTTAACCCCCTCTACTATTTGCCCCAAGCAGGAGTTTGACGAGGATACAGAAGAGGGCTGAATAGAAGACTCTGAGGAACTAGCCGGATTAGGTATCGGAGAAGGCCCAGACAGATCGGAAGAAGCGACGCTAGGGGCGCCTGGAGCATTTAAAGGTCTTAATCCATCAAGAACCATGAGGCGTGATTATACATAGATTTTACTTTTGCCAACATAATTAAATTAATTATTTTAATTATAAAAAACATCAATCGATTAACAGCCAACCACTTGCGATTTTTCCCTCGCAAAAAAGAGAAAAAAAGCATATAGAAAGTAGTGATCTCTTATGTCTCATCCTCTTGAAGAACCCGGACTTTCTACCCGTTTTATAGAGCCCTGCCTCCTGATCATTTTTGGAGCAACCGGTGATTTAACCGCTCGCAAACTCCTCCCCGCCATCTATAACCTCGCACGCGAGGGAGCCCTGCCCAGCCAGTTTGCCTGCATTGGCTTTGCCAGAAGAGAGAAGAGCCATCAGATGTTTCGCGATGAGATGAAACAGGCCGTTAGCAAGTATTCGCGCACAGGAGCTGTCGACGAGTCTGTCTGGCGTAGTTTCAAAGAGCAGCTCTTCTATCATAGAGCGGAATTCCACGAGAAGGAGGGCTATGAAAAGCTTAAAGGTTTTCTCGAGCAGCTAGAGGGTCGTCTTGGCACAAAGGGCAACCGTGTCTTTTATCTCTCGACACAGCCGAGTTTTTTCCCTTTGATCTGCGAGCAGCTCCATAGCTGTGGACTCATCTACGATCCAAATAAAATCAAGGACCGCTTTTCGAAAGTGATCATTGAAAAACCCTTTGGTCATGACAGCACCTCTGCCCATGAATTACAGGACAATCTACTCCAGTTCTTGAGTGAGGAACAGATCTTCCGCATCGACCATTATCTCGGCAAAGAGAGCGTGCAGAATCTGCTTGTCTTTCGCTTTGCCAATTCCCTCTTTGAGTCTCTCTGGAACAATCGTTACATTGATCACGTCCAGATCACGGTGGCAGAAGATATCGGCATCGGCAGCCGTGGCGCCTTTTTCGAAGAGGCGGGACTTTTGCGCGATATTGTCCAAAATCACATGATGCAGCTGCTCTCCTTGGTTGCGATGGAGCCGCCGGTTTCGCTCACCGCCGATGCGATTCGCGATGAAAAAGTCAAGGTCCTGCGAGCCATTCGCCCTTTGGATAGAAGCCAAATGAGAGATGTCGCTGTGCGGGGTCAATATGGGGAGGGATACATAGACGGCGAGCCAGTTACGGGCTACCGAATGGAAAAAAATGTGGCTAGCCACTCAAATGTAGAGACCTATGTCGCGCTCAAGCTGCTCATTGACAACTGGCGCTGGCACGGGGTTCCTTTTTACCTCCGCGCAGGAAAACGGCTGGCTAAGCGAGTGACAGAAATCGCTATTTTCTTTAAACATCCGCCCGCCGTTCTTTTCCAAGAGCAGAAGATGCGCCCAGCCAATCTTCTTGTGATTCGCATTCAGCCAAATGAGGGGTGTGCTCTCAAAATCAATTGCAAAGTCCCTGGGTCTTCCTCAATTCAACCTGTGAAAATGGATTTTCTCTACGGTTCCTATTTTGGAGGCTCTTCTCCCGAGGCCTACGAAAGGTTGATTCTCGACTGCATGATGGGAGATAGCACGCTTTTTGCTCGTGATGATGAGGTCTTTAGCTCTTGGGAGCTGCTCACTCCTCTTATTGAGGCTTGGAAGGAGCTGCCAAAGGAGGCTTTCCCCAATTACAGCGCGGGCAGTTGGGGCCCTGAAAGTGCAAATGCTTTGATCGAAAAAGAGGGGAGAAAGTGGAGACTGATCTAGTTGCCCCTTCTGCAATTGAGAGTAGACTCGATGAGCTTTGGGAAAAAAGTACCGCCCAAAATAAAGCGCGCGCCTCTCTTTTTAATCTGATTTTTTATACGCGCTCTGGCAACCACCTTCCCCACGTGCGCGCTCTTGTGAGCAAAGTGATTGAAAAGTTTCCTTCGCGCATTTTGTTTATCCTCAAAAAGGAGGAGCCAAGCCCTGAGATTGTGACGCGAGTTTCTGTTCTTTCCTCTTCCGAAGAGGCCGATTTTGCTTGCGATCTGATTGAAATTGAAGCGACAGCAAAGGCAGAGGTTCGCATCCCTTTCCTGCTTCTGCCACACCTGCTTCCCGATCTGCCGATTCTCAGCTTTTGGGCAGACACCCCCTCTCCAGGCTCTCCTCTTTTTGATCAGCTAGAGATCCTTTCTGAGCGCATGATTTTTGACTCTGCTTTAGCAAAAGAGCCGGTCTCTTTTGCGAGAGAACTTCTCCGCGTCTACCAAAAATGCGATATCTCAGATCTGACCTGGGCACGCCTGCAGAATTGGCGTAGGCTTCTTTCGACGACCTTTCACTCGCAGGAGCGTCTGGAGATGCTCTATGACACAAAAGAGGTGATCATTTTATATAATGAGCTCGAGCAACCAGCTCATCTGAGAGCCGATAGTCAAGCTTTTTACCTAAAAACCTGGCTCTTTTGTCAGCTCGGCTGGAAAAAAGAGGTCGTGAGCTGCAAACTATTAGCTGAGCGCCAAGAGCTACTCCCACAAGGGGCTGTTCTTTCTATTGACATTGTGACAAGCAATGGGAGCCAGTTTTCTTTTGGCAGAGATTTAAAGACTCCCCATCTTGTGAGCATGCGGTTTTCTTCGCTCTATCTCTGCGATATTCCCCTCAAATATTTCTTTCCGAGCACAGAAATGGGCCATTCGCTCATTAGCGAAATCAACCGCGGAGGAACAAGTGCTCATCTCATCCATATTTTGAAGACCTTATGTTAGATTGCGCCCAGCTACTCATCCCAGGTGACCTTGAAACCACTTATCGCGCTGGCTGTAGACATTTTGTCGACGTTTGCAAGGAGGCCATTTTTCGACGTGGCGCTTTTTTTGTCGCACTATCGGGAGGCTCGACTCCAAAGGCTCTCTATACCCTTTTGACAAAACCTCCCTACAGAGAGCAAATCGAGTGGGGTAAGGTTTGGCTTTTTTGGAGCGATGAGCGCAGCGGCCCCCCTACCGATCCAGAAAGCAATTATAACATGGCGCTTCTCTCTGGGTTTTCAAAGGTGGCTATCCCTGAGGGACAGATCCACCGGATGGAAGCCACGGGAGATCTGCCAAAAAATGCCCTTGCCTACGAGGAAAAGATTCGCTCCCTTCTGTATGGCCAGCCCTTCGATCTTGTCATGCTTGGCATGGGAGAAGATGGCCATGTCGCTTCTCTCTTTCCAGGGACAGAGGCTCTACTTGTCAAAGATCATCTCGTGGCTGCCAATTTCGTCCCTCAAAAAAACAGCATGCGTATGACGCTGACCTTCTCCTGCATCAACGAGGCTAGGGTCATTGTCGTCTATATCCTTGGCGACTCAAAAAAAGAGAGGGTATATGACGCGCTCATGCACCCTGAGAAAGACTATCCCATCCAGCACGTCGGCACTCCCTCTCATCCTGCCCTTTGGATCTTAGATGAAAAAGCCGCAGCACTTTTAAAGTAATTATTTTTAAACCCCTTTGTGTTAAACTTCCTCCCATGATTGTACTCGGAATTGAATCGAGCTGCGATGAGATGGCAGTGGCTGTTGTAGAGGACGGGGTAAAGATCCTGTCAAATGTGATTGCTTCACAAGCCTCTTTGCATGAGAAAACCCACGGCGTTTTTCCCGAAACGGCAGCTAGGGAGCACATCCATCTCTTCCTTCCCGCCATCAGAGAGGCTTTGAGAGAAGCCAATCTTTCTCCTGAGGCCATCGATAAAATTGCCGTTGCCAATGGCCCCGGACTCATTGGCTCTCTGCTCATTGGGGTTAATGTGGCTAAAAGCCTAGCCCTGGCCTGGAATAAGCCTTTAGTTGGGGTAAACCATGTGGAGGCCCACCTCTATGCTGCGATGATGAGAGAGACACCTCTCTTCCCCTCCATTGGCCTTGTTATTTCGGGAGGGCATACTCTGCTGCTGCGCATTCCTGAAATCGGGGTGTATGAAACCATTGGAACAACAGTCGATGATGCTGTCGGAGAGGCTTTTGATAAAGTCGCCACACTTCTTGGTCTGCCCTATCCCGGAGGACCTGCAATTGAAGCTCTTGCTAAAGAGGGCGATCCTAGCCGCTACCTCTTCAAACCGGGAAGAGTAAAAAATCAAAGCTGGAATTTTTCCTTTAGTGGTCTTAAAACGCAGGTACTCTATGCGCTCAAGGGACAAAATGGGAGCAAAGAGGCTTTAACTCTACTCCCTGTTTCTGAAAAGAGCCATCTGGCCGCCTCTTTCCAGGAAACAGCGCTAAAGAATCTTGTCTCTAAAGTGGAGGAAGCCCTGTCCCACTTCCCTTCAAAAGCTGTCTACATAGGCGGTGGGGTGAGCAACAATGAGAGGCTGCGCCTTCTGTTTAGCCAAGCAAACTTACCTGTTCCTCTCTATTTTCCAGGAAAGAACTTAAGCCTGGACAACGCAGCGATGATCGCAGGACTTGGGTTTTTTGTTC
>Ga0207087_1083_pt1 | contig 21647 bp, 14 predicted proteins | sample Alteio_BWMinHeat_51_FD_153544 | JGI IMG/M metagenome (GOLD analysis project Ga0207087, IMG submission 153544) | Enriched cells from forest soil in Barre Woods Harvard Forest LTER site, Petersham, Massachusetts, United States -... | ecosystem: Environmental > Terrestrial > Soil > Temperate forest >... | reverse complement strand
GTAAATCAGTAGAACCATCAGTGAGGCTAGAGGTTCTCTTAAGTGCTGCATCCTTTTCAGCAGCCAAAGTAGCGTTTTGTTGGATTAATTGCTGAAGGGAGCCGGACGAGCTGCCATTGTTGTTATTGTTGACATATTGATCTCCTATCTGGCAACCACCCAGATGAGCCAAGGAAGCGCTCTGCTGTTGCTCGCTTAATTGCTCAAAGGCAGTACGTTCTTCTCCAGAAAGAAGAGCTAATTTTTGCTCACGTTCTTTTTGAAGTTGAACTATTTTATCACTACATTGATCTTTAACTTCTTGAGAGCTGCTCTTATTACTTTTCTCTGTAAATCTGCTAATTTGTTCCGCATTTGTCTGAGCAAAAGCTACAAAAGACTTCATTCTTTCTGAAATAGTAGTCATGCCATTAGCTTTTAAAATACCATCTATTGTATTAACGGCATTACCGGCAGCTTGCTCAATACCACGAACAGTGCGCGCTCGCTGCTCTTTGGCCTCTTGTACGTTTTTATCACGCTTCTGAGTCCATTCTGTAATTCTCTGAGTGCAGCTATCTATCCATGCTTGTTGCCCAGCCGATTGCGCAAGCCCAAGTTCCTTCTGCAATCCTTCAAGCAATTTTGTGTATTGCTCGGCAACGTCAGCAGCCTCAACAACAGATGCGCTTTGATCTTTAAAGGTATCATTTGTTGCATTCTTTATTCTTTCCAATCCCCCACTACTCACCAACCTTACAAGCCTTCTAGCATTTTCTTGCATGTCATCATTGGCATGCCGATCAGCAGTTTCTTCCCATTCTTTCCCAAATGTAGAAACTGCTGTTGTGCCAGCTGCCGTATATACTGGCACTGCAACATTGTATACCGTAGACAACGCTTGCTTGACAGTGACTCCTTCAGCAATTTCTGCATTTTGAACGGTAGTACCAATCGCTGCCCCTACCGTACCGACCAAACCACTACCCGCGCTGACCATGGTTTGCAGATTACTACGGGTAGTACGTAATTCTCCAAGTTCTATTTTTAGTGCAGCAATTTGACTAACAATGCCCTCAGGAGCATTATTTATTTCCCTTAACTTATTTAATTCCATTTCCTTCTGCCCTATTAAGGCCGAAATATTTTTGATCTGATTAGTTGGACTCAACTGTTGGAGTATAGACCACATCGCCACCGCAGGCTGCGGCGTTGAAATGAGCAGTCCTATAGCGAGCAACAAACTTTTTTTGAAATAATCCATAATAAATCCTCTTATTTTAAGGTATATTTATTTTCTCAAATCGCATACACCTTACACCCAAGGCTGCCAAAAGGCAAGCTGCAGCGCATAAATGGAATTTATTGAGGGTATAAAAAAACGAGTGGCAAACACGGGGTGCGAACTTTTTTGAGCTCAGGAAGAGATTGTAGTATACAATTAACGCTTCCCACCGTGTCTGCCACTCGTTCAGTAAGCAGTGCTTCTAACCATACTTCCTCAAGTGTCAAGAGGAGGAGTGTTCCCGAAGCTTTTTTAGTGTGAAGCAAGTTTATAAAAAAATAAACAAAATTTATGCCTCGCAGAATGCAACATCAAAAAATCAGCATTTTAATACGGTTATTTAAAGCGCAACGTGCTTTTTATTAAAACTTAACAGAATGCAACACTTTTGGCAACATAGCCCAAAAAACACTATAACCGCTTTATGATAAATAGATAGTCAGTATCCAGATAGCTAGATACACACTCCCCATCACCCCTGTTATTGCCAAGCTGAATACCCCTTGCACAAACAACAGAGAAACATATCCTGTTATAGCAGACAAAAAGAGCGTGAAAAAAATAATTTTTTTAACTGACCATCCCTGTGCCATAAGATAGCTCTTAAAGTGGTCAGCACTTGGCAGGTAGAACGGTATACGCTTATAAGTACGCACAATTATTAATCCGCCCACTTCCAAAAGCAGTACGGCCAAAATGATGCAGGGTGCCAACGCTCCATAGATAGTATAGGTGCCCCATGGCAGGAGAAACGGACATACGCCTAAAAAACTTCCTAAAAAGAGTGAGCCGGCATCACCTAAATAAATCTGTGCTGGCGGCTTGTTATACCACAAAAATGCACAGAGTGATCCGCTCAGTGCCGCTAAAATAGGAAGCAACCAATAGTGACTAAGCGCTACTGCTATGGCAGCAAATGACCCTAATGCGCCTAAGGTTATACAAGTTGCTAAGCCATCCATAATGTCGACTAAATTACACGCATTCATCAGCGTGGCCATCCACAAAACTGAAACGGGTATGCGCCACCACAAATTAAAAAAATCTGTTTTAAGGTAAAGTCCTGCGGCAATAAAGCAGGCACCTGAAATGAGCTGTCCTAAAAATTTCTGCCACGGACGCAGCACAAAAATATCATCAAGCAGCCCAATGCCAAATAAAAAAAGCATGCCGATCAACAGCAAGCAGGGCAACGTATGTAAAGTATTGGTGGCAATTAATCCGCAAAAAAAACCGGACACCACGGCTAGCCCACCAAAATACGGCACTCTTTTTTTGTGGAGCTTTACTACTCCGTCAGGCACATCAAAAAAGTCTAATTTTTGAGCAAGCATCATGCAGAATGGAATAATCAGAAACGTTATTAAAAATGATGAGCCAGCGGCTATAATCGAAGAAATCAGTATCTGACTCGACATCGCACTATCCTTTTTGTACAAAAAAATGCTTCACAAAAATAATCGGTACGAAACGATACGATGATTCAGAAAATTATGCTACTTTTTTGCCAGCAGGAAGATTAAGGTAACACTCAACGCGATCATCCGGCTTCCAATCGCTTATTCCTTCAATAATAAACCCGCACTCAAACCCGGAGTGCACCTCTTTAACGGATTTTTTCTCACGCTGTAAACTGGTGATTTTCCCTTCACCAATTTTCTGATTCCCGCGCCATCCTACCGCAACTGCTTCTTTGGCAACAAATCTTCCATCAGTGACAATGCAACCAGCGATAACACCAATTTTCTTGATATCGAAAACTTTCAGCACACGCGCTTCGCCAATCTTGGTTTTGACCATAGGAATTTTTTCTTCAGCCTTAACTTTGAGCTCAAGAGCTTCTATCGTGCGGTAAATAATATCGTAAAGATGGATAGTAACTTCTTTCTGATGAGCAAGCTGCAGCGCTTTTGCTTCTGCTTTTACATGCAGACCAATAACTTCAGCACCCGTATTATAAGCTAACTCAATATCACTTTCGTTAATATCGCCCGCCGCGGCATGAATTATGCTCAGCGGCTTGTCAGCGCCTTTTGATATTTTTTCAATGGAGCCTAACAGTGCCTCTTTTGAAGAATTAGTATCCGTTTTGATGAGTAAGTTGATCGCACCAGCTTGAATATGCTTTGAGGATGAGCCAGTACGACGTTCTAATCCAGCTATTTTTTTATATTCATCTTTGGTGATCACCTGAAAGAAGTCGCCCGCATCAGGCAATTGAGAAAGCCCGGCAACTTGCACTGGAATTGATGGTTCAACATGAGCAAGTTTTTTACCAAACGAATCGGTGAGTGCCGTAACGCGTCCGTGTACTTGGCCACAAGAAAAATAATCGCCTGCATGCAAAATACCATGCTGTACGATGATGGTGGCAACGGGACCCAGTCCCTTTTCAAGATGCGATTCTAACACAAATCCTTTGGCAGCACCGGTATGATCAGCACGCAAATCCATTAATTGCGTTTGCAAAATAATCATATCAAGAAGTTGATCTACTCCTTCGCCCGTTTTTGCAGAAAGTGGCGCTAATACAACCGATCCGCCCCAGTCTTCGACCAGCACTTCATGCTGCGAAAGCTGACGTTTAATCACGTCTAAGCGCTCTTTGCCAACCTTATCAATTTTATTGGCGGCAATAATAAGTGGCACATTGGTCTGGCGCGCATGCTTAATTGCTTCTACCGTTTGTGGCATTACACCATCATCTGCTGCGACCACGAGCACCGCGATATCTGCAACACGCACCCCACGCTGGCGCATTCTGGAAAATGCTTCATGGCCAGGCGTATCGAGCAACACCAAGTCTCCATGTTTTGTTTTAACTTGGTAGGCGCCCAAATGCTGCGTTATGCCCCCTTTTTCTCGAGAAGCAACACGTGTTTTGCGAATATAATCTAAGAGTGTGGTTTTGCCATGATCAACATGGCCAATAACTACCACAATAGGTAACCGTGGTTTTAAGGTTTCACTTGCCTCTCGCACTTCTCTGTTAACACTCTCATGAGAATGTTTGGCTGCTTGAGGTCGCGCTTGAACAGTGAGTTCATAATGCCGTGCAAGACGCGCTACCACTTCTTCACTCAGAAGTTGATTTTTTGATGATATTACGCCCCATCTGAGCAATGTCAGAATGACATCGTTAACCGGCTTATTGGTTGCTAAGGCGAAATCGGCAGCAGTCTGCATTTCAAGATATGCTTTGTGGTCTTGTGCTGATTGAGCAACGCTGGCTGGCGCTACTTTGGCAGCACCTACTTCTACCTCGCGCACCGCTGCCCGCTCTAAAGGCGCAGCTTGCTTATTTAACTTGTCAGATGAGATCTGCTTTTTTTCAATAGATTCTATTGGGGATTGCACGCCTTGTTCAACCTTTTGATGATGAGTGATTGGTGATTTTTTTTTAGAGTCGGAATCAGATGATTCGCTAACGCTTGATGAATTTTTTGTAGCGGATACAGAAAACTTTTTTTTAAGAAAAGCAAGTGCATCATCAGTCAGAACAGCCATGTGGCTTTTGGCCACAAAACCACCTTGCCCGAGAGCTTCTAAAACGGTTTTAGTGGGAATATCGAACTGTTTTGAATATTCGTATACACGCATTCTTGCTATCTTATACTATAAGGCCTAGTTATTACTGCATCTTAATTTACCGAGCTCATATGGATTAATAAAATTCTGTACGCTCCTCACTCTCTTTTTATAACTAATTTGAAAAATCCAGGTCTAGCGGCTCCTGAGGTCCGGATTGCTTTTGAGCCAATTGAATATCCACACCAGCAAGTCGAGAAGCAAGGGCAATGTTTTGACCCATCTTACCGATAGCAAGCGATCGTTGTTCATCGTCAAGAATTACTGTTGCTACGGCATCTTCTACATGCACACTTTCAATTTGAGCAGGCTTGAGAGCAGTCCTGATAAGCATCTCCAATGAATCAGTTGCTGCAATTATATCGATTTTTTCGTTGCCCAACTCCTTGAGGATCGGTTTGATTCTGCTGCCACCAACACCAACGCACGTGCCGACCGGGTCAATGTTTGCATCGTTAGAAGAGACCATTATTTTTGATTTATACCCAGGAATTCTTACAATTTTTTTGATTTCAATCAATCCCTCAAATACCTCTGGGATCTCGAGCGAAAAGAGCTGAGCCACAAATTCCTCTGATGCGCGATCTAAGATCAACTGATGGTCGCCACGCGGTTCAGACAATACTTCTTTGAGTAACGCTCGTATGGAAAAGCCAATCAGGCACTTGTCGTCTGGAATCGAAAGAGAACGCGGTAAGAACGCAGGCGTCTCACCAATCATTACCACAATACCGCTGCGCTCGCATTTGTTAATCACGCCCAGAATAATCTCGCCCCTGCGCGCTTTGAATTCGTTATAGACGTTATCGACCTCTATCTTACGCAAGCGAGATGCTATTGCTTGGCGCGCCCATAATATCTCAATGCGACCGATAGTTTTCTCGAACGGAACCCAGAGCTTGTCTTGTAGCTGGGCGTCTTTGTTAACAAAGCGGGCCTTTTTCAGGCTAATTTGAACATCTTCATCGTCAACCGTGGAAACAACTTCTTTTTCCACAAATACAACAACGTCCCCTTTTTTGCGATCATATTCTACCTTAAGCGGCAAGATTGGGTATTTTTTTGCATACGCTGCAAGCATTCCCTCGCTTATAATGGTGCTCAGGACGTTTCTGTCGAGCCCACGCTCTTCAATTAACTCTTCTATAACATCGACAAGTTTCACGAAAGTTCCAACCTTCTACGCTGCAGCGCTAAATTGTTTTTTTTTATCAGGAATTATAACCTCACTTGTGTGAGTGTAGTATAAACAGTCAATTCTGGCAAATATCGAGAGGGATTGTTAATGGTTTTTGCGGTGGATGGTGTACGCCTATTATTATTAAATAATAACTTTATATAAATCTTTTAATAATAGGTGTGGTGGATAACTGGTGGATAACTCATCAATGGTTTGTGCAGATCGCTCTATTGACCCCATGCGTGAGTGGTGGATAACTGGTGGATAACTCTCAACAAGCTTGCTGGTTGTGTGATCGAGAGGGATTAGCGCTTAATATGTCGATTTGATGGGCACTTATTCCATCGCACCTTTTAATGTTTTTTGATCGGCGTGGTGACTTATCCACCACTTATCCACCACTTATCCACCACTTATCCACCACTATGGGTGGTCAGTAAGGCGACTGCCTGTGCCAGGTCGGCATGTAGCGTTTTAAGCTCTTGGGCGTTGCGCAGAATATACGCCGGATGATAGGTGGGAATAAGGGGTATGTTTTCAAACAGTATTTGTTTGCCTCGCATGGCGGTGATTTTAACCGGATGATCGAGCAGCCCCTCGAGAGCCGTTGAGCCCAAGGTGCATATGACGCGCGGCCTGATGATTTTTATCTGTTTGAAGAGGAGTAAGTTTTTGCAGGTACGACCTTCGATGGGTAATGGTTTACGATTATTAGGAGGGCGACATTTGACAATGTTGGTGATGTACACCTCTTCTCGCGAAATTCCTACCGCATCCAGAAGTTTGGTCAACAATTGGCCTGATCTGCCGACAAATGGTTTTCCTTGCAGATCTTCATCTCTGCCTGGGCCTTCGCCGATGAGCATGAGGCCAGCGTTTGCGTTGCCGCTACCGAAGACGACTTGAGTTCTGCCCAGAAACCCGAGGGGGCATTGAAGACATTTTTTATACGGTGCATACAATTCTTCCAGTAATTGTTCTTTAAATTTTTTTACATCCATTGCATTGGTACTCGGCTATAAGGGACTCATATGCTATCTTGCCTTAAGAATAGCACAATCGGAGGTGTTGGTCCTGAGCGTGCAATGAATTAGTGCGCGAATAATCTTACGACTTTAAGTACCTGAGCAAGAAATTCTTCCAGTTATTCTTTGCAAAGGGAGCGGGCGGATATGAAGGGTGTATAATGCGTTCAGGAAAATAAATAGAGATGCCGCGTGCCTGCTCTAAATTTTTCCCAACTTTATTAGCAAACACCATTTTGCTGATAAGTTGCTTGCCTTCTTCTACGGTGCGATCAAGCAATTCTTTCATCGATTTGTTGATGGCCGGATCAGCAAAAATCACATGTTTGAAATTTTCTTGTAGATTTTGCAGGAAGTGGTAGAGATCGATATAGTCCGGTTCGTGGAAATGGGTACATGAATGCTTGTGTCGGCTTGCGCGGATGGCGCTTTTGACAGAGTCCGGTTTGAGCTGCTTGAGCGAAAGGCAATTCATCAAGAGTTGGGCGAGCGTATCAAGATTTGCTTCGAGCAGACCACAATCGTCAAGCTGCATAGCTGATTGTGTGAAGTCATGCGTTAAGTCGCAGTAAGCATCTTTGTATGCTTGTACTAAGTGTGTTGCAAAGGCGCGTGGGGTAAGGGCCTGTTGGTTTTGCTCTTTTTCGAAAAGCGAGAGTGCTTTTTCATAGTTCCATCCGGTACCCAGCTCAACCTCTTCAGACGCGACAACAATGCGTACATAATTTTTTACCAAACAGGCAATTTCAAAGTTTGCCATTAGGCAGGCATCAAAAGCCAGAATGTCAATTTTTTTGCCCTTCAGCAGACCGCATATTTCTTGTAATGCGCTTTCAAGCTTAGCGTTTGTCAGATATTGACCGGTAGAATCGTCCCAACAGCATCCGCGGTGCGATGCTTGGTCGTAACACAAAAGTTCTAAAAATCCGATTGAGCGGTCAAGCTCTAATTTGCAGGTGTTTGGGTTGAAGACAAAGAGCTCAGAGGGATTTATGATGCGTGGATTGCCTGGATCTATTGGGCCAGTGCCATGGTTCCAGAGTACGAGGGCGTATTGGCGCGCTGGGTAATGTTGTATGGCATAGCGGCAGCAGGAGACCAACGTTTTCGGGTCGCCACTATTCATGCATTGAGAGCTTGGGTCATCGCTGTTAACACAGGTGATTTTATTTTTTTCAATAAAGTACCGGCGGGTAATTTTTTCGGTACGCGAAATACGAATGTCTACGTGAGCGAAAATATTAATATGCTTGTTTGACCCAACCTCCAGCATTTGTTTTATGTTTCTAGTTGCAAAATTTCTCAGATCATTGTCGGCTGCTATGTAGACAATAAAGGTCCATGGTACTGCGGACTCACGTGCAAATTCTTGATCTTGGTCGGAGGCGACTTCAGGTTCAGATCCAAAAGAGGAATTGTGTCTAAAGTCGCATTCAGCATAATCAACTTCTTGGCCAAAGAGCTGACGTTCTATGTCTCGAATAGCATCTTGATGCGGATCAGCCTTGAGCAGATCAGAGGCGTGGCATGGGCCAGTGAGCACAAGGAGCAGAGTCAACAGCGTGCTATACGAAGAAATGCAATGCTTAGAGGTGATCATGAGAGCTCTCCTTCTACGATCAAACTGGCTAAATTACTTAAGTCACTATGCACCTTATGCATGTCATTGAGCATAGGTGATCTACATAATCAGGATCAATGGTTGGAGTCCAAGCGCGTTTTCAACAGCTGATTAGCTTAATTGTTCGGTGATTATTAGACTGAAAGAGCTGCAGAAATTTTGCATTGTTTTTGTTTTACTCTATTCTGTTAAAGAAGCTCTTATGAAAAGTTCTAATAGAAACCAACCGGTTAATGAGCTCAAGGTAAATAAGTAGGTATTTAAGCTAGTTTTCATGAATATTGCATCATTTCGCTCATCACTTGCGTGGATTGTGCTGTTAGTTGCCCTAACTAACGGCGTAGATACGTTTGGCATGAATCCGAATCCTGTCAATCCCGAACTGGAAAAGACGGTGCAGCAATTTATAACTGGAGTGGTGCTACCGATATCAGAAAAACTTGCTCAAGCCCTTACTTATTACGATATGGCTAGCGGGTACTGGCAAGACCGTAATCGGTACATCGACATGGCGCTGGGTAGCGGATCAACCGGGGCTAATCTGGTCAAAATGGCGATCGGTAAACTGGCTGGCTTAAAAAAGGTGCCGGCGCTGATAAAAGATTCTCTCATTGCGCAAAGAGAATTTGTTAAAGAAAATATTTATAGCGAAGTCAATATGGCGCGTGATGTGATGCGTGACAATACGCTTCTTTTTTCCACCGCCAATTGGCCTTTTGGCATCGGTGTGTATCGCTCAGATTTGGTCCGGGCGCCGCTGTTAGCGGCAAATATAGCCAGTGAGCATTGGTTGTTTGGTATTATGATTGCGCAGCGCACTCAGCATATAATGGATCACATTTCAAATAACATTGATGAATTTGAAGCATTGCTCAGGAAAACTGTTTTTGAGTTAGACAAAGCTAAAGCTGAGGCAGCCAGTAGTGGTGCAACAGACATATGGACATTCAGAAAAATTCTTATTACTGCCCCACTTCACGCCTATATTCAAGAGCATCATCGCTATTTGTATAGAAATTCTTGGGTCTTGCCTAGCAATCCGTTCAAGGTTGGCTTATTGCCAATATGTGGTCGTTTAGCGGTTGAGAGTGCAAGCAAGATGATTGAGCGCCGCTTTACGGCGCAGCCAGGATGGACGAACGTTGCTGCGCACTATGCCAGACCATTTGCATATCGCTGGCATGAAGGAGAATCTCTGCCCAGCGTTCACTTGCCCGTATTTTCTGTTACTTCGGTTGCAATGTTACTATGTGCACCGCATAAATATTTTGGTAATCTACTGATAGGGCAACGATCGTCACTACTTGCATTGTTGAGCAAGTGGTGTCTCAAGGGGGCTATAGGTGGTGCATATATGGCATTTGATTATGGCAAAGCGCGACTCCTGGGTAGGGAAATGACGCCGACTATTGGCTTTGGTATTTCAGATACCGTGTTAGATCTTTTATTTTCCTCGGCGTTTGGGGATCTTTTTTGGCAAGCCGCAGACATTGGGTGGGGGCTGGCGATATTTGATGGTATAAGTCAGCTACTCTGGCAGCAGCATATCGAACAGAACTTGCCAGAATTTCTTTTGATTGTTGAAGCGTGCCGTAAATCAAAAGGACATCAGGGAGAAGCGCTCAGCCACCAACGGCTTGAAACATTTATTGCCCGCGCGCACAAATTTTCGTCATTAAAATTGTCTAATTTGATGGAAATTGCCCGCGCACATGGTGGTTCTGATGCAGCAAACCTGATACGAAAACCGGTGATTATTAGTGCATTGGCGATTACGCTCGCGGCAGTTTCCGGTTTTGTATGGGCTTCTTGGTAAGTGAGGTGAATATAATGATAATGATAACTGAAAGTATGACACTCAAACGATGTTTATGATTGCTCAAAGGTTGAATATGATCTCTTTAAAAAAATTGCTCTATGTGCTTGCATTGGTACCACTATTGATGGATGTGTCTTTAATGGGCATGGCCCTGGGTGGCGGTGGTGGCCCTGCTCCGACACCTTTTTTAGAAACGGATTTTGCAAAGGCTATAGGACGAGGTCTTCTATGGGCTGGCGAGAAAGTAGTTGATAATGGAGAGGTGATTGTCCGAGCCGCAAAAGATGCAGCTGTTGCCGGATTCGAGGCTACTAGAGACGTAGCCAAGGCAGTCGGAGAAAACGTAGAAGAGTGGGTTAACCAACCGGGTGCAGAAGAGAAAATGAATAGAGAGATTGCGCGGCTAGAACGTGAAATAGATGGATTCGATCAAGACGATCCCCGTCTTAAGTTCAACCTCGACAGAATAACTCAGCTCAGAAAAGAGTTTGCCGCTGGAAAAGCTTTGCGGGAAGATCTGACATACGGTACCCTGAAAGCCGGACGCGAGGCAGGGGTAAACTATCTGAAGGCTAAAGCAGATGCGGAGACCAAAGCGGCAGAAGCGCGAGTAGCGGCAGAAGCAACGGCGCGCGGTAATCTTGAAATATTTAAATATGCGATGAACAACATCAGCGGACCGCGCATGCTGCTCTACACAGGTGTTGGTAGCACACTCATCTCAGTGCCGTTCTTTGCAGCACGGTATGGTATTGAAGCTGCAGTAGAAGAAATTAAAGCAATCTTGAAAACGCCAACGCTGGCAATCGAAACGAATATTCTCTCGCCAGTTGATAAATGGAGCAACTGGGTATGGGGAATTAAACCATCCATTACTAAAGTCAGTGACGTTATCTTAAATCCTGAGCTGCGTGTGTACGTTGACACATTAGCAATACGAATAAAAAATACTGCCAAAAATGGCGGCTATTTTGGTAACGTGCTCTTCTCCGGCCCTCCGGGCACTGGTAAAACAATGCTTTCAAAAGCAATCGCGCAACAAGCAGGCGTTCCGTATATTCTGTTCCCCGCATCAAATCTTGATCAGTACGGGCCAGAAGAATGCATTAAAGTGATTAATGAGTTGTTCAAGTTCGCCACAAATTATGACGAACCAATTGTTATCGTGATTGACGAGTGCGAAGTGCTGTTTGCAAATCGTGATAAAAATCTGAGCGAAAAAACACGTAAAATGTTGACGGCATTCTTGAGCTTTACCGGTACCGAAAGTCGCGATTTCGTCTTGCTGTGCGTGACCAACCGACCAAAAGATTTCGACGATGCATCGCTGAGCCGTTTTGAAACGCACATTACCATTGGTGCACCAACGCGTGCAGAGCAGCAGCAAATTCTTGATAAATATATTCAGGATTTCCTCTTTTCTGCCAAGGCGTACAAACCGCGCCCCGTTGGTTTTATTGGCTGGCTGCGCGGCAAGAAAGTCAGAAAAATGAGTCCACCACTAGTAGAAGATGATGCGCTTGATGACGAAATGCGTAATTGGATTCTGGATAACATTGTGGGCTTTGTAGGTCGTGATGTTATGAATATGGTCAAAGCATTCCAGTCAACGGCAGATGCGACGCCGGGGCGGATATTAAGTCGCGAAGTGGTGCAGTCCATTGTGCGTGAAAAAGTGCGCCAGCGTAAGCAGGTTGATGAAGTTGCCAACGTGTACCAGCATGTCGCGCCTGCTGCGTAATAAAAAATTATAGCTAGTTTGCAGGGGTGCGCATTAAGAACATATGCGCACCCCTTTTTGCTTGCGAGCGCATGACAAAATTGAGTAACGTTGTCATACTCATCTCCAGAAAAAATAAGTTGATATGGTAGGTAGTTAAAAAAATAAAAAGAAAATCCAAGCGAAGAAAAAGTGAATAAAAATATATCATTTCTTGACCCACTTGTGCTTTCTCCTTCTCGTCGCTTTATACGCCTCCGACGTCATCCTTGCGAAAGCGAGGACCCAGTCGAATATGCTAGGTTGGTAATTTCCTATGTAAAGTTATTTGGGGGCACTTCCTGCTTTCTGCGCGTGATAACAGCGAGTGATAATATATGAAAATAAGCATTAAACTGGGTCCTCGCTTTCGCAAGGATGACGTCCCGAGGGGTGAATGTGTTTTTAGAAAGATTAATGTTGCTCTTGCCAACGAATTTACCGGGCAACTAGCAAAAGCCATCCTAGTCAATCCCCCACGTAAATGCATAAGGTATTTCCATGAACTTTGATCCTGAAAAAACTATTTTCCTGATAGATGGATCATCATTTTTATATCGTGCTTACTACGGTATCAAGCCGCTACATTCTCCGGCAGGCAAACCGGTGCAAGCAGTGTTTAGCTTTTGTCGCATGATCAAAAAACTTATCACGATGTTTCATCCGCAGTATCTGGTCCTGGTGTGGGACAGCAAGGGCAAGACGGTCCGCCATGAAATGTTTCCAGCGTACAAAGCAACGCGCCAAGCGCCACCCAGTGATCTGTTTGAACAAAAAGAAAAAATCATAGAATTTGCTGATCTGATTGGTCTGAAACAGGTTGCGCAAACGGGTGTTGAAGCAGATGATCTGATGTACTCCATTGCGCAAGAACGTGCGCTTGAAAAAGATTTAGCTGTTTTTGTGACCTCAGATAAAGACATGGGGCAAGCGATCAGTGATCACATTGTTATGTTTGATCCGTTCAAAGAGCAGTTTATTGCAAAAGAAGCAATCGAAGCGCAGATGGGCTTTCCGGTAGAGCGGTTGAGTTTATATTACGCGCTTGTTGGTGATGCGTCTGACAATATTCCGGGCGTTGCCGGCATTGGTAAAAAAACAGCGCAAGAAATTTGCGTTCACTTTGCATCACTGGAAGATGTGTATGCGCGTATTGATAATTCAGCCATTCCGGAGCGCATACGTAAAGCACTGATTGCAGATAAAGCAAATGCATTTTTAAGCAGAGACCTTTTCTTGTTGCAAAAAATTGAACTCAATCTTGCAAAAAAAGATTTAGCATTTGATGAAACGCGCTGGGACAAAGCATTACCGCTTTTTCAAGAATTGGGATTCAGATCACTCGTGCCATCTGCGGACAGTGCGCAGAAATTGACAATCGCGCAAGATAAAGTTGGCGAGCTCAAAAAATATAATTTTATCGCGGTTACCACGTTAGAGCAGTTAAATCAACTGGTTGCGCAACTCAAAGAGGCCAAAGTGTTTGCGGTGGACACTGAAGGTTTGGGTGTCTTGCGTCCGCTGCAAATCGAAATGATTGGTATTTCGGTATGCATGCAAGAAGGCACGGCTTATTACATTCCGTTTGGCCATCAAACAATTGAGCAGCAACTTTCGCGTGATCAAGTGATATCAGCGCTCAAGCCGCTACTGGAAGATGAGCAGTACAAAAAATATCTGCATCACGCTAAATTCGATCAGCTCGTATTTTTTACCGCAGGCATTCAGCTGCGCGGGGTACATTTTGACACGCTGGTGGCCGCACATCTATTAGCCAAAGATTGGCAGCGCATTGGGCTGAAAAGTCTTTCATTGCAGTATTTCAACGAAAATACGCCATCGTACGAAGACGTGGTAAAACATCACGGATACAAAAATTTTGCACAAGTGCCGCTCGAACTGGCAACCACGTACTCTGCCTGCGATGCACGTCAGACATGGCGCCTTGCACACTTGATGATGCCTGAAATTATGGCTGCGCAGTTAGATGAATTGTATTACACCGTGGAACTGCCGCTGATTCCGGTGTTGTGCGCTATGGAGGCGCGCGGCATTATTCTTGATGTGTCAGTGCTTACCGCGCTGGGTAAAAAAGTTGACAAAGAGTTAGCGCTGCTCGAAGAGCAAATAATTGGTTTTCGTGGTGATGATACCACGCCGTTTAACATCAATTCGCCGCGCCAAATACAAACGCTTTTGTTTGATGTGCTTAAATTGCCCGTCCAGCGCAAAAATGCAAAAACAGGCGCATCAACTGACCAGGCCGTTCTTTCAGAACTTGCAAAAATACATCCAGCACCGAGCCTGATTTTGCGGTACCGAGAACTGTTCAAACTCAAAAGTACGTACATCGAGGCATTGCCAACATACGTCAATACACGCACGGGCCGCTTGCACACCAGCTACAATCAAACGTTGGTAGCAACCGGGCGGTTATCAAGCTCTGAACCAAATTTACAAAATATTCCGGCAGATGTGGGCGGTTACGGCATAGAAATTCGTGCAGCATTCAAGCCAGAGCCAGGGCATGTGTTCCTGTCGGCTGACTACTCGCAGATTGAGCTGCGCGTGCTAGCGCATCTTTCGCAAGATCAAAATCTGTTGCATGCATTTTTAACTAATGTCGACATTCACACGCAAACGGCATCACGTCTTTTTGAAGTGCCGCTCGCGCTGGTAACGCATGAACAACGGCAGCTGGGCAAGCGAATTAATTTCAGCATTTTGTACGGTCTGACGCCGTACGGTTTGTCCAAAGATCTGGACATTTCACTTTCCGATGCCAAAAAATATATCGACAAATATTTTGAGCAGTATCCGCAGGTTCGCGCCTGGATGGATGCCGTAGTTGCGCAAACGATCGAGCAAGGCTACGTGCGCACGCTGTGGGGCAGACGCCGCTACGTGCCCGGCATTTACGAAAAAAATAAAACGTTGTACGAGCAAGCGCGTCGCGTAGTGATCAATACGCCTGCCCAAGGAACTGCCGCCGAAATTATGAAAAAAGGAATGCTCGATTTGTCTGTTGTGTTAGCGCGTGATTTTGCGCAAGCATACATGGTGTTGCAAATTCATGACGAACTGTTAATTTCCGTGCCTGCGCATCAAGCGCACGCACTTGCGCAGACGACTAAAACTATTTTAGAAAATGTAGTAGCATGGACGGTGCCGTTAGTGGTGAGCACGCAGATTGGTGCTGATTGGAAAGAGGTTACCAAGTAGGAAAACAAGCAAGGAGAGTAATGAAGACACAATTAGCAATCGTAATGATTTTAGCAGCGCTGACAAACTGGGCCAATGCTGGGCATAATCGTTTGGATAAGCAAGCGCGAGAAATGCATGACCAATTTATGGATGCGATAGAAAATGGGGATGTTGATGAGGCTGAAAAGCTCATAAAAGAAAGTAGAGATATAGCGCGCCAAAGGAATACAGACACACGTCACATTGTCTTTTTATCAGATTGTTGGCTTGTAAATAGAAAAAACAAAAAGCGTAATCAATATCCGATACATGCTGCTGTGCTTACCTCGCCGGCGATGACAAAATTACTGCTTAATAGCTATGCAGATCCCAATATGCCGAGTCCATCTGGTGAAAACGCATTACAGCTTGCTATCAGAGAGCGCAAACATTCATCAATGCGTTATTTGGTGGAAACAAGCTGTCAATATGGTCATGGTCATGGGCAAGCAAGACCGAATAAAAAAGATCAAGATGGTAACAATGCGCTACACTTGTTTGTTAGAGCAAATGCTGGAGACTATTTTCCGGAATCGGCATTTCAAGATTTACTGAATGCCGGTGCACAAATAAATGATCGCAATTATAAAGGTGATACGCCTTTACACACTGCCGTTGAATGTCGAGATAACTCCTTGATTGCGCTGTTGCTTGCCGCACATGCAAATCCGCTGCTGAAAAATGTCGAAGGCAAATTACCATCCGATTACGCACGTGACATGCAAAAGGGAGATGGTTGGTTGTGTGGGCCTGGTTTGGTAAAGCAGCTAGAGGAAGCAGAAAAGGGGCAAACTGCTAGATTGGCAGACAAGCAATTAGAAAAGAAATTCAGCCGTGCAGAGCAAAAGCAGCTAAAACGCCAAATGGAGGAGTGGCAGCATTTCTTGGAGGGGTGTGTGAGTCGCAACATGCGTCCACCTGAGGGCGTTGATTCCGAAGAAAGGCGAACTGCTCAAGAGCAGAAGAAGGATGTTGAACAAGGGGCACAAAAGCTCAAAGAGAGTGGATATCTTTGCTTTCCTGATGACGAAGAGATTAGCAGCGGCTCTCTATTCGACAATAGTTGGTAAGGATTCGAATGCGTATACGCCGTAACCTACAAATAATTTTCCTGCTTATTGTTGCTGTTTTTTGCGATGTGCTTGCCAAGCCCGGTGTGCTAGGCGTGGGAACGTGCACGGGCGAGAACTGCTTTTGCGGCTTCGTGCAAGAATTGAGTACAGTGGCTCTCTCTAGCTATGGACAAGCACAAAAAGAAATTCCACGGTATCAGAAGCAGCTTGATGATGCTATGGAAAAGGGCGACGTAACATCACTTCAAAAAATTATGCAATCAATTCGCAAGGAATGCGGCTTTGTGAGCAAATGTTGCAAGATATGGCGGGTAAAAGACGATGCGTATTGGTTTCCGCTACATGCAGCGGCCAAGCATGATAATCCATCTCTGACAACGTATTTACTTGATGGCGAGGAGTTTCGCTACTATTCTCGTTACCATTTCGGATGGAGAAATAGTACCATTCTTGGCCAGCCGATCAATGAGAAAAATTTGGCAGGCGAAAGCGCATTGCACATTGCCGCCTCACATGGATGTTCACAGGTAATTTCCATGCTGCTTGCGCGTGGCGCTAATCCTTTGCTGAAAAATAAAGATAAACAAACGCCGTTAGATATTTTGCTTCAACAAGATTCGGCTGACAATGACTTAATTCAAAAACTGCAAGATGCTGAACATGCGTTTGAATCTCAAGCTAAGAAAAAAATCAGTCGAGAGTGCCGTAAAGCCAAAAAGAAACGGCGGATAGCTAGGAAGAAAGCGGCTAAATTATTAGCGGCTTCGGAGGCCGATCTGTTGCAGGCGGATGAGTAGGCACCCTAGATTCTGACATGAGTGCTATTCTTTGCTACACTGCTCATTATGTAAAAACTGATGAGGAACGCATATAATGTTAAATCGTCTTGTTGGGGTGATCAAGCAGGCACACGATCAGCTGGTAGTGCTCGACGTTGGCAGTCTCTGGTTTGAAGTGCAGGTGCCGTGCGCAACGCACTGGACGAGTGGCCAGCGTGCAGAGTTGCATGCGTATATGCACTGGAATCAGGAAAATGGTCCAGCCCTCTTTGGGTTTGCTACTGAATTTGAAAAACAGATATTTTTGCTCACCATCAGCTGCAGTGGCGTAGGACCCAAGTTAGGGTTAGCCGTGCTGGCAGAACTTGGTGCGCAACGATTTGTAGCGGCAGTCCAACAAGAAGATGATCGCGCATTGAGCAAAGTTACCGGCATTGGCGCGCGCAAAGCGGAACAATTGCTGGTGCAGTTGCGCCATAAAGTTGCCAAACTTGCCGATATGGGCACCGTAGAATCTGCTACCGTAGCAAATGATTGGCATTTGGTCTCGCAAACGCTTGAATCGCTGCGTTACTCTCGCCTTGAAATTGCTCGCGCTATTGCACATCTGCGCAGTGCCCACGCGCAGATTCCTGTGCCTTTTGATCAGCTGGTTAAATCGGCACTTTCCTATTTGACTAAACAGCCATAATGTTTTTAAAGGATAACTTTCGTGGATCTACTTTCCTGTTTTACGTATCTTAATCAGCAGATATTTGCGATACCGGCAACGCTTCTTTTTATAGGTGTCGCTATTATTTTGACCGTGCAAACACGCTTTATTCAGATTCGCGGATTTCCACGCTTTTTACACTTAATCACGCATGGTGTTGTGCAAGAGCACACATCAAAATCGCGCATTTCTCCCATCCGCGCTGTGTTTGCTGCCATGACAACCACGATGGGCATGGGAAATTTAGTAGGTCCTACTATAGCGATTATGGTGGGCGGTCCCGGTGCTCTTTTTTGGCTGATTGTGTATATTGTGCTCGGTTCAGCAACAAAACTAGCCGAAGTGATATTTGCCTTACGTACTCGTGTGGTGACCGATGGACACACGGTGGGCGGGCCAATGTATTATCTGCGTGAAGTGCATCCATTTTTAGCATATTGGTATGCCGGAGTGATGGTGGTGCTCTTTGCCGGATGGTCCAGCATACAATCAAATACGCTCGCATGCATCTGTGCATTGGAAGGAATTCTGCCATGGATGGTGGGCGCCAGCCTAGCTCTTATTGTTTTGGCGGTACTGAGCGGCGGTGTCAGGCGTGTAGGAGCAGTTGCGACAACCTTGGTGCCCTTTATTTTTGTGCTGTATGTGCTCTTTGCGCTTATTATTTTGGTGCAAAATGCTGGGCAACTTGGGCGTGTGCTGCAAGAAATTTTTTGGGCCGTTTTACAGCCGCGCGCACCCATTGGGGCCTTTGTGGGCGTAACGCTGATGCAGGCAATGCGTGCCGGCTTTTATCAAGCAATTTTTATTACGGAAGCAGGCGTGGGGACCTCCTCAATTCCGCATGCGGTAGCTGATGTAAAAAATCCGATGGATCAAGGACTACTCGCGCTGTTCTCCACGTTGGCTAACACGATTTTATGCACCATTTCCGGCTTATTAGTGTTGGTGACTGATATCTGGTTAACGGGAAGTTTTCGCAGCACTTTGATTTATGAAGTTTTCAAGTATCATGCACCGGCCGGTGGTAATTTTGTGCTACTGGCCATCATGATCCTCTTTGTGGTCAGCACGGTGATCGGTAACAGTTTTAATGGGGTGCAAACATTTGGTTCATTGACTCATTATCGCGCCGTACCGCTGTATCTGCTGGCAACTGCCGCATGCATTTTTGCCGGCTCACTAGTGCAGGCGCGCCTCGCCTGGGAAATTATGGAGACGCTGTTGACGCTGGTTGCCATACCGAATCTCATTGGCATTTTAATTCTTTCTTGGCGCCACAAACAGTATTTACGGTTCTGAAGAGTGGGCAGGTTGCAATACAGGTAGAATGTTTTTTTATATAGTGAAAAGCTTGCAAATAGCCACCGGCGTGATATCTTATTGTCTAGTAATCAGTTGTGTATAATTTTTAACCATTATTTCTAGACGGTGTCTCATGATTATCCATCAACACATAGCTCGCCAAAAAATTTCTCTTTTGCTCATGAGCGTGGCTTTGAGTTTGCAGCCAGCTGGTTTATTGGCGGGAGCTGCCATAATGGACAGCTTACATCAGTACAGTGGACCTGCCCGCGCGGCAGCTAGTGTGGCGAGTACCGCATATTTAGTACCAACTGAAAAGCGCGAATCAGCTATCGATATAGTAGCCAAAAATTTTGAAAAGGATAAAGCAATGGTGCGCGCAGCGATGGATGGATTGGCAGTAGGCAATTTTGTTGCAGAAGGTAGAGATCTGCTAGGCCCAGTGATGAATGTCATTCCTGGGGGCAATGTCTTAGCTCCAGCACTACAGCCGAATGCTCCTCAGATACAGGTTTCGCAGCCAATCAAAAAACTAACGTATGCCACTGAAATGGGCACCACTATGATAGTTAGTTTTCTAATGCATCATGCAACGCCTCAAAAATACATTAGAGCATCGGTAAAATCGATTTATGACCTTTTTGGCTTAGGACAAGAAAAAAAGACAGACGATCAAGTCACCCCTGATCAAGCAGCTCTTGCTGAAAAGTTGCAGAGTAAAGAAGGAAATTATAGCGAGCACGCGGTTACGCAGCTGCTCATTTGGTTGGGCGGGGCAGTGATTTCTGCTAAAGTTACCGTGCCGCTTATGGAAAATCTAAGACATTTACCGTATGTATTCCTTAAATAAGCAGCAGCTTATTTAGCCAATTTCTTCAGCAGCGCCAATTCTTGTTTGTGCATAATCTTGTAGTCTGCGTCATTTTTATGATCGTAGCCGAGCAAATGGCATATGCCGTGCACGAGCAGAATTGGTAGCCGCTGTTCAAACGTCTGTCCCCAGCGCGGGGCATCAGCTACCACATATTCAAGCGAAATAATCAAATCACCTAAATTCTTATCTTCTTTGCAGCATGCAGTGATGCGCTGGCCAGGACGCAGATCTGGATGAAAGGCGAATGAGAGCACATCGGTAGCCTTATCCTTGTTGCGATATGTTTTATTATATTCTCTGATTGTTTTGTTGGTAGTCAGCCAAATGCCCACATCAAAGTCTGCGTAGTCGAGCGCATCTAAAATAGTTTGCGCCTGTTTTTTAAGCAATGCAGCATTGACGGCTATTTTGCGCTGACGATTTTTAATTAGAATCATAATGCTATTCTTTGTGGCTGGTCAGGACTACCACCGCCTGCCAGGCATCATTAATATTCTTTAGACTTGGTGTCATGTTAGCGCTCACCTCACAAGTAATATGCTGCGCATGCGTTACCCCTTTGATGAGTTGTTCATGGGCTGCCAGCTCTTGGCCACGTTCAGCATTGTCGGTAATGATTGTCAGCAGTGCCAGAGGGGCATTAAGAGCAAGCTTGTATTCTGACTTAAGTTTTCTGACTTGTGCAACAAGTTCGCTGATGTGCTTCATCAACACAACGCTATGCTCAAACTGATACTGTTTTTGTGCGCGATTGAATTCCGTCAGATGTATCGAAGATGCCTGCAAAGTACCGCGATACAACTCCTGGTACAACGTCTCGGTGACATACGGCAGGTATGGTGCATAGAGCTGCAAAATGCGAAGCCCGATGTGTGCGAGCGTCCAGCGCGTAGCCTCAACGGCAGCAGACTCATATTCAGCAGGGTTAAAAAGTTGGTGTTTGATAAGTTCAAGGTATGTATCACAAAAATCGTGCCAGAAAAATCGCTCGACGCTATCAAGTGCTAAGCTAAATTCATAGTCAGAAAAATAGTGCTGATAGCGCTGAAAGCAATCAGTTGCTTGCGCCAAAATCCACTCATTGGCGGTGCCTAATGATGCTGGTTCCTGGTCAGTCACTGGACTGATATGAGATTTTATAAAACGGAATGCGTTCCACAATTTGGTGATCAATTTAAGCCCGATGCGAATCTGCGCATCAGAGAATGCCGTATCGTGTCCTAAGCCGCCTGAGGCAGTCCAATAACGTATGGCATCGGCCGGATATTGGTTAAGCAGATTTTGTGGGCTGATGGCACTATTATCTTTTGATTTGGAAAGTTTTTCCTGTTGTCCACTCAACACGTGACCGGAAATAACAATAGACTTCCATGGAATGCTGTTGTGGTGCATCCATGATTTTACA
>Ga0207087_1082_pt1 | contig 21775 bp, 18 predicted proteins | sample Alteio_BWMinHeat_51_FD_153544 | JGI IMG/M metagenome (GOLD analysis project Ga0207087, IMG submission 153544) | Enriched cells from forest soil in Barre Woods Harvard Forest LTER site, Petersham, Massachusetts, United States -... | ecosystem: Environmental > Terrestrial > Soil > Temperate forest >... | reverse complement strand
CGCCACCGAGTTTTCGTGAATGGGCCTTGTCGACTGTGTAGAAGCGCTCAAAGATATGCTCAATGTCTTGCGGAGGAATGCCAATGCCTTGATCGGAGATGATGATCCTCACCTCTTCAAGATCAAGAGACTCTAGCGTGATGGTGATTTGGGGGCTCTCTTTGGAGTACTTGGCGGCGTTGTCGAGAAGATTGATGAGCGCCAGTTCGAGAATATCACTATCGGCAGAGATGAGGATCTCCTTGCCCGGCTTTGTGATCTTGAACTGCGCCTGCGGATAGAGGGAGAGCAGAGTATGCATGCAATTGTCTAAAAGTAGCCCGAGATCAATTTCTTTGAAGCGGCTCTCGGGAATGTTTTCGATATCGGCAAGGGTGAGAAGGTTTTTAATGAGCTTTTCCATCCTCTCGCAGTTGCGGACAATCTTCTCGACAATGCCCTTAAACATCTCTTTGGACATGTGGGGAAGATCTTGGAGCGTCTCAGCAAAGCCCTTGATGATGGTGATGGGGGTGCGCAGCTCATGCGAGGCGTTGGCGACAAAATCTTTCCCAAGTTCAATCACTTTGTAGTGGCTCGATTTGTCCTGGAGCACGATGATCGCTCCGCTGCCCTTAGCTTTGGGCGCTGCAATCAGATCGATATAGGTCTTGCGATCGCCTTCAAAGGAGAGAAAATCGGTTAAAATGCTGTTTTGGCTCTGGCAGCGAGAAAGTAGCTGAGAGCATCTGGAAAGTAAAAGAGGATTGGCATTTTCAAAGGCAAGAGGAAAGATTTGCCCCAGCAGGGTGCGGCGGGAGATGCCCAGCATCCGGCTGCCCATGTAGTTGATGTAGGTGACGTGCATACTGCCGTCAACGGCAATGACCCCCTCTCCTAGAGACTCTAGAATCGCCTCTTTCTCGTTGCGCTCGCTTGTCAGGTTTTGGATCTGCCGCCCAATCTGCTCAGAGAGGGAATTGAGTGTGCTGGCAAGGCGTTGGAACTCGCTGCTTGTCGCTACCCCTTTGCCAAGATCAATGTGAATGGTTTCACTCTTACCCATCTGATAGGGTAAAACAGCCTCTGTGATTTTGCGAATTGGGATTGTGAGGCGATGGAAGAGGACCCAGATGAGCGCGTTGAAAAAGAGCAGAGCCAGGAAGGAAAAGGCCAAAAAGCCAATCTGAAAATTCTGCGTGAGTTCTTGGAGCTGAGAAAAGGGAAAAGCAGCGCGCAGCACATAGAGCCTGCCTTGGAAGGGGAACCGGCGCGCGGTATAGGCAAATTTACCACCAAAGACCTCTGACTCTCCGATGCTGTATCCCTCTCCTGTTTGAAAGGCCTCTTCCACATCGGGGTAGCTTACAGGAGCCATCGAGGCAAAATCACCGCCAATGAGCCGGCTCAAATAGGAATCGTAGAGAATCTTGCGCTCTGTACTGATGAGACTCATCCGAAAAAAATAGAAATACTCCTGGTGCTGCAAGATCTGGATCATCTCTTCCTCTGTGTGGCCATCGTCGATGAGATGGATCACGTCATCAGTTGCCTCTTCTAAAGAGTCGCGGACAATGAGAGTAACGGTGCGCTCGACAAGGGGAAAGAGCGCCAGAACAAAGAGGACAAAGAGGATGATCTGGCTAAAGATGACTTTCTTGCGAAAACTCAAACCTCGCATGGGCTGTCCTGGGGATAGAGATTGCGAAAGCCACTCGGTGTAATGAGGATCGTATCTTCGTAGCGGATACCTCCCTTGCCTGTCAAATAGAGCCCAGGCTCAATGGTAATGGCCATACCCTCTTGCAAAAAGCTCAGTGCATCGGGTCCCTTTTGTTTGATCAGCGGAAACTCGTGCACCTCAAGTCCAATCCCATGGCCCAAGCTATGGACAAAAAGGGACTCTACCCCAGCTTCTGCCATTTTTTTGCGAGCGGCTTTGTCAAGATCGCCGATTTTTCTGCCAGGCTTGCAAAGCGCAAGGGCCGCCTTTTGAGAGGCTCTAACCACTTGATAGAGTCTATACAGCTCTGGATCGGGGCGGCCAAAAAAATGGGTGCGGGTCATGTCTGAGGCGTATCCCTCTAGCTGCGTTCCAAGGTCCAGAAGCAGAGTGTCTCCTCTTTTGAGTTTTGTCTCCCCACTTTGATGATGGGGGAGTGCAGAGTTTTTGCCAAAGGCAATGATTGGCTCAAAGGAGACTGTTTCAGCCCCCTTTTCAAGGCAAAAAATCTTGAAAAAGAGCGCCAGCTCTTTTTCTGTTACCCCAGCTTTGAGTTTGCCTAAGATGTGTTGGTATCCCGCATAGGCAAGGGAGGCACTCTTCTCTAATTTGGCTATTTCCTCTTTTGTTTTGATCGCTCGCAGTTTTTTCACAAGACCCGGGCGCGGCTTTAGTGGCAAGTCGTAGAGCTTTTCGAGCTGCCAAAACTTTTCGCAGCTTGTCTTGGCACTGTCAAAGAAGATCTCTGTCACCCCTTGCTCTTTGACAAAAAGCTTCTGCTCCTTGTCGTTTGCAAGCAACACTCGCATCTGTTTGCTGTTTTTTTGCGCTACTTCTATATAGCGACCATCGACAAACAGCGCCGTTTCAAAGGGAGCAACAAGAAGATGGCCCGCTGAGAGTTTCAGGCGTGTCAAATAGAAAAGATCTAAGGGGTTTTCAATGAGAAAACAGCTTTTGGAGCTCATGAGCACTTAAATGGATAAGGATTTTTTCTCCCTGCGGACTATAGGTAGAGTCAGTTGAAGAAGCAAGCTGCCGCATCAAATGGCCCGCCTCCTCCAGATTAAAGTTCCTCCGTTTTTTTGCACACCGAGCTGTTGCACAGGCAAGCTGAAGCGCTCTTTGCTCCTCTACGTTTGCTATTCCAATGAGCCCCTGCAGAAGAGCACAGAGCTCCCCGATGACCTCCTTAACCTCTAAAGCGGTTAAAAAGGGGGGAATCGCCTCTACAAAAAAGAGCTGCTTGCCAGCTGGCCTGATGAGAAAGCCCATCGATTCAATGGCATCTTGATGGGTGAGTAGCATCGCCGTTTCGACAGGAGTGCACTCCAAGGTGAGAGGGAGCAGGAGGATTTGGCTGACTGCTCTTTGCTGCTTGTTTTGAAAAGAGCTGAGAAGCTGATCGTAGATCACTCTAAATTCGGCAAGGCGCAAGTCGACAAGGACAAGACCATCAAAGCTCTCCTCTACACTTGACCCCTCAACAAGTAAATAGGGGCCAAAGAGCCCTAGAATCTTTTTTTCTTCGTGTCTTAAATCTAAGCGCTCAAAGGCGGGAACCATTTCCTCTTTCAAACTGGCCGCCTCCCAGGAAAAAGAAGAAGAGCCCGGCGGAGCAAAAGAACCTTGGCAATAGGCTACTTTTGGCGCAAAGGCTCCCGCTACGATCTCTTTCACTCTTTGAGTCAGCACCCGCTCTTCGCGCAGCCGCACCTCTTTTTTCTCTGGATGCACATTGACATCGACAAGTTCGGGCGCGATATCGAGGTAAAGCAGATAGGCGGGATGGCTTTTCTCATCGAGACGGGTCGCATAGCCTTCTCGGACGGCGTGACCGAGCGCATAGCAATGGACAAAGCGTCCATTGAGAAAAAGATACTGGCTGAGCCGATTTGCCTTTGAGAGTTCGGGCGAGCCGATCAGTCCCTTCAACTTAAGCCCTTCCGCAGTAAAATCTAGGGCAAAGCTCTTTTGCCTAAATTCGGAGCCAATCAAAAGCTCCGCGCGCTCGGCAAAGGAAGAGCTAGGTGGAATGCAAAGCGCTTTTTTCCCCTTAGAAAACAAATCGATGTGAACAGAAGGGGCACTTAAAGCCAGCTCTGTCACAAGACGAAAGATCCCCGCCGAAAGGGCGGGAGCACTTTTTTGAAACTTTTTACGCGCCGGCACATTGTAAAAAAGATCTCTCACCTCAACTGTTGTCCCCTGAGCTCTTGAAACTCTGCTTTGAGACAAGATTTTCCCTCCCTCTACTTCAATCTTCACGCCGAGTGTGGAAACAGCGGTTGTCAGGGTGAGTTTAGAAATCGCCGCAATGGAGGCGAGCGCCTCTCCACGAAAACCCATGGTACTCAAATGAAAAAGATCTTTAAATGCGTAAATTTTGGAGGTGGTATGTCTTTGTAGACAGAGAAGAGCATCCTCTTTCTCCATGCCAAAACCATTATCGGTCACACAGATTTTGCCAAGACCTCCCTCTGCAATTTCAACGGTGATCTTTGTAGCTCCTGCATCGAGCGCGTTTTCGATCAGCTCTTTTACAACAGAGGCGGGATCTTTAATCACCTCTCCTGCTGCAATCTGATTGATCGTTTCTTCACTCAGAAGCTGAATCTTGCCCATTAAGGGCATTGTGACACAAAGAAGCTTGCGGAGCAAAAACAAAAAAGGATTACACTACAGCTATGGATCTTCTCTACCCCATTGCAAAAAAAGTCGTCACACGTCTGCAGCAGGCAGGGTTCATCGCCTACTTTGCAGGAGGCTTTGTGCGCGACCATCTGATGGGACGCTCTGCCGATGATATTGATATTGCGACAAGTGCAAGTGTCGAAGAGATTCAAGCGCTTTTTAGCAAAACCATTCCCATTGGTATCGCCTTTGGCATTGTGATTGTTGTCGAAGAAGAAAAACCATTTGAAGTAGCGACCTTTCGCAAAGACCGCGACTATTTCGATGGCAGAAGACCCAGTGGCTTTGATCCAACAACTCCTGAAGAAGATGCCCTACGGCGCGATTTCACAATTAATGGTCTTTTTTACGATCCGCTCCAAGAAAAGGTCTACGACTTTGTGGGAGGGGTAGCCGATATTGAAAGGGGAATCATTCGGGCCATCGGTGATCCCCACCTGCGTTTTGCAGAAGATCGTCTTCGCATGATGCGAGCGGTGCGCTATGCTACCCGCTTTGACTTTCCCATCGACGAAAAGACTGAGGAAGCGATCCTCTCCCACGCTAGCGAACTCATGAGCTGTGTAGCGATCGAGCGCATCTGGCAAGAGTTTAAAAAAATGGCCCATTTTGGCCACTTTGACAAAGGCCTTGCCCAGCTCCATCGCCTGACTCTTTTGCCCGAGATTTTCCCTGAGCTTAAGGGAGTCTCTTTGGAGGAAATTGAGAGGCGGCTCTCCTGTATCCCCAAATTTCCAAAAGAGGCTCCTGCGTTTGCTCTTCTTCTCGAGCTTTTTCCGGGCCACTCCTTAAAAGAGGTTCTTCTTCTTGCCGACACGCTCAAACTCTCTAAAGCAGAGAGTGCCTTTGCTCTATTTCATCAAAAAACCAAAGCCCTTTTTTCCATGCCCAGCGCCTGGCAAGATAACTTGGAAAAGATGGAGTGGGCCCAGTTCTATGCCAATCCCTTTTCTCCTCTTTGCTTGTCCCTTCTAGAGGCTCACCTAGAGCAAGAGGAAAAGGAGAGCTTTGCAAGAGAAAATGAGAGGCGGCAGCAGCAGCTTGGAGAGGCCATCTCTCGCATCCAAACCAAAAATCCCTATATCCGCGCCTCGGACCTCATGCAAGAGGGAATAGTCCCTGGAGAGCTGCTAGGCAAGCTCTTGGACGAGGCCATCCGCATCGCCATAAACGAAGATCTACACCAAAAGGAGGAGATCTTGAAAAGGCTCAAGAAATGTCCGCTGTGGCCTGGGGGTTAGTTCATACAGTTTTTGCTGTTTGGGCTATTTCCAAAAGGTAGGCTTGAAACGCCACCTTTTGGAAATGGTTAAAAAAATCGGCTTATCTGAGAGAGACAGGGCGTCCGACAAATGGCTAAAGTCCAAGACACCAAAGATGTTGCTTTTTGAGTCTTGTTACGCCATTCTTAAGGCCGTTTCTTGGCCTACTTATTTAAGTATGCGCTGCGAAGCTCAACCGAGATAGGTTCATATGCAAAAAAAATTCCTCCTTCCAAGTTTTACCCTCATCACATCGCTGCTCCACGCAGAGTGCTGCGACGATCCCTGCCGCCCCCCCGTAGAATCTTGTGTCGACTGCGCGCAGCTTTGGCCTTCTAAAGGACCCAATTGGATTGTCACACCAAACGCAGGCCCCTGTGTCAGAGATGGCGCAGACATTTTTGTGACGGGAGAGTTTCTCTATTGGACAGTGCGCGAAGATCACTTGGGCTTTGCCTTGAGGTCAGGACTTTCTTCTACAAGTACAGGAACCGCTACGACGATCCATAGAGGCACCATCTTGCACCCAAACTGGAAATTCAGCCCGGGGTTTAAAGTCGGTCTTGGGATGCTTTTTGACCACGACGGCTGGGACATCTATGCAAATTATACCTGGCTGCGCCCTCGCGACATTGAGAAAGAGGTAACGATTTCCTCGGATGAAGGAGCGAGTGATCTACTCATCGATTACCTTTGGGGAGTTGGCGTAAACTTCGTCGGGACAGCGTACCACACAGCCAAAACCCACTGGAATCTGAACTTTAACGTCATTGACCTAGAGCTAGGACGCAACTTTTTTGTCAGCCGCTACTTGCAGATGCGCCCCTACTTTGGCCTCAAGGGGACATGGCAAGAGCAAGAAAATCACCTTCTTTTCGACGCCTCTCTCTCCGAGACTCGCATGATCCGAATGTGCGAAAACAGAATGCGTAACTGGGGAGTCGGTATTCTCGCAGGTTTAGACACGGCCTGGCACTTCACCAAAAGCTTTAGTTTTGTCGCAGAGGTCGCTGCTTCCGCCCTATGGGAAGGCTTTGAAGTGCATCGCAGAGATGTTGACATACAGCTTTTCCCAATCTCTTTTCCCTTCTTCAAAAATAATTTTCATACCATTAAGCCGGTCCTTGAGTTCTATTTAGGCCTACGTTGGGAAATGTGGTACTGCTGCGAGAACTACCACCTGAGCCTTGAGGCGGGCTGGGAGGAGCAGCACTGGTCAGACCAGAACCAGTTTGCCCAGTTTGCAGTGGAATCGCGCCAGGGCGATCTTTGTCTCCAAGGCTTTACATTAAAGGCGAGGTTTGATTTTTAAGGGGTTAGAACTCTTCTCTCTCTTTTTTCTTGAGGAAAAAATATTTTAACCCTTAAATAAGAGAAAACGCCCTATGTGAATTCTGGCACCCCCCCTAGCTAGAGAGGTGTCCTTGAAAGTGCGTTGTGTATCTTCACCTTAAGGAGAAATATGAAGAAAATTATCGTTGGAACAGTGGCTGTTGTAATGGCTGCCATGTTTACACTTTCGGCCGATTGCTGCCGATCTAGCTGCAACAGCTGTGAAAAATCTTGCTGTCCACAACCTAAACCCTGCCCACCACCACCTCCTCCTCCATGCCCACCACCATGCCCACCAAAACCTTGCTGCCCAAAACCTTGCTGTCCAGCACCACGTTGCGGCTGCCAGAAGAGATCTTGCAATACTTGCAATACAGATCCCTACTATCAGCAACAAAACCAAGGGATGAACCAAGGTAACATGCAGCAACAGCGCATGAACCGAGATCAAGGCACGAAAGGTCAAAACATGAACAAAGGTTCGATGAATAATTCTGACCAGATGCAGCAGTAATCAATCGATCTTTACAAAGACCACTGTAAGATCATCTGCTTGATCAGCTCCCTGGGAAAAGCTAGCGACCTCCTTGAAGAGGAAGTCGAGGCTCTCCTGGGGAGTTTTATTTTGGGTCTTTTGGAGTAGCTGCCAAGCAGCCTCTCTTCCCAAAAATCGCCCACTACTATCTTGCGCCTCTGTTAGCCCATCGGTAAAAAGAACGAGGCGATCCCCCTTGTGAAGCTGAATCTCCTCTGTTTCTACCTGTAGCGCAAGTTCGGTAAGACCGAGCGCTCCCATTCCACGGGAAAGAAGGAGAAAAGGGGCACCTGCGCGCAAAAGCAGCGCGGGGGGATGGCCGGCACTGCAGTAGGTGAGCACCTTGGTTTTTAGGTCATAGAGGCCAATCCAAGCGGTTGCAAAATTGCCTGTCTCCTTAGTGTCCTCGCAAAAGAGAGCGTTTGTTTTTCTAAGAGCCTCTGCAAGAGACTTTTCACTCTGGAGGGTACTGCGCAAAAAAGAGCGAAGCAGCAGCGAATAGAGACAAGCGGAAATTCCCTTATCTGATGCATCGGCAACGGCAATCAGAAGGCGATCATCTGGCAACCTAAACAGATCATAAAAATCACCAGCAACTTCCCGTGCGGGCAAAAAGCCGGCCGCTACCTGGATGCCTTGGAGATGAGGCAACTCTTTAGGGAACAGGCTCTTTTGAATCTCATGGCCAATCGCAAGCTCTTTAGCAAGAACCTCTCTAGCCAATCTCTGCTCAAGTAGCGCCTTGAGCGTCTGATTGAAGTGCTGTCCAATTTGATTGATCTCAAAACCAAGAGAATCAGCGCTATAGCGAGCAGATACCTCCCCCTGCTCGACCCGATTCATCACCTTATGGAGCTCTCTTAAGGGGCGCGACATGCGATGAGAAAGCCAGAGGGTACATCCACCTCCGACAAAGAGAAAGAGCAGAACAAGCCAAAGAAGAGTGTTGAGTAGCTCTACACTTCCCCGGTGCTCTAAAGAGTCTTTATCGACTGCAATGAGCAAGCTAAAGGAGCCATCTTTAAGCTCAAAGCGCCTCTCTTGCAGACGGCTCTTTTCAATCTCTGGACTTATGCTACTGGTTTTTAGAACAGGGGCTCCCTGTTTACCCACAAGAGCAAGAGAAAAGGAGGTTGTTCCCTTTTCTAAATCGGCGATTGCCTTGAGCCAGGTATCTGCATCAAAAGCAAGACCTAAGTCCCCTTTGAGCAGAACAATGGAAGGAGCATACCCTGGGGCCAAAAAGGCGATTTGGAGTTTTGCATCCCTAAGCTGCGCCGGCTTTCCTATCAAAACAGGGCGGCTCGATGCCGTATAGACCCCATTCTGGATGACAAAGGCAATCCCTCCCTCTTCCATGTCAGGGAAAGGCTCTCCCGGATGATCCTGGATCAAATGGGCGATAAACTGAAGGTTAGCCTCTTTTAAGGCCACCCACTCCTGGATCAGCTGAGTCATCCCCTTCCCGAGCAGAGAGAGCTCTAGGTCAACGTCTTGTTTTTGAAGCTCCTTCTCCTTGTCAAAGAGGAGGAGGGCAAAAAGAAGGAGCGGAATGATGAAAAAGGTTGTGCAAACAACTAAAATGCGCTTAACTAGGGAACCTGAATATTTCATTTCCATAAACAGAGGGTTTTTTGATGAAAAAGATTTAACAGCTCTTGAACCTATCCGCAAATTCGAAGGTGCTGATTTTTGAAGGATTTTTTTGTCATTTTTAAAGCCGCTTCGCAGGACATACTTAGATAAGTAGACCAAGAAGCGGCTTTAAAAATGACGAAAAAAGACTCGAAAAGGAGCACCTTCCAATTTGCGGATAGGTTCATGGGCCAGCGGCTCGGGCAGGAAAAGTAGTTTTTTATTCTTGCGTTTTTCTAGTTAACATTGGTTTTTAGTATGTAGCTTACTAAAAGTAAGATGGTTAACCACAGAGCTCGCAGAGAACACAGAGATTAAAAAAATCCTTCAAAAATCAGCGCCTTCGAATTTGCGGATAGGTTCACAGGTGTTGTAGGGCATTTCTCTGTTTTTTAATCTCTGTGTTTTCTGCGAGCTCTGTGGTTAAATGTCTTATTTTAAGAATATTAAGTCTCTATGAAAGTGAACCCAAAACTCAGGTCTCTAAGCAAATCGGGCACTGATCCATCTTATGTCCCCTCGCGGGGCAATAGGTGCGTGCGTAGTAAATGATCTGCAGGTGAAGCTTTTTCCAGCTGTTTTTGGGGAAGAGTTTTTTTAAGTCGTTCTCTGTTTGTACAACCGATTTGCCAGAGGAGAGTTTCCAGCGTTTTGCGCAGCGATGGATGTGTGTATCGACAGGAAATGCGCTCTTGCCAAAGGCTTGTGCCATCACAACAGAAGCTGTTTTGTGCCCCACACCCGGCAAATCTTCTAGCTCAGCAAAAGAGCGAGGGACCTTGCCGTCCTGCTCTTCGAGAAGCTTTTTCGACAAACCCCAAATCGCGCGCGCTTTTTGGGGTGCTAAGCCGCAGGGGCGAATGATCTCTTCGATTTCTTTGGGCTTAAGGCTGATCATCTTCTCCGGCGTATCTGCTTTAGCAAAGAGTTTGGGAGTGATCTGATTGACACGTGCGTCTGTGCATCTTGCCGAGAGTAGAACGGCGATGAGAAGCGTGTAGGGGTCTTTGTGTTTGAGAGGAATTGCGGGATGGGGAAAAAGCTTGTTTAAAATCTCTTGGATCCGCTTTGCGCGCTTACCTTTCTTCATTTGCCGACACAAAAGTTGGCGAAAATACTGCTCAAAATATCTTCTCCGATGTCCCTGCCTATGATGCGGCCAAGGGAGCGAAGGGCCTCCCGCATATCGGAGGAGACAAATTCTGCAGAGACTCCTCCTTGAAGGCCTTGAATGACACTTTGCAGAGAGCTCTTAGCGTCGCTAATGGCTTCTTTGTGTCTGAGCGAGGTGAGAAGAACTTCCTCCTTTGATGGAGGCCCCTTTTTCCAAATGAGCCTGTCGATCTGCTCTTTCAAAGTATCTAGGCCTATTCCCTCCTTTGCCGAGATTTGTACCTCGGGCAAGCGCTGAGTCGGAGAAGGATGTACAGGCAGATCGATTTTGTTCCAGACAAGAAGAGTCTTGTCGAAAGGAACCTTTTCTAGGAGCTTTTTCTCTTCTTCCCCAAGGGGACAGCTCGCATCGAGAATCAGCAGAATCAGATCTGCCTGCTCCATAGCAGAGAAGCTGCGTCTAATGCCCTCTTGTTCAATCAATTCGGTTGTCTCATGAATCCCCGCCGTGTCGATGAGGCGCATGTGGAGCTCTCCAAGGCGCAGGGTTTCTTCTAGCAAATCACGGGTTGTACCGGCAATTGGTGTGACAATCGCGCGCTCTTTGCCAAGAAGAGCGTTCAGCAAAGAGGATTTGCCAGCGTTGGGAGGGCCGATGAGGCAAAGAGAGAGTCCCTCATGCAAGAGCTTCCCCTCGTCAAAGGTAGAAAGGAGCTGCTCTAGTTTTTGAACTGTTTTCTCAAGCAGAGCGATCACCTCTTCAAACGGTGCAAATTCGAGTCCCTCTTCGGGGAAATCGACCCACGCTTCTAAAATCGCAGCCGTATCTGTCAGCTCTTGTTGCAGGGAGGCGATTTTTTTAGAGAGAGCGCCGCCAAGCTGTTGACTGGCTGCTTGCAGCGCAAGGCTATTTTTCGCACCGATCAGCTGAGCCACTGCCTCTGCTTGGGCAAGATCGATTTTCCCATTTAAAAAGGCGCGGCAGGTAAATTCGCCAGGAGTTGCAAGGCGCGCGCCGGCATGGAGTGTCTCTTCGAGCACCTCTTTGCTGACAAAACTGCCTCCATGGCAGTAAATCTCTACGGTGTCTTCTCCTGTGTAAGAGGCGGGGCCACGCATCACAATGAGGAGAACCTTGTCAATGAGAGTGCCCGATGCATTTATGATTTTGCCATAGGTGGCACTGCGGCAGGCAAGCGAGGATGCCCGTTTTGAAAAGAGCTGATCGGCAATGGCAAGGGCTTTAGGGCCGCTGATGCGGATGATGGCAACGGCTCCCTCTCCAGGGGCAGTTGCAAGTGCAGCGATTGTCTCTACCATAGAAGGACATTATTTTCTTCTACTGGAGTGCTTTAACGCAAGGGAGATGAGCTCGGGAAGAGGAACCTCTTCTCCTTTTTCATCTAAAATTATTTTTACAGCTCTCTGCGCTTCTAAAGGATTTTGTCCCAAGTTGACAAGGGCGCTAATCGCATCGGAGCTATGACCGCTTTTTGAAGTGGCTCTAGAGAGCAGGAGTCCCTCTACCTTGTCTCGCAGTTCGATGACCAGTTTTTGAGCGGTCTTATTCCCAATGCCGGGAACACTGGCAAGGACTTTTACATTGCCTTGGTGCAGAGCCAGCCGCAGGTCCTCCAAGGTCAAGCGGCCGAGGAGGGCGAGGGCGAGCTTAGGCCCAATACCTGAAATATCGGTTAATGTTTCAAAAAAATTTCGCTCTTCCTTGGTAAAAAATCCGTAGAAACGGTGCGAGTCCTCTCGAATAATCGTGGAAATATAGAGGGTAAGGGGCTGTCCTATTTGGGGCAGATGGTTGAATGTTGCTAGGGTAATAAATAATCGAAAGCCAAGGCCTTGTACCTCAAGGGTGGCTTCTGTGGGTAAGGCGCTTGCGAGCGTTCCGCGGATGTAATCAAGGGTCATATTTTAACCTCAGTTTTGGATTCACTTTCATAGAGCCTCAAAATCTGCCATGAGGCTCTATGAAAGTGAATCCAAAACTGAGGTTTTTATAGTATGGGCATGGCAAAGGGCGAGGGCAAGGGCATCGGAGGCATCTTCTGGCTCAGGGAGGTGGGAGAGTTGTAAAAGGCGCTGAACCATTTTTTGAACCTCTGTTTTATTTGCCCCTCCGCGGCCTGTCACGGCCTGTTTGGCTTTTCTGGGACTATACTCAAAGATGGGGATTCCTCGCTCTTCGGCTGCGATAAGAGCAACGGCTTTTGCCATCGATAATTTGCTGCTACTGGCTACATTTTTATAAACAAATTGGCTTTCAATGGCAATGGCGATCGGTTTGTGGAGGTCGAGAAGAGACCGGAGCGCTTGAAAAATGATGAGGTAGCGCCGAGGAAGCGAGGATTTAGGAGGGGGTTTAATGCAGCCAAAATCCAGAGGCGTGGGGTTTCTGTGTGTAAGAGCAATCACTCCGTAGCCGGTGACTCGCGTTCCCGGGTCAATCCCAATAATAACTTTTTTTTGCGGAGTCATCTATTCTTCTTAACAATAGCCGAAAAATTTCCTCTCTGCTAGTTTTTTTACTATGGTCTCTCTAAAGGGAATCGACTTTCGTAACATCATTGTGCGCATGCCAAACTGGATTGGTGATCTGGTCATGGCGACCCCCATTCTGACTGATTTGCGCAAACAATATCCGAGTGCGCGGATCACCGCCATGTCTAGAGCTCCCATCAGCGATCTTCTACTTTCCGATCCTGATATTGATGAGCTCTTTTGCTTCACCAAGATGAGCAGTTTTTCTCGGCGCAGCGACAAAAAAAATCTCATCGAGAAGCTCTGTCTTGGCAAATACGACTTAGGGGTTTTGCTCACCCATTCTCTCTCCTCTGCCTGGTGGTTTTGGCAGGGAGGGGTGAAGGCGCGCCTTGGCTATGATTGCAATGGAAGGCGGCTTTTGCTGACCCATCCGGTACCGCTTCCTCCTGCGATCGATCGACAGCATCTTGTAGTTACCTACAAGATGCTCCTAGAGCCGCTTGGTATTCCCGTTTCGACAAGCGTGCCGCGGCTTTTTCTCTCGCAAAAAGAGGTGCAAGAGGCACAGCAGCTGCTCAGACAACATGGCGCTCTAGAGCAGAATCTGGTTGTGGGAATCAATCCAGGGGCCACCTATGGACTTGCAAAATGCTGGCTCCCTGAGCGCTTTCGAGAGGTCGCTCTGCGACTTCTCGAAGATCCGCGCATTGTGATTGTCTTTTTTGGGGATCAGCCAACGGCTCCCCTTGTTAAAGAGATTTGCCAAGGTCTTCCTACGCGCGTTGTCAACTTGGCAGGTCTTACCTCTCTGCGAGAGCTTGCGGCTTTAATTAGCTGCTGCGATGTCCTTCTGACCAATGACAGCGGTCCGATGCATATTGCCGATGCTCTCGGAACCAAAATCATCGCACTCTTTGGCTCGACAAATGAGATTGTCACCGGCCCCTACTCCCAAGGGAAAGTGATTCACAAGCATGTCGCCTGTTCTCCTTGCTATCAGAGGGTTTGTCCCATCGACTTTCGCTGCATGAAAAGCATCAGCGCCGAGGAGGTGTACAAGGAAATCTATGCCCTTCTCGAGGGATTTGTAGCGAAAAAATGAGTCTCAAAAAGCTGGTCAGGGCTCTGCTTCCCAACCCCTTGGACCGTTTGCTGAAAAAGGCGGAGTGCAAAGGGCAAAAGCGCATTTTGCTCTTTTGGAATCGAGGTCTTGGGGATATAGCGCTTGGCCTCTATGCCATCGTCCATAAGATTTACGCTGTTATCCCGGATGCTCGCATTGTCTTTGTCACAAGGCCCAATCTTGTCGATGGTTTTGCCCTGCTGGAAAATGTAGAGGTGATTGGAGTCCCTGGATTGCAAAGAGGGCAAGAGGTAGATCTCGGGGATTATGCAGAGGAGTTTGATCTCATCATTCCACGACCAGATCCCACCTACTGGGTAAGCTGGCAGCTTGGCACACTCACGCCTCGCCTCCATTGGAAAAGTGAGTGGGAACCTCTTTGGCAATCCTATGGTTTAAGCAGCACAGAGCGCTACATAGGCATGCATGTGCAGACAGAGACCAACTACGCCTCTTGGCGCAACTGGCCTCTAACATCTTGGGAGCGCTTATTTAAGCTTCTCGAGGGGAAGGCGAAGGTTCTGCTCTTTGGTTTTGAAAAAGAGCCTCATTTTGATTTTCCACATCTCATCGACCTGCGTGGCAAAACCCCTCTTTTTTCTCTGCTTTCGATCATCAAAAACCGCTGCAGCGCGCTCGTGGTTCCCGATTCGGGCATCAGTGCGATGACCTACTTCCTGGATAGCTCCTTTCCTCTGCAGCTGGTTTCCCTTTGGGGCAGGCCTCACATGGGGATTTTGAAACAAAATGTCCCCTCTCCCAATCCACTGCTACGGCATGTGCCTTTGATTGGCAGCGGACAGAAAATCGAAAACATCTCTCCAGAGCAACTGTTTGCCACTCTCCATATAGGAGGGAGCTTTTGAAAGAAGAGCTGGAGTTAGCGTTTCGATCGCGCAGCCTGACCTTTACAAGTCAAATTGAGCCACTCACCTCCTACCACACAAGCGGCAATCGTAGGGAAATCGAAAGAGGTGAGCAGCTTCTTGCCTCCGGTAAAGTCGGCGCCATTGTGCTTGCAGGAGGCCTGGGGACCCGGCTTGGTTGGCAAGGACCGAAGGGCACCTTTCCTCTGACCCGATTTGCGCGCCGATCGCTTCTACAGTTTGTGTGCGATAGAGCTCGCGCCGCCTCTACCTATTATGGACGAGCGCTCCCGCTTGCTTTTATGGTCTCGCCGCTCAATGAGCAGAAGACCAAGGAGCATCTAGGAGGAGAAACGGTCGATTTTTTTACACAAGAAATGGCTCCCTTTTTGGACCTAGAGGGCAAAGCTCTGCCTCTGCAGGGGCCCTCTGGCAATGGCGATGCCCTGCGATCCTTCTACAAGTCTGGACTTTTGAAGAAATGGAAAAAGGCAGGAGTGGAATTTGTAACGGTCATCCCGATTGACAATATCTTAGCCGATCCCTTTGATGCCAACCTTGTCGGATTCCATGCTTTAAGCGATGCCGATGTGACTGTGAAGGCAATTTTGCGAGAAAGCGCCGAGGAGCAGCTGGGGGTTTTGGGAAGTTGTGATGGCAAGCTGCAGGTCATTGAGTACTTTGAGCTTCCCGAGGAAGAGAGGCTCTGCAAAACTCCTCAAGGGCTAAAGTGGCAAGTTGCACACATCACCCTCTTTAGTTTTAGCCTCTCTTTTGTAGAATCTATCCAAAGCGTTCATCTCCCTTGGCATTTTGCTCGCAAAGAAGCAGAAGGGACTCCTGTCTATAAATGTGAGAAGTTTATTTTCGATCTGCTGGACCATGCCAGGTCAGGCCGGGTCCTTGTCTACCCAAGAGAAGAGACCTATGCTCCTTTGAAAAATCGAGAAGGGGAAAATAGCCCCGAAATGGTGAGAAAAGCTCTGCTTGCCTTTGATCAGCTCCAATTTTCTAAGGTGACCGGCAAAAAGACAGAGGCCACTTTTGAACTTGACCCCGCTTTTTACTATCCCACCGAGCAGCTCAAAGAAAAATGGGCAGGGGAACAAGCGCCCCGTGATTGTTATGTGGAACCTATGTTATAAGTAGGGAGCATGAAAATTGCCTATTTAGGTGCTGGAACCTGGGGGTCTGTTCTTTCTTCTCTCCTGGCTTCTAATGGTCATCAGGTCCTTCTCTGGACGCGCAGTAAGTCGCTAGCTGGAACCCTTTCCAAAAGTCGCAAACATCCCAAACTTGCCGGGTTTAAACTGCAAGAGAGCGTACAGGTCACGACAAGTTTAGAAGAGGCACTCTTGGGTGCAGAGACGATTGTCGAATCGGTCACCTCCTCGGGGATTCGCTCGGTCTTTGAAGAGGTCAAAGAGCTCTCTTCGCTCAATTGTCCGATTGTGATTACCTCTAAGGGCATCGAGCAAAACTCTGAGCTTCTTTTGCCCGAGGTTGTACTCGATGTGCTGGGCGATGGGTCACGCCGCTGGATCGGCTGCTTAAGTGGTCCTAGCCATGCTGAGGAGGTTGTTAAGCAGTTACCCACCTCTGTCGTCTCCTCTGGCTATGACAAGAGCATCATGTTTTTGATTCGCGATCTGTTTAACTCCCTCTATTTCCGCGTCTATCCCAATTCGGATCTAAATGGGGTTGCCTTTGGAGGCGCGGTAAAAAACATCATTGCGATTGCCTGTGGCATTTCCGATGGTCTTGGCTTTGGAGACAATACCAAAGCAGCTCTTATGACCCGCGGCCTTCACGAGATCCGCAAGCTCTCAGTCACCAAGGGATGCCGCTCGGAAACCCTCTACGGACTTTCGGGAATGGGCGACCTCTGCGTCACCTGTCTGTCCAAACTCTCTCGCAACTACAACTTTGGCCATCTCATTGCCGAAGGATTTGACCCAAAAACCGCCAAGGAGAAAATCGGCATGGTTGTCGAGGGGGCCTACACCTGTGTTTCTGCTCTGCAACTGGGGCAAAGCCATCAGATCCCGGTTCCCATCACCGAGGCGATCTATTCGATTATCTACGAGGACCTCAATCCGCGCGATGCGGTGAAAGCGCTTTTGCAGCGAGCCATCAAAGAAGAGCACTTGTGAGAGGCCTCCCAGTCATCACGGCGGCAGAAATGCGCCGAATCGAAGCGCTTGCCTATGCAGAGGGAATGAGCGATGAATCCTTCATGCTCAAAGCGGCAAGCGGCATTGCGCACACCGCAGAAAAACTCCTGCTCGGTGTGAAAAAAAAGGTCCTCTTGCTCGTCGGCAAAGGAAATAATGGAGGGGACGCCCTTGCAGCCGGCACCCTTTTGCTCGAAAGGGGGTATCCTGTCCGCGCCTTTCTTCTCTATCCCCTCGTTGCCTGCTCTCCTCTCTGCCAAAAAATGGCAGAGCGCTTCCAAAAAGCGGGCGGGCTCCTCGAGCCTTTCAAAACCGACCTCTCTCCTGCTGAGTTTCTCATCGTGGCACTTGTTGGAACTGGCTTTCAAGGCAAAGCAGAAGGGCCCCTCTTTGAAGCCATCGAAGCGGCCAACCTCTCGAAGCTGCCTCTTTTAGCCGTCGACATTCCCTCCGGCCTAAATGGCAATACCGGAGAGGTTACCAGCATAGCGATTCGAGCTACTGCAACAGCAGCCCTTGGCCTTCCCAAAATTGGCTTTTTCATCGGCAAGGGGTTTGATCATATCGGCAAGCTCTTTGTCCTCGACTTTGGCCTGCCCCCCTCCTACTTAAATCAAGCACAGCCAGAGGCCTATCTCTTCGATGACAAACAAGCCCCGCATCTTTTGCCCCCCATCAAACGGACCCGTCACAAGTACCAGCGCGGCTATCTTCTTGCCATTGCCGGCTCTCCGCATCTTTCGGGAGCGGCTTTTCTCAGTTGTAAAGCGGCTTTACGCGCAGGAGCTGGCATTGTCAGGCTCTTTCATCCACCCGACATGGAGGTGGAACAATCTCCCGACGAACTGATCCATGAACCCTGGAGCCTTCCGCGCTTTTTAGAAGAGAGCCGGCGTGCCAAAGCGCTCCTTGTCGGCCCCGGGCTCTCTCGCACGCAACCAGTCTTTACCCAGCTCGATCAGCTCTTTTCTTCCTCCAAACTGCCCAGCGTTCTCGATGCCGATGCTCTCTTTTACCTCGCCAGTCGCCCCGCTCCCCCTCCTCACGCCATCCTGACCCCCCATTTCCAAGAAATGGAGCGCCTCCTCGGGCAACCCCCCGATCTAAAAAATTGCCAGGCTTACGTGGAAAAATGGGGGGTGACCCTTGTTCTTAAGGGCGCGCCCACCTTCATCTTTGAAAAAGGGGAAAAGCCTCTGATTGTTCCGAGAGGGGATCCTGGCATGGCAACGGCGGGAGCAGGCGATGTGCTAACTGGCATCATCGGCGCGCTTCTTGCCCAAGGGATGGCTCCCTACCCAGCAGCAACCCTAGGCGTCTTTCTCCACGACCTAGCGGGAGAAAAAGCGGCCCTGCGCAAAACCTCCTACGCCATGATCGCCTCCGACCTCATCGAGGCCCTGCCCGAGGTGTTTAAGGATTTAACACGCAAAGAGGTTGAGAGGTGATTCGGAGTTTTTGGACTGGACTTTAGCCATTTGAAAAATTAATTGTCGGGGGTTTATCACCCCCGCGCCCCTGTTTCCGCGCCGTCGGTATTTTTTCGCCAGCGCTTCGCGTCAGGAGAAAAAACACCTCCAACGCGGTTTGTGGTTTGATTTTTTTGAAAATAAGGGGCATTCTTGGCAGTCATTGGGTGAGTTTTATTTGTGCTGGAGACTTTTGGATGGAGCGCGGTTGATGAGTGACGTAGTGAAAATTTTAGACGGCAAGAGAATGGATAAGACAATGCCGGAGGATTATGAACCAGTCTTGGAAACAATCGTCAGCAAAATCAAGGCAGCCCAAGCAAGGGCGATTAGAGCAGTCAATTTTGAGCTTGTCACGGTTTGCAGGGACATTGGGCAGATCATTTATGAGAAGCAGAGTAGGGTTGAATGGGGAACATCTATCGTTGAACGATTGGCTGAGGATTTAAGAAATTTATTTCCAAGGACAAAGGGATTCTCGTCACGCAACCTATGGATTATGAGGGACTTATACGTTTCGTATCGGGATCATGAAAAACTGCAGACACTGTCTGCAGAAATTAGCTGGTCTCACAATGTAGCTATCTTATCGAAGTGCCAAGATCAGCTGGAGCGGGCATTTTACATACGCATGTCGAAACGGAGTCGTTGGAGCTATCGCACCCTCTTAAACCAGATTGAGAATAAAGCTTTTGAAGCGCCGGCTGCGCCAGGGCTTAAATTCCGGGCGCCACCTTGGCATATCCAACTTTCGAAGCTTCTTGGGTATATTAGACCTCTTGCATAATTTGCTTTATCTGAAAAAATCATCGATTTTTTCAGATAAAGCAAATTATGCAAGAGGTCTATTCTTCTCCGCATCCGTCACTCATTCTCCGAACGAGCTCCTCCACCTCACCCAGAAGCTCTGGATCTTTCTCCTTCAACCTAACCGCGATTCTTTGTCTTGCTCGTTCCAGCATCCCCTTGCAAAACAAAGCACTACACGCCTCTGGCTCTGCTTTGAATCGTCCGCTGTCGAAGTGAACCACCTCTCCATGAATAACCCCATAGTTGGAAAAAATCCCGGAGTCGTTGTCTACAAATCCCTTTTTGCACTGCAGAAGGATCTGTGCGAGCAGAGAGCGAATCAACGCAAATGCTTGTTTCCTCTCCTGTTTTTCCAGAAGAGTATCCAAATAATCGCCGAGTCTCTCTGCCTTTTTCTGTACGACAAATTCAAAGTCGTCGAGGTTGATGCAATGAGCTTTGCCTCTTTTGTCGATGAGGGTGACAGGCAGATGCCAATCACAGGTTTTTGATAGGTGAAGAGCGACAAGAGCGCTCTCCTGCCGAAAGTGCTCGTAGGCGATCTTGTAGCTTGTGAAGAGCTCCTCGCGATTTATCTGCTTCTGCTCAATTTCTTTGAAGCGGTGCTTTTTCCAGAAAGACAGAGGCAGTATTGGAAGCCATCTTTTGGGCAAAAGATGTTTCATCTTGAAAAACTTGAGCACATACTGGCCGCTTGTCGAAGAAAAGGCATAGCACTGCGTACCTGAACCGAGGTAATGCAAGGGCTCTGAAAAAGCCTCCAGGAGCTCTCTGCGCTCTTTTTCGGAAAGCGGCTGAGAAACATCACACGCTGCGCTGATGTCAGAGGCGATTCTTGCGATGGTAAATCCTCGACCTGTTCGGCTAAAAAGGAAAAGCAGACAAAGGAGAAAAAAAAGGCACAAGACTTTGCGCATGAGCAGCAGTGTACAGGAAACCCTTGCATAAATCCAATCTTAACAGCAAGAATCTCTTCAAAGACCTCAGTAGCCATTTATAGGCAATTGCAAGGGGGAAAATAATGAAAAAAAAGCGACCTTCAGAAATTGAATATGAAGAGAGTTGTGGGAGCGTCTTTGCTGACCTGGGCATTTCCTATCCAGAAGCTGCTCTAGCTAAATCACAGCTTGTCTGGGAAATCGCCAAAATCATCAAAAAAAAGAAACTCACACAAGCTAAAGTAGCTAAGGTTTTGAAAATCGATCAACCTAAAGTGTCCCTACTTCTTAGAGGGTACTTGAAAAGTTTCTCTCTGGAGCGTTTGTTGAGATTCTTAAATGACCTTGGCTATAGTACATGACGGTTTAGGATTTTTTGTCTGTAGATGCACGAATTCCCAAACTGCTTCGCAGAACTTTCTGCTTAGCTTCCTCGTAGGATTCTTCGATTTTGGCTCTATATTTTTCTGTTGGTGATTGATAATAGGAGTAAAAAATACTGTTGCGTTCTTGAAATACAAGGACAGTGCTCCCATCTTTATAGTGAGTGTCGTCCTCTTGTCTGTAGGCAATTGAAACACAGACTCGCCTGGCAGGGAAAGGATGTTCTGCTAGGAAAGGCCACAGTTTTTTCATGAGTATTTAGAGCTTGTAGGAGTCGCTCCGTGAGAACGATTTCTATCTCGCGCGCCTCTTCCAGACTTCCTTTGCGATAGGCAACAAAATCTACTGCAACTTTACCCACTTCTTTAGCCAATTGTCCTCCCCTCCCTATATAGAACAGGTTAAAATCTTTTTGCGCTTGTTTAGCAAATGGGTAAACGATCTGTTCTAAATAGAGAGAATAATCTCCCTCTTTCATCGTACCACCAAACAGTAAAGGAGTGAGCAATAGAGTACTAACTAGCAGTTTGATAAAGGCCATAAGCTGTATCCATTCTTTCAAAATATTCGTCTAGTGTTGACTGATAAGTCGTTCCTGAAATCTTGTGGTTCACGAGAAAAAAGCTCATTTTACATCTTTTAGAAGTTAGTGAGGAGGCCTTCATCTGACATGCAGAATTCTGCGGGTAGGGTCTAGAAAGCCAGAGAGGAATATAATCTTTTTTTCGAGTAGATATTTGCAACTTCAAAAGTGACTTTATCAGAGATAGGCTGAGGAGCTCCTACTGTAACTTCAATCAGTTGTTTCCTCATAGAGGCCTTTAGCTGAGGGCTCATGCCTTCAATCGCTCGCTCTGTAATCACAGAATCCTCTCCGTAGCTTACGTCTAACCAAAACAGTTTAGAATTTGCCTCTTCAATCTTCACTGAAAAAGTGCACAGGAGATCTCTTTTCAGCGTCTCTTTTTGAGTCTCTAATTTTTCCCGTTCATCCTTTACGTTCTTTGAGTCCGGTGTTTTTTTCCATTTGTTGGGGTAGCTCCACCCCATTAGTAGTGTTCCTCTCTCTACCATTTTTGCGAGCGCTTCGGGCATAACGTAAGATTTATGTTCTTCTGGGGTTAGGTCACTTCGAAGGAGAACCATGCCCATTCGGTTGCCGTGATAGGGATGCACGTCACCAAATAATAATGGAGTGAACAAAAGACTCATGAGGAGTGCTTTGATAAAAATCATGATCAT
>Ga0207087_1081_pt1 | contig 21851 bp, 15 predicted proteins | sample Alteio_BWMinHeat_51_FD_153544 | JGI IMG/M metagenome (GOLD analysis project Ga0207087, IMG submission 153544) | Enriched cells from forest soil in Barre Woods Harvard Forest LTER site, Petersham, Massachusetts, United States -... | ecosystem: Environmental > Terrestrial > Soil > Temperate forest >... | reverse complement strand
GTAACAAGAAAAAATGATTTTATCCTCTTTTAGCTCTGTATGGAGGTAGAGGAGGCTTTGGCAGCCTGCGACAAGATTTTCCTCCTTTTTGTGCTCGGATGGAAAGGGAGGGAGTGCTTTTCCAAGTTCGATGATGCGCAGGTAGCGCTCTTCCGCCGTTTGAGAGGTCGGGAAAAGTTTTTTCATTTCTTCTTGCTTTTGTAAGCAACTCTTTGTCATCCTCTCTATAATGCGCTTTGTTCTGCTTGACAACAATGAAAAAAAAGAGTGTGATAGTTCTGAACTATGGTAAAAGAAGACACGATCAAAATCGATGGGACAGTCGAAGAGCTGCTTCCCAATATGACCTTTCGAGTGGTACTGCAAAATGGAATGCGCGTGCTCGCCCACCTATGCGGTAAGATGCGCATGCGCAATATCCGCGTTCTTGTGGGGGATGTTGTCACGGTCGAAATGTCTCCTTACGACTTAAGCAAAGCCCGCATTATTTACCGGCAACGTTAACTTGTCACAAAGTTTGTTGCTTTTTAATCCGACCTCTAGGTAGCCTTAAGTGTTTTATACTTTATACCCCAAGGGTCTTTTGCGAGTAGGGGCTTAAGGCCTTAAAGGCCTAGCTAAAAGCCCAAATAGCTCAGTGGTAGAGCACTTGCATGGTAAGCAAAAGGTCGTAGGTTCAATTCCTATTTTGGGCAGGTTTTAATCACATCGGAGGAAGAAAGATGGCAAAAGGAGTATTTCAAAGGGTCAAACCGCATGTCAATATCGGGACCATTGGCCACGTAGACCATGGTAAAACCTCGCTGACAGCTGCGATCACGAAGGTGCTTGCTGAAAAAGGTCAAGCGCAGTATCGCGACTATGGTTCAATTGACAACACCCCAGAAGAAAAGGCGCGTGGAATTACGATCAACGCTTCCCACGTCGAATATGAAACAGATAAGAGACACTACGCTCACGTAGACTGTCCAGGCCACGCTGACTATGTGAAGAACATGATCACAGGAGCGGCACAAATGGACGGCGCGATCCTTGTCGTCGCAGCTACAGATGGTGCGATGCCTCAGACTCGCGAACACATCCTCTTGGCTCACCAAGTGGGGGTTCCGGCCGTTGTCGTGTTCCTTAACAAGATGGATATGATTGGCAAGGGAGACGAGGAACTTGTGGACCTTGTCGAAATGGAGCTACACGAGCTTCTCGAGTCGAAAGGGTACAAAAATGTTCCCATCATTCGTGGCTCAGCTCTGAAAGCGCTAGAGGGCGATCCTGAGTATGTGAAGGCGATTGTCGAACTGATGAAAATAGTCGACGAGAAGATCCCGACACCTAAGCGCGATATGGATAAGCCTTTCCTCATGCCGATTGAAGACGTTTTCTCGATCTCTGGTCGCGGAACGGTTGCTACAGGAAGAGTGGAGCGCGGAATTGTCAGAACAAACGATAAGCTGCAGATTGTCGGGATTAAGGCGACTCGTGAGACTGTAGCTACAGGCCTCGAGATGTTTAACAAGACTCTCGATGAGGCGCAGGCGGGAGAAAACGTCGGAATTTTGCTGCGCGGTCTGGAAAAACATGACATCGAGCGCGGAATGGTTCTGGCCGCTCCTGGTACCTGTAAGCCTCATACGAAATTTAAGGGAACTGTTTACGTGCTGACCAAGGAAGAGGGGGGACGTCATAAACCCTTCTTCACAGGATACCGTCCACAGTTCTTCTTCCGTACAACGGATGTGACCGGAACAGTGACTTTGCCAGAAGGTGTAGAGATGGTGATGCCTGGGGATAACCTGGAAATCGCAGCTGAGCTGATTCATCCTGTTGCGATGGAAGAGGGAATGCGTTTTGCGATCCGCGAAGGGGGCAGAACCATTGGTGCAGGGACCGTAACCAAGATCCTAGCATAAAGAAAAAAGTGTGCGAGGTGGGGAGAATGGCCCCATCTCTCCATCTTCTTTGGGTGCGTAGCTCAGCTGGTAGAGCAGCGATCTCCAAAGTCGCTGGTCGGGGGTTCGAATCCCTCCGCACTCGACTATCCAGAGGGGAATTCTATGAGCCAAGTCATGGAAATAAAATTGAAAAAAAACAGCCGAGCGTTTGAGAAGAAAAAGCAATTTTTTACTTGGATAGGTGAGCTGAAAGAAGAGCTAAAGAAGGTCAGCTGGACGACTCAGGCAGAGCTGCTCTTTTGTACCAAGGTGGTTCTTTGGTCAACTCTTTTGTTTGGCTTAGGGATTTATGTGGTGGATCTTGTCATTAAGGGCTGTTTGGAGCTAATTAAGTGGGTACTTTTAGCGCCTTTTTCATAGAGAAATAGCAATTGCTCTTGAGTGTAAAGATTCTTCTCTTTAGAATGTCTCTGCCTAGAGGGCTTCGTAGGATCGTAGGTTTTTGAGAAAAGCATGCAAAAGTGGTATGTTGTACAGGTTGTATCGGGACAGGAAAGAAAGGTGAAGAAAGCCCTTGAAGAAAATCGACAATCCAAAGGGATGGTTGAGCTCATCGAAGAGGTTTTAGTTCCTTCTGAGTATGTTTCCGAAGTGAAGGGGGGCCAGCAGCGCATCAGCGAAAAGAGGCTTTGGCCCGGGTATGTCATGGTCAAGATGAACATGACCGATGACACCTGGATGTATATTAAAAATACAAACGGCGTGCTCGGATTCCCAGGAGGAGAAAAACCAACACCTCTCAGTGATAAAGAGATCGAAGAGATCTTAGCTGAATTGGAAGGGAAGAAGGGTGGCGTCGTTCAAAAACACAAAATCAGCACGGGTGATCGGGTCAAAATCACCGATGGGGTTTTTGTCAATTTTACGGGCAGCGTCATTGAAGTCTTTCACGATAAGGGACGCCTTTCTGTGATGGTTTCGATTTTTGGACGCGAAACAAGGGTCGATGATCTAGAATTTTGGCAAGTCGAACAGGTTGCCACCTAAAGAAGAGTAGGATTAAAGACAATGGCGAAAAAGTTAGTAAAGACAATCAAGTTGCAAATTCCTGCAGGCAAGGCTAACCCTGCGCCTCCGATTGGTCCAGCGCTTGGTGCGGCACAGGTCAACATCATGGCATTTTGTAAGGAATTCAATGCCAAGACGCAGAACCTAGGAGGAGAGATCCTTCCTGTCGTGATTTCGGTCTTTTCAGACAAGACCTTTAGCTTCATCACGAAAGAGCCTCCTGTAGCGCAGATGATTTTGAAAGCAGCGGGCATTGAAAGCGGATCAGGGGTGCCCAACCGTAATAAAGTGGGCAAGCTCACAAAGGCTCAGGCGCAAGAGATTGCAGCAAAGAAACGGCCAGACATGCGAGCGGGCTCAGATGAGGCGGCTCTTCGGCTTGTGATGGGAACCGCTCGCTCCATGGGCGTAGATGTGGAAGGAGAATAGAATGGCGGGTAGAAGTAAGAGATTTAGACAGATTGAGCAGATGTATAGTAGGGAGAAGGTCTACTCTTTAGAGGAAGCGATAGAGATTCTCAAGAAATGTCCTTCTGTAAAGTTTGACCAGTCTGTCGATGTAGCACTCAAATCGGGCATCGACATTAAAAAGTCGGAGCAGCAGGTGCGAGGAACAGTTGGCCTTCCTCATGGAACAGGGAAAGAGATCCGGATCCTTGTTTTTGCGCGCGGCGATAAGGTGCAAGAGGCTTTAGATGCAGGTGCAGCTCATGCGGGCCATGCGGAGCTTTTAGAGAAAGTCGCAGCAGGGTGGGTCGATTTTGATGCGGTCATTGCCACTCCAGACATGATGAGGGATGTGGGAAAGCTCGGGAAGGTTTTGGGGCCTCGTGGTCTAATGCCGACGCCTAAAGGCGGAACGGTGACAGCTGATGTCGCTAAGGCGATAAAAGAGCTCAAAGCGGGAAAGGTTGAGTTTAAAAGCGATAAGAGTGGTGTCATCAACAATATGGTGGGGAAACTCTCTTTTGAGACTAAACAGCTTGTGGAAAATATTCTCACGTTTTTAACTGCGGTGGCTCGCTCTAGACCCGCTTCTGCTAAAGGACAATTTCTCCAGTCCCTTTTTGTCGCCTCGACAATGGGTCCCGGTTTAAGAGTAGACTTAAGTGGAATCTCAGAGAGTTAAGGATTGATAGGGATATGAGAGAGGAAAAGCAGTTACTGCTCGATGAAATCCGAGGAAAAGTAGGCAAGTCCAAGGCCTACTTATTGACTCGTTACCAAAATTTAAACCCCAACCTTGCCTCAGATTTGCGCATTAAGCTTGCCAAAGCAGGGGGCGGCTTTGTCGTGATGCGCAAACGTATGCTTATGAAAGCAGCCGAGGGAGAGGGGGTCGCTTTAAGTCGCGACATGCTGAAAGGACATGTGGGAGTGGCATTTGCTTTAGAAGATCCTATCCAGGTGACAAAAGCGCTCTACCAGTTTAGCAAAGACAATGAAGAGGCCCTTGAGATTTTAGGTGGCCAATTTGAGGGGCGTCTCTATTCGGGACCCGAGGTCAAGATGCTCTCGGAGCTTCCCTCTTTGGATGAGATGCGCGCGCAGCTGCTTGGCCTCTTTGAGGCGCCAATGGCGCAGACGCTCTCTGTGATGGAGTCGCTACTGACAAGCGTTTTGTATTGCTTAGAAAATAAATGTGATAAAGAAAAATAACCCGTGAGGTAATAACGTGAGTACCCAAGAACAACAAATTGACCATCTCGTAGAAAGTCTGAGCAAATTGACTGTCTTGGAGATGTCGAAACTCAAGAACGCTCTTGAAGACAAGTGGGGCGTGAAAGCAGCGGCCGCTGCTCCTATGATGGTGGCAGGGCCTATGCCCGCTGCGGGAGGAGCCGCTGCAGAGGTGAAGGAGTCTACAGAGTTTAAAGTTACACTCCAAGAAGCTCCGGCAGACAAGCGCATTGGGGTCATTAAAGTCATTCGCGAGGTGACAGGACTTGGCTTGAAAGAGGCAAAAGATCTCGTGGAGGGCGCTCCTAAGGTCATCAAAGAGAGCACTTCAAAAGCTGATGCCGAGACCATTTCCAAGAAAGTGGCAGAAGCTGGCGGAAAAGCTTCTGTTGTGGGGCTGTAAGCGACCACAACTTCTGCGTGCCCGTGAAGCGTGGCCGTGCCCTTACCTGGGTTTTGTTCAGGTAGGGGCACGGGTGTGCTCACGGGCACGAATAATTTATCATTTGAGGGTGGTCTTCCGCTCTCAAAGAGCGCTAAAATTTTGAAGAACATAAGCTTAGAGTGAGGAGCTGTTTCAATGTTACGAAAATCGCCAAATCGCGTGAGTTTTCAAGAAAAAAAGGAGATCATCGATCTCCCGAACCTCATTGAAGTGCAGATCAATTCTTACAGACAATTTTTGCAGACCGATCGGTTGCCTCACGAGCGCGAAAATGTTGGATTACAAGAGGTTTTCACTGAGATCTTTCCGATCAAATCTTACGATGAAAAGACGATTCTTGAATATGTCTCCTATACCTTAAGCGCACCCAAATACACTCCTGAAGAGTGTATCCGCCGAGGCATCACCTATAACGTGGTGCTCAAGGTCAAGTTTCGTTTAACCGATGAGACGGGGATTAAGGAAGAAGAGGTCTACATGGGGACCATTCCCGTGATGACAGACCATGGGACCTTTATCATCAATGGAGCCGAGAGGGTCATTGTCTCTCAGCTGCACCGCTCTCCAGGTATTTCCTTCGAACAAGAAAGACATCCTAAAGGCAACATTATCTACTCTTTCCGCATCATCCCCTATAGAGGAAGCTGGCTAGAGGGGGCCTTTGACATGAACGACCAGATTTTTATCTACGTCGATCGCAAAAAGCGGCGCCGCAAGATCTTAGCGACCTCTTTTATCCGCGCTCTTGGTTACTCAACGGATTCTGATATCATTGAGGAGTTTTTCAATACCGCCCGCGTTAAGATCCGTTCTGATAAAGATTTTACAAAGCTTGTCGGAAAAATTCTGGCAGAAGATGTCGTTGAGCAGGAGACAGGGGTGATCTTTGGAAGAGCTTCTGAAAAGCTGACAACTGCAATGCTCAAGCGCATGCTCGATTCAGGGATCAGTTCCCTGAAAATCGCTGAAGATGCCGATGAGACAAGTCCAGTCATCAAGATGCTGACCAAAGACCCGACCGATTCCTATGAATCGGCTCTGAAAGATTTTTACCGCAAGATTAGGCCTGGTGAACCAGCAACGCTTTCGAACGCACGCTCAGTGATCATGCGTCTTTTCTTCGATCCGAAGCGCTACAACTTAGGAAGAGTCGGCCGCTATAAGCTCAATCGCAAGCTCGGCTTAAGTGTTTCTGAAGAGGATCTGGCCGCTGTCACCCTCAAAAAAGAGGATGTGATTGGGGCGCTCAAATACCTCATCAAGCTGCGCAAGGGAGAAGAGGGTGTCTCTGTAGACGATATTGATCACTTAGGCAATAGACGTGTACGCTCTGTGGGAGAACTTATCCAAAACCAGTGCCGGGTTGGCCTAGCTCGCATGGAGAAGATCGTTCGTGAGAGAATGAATCTTTTTGATTTTTCTTCCGATACCCTTACCCCTGGAAAGATTATTTCGGCTAAAGGTCTTGTGGGAGTTCTCAAGGACTTCTTTGGTCGTTCGCAACTTTCACAGTTCATGGATCAGACCAATCCAGTGGCTGAGCTTACCCACAAACGAAGACTTTCTTCTCTTGGGCCTGGTGGGCTCAATCGTGAGCGAGCAGGCTTTGAGGTTCGCGATGTGCACCCGAGCCACTATGGCAGGATCTGTCCCATTGAAACTCCAGAGGGTCCCAACATTGGACTCATCACCTCGCTCTCTTCCTTTGCCAAGATCAATGAGTTTGGATTCATTGAAACTCCTTATCGCATTGTGCGAGATGGAGTGGTGACAGAAGAGATTGAGTACATGACCTCTGATCAAGAGGAAAACTGCGTCATTGCGCAGGCCTCTGCACCGCTTGATAAACAGAGTACCTTTATTGAACCGACCTGCTGGGCGCGTATGCGCGATGAGTCTTTAAAAGTGGAAACAGACAAAGTGACTCACATGGATGTCTCTTCCAAGCAGCTTGTCTCTATTGTGGCTGGACTGATTCCCTTTCTTGAGCACGATGACGCTAACCGCGCCCTCATGGGCTCGAACATGCAGAGGCAAGGAGTTCCTCTTCTCAAAACAGAGGCACCCCTTGTGGGAACAGGTCTTGAGGCGCGTGCCGCGCGCGATTCTGGGGCTGTTGTGATTGCTGAGGAAGATGGTGTTGTCGAGTATGTCGATGGATTTAAGATTGTCATCGCCTCAAAAGCCAACCTCACCCAGAAAAAGACCTATGTTCTCAACAAGTTCATGCGCTCCAATAGTGGTACCTGCTTGAACCAGACACCCCTTTGCAACGTCGGCGATGAGGTCAAACTCGGCGATGTCATTGCCGATGGCCCTGCAACGCAAAACGGGGAAATCGCCCTTGGGAAGAACGTGCTTGTCGCTTTCATGCCTTGGTGCGGATACAACTATGAAGATGCGATCCTCATCTCGGAAAAATTGGTCAAAGAAGATGCCTATACGTCGATCTATCTCGAGGAATTTGAGCTAACTGCCCGCGATACCAAGCTTGGGAAAGAGGAGATCACACGCGATATTCCCAATATCTCTGAGGAGGCTCTTGCAAGCCTTGGAGAAGATGGCATCATCCGCATCGGTGCGGAGGTCAAGCCCGGCGATATTCTCGTTGGAAAAATCACTCCTAAATCGGAAACAGAGCTTGCTCCTGAAGAGCGGTTGCTCCGCGCTATCTTTGGAGAGAAGGCGGCCGATGTGAAAGACGCCTCTTTGACTGTTCCTCCTGGAACGGAAGGGGTTGTGATGGATGTCAAGGTCTTTAGTCGAAGAGATCGTCTCTCTAAAACAGATGACGAACTTGTCGAAGAGGCCTCCCGCATCAAAGATATTCACCAGGAGTATAAGAATAAAGAAGCCGAGCTCATGATTGAGTTTCATGAGAAGCTGGGGGCACTCCTTTTGGGAGAGCCAGCTCCTGGGCCGATCATGCATCGCAAGACAGGCGACATCCTGATTAAAGAGGGAGAGCTTGTCACGCAAGATATGCTCGAAATTCTTGAGACAGAGAAAGCTGAGGATCTGCTCATGGCAGAAAATGAGACCTATAGCCTGCTTCGCAAGCTGCTCCGAGAATATGACGGAGCGATGCAAGAGCTCCAAGTCAAGCATTCGACAAGTGTAGAGTTTACGCGCAAAGGGGATACAGAGCTTGATCCCGGAGTGATCAGACAGGTGAAGGTCTATATTGCCACCAAGCGCAAGCTGCAGGTGGGAGATAAGATGGCTGGCCGTCATGGAAACAAGGGCGTTGTATCGCAGATTGTTCCAGAGGCTGACATGCCCTATCTCTTGACCGGAGAATCGATTGAGATCATCCTCAATCCTCTCGGGGTGCCTTCCCGTATGAATATGGGACAGCTGCTTGAGACACACCTTGGGTATGCGGCGAAAAAAGCAGGGGTCTTTGTCAAGTCGCCTGTGTTTGAGAGTTTCCCCGAGGCGCGCATTTGGAAGATGATGGGCGAGCAGGGGCTGCCCACCGACGGCAAATCGATGCTCTATGATGGGCGTACAGGTGAGCGCTTTGATAATCGCGTTGTAGTTGGCTACATCTACATGATGAAGCTCAGCCACCTTGTCGCGGATAAAATCCACGCCAGATCCATTGGCCCCTACTCTCTTGTGACCCAGCAACCGCTCGGTGGTAAAGCGCAGATGGGTGGTCAGAGGTTTGGAGAGATGGAGGTCTGGGCGCTTGAGGCGTATGGAGCGGCTCACGTCCTTCAGGAGATGCTGACGGTTAAATCTGACGATGTGGCCGGAAGAACGCGCATGTATGAATCGATTGTCAAAGGCGACAATATCTTAAGTCCTGGAACGCCAGAATCTTTCAACGTTCTTGTCAAAGAGATGCAAGCTCTTTGTCTCGACGTGCGTCCTGAGCGTTCTCAAGTTGTAGGTGTAGGAGTAGGAGTATAAATGGAAGAAGATAAGCTTGCTTCTCAGTTCGATAAATTGACCATTAAGATCGCTTCCGACGATGTGATCCGCAATGAATGGTCAAGAGGCGAAATCAAAAAACCTGAGACAATCAACTACCGCACCTTTAAACCGGAAAAGGGAGGCCTTTTCTGCGAGAAGATCTTTGGTCCGATGAGAGACTGGGAATGCGCCTGTGGTAAGTACAAGAAAATCAAGCACAAGGGAATCGTCTGCGACCGCTGTGGAGTAGAGGTGACTCTTTCCAAAGTGCGGCGTGAGCGAATGGCTCACATTGAGCTTGCCGTTCCCGTGATCCACATCTGGTTCTTCAAGACAATGCCCTCTCGCATTGGCAATATTTTGGGGATGTCTTCTAGCGACCTTGAGCGGGTAATCTATTATGAAGAATTTGTCGTCATAGATCCTGGTCGTACAACGCTAGAGCCCAAGCAGCTACTCAACGATACTGAGTATAGAGAAGCTCAGGAGAAGTGGGGAAGCGATAGCTTTGTCGCAAAAATGGGTGGCGAGGCGATTGCCCAGCTTTTGGAAAAAGAAGATCTTCCGCTTCTTGTGGCTGATTTGAAGGAAAAACTGCGCAAGACTCGCTCGATGCAAGCGAGGATGAAGCTGGCCAAACGTCTAAAAATTGTCGAGAGTTTTTCTACCTCTCCTAATCGTCCTGACTGGATGGTTATGTCCGCGATCCCGGTCATCCCTCCTGATCTGCGACCGCTTGTGCCTCTCGATGGGGGCCGTTTTGCGACCTCCGATCTCAATGACCTCTATCGTCGCGTGATCAACCGCAATAACAGGCTAAAATCGATCTTAAAGCTGAAAACGCCCGATGTGATCATCCGCAATGAAAAGCGCATGCTCCAAGAGGCTGTCGATGCCCTTTTTGACAATGGCCGCCATGGACATCCTGTCATGGGAGCTGGCAATCGACCTCTCAAGGCACTTTCGGAAATGCTCAAAGGAAAGACAGGTCGCTTTAGGCAGAACCTGCTTGGAAAAAGGGTCGATTATTCGGGCCGTAGCGTGATCATCGTGGGACCGGAGCTGAAGTTTAACCAGTGTGGTTTGCCCAAGCAGATGGCCTTAGAGCTATTTGAGCCTTTCATTGTGAAGCGGCTAAAAGATATGGGCTATGTCTACACGATCCGATCGGCTAAGAAAATGATCCAGCGCCAAACAACAGAGGTGTGGGATGTTTTAGAAGAGATCATCAAAGGTCATCCTGTCCTTCTCAATCGCGCGCCGACGCTCCACCGTCTAGGGATCCAAGCTTTTGAGCCTGTGCTCATCGAGGGAAAAGCGATTCGCATTCACCCTCTTGTCTGCACAGCCTTTAACGCCGACTTTGACGGCGACCAGATGGCCGTTCACATTCCTCTGTCGATCGAGGCACAGATTGAAGCTAAGCTTCTGATGATGGCACCCGATAACATCTTCTTGCCCTCTTCTGGCAAGCCATCGGCTGTCCCTTCTCAGGACATGATTTTGGGTCTTTATTACCTGATGCACGATCCGATCCATATCCGCGAAGAGCATGGCAAAAAGACAAAAACCTTTGCCTCTTTAGAAGAGGTGCTCCTCGCGATGCAAGCAAGCGGCAGCTACAACTGGTATACCAAGGAAGCACTGCTTTCAGGAGCTCGTCGCGATGACCTCGGTCGCGGTCTCCATATCCACGAGAGGATCAGACTCAGACTCCCTGCAGGAATTATCGAAACAACTCCTGGGAGAGTGGTCTTCAACACGATTGTACCCAAAGAGCTCGGTTTCCAAAACTATGCGCTGCGCAAGAAGAAGATGAGTGAGCTTGTGCTCGAGACCTATAAGAAAGTGGGACTTGAGGCAACCGTTCGCTTTCTCGACGATCTCAAGAATCTGGGTTTTGCAGAGGCGACAAAAGCCGCTCTTTCTATCGGAATTTGCGATATCACCATCCCATCGAGTAAGCAGAAGATGATCGACAATGCCCATAAAGAAGCAGCTGTCGTGCAGAAGCAGTATGAAGATGGGATCATCACAGATGGAGAATCGCACTCCAAAATCATCAGCATCTGGACAGAGGTGACCGATGATCTTTCCGATGAGCTTTTTGCCCTCATTAGCAAGCCCAATAAAGAGGGAGAACTGAACCCGATCTTCCTGATGATGGATTCAGGAGCTCGTGGAACCAGATCTCAGGTCAAGCAGCTCGGAGCGATGCGCGGTCTGATGGCTAAGCCCTCTGGCGAGATTCTTGAGTCGCCCATTACGGCAAACTTCCGTGAGGGACTGAGTGTTCTCGAGTACTCCATTTCTACCCACGGTGCCCGTAAGGGTCTTGCCGATACCGCCTTAAAAACGGCCGATTCTGGGTACCTGACAAGGCGTCTTGTCGACGTTGCCCAAGATGTGATCATCACAGAAGAGGACTGCAGTACCTTAAGCGGGATAGAGGTTTCTGCCATTAAGCAGGGGCAAGAGGAGCTGTTGCCTCTGAAAGATCGCATTTTTGGCCGTACAGTCTGCGATGACATCTATCAGAGAGGAGACAACACTAAACTCCTTGCTAAAGCCGGAAGCGTGCTCACGATCTTACAAGCAGAAGCGATCGATGATGCGGGGATTGAAACAGTTCGCATTCGATCTACCCTCACCTGTGAATCGCGCCGAGGGGTTTGCTGTAAGTGTTATGGCATTAACCTTGCCAATGGAAGTTTAGTGGGCCTTGGTGAGGCTGTTGGCATCATTGCCGCTCAGTCGATCGGTGAGCCTGGAACTCAGCTGACCATGCGTACCTTCCACTTAGGGGGTATTGCAGCAGCGGCTACCACACCTGAGCTTGTCTCCAATGCAGCAGGTATGCTCGTCTATATGGATCTGCGTACCGTCCAGAACCAAGAAGGGGAATGGCTTGCGCTCAATAAAAACGGAATGCTGCACATTGTGTCAGGAGAAGGGCGCACTCTAGAGGAATGCAAAAAACTGCTCAGCACCAAATCTCTAGAGCCACTTCATAGCTTTGGTATTGAGCTTGGGACACGCATTCTTCTCTCCGATGGGGCGAAAGTTGCCAAAGGAACCAAGATTGCCGTCTGGGAACAGCACAACATCCCGATCATTTGTGAAAGGCCGGGCTATGTCAAGTATGAGGACCTTGTAGAAGGAATCTCCACCCAGCGCGAGGCCAATAGACAGACCGGTCAAACAGAACTGATCGTCAAGCAGCACAGGGGAGAGCTCCATCCACAGATTGCCATCTATGCTGATACCAATTACAGCGAGCTTGTCGGAACATATGCCATTCCATCGGGCGCGTTCATTTCGGTGAAAGAGGGAGATCATGTCTCGGCTGGTATGTTGCTGGCTCGCTTACCGCGTGGCGCGATCCGCACAAAGGACATCACGGGAGGTCTTCCTCGCGTGGCGGAGCTTTTTGAAGCAAGAAGACCCAAAGATGCTGCCGAGATTGCCAAGATCGATGGAGTGATTGATTTCCGCGGCGTGCAGAAAAATAAGCGTATCGTGATTGTGCGCGACGAGGAGACAGGTATGGAGGAGGAGCATCTCATTGCTCTTACCAAGCACCTGATCCTTCAAAAAGGAGATCATGTCGTCAAAGGGCAACAGCTGACAGATGGCCTGGTTGTTCCCCACGAAATCCTCGAAATTTGCGGGGTGCGTGAGCTTCAGAAGTACCTGGTGAATCAGGTGCAAGAGGTTTATCGTCTCCAGGGCGTTGACATCAATGACAAGCATATTGAGATCATCGTCCGCCAGATGCTGCAGAAGGTACGCATCACCGATCCCGGTGACACGACCTTCCTCTATGGCGAAGATGTCGATAAAAAACTCTTCCACCGCCAAAATCGCAAGATCATGGACGAGAGCGGTCGCCCAGCTCAAGCAGCCCCTGTCCTACTTGGCATCACCAAAGCGTCGCTCAGCAATGAGTCTTGGGTCTCGGCCGCCTCCTTCCAGGAGACGACACGCGTGCTCACTGACGCCGCTTGCGAAGGCAAAACCGACTATCTCTTCGATTTTAAAGCCAATCTGATCATGGGTCATATGATTCCAGGCGGGACCGGCTTTTTCGAGTATCAGAGCCGCCTAAAGAAGAGCGCTCATCTCGAAGGCGAAGAGGAGCTGCAGTTCACATTCTAGATTTGAGGGAACCATTCGGTTCCCTCATTCGTTTCTCCGATCAAGTAAGCGCATTTCGAGGCTTCTTCTAAATAACCATCCAAGAAAGCTTGAAAAAATATCTCTCGTCCCACAGAATCTCAATCAAAAATTCACGTTTCTTTAAAGCGAGAGGAAAAAATGGCCATCCAACCTAAACCCTTCTTTGTAAGCTTAGAGCCCATCACTGTTTTGGGCCTTAAAGCCGTAGAGCAAATGTTCTGCATCTATACAGGAAAAAGTGGCAAGAAGCTTGATTTTGAGGCTGTAGCAGAAAAAGCGGGAGGCTGTGCTCTAGGGACACTCTTCAAAAAATCAGAAAAACAGTGGCTTGGAAAAGTAGGAGAGCCTAAAGGTGCTTTGCGCAATGATCCTCTAACCATTCGGAGCCGAACCAAAAAAGAGCTCAATTTAGACACGATCCGCGAGAAGCTTGCCTATGATCTCTACCAAGAACTGGGAAGGGGCCTTTTTCTTGTCCCCAAAACTCGTTTGTCCCAGCAGCCGATCATGGACAAGTTCAATACGACCCACTTTCTTGCCATCGAATGGGTCAGACAAGGCATTCAAGACTCCTTGAGAATCATGTGTCGTTTCATCGAGGGCTACCAAGATTTTCAAAAAGCACAAACCCTGGATGGGGGAGAACCGATCACCTTCATGGAATACATCAAACGCCACCACCGTCCCCCTGAAACTCTCCTCACGCCTCAAGGCAAGTCTGTGCCTTTGCAGGGGATAATGAGCTTACTTGCGGTCAGCAGGTGTCTTGCTGACACAGATGTTTTAGGAGGATCTGGAGGAAATGCCGGATTTATTTGGATCTATGAGGGGCAAGAAATTAAAGGCGCTCAAGTTGTTAAAATCGATCCAGGCGAAGCCTTTAGATTTAAGAGAGATCCTGAACAAGAAAAAGTATCAATCAATTGGGTGATTAACACTCAAGAGTATCTGGGACACCCCGATTATCACCTGAAAGATCTGCGCAACCTTCAAACCTCCAATAACAATAGGGAAACAGTGATCGTTTGGTCAAACCTTACGCCTTCAGAGCAAGAGGAGTTTCTAGCTGCCTTATTTAATGCCAATCGCTACCTAGAGTCAAAAGAGGTCCTTCATCTGCTTTTTTACAGGGAGGGGAGTTTCAACCGCAGTGAAACAGAAATGATTCCTGAAGAGATTGCCCGTTCCATACAAGCTGAGATGACAATCTGGATAAAGAATCAGCTCCTGATTTACGCAAATGACCTTAAAGAATTTAAACAAGCTCATCCCGACCAGCTCATCCGAGTCCACTACATCGATAAATGGGGAGAGCTGTCCCTACCTATGACAGAGGAAACCTTCCCGATTCGAGAACTTTTCACACATCTGCGTATTGCCAAGGAAGAAAAAGTCGATCCAGACAAGGAAGATTCTTCGATGGGCAGCTGGCTCTCCCTTGGACCTAAAATGTGCTTCTTAAAACTAGAAGAGCTCTTTCATCTTAATCAAAGTGGCGAGAAAATCCTCCTTACAGGGCAAGCGGGAACGGGCAAAAGCACGATCTGCCAAAAAAATCGCCCATGATTGGGCCTCGGGAAGACTCTGGAATGACCAGTTCGATGCTATTTACTGGCTCCCTTTGAGACAATTAAACTCTAAAGAGTTGCCTTTAGATACCTTAGATCTATTCCTGGCAAGCGCTCTTTCAACGCTGATTTTTCAAGGGAACCTTACTCTTATTCAGATTTTAGATCTGGTCAAGAACAACCGATCAAAAAGCTTGATCCTACTCGACGGGTATGATGAAGCCTCTGCATCACTCAAAAAGGTCATTGCTGAACTGATCCAAGAAAAAGAGTACAAGATCCTTTTAACCTCCCGTCCTGGAACGACAGATGATCTAAATCCTCATTTTACTCTCAGAGTGGAGAATATCGGATTCTCAGATGACCACATTGAAGATTACGCCAAACTATTTTTTTCTCTGGGCAAAGAGAACAAACACCCGCTACCTTTTATGCAATTTATTCGAAAAAATAAGAGTCTATTTGATCTAGCTCATATCCCGCTGCAGCTCCAAATGCTCTGTTCTCTCTGGAAGCAAAAGAGCGAAGGGTTTGCCTCTAACTTAACAGGCCTTTATAGACAGATGGTCGATCAGCTGCTTCTTTGGAATAGCAGAAAGTTCAAGCTCTCTAATCCACAGGAAACCTTATTACTCCTCGGGCAAATTGCCCATCGCAGTCTTTCTACAAGCCAATTGATTCTCTCTAAGCAAGAGGTAGAAGGAAGCTTAAAGAACACTGCCTGTACAAAAGAGGATTTTTTGACAACAGGTCTGCTCAAGGAGTTGGAGGAGGGCAAGAGTTATGCTTTTTTCCATTTGAGCTTTCAGGAGTACTTGATTGCATATACTTTTGCAAACAGACTTTCAGAACAGCAAAGGGAGTTTATTTTGACTCATAGAAATAACCCTCAGTATCGTCAGACTTTAGCTTTTTTATGCGGGGTCATTTTTCAAACCACCCCTCAAGCGGTTCCCTCTTTTTTTGAAGCCCTTTATGAGCCTACAACTACCTTTGCACCAAAAGAAAGTCTCAGGCTTGGGTTTCAATGCCTAAATGAGACGAGCGATTTACATACTCTTCCAGCTTTTGACTCTTGTTTAGATAAAAATCTCTCCCTTGTCTCCGAAGAGGATAATTCTTTTTATCAACAGACAGAGGCACTTAAATATCTTTATGCCAAATATCCAAAGCTTCTTGAAAAGGAAGTTAGTAAACGTGGCTCAACCCCATTTATGCGGATATGTTACGTGGGGAATTTAGATTTAGCAAAATGGCTCTGCGAAAAAGATCCCTCTCTGATCGGGAAATTTAAGAGAGATGGCACAACTCCGCTCCATGCAGCTGCTCACGCAGGTCATGTGGAGATGGCGAGGTGGCTCTGCGAAAAAGATCCCTCTCTGATCAGGAAGTTTGACGAGTATGGCTCGACTCCTCTTCATTTAACTGCTAGGCAGGGTCATGTGGAAATGGCGAGGTGGCTCTGCGAAAAAGACCCCTCTTTGCTCGGAAAGTTTGGGAAGGATGGCTGGACTCCTCTTCATTCTGCTGCTGTTAGTGGTCATGTGGAGATGGCAAAATGGCTCTGTGAAAAAGATCCCTCTCTGATCAGGAAGTTTGACGAGTATGGCTCGACTTCTCTTTATTTAACTGCTAGGCGGGGTCATGTGGAAATGGCGAGGTGGCTCTGCGAAAAAGATCCCTCTTTGCTCAGAAAACTTAGAAACAATGGCTTGACTCCGCTTCATGCAGCTGCCCAAGATGGTCATGTGGAGATGGCGAGGTGGCTCTGCGAAAAAGACTCCTCTTTGATCGGGAAGTTTAACAACGATGGCCAGACTTCGCTTCACTTAGCTGCTGCTAATGGTCATGTGGAGATGGCGAAATGGCTCTGCGAAAAAGACCCCTCTCTGATCGGGAAGTTTAGCAAGTATGGCTTGACTCCTCTTCATTCAACTGCTAGGCAGGGTCATGTGGAAATGGCGAGGTGGCTCTGCGAAAAAGATCCATCTTTGCTCGGGAAGTTTGAAAACAATGGCACAACTCCTCTTCATTCAGCTGTTGAAGGTGGTCATATGGAGATGGCGAGATGGCTCTGCGAAAAAGACCCATCTTTGCTCGGGAAGTTTGAAAACAATGGCACAACTCCTCTTCATTTAGCTATGGAGATGGCGAATCTGAATTTAGTTATGGAGATGGCGAATCTGATCGGGAAGTTTAAGAGCGATGGCACAACTCCTCTTAATGCAGCTGCTGAAGGAGGTCATATGGAGATGGCGAAGTGGCTCTGTGAAAAAGACCCCTTTCTGATCGGGAAATTTAAGAGCGATGGCACAACTCCCCTTTATTTAGCTGCTGAAGGAGGTCATATGGAGATGGCGAGATGGCTCTGTGAAAAAGACCCCTCTCTGATCGGGAAGTTTAAGAGCAATGGCTGGACTCCGCTTCATGTAGCTGCGCTAGAAGGTCATGTGGAGATGGCGAAGTGGCTCTGTGAGAAAGACCTCTCTTTGCTCTGGAAGTTTGATAAGAGTGGCCGGCCGCCGCTTCATTTAGCCGTTCAGTATGATCGTACGGAGATGGCGAAGTGGTTCTGCGAAAAAGATCCTTCTTTGATCGGGAAGTTTGACAAGGATGGTTGGACGCCGCTTCATGTAGCTGCTCGATGTGGTCATGTGGAGATGGCGAAGTGGCTCTGCGAAAAAGACCCCTCCTTGCTCGGGAAGTTTCAAAAAGATGGCTGCACTCTTCTTCATTTGGCTGCCAAGGCAGGTCATCTGGAAATGGTCAAGTGGGTTTGTTCAATAGCTCCTCAACAACTACTTGTAAAATTCAATAAAAATACTCCATACAACCTGGCTGTAGAAAACAATCGAACTGAAGTAGCAGAGTGGTTAAAAACTAATTTCCCTAAAGAATCTGAAGAAGAAAACTCTTTCACAATTCCGTCCCAGGATTTGGATAAGCAGGAAAAATCATCCCAAGCGACTAAGTCTGTAGCTGAAGATGCTGAGGACGAGGAAACGGTAGCCAATCGAATTTCAGATAAAAATGAGAAAAACAACAAGGGAAAAAAATGCATTGTATCGTGAGCAAAGATCTGTTTATAAATCCGGTAAAAAAATTTACCTTTCAGTCGAATAAAAATTTTTGCGGTTTAATAGTGTGATGCTGGTTACTTTTTCGTCATTTTTTATCTGGGAAGGGGCTGTGTTGAAAAATTCTCAAGGGGTGTAAATAAAAGTATTGGGGCTTACTGGGAACTCTAAAGCTCTATTAAACGTTCTTGTCTCTGCAGCCCGACATTTTTGTTTACACCAAGGTTCAACTCTCTTCTTGCATAGATCTGCTTTTCGGTGTTAGACTGGCGTTCTATTTCAAAGCTGGTTTAATAGTATGTCTTCTGCAGTTTTATCTGTGAGGGACCTGCGCAAGGTCTACCCCGCAAAAAAAGCCCCTCCTTTTGTCGCCGTCGATGGCATCTCCTTTGATCTGAAGAAAGGGGAGATTCTGGGACTGCTTGGCCCCAATGGGGCGGGCAAGACGACAACCATCCAGATGCTGATGAGCACCCTTAAGCCCACCTCTGGGGTCATTAGCTATTTTGGCAAGAATCTCAAGACCCATCGTTCGGAAGTGCTGAAAGATGTTGCTTTTGCCAGTACCTATGTCAGCCTTCCCTGGAACTTGACAATCGATCAAAATCTTGAGGTCTTTGGCCGATTGTTTGGAAGGGCAAAGAAAGACTGGCAAAAGCGAAAAAATGAGTTGCTCGAGCGGTTTGGTATTTATAAAAAGAGGGGAGAGCTTGTCTCACGGCTTTCAGCCGGACAGATCACTCGTCTGATGCTCGTAAAGGCCTTCATGGTCTTTCCGCTCATTGTCCTTCTCGATGAGCCAACAGCCTCTCTTGATCCTGATGTTGCCAAAGATGTATGCGACTTTGTTTTAGAACAGCGCGATCAGATGGGAGTATCGATCCTCTTTACCTCTCATAATATGCTAGAAATTAGTGAGGTCTGTGATCGGGTGCTCTTCCTTGAAAAGGGCAAGATCATTGCCGATGACCTTCCCTACAACCTAGCGCGCAGTGTGGCGACCTCCAAGGTGGAGCTTGTGATCGGCGATGGGATGAAGCGGGCAGTAGCTACCGCAGAGAAGCTCCAGCTTCCTCACCAGGTTGAGCACCGAATGATCCAGATCCATGTCGATGAAAAACAGATTGCCACGCTCCTCAGCGCCCTTGCCGATATGAAGGTTTCCTATACCCATATTACCATTATTCAGCCGACGCTTTCTGACTACTTTTTGCACATCGCGGCTCGTCAGACGAGGGAATCCCTATGAATTTTAAACGCATTTACGCCGCCTTTTTACGCTATTTTTATTGCTTTGCCAAGCTCGACTACATGACCGATCTCTTCTACTGGCCCGCAATCGACATTCTGCTGTGGGGCATGACAAGTGTCTGGATTCAGAAGCAGGAGGGGGGAGCATCGGACGTTGCCCTCGTCATTCTGACAGGGCTTGTCTTTTGGCAGATCATCTGGCGTAGCAATTATGAGATTACGGTCAACCTTCTTCAAGAGTTTTGGAACCGGAACCTGGTCAATCTCTTTTCAACACCGCTCAAACTTTCCGAGTGGATGGTGGCGACCATGGGTCTTGGGATTCTTAAGATCATGGTCAATGTGCTCTTTTCGAGTCTTTTGGTCTACCTCCTCTATGCTCTCAATGTTTTTACGGTCGGATGGAGCTTTGTCCCTTTCATGGTTTCTCTAACCCTATCGGGCTGGTTCATTGGCTATTTGAGTGGAGGCCTCATTGTCTACTTTGGCCAGAGACTGCAGATGCTTGCCTGGATGACACCCTATATGTTTGCTCCCTTTAGCGCTGTCTTCTATCCCGTCGCCGTTCTTCCCTCCTGGGCACAAAAAATCTCCTATTGCCTGCCCACAACCTATATCTTTGAAGGGATGCGCAAAGTGCTAAACGAAGGCATTTTTCCAATGGATATGTTTCTCACAAGTCTTGCACTCAATGCGCTTTTCATCGCACTGTCGATGCTCTTTTTCACCTGGCTCTTTGAAAAGAGCCGCAATAAAGGGCTTGCACGGTTGGAGTAAGGCAACATCACTCCATTTATTGAAAAATAAGAAGCCATGAGCGAGACTCGTACCATCCGCTACCTTATAGGTGTATAATGGCTATTTTTCTGTCTCAATTTCCTTCTGACATCCAAAAGCTTATTTTTGGGAAGTTAGATACTTCGGCTACGCTCAATCTAATGCAAGTAAGCAGAAGAAATTTTAGGTTGGTTTTTTGCTTAGAGGATCAATCTTTGAACTTGCTCTTCGCTAGCCCCGAAGATCTCTCCCAAATAGAAATAAATACAAGCACAGAGGACTTATATAAATTTATCGATCAGACTCAAGCTCTAGCTAAGGTATCTAACATAGCTAGTTTGGCAGTTTGGTTAGCTTTTGAACAGATCCATAGGCTTAAAAAGTCAGTTAAAAAATCGCTCACAGATCTAATTGAAAAAATTAACAAAATTTGTCCAGAAAAGTCATTTTTAAGACCCGCAAATGTGCTAGTTCGTTTTGTTGAAGTTGATGCCCTAAAATCTCTATGTCTCGTAGCAAGTCAGCATACTGCGAACGTGATTGAGAATTTGTGTGTATTTATAGGCTATAGAGGAGAGGAACCCTATTGTGGTAATAAAAAGTTTTCTCAAGAAAGAAAAATTGAGGTCATCAAAAAAGCTATAGAAGCACTTGATTGCGATGTTTTTCCTGAAAACAAACTTGAGAAGCTCGCGCTCCTTCAGATGATCGTCACGACTTGTTGCAAAGAATTTAAAGCTCATTCTTATAAAGTTCCTTCCACTGCATTCATTTATATAGCCTGCAGTCTCTTAGAGAAAGAAAGAAAAGGGAATCATGAAGAGCTTGCAGAGCTTGTAAAGTGGATTGGGGACAATCCGAGTGTATTCCCTCAGATAGAGGAGCCCTCTAAACTTTTCGAAAGAATATGGGGAACTTGCAATAAATTTTTCACAGAAGACTCGCCGGAAAGGCTGAATTCGCCCCCTACACTCTCACTCTCTCTTGCAACAATAGCTACGCAAAAAAAAGTAATTAAAGGACTAAGCAAAATCTTAGCGCATTGCTATGATACAGTCTATGATGCAGGACAAAAAACCGCTCAGGAAGGATTTGTGGCTTCTATCACCGATGATTTTCTGTCTTGTATCATGGATAAAATAGCGCCTAATATAACAAGCAAAACACTCAAGTTTTATCTATTAGAGGCCTTGTTGAGGATTCAGAGAGAAAGAGGGAAAGCTGAAAAAGTTGCCTTTCTCTATGAAGGGATGGTTCGGATCGTTGAAGCTATTTCTCTAAGCGGACAATACAAGTATAAATACAAATTTTTATGCATCTTAGCCAAAGTATCTGATAACGATGATACTGCTAAGGGGTACTTTGTGAGAGCTATTGAGGCTGCAAATGAGTTTTCCATAAAATTTTCATTAAAAATAAGCATCTATATTGACTGGAGAGGAGCGAATGGAACAAATCTCGACCGCGTGCCTGTGCCTACTAGAGGTGAAATTAGCCAAGAGATCTGGTCATGCATTCTAGCCTCGAACTTAAAACAGGAGACTATCAAGAAGGAGTTGGAGATGGCTCTGACTAATTTTAGGAATAGCCGCAAAAGCTTTTGAGATAGAGCTCTAGTTTACGGATATCGGCTGCAAAGTTGCGAATCCCTTCGCTGAGCTTCTCGATGGCCATGGCGTTTTCGCATAGGAGGTAGCGGAAAGCCTTTTCATCGAGAGTCTGCTTGGTAATTGTGAGCTTTTTTGCCTTTGCAGGGTCGAGCTTTTTTTCCACGGTCCCTTCCGCTTTTTCCAGCTGCTGTAGAAGGGGAGGGGCAATCGTCAATAGATCACACCCGGCAAGCTCGAGAATCTCCTCGATGTTTCGAAAGCTGGCGCCCATGATCTGGGTCTGGATGGCTTGGTTTTTGTAGTAATTGTAAATTTCGGTCACAGAGACGACACCGGGATCTTCCGCTGGCAAATAAGAGCTCTTGCCCTCGCTTTTTTTATACCAG